>Ga0213820_1000006_pt1 | contig 357765 bp, 357 predicted proteins | sample MC6MC0910MG_FD_179889 | JGI IMG/M metagenome (GOLD analysis project Ga0213820, IMG submission 179889) | Enriched soil aggregate microbial communities from Iowa State University, Ames, United States - MC6-MC0910-MG | ecosystem: Environmental > Terrestrial > Soil > Unclassified | place: USA...
CAGCTTCTGCTATTGCCTCAGCTTCTGCTATTGCCTCAGCTTCTGCTATTGCCTCAGCTTCTGCTATTGCCTCAGCTTCTGCTATTGCCTCAGCTTCTGCTATTGCCTCAGCTTCTGCTATTGCCTCGGCTTCTGCTACTGCCTCAGCTTCTGCTATTGCCTCAGCTTCAGCCATTGCAATGGATTCCTGATCCTCTTCTTCTGCTTCAAGAATAGACGATTCCATAACTTGCAATATCTCGACTGAATGGCGGAAATATTCTTTAACATTAGAGAATGATGCACTTGGATTATTACCATGCGCAAATGTATTTCTAGCTGTGTTTAAAGACTTAAGTGAGTCAATTAGTCTGTTTTTTTCATCATGGGCGTTTATTTTTGTTTTAAATTTATCTCTCCATCTTATATCGAAGGATTTTAGCCCGCTCATAATGTTTTCATAACTAGGATTCATTGAGCTTTTTCTGAATTTTTCATCAATGAAATTTTGAACTTGAAGGCTGTGCGATTCGAATTTATGATCGCAAATTATTGTTTTGAATGAATACTCAATGGTTCCGCAGGATTTAATTATTGAGTATCTTACTAAGTATGGTACAGGGTTGGCAGTGCTCCCCATTCCTTCAATGAGGTGCTCTATTTTTATTAGTTCAGCCCAGCAATTATTTATGCTTTCTTTAGCATCCACATTACTGATATTGCAGTCCATACAACTCCTCCAAAATCATAGAGATTCTTCCATGAATATTGTCTATTTGCATTGTTCCTGCGGTGACATGATTTTTGAATTTATTGTTAAGTAATAAATTAAAGCGTTTTTTCTCAAGATCGGTTGTTGGTATTGTGTACCCATCCTTGCCGTTATGCCTCAAAGCTATTGCTGTTGCAACATACACAGCATCGAATACTGTTGGGTAAAATCTGCGGCGGATTTTAGGTGGGGAGCTTTGAACAACGTTGAAAAATGCATCTGCACCAATGTTTGTATGAATGAAGTCAATTGTCTTGGTGAATTGATCTTTGAAGTAATTAATTTTGTTAGTAGTGTTATTATCCTTATACCCCATAAATTCATTAAGCAATTTTTTTAAAGATATGTTGCCACTGTCATGCTTGCGAACTTTTTCTGTATCCAGTGCAAGTCCTCTCAGCACGAACTCCATATCTCTCATTCTAGGGTCTGGAGCTATAGTGCCAAAAAGAGAACGCCAGTTTTTATAATTATTCAAATCGATTAAACATGAATTGAATTCCCCTTGATAAACACAGTTTCTAATTTCCTGAGCCATAAGGGAACGCCCGCCTGTATTGATTCTTTCGAAAATTTGGTACAGGCTTGTGTCGTCTTCAGAAGGAGCGTTTTGTTCAAAAATTATTGCATGAATAGTTGTGCTTCTTATTTTTTTTTGTTCTGTTGGCGTTAGTTCACTAAAGGCTTTATTTCTCCATTGGCTATTAATTTTTGTGCTATTTGATAGGCGGAATACTTTATTATCTTTTGACCATATGCCTTTTACGTAGTCATATACAGTCATTATTCTCTGATAACCATCGATTATTAATTTGTTACTCTCTGCGGTGTTTGCCAAAAATACACTTGGGACAGGGAGGCCAAGTAATAACGAATCAATGAAGCGGCTAGCTTCGACTTTATCCCACACATAATTTCTTTGAAGTTCTGGTTTTAAAAGTTCGTTCTCGTCATACATTGTTATCAATTCACGGAAAGATAAATCAGCCCCCCACGAATTAATGTTATAAAGATCATCGTTTGAGTAAGTATCATCCTGTTCATCACTTAAATTTTCAATGATGTCATCATTGACAGCGGTATTATCTAGCATGTTATCTCCATTTTATTTTTTGGTTATTACTACTACAACTTTTGCTAAAAATTTTATTTCTTCTAAAAAACATTCGAAATTACTTTCTTTTGATGAAACTAATATCCTATTTCCTGGAATTCTAGTTATATCTTTTAGATAAAAAGAGCCATCAATATTGATAATCCATTTCCCATCGGTAATCGACTCTCCAGCTTCATCTAATATGTAGCTAGTGCTTTCTTCGTCTAAGCAGAATAGTTTTTTATATTCGCTTGGTAATATCGCTTTGTCGAAAAAATATTTATTCGATTCAAATAATGTCCCTGCTATTAATTTTTTTCTGGGAATTTCAATGACATCAGACTCTATATCATTGCTGTTTGTCCCTACACCTGTCACAAGCCATTGCAAAGAGAACCCTGTTTCAAGGGCACATTGGATAACCCAATCCGAAGGGAAGGAATCACGCATGTAACGATTGGCCAATGTTCCTTTGCTTACTCCTAACTGATCACAAAGTGCCTGCCGTGTGCTGAAACCATAAGCTTCAACCATACGTTCAATCGCACCACGGCCACCTTTCTCCAAATTCATAAGATCACACCAAGTATACTTTTTGAATTGACGTAAACGAATGGTGATCATATAGTTCCGTTGTCTACAAAACGTGAACCACCACAACTTATTACTTCTAACCACTACTTAACGAGGAATGTTGCCCCATGCGACCTAACATTTCAATCACTCTGATCACTCCCCACGTCACGATAGAGCGCTACAGCGAACTCACTGGTTTAGCTGAGGATACTATCAATGACATGTTGGCTGATGGGCGTTTACCCCGTCACCGTCTGCGGAAAGACAAAAAGCGCGAAAAAGTCATGATCAACATCGCGCAGTTGACCGTTGACGCTCTATCAAATTGTGACATTGCCGCTGCATAGTTAGATTTTGCGATAGGGGGAGGGAAACCACTATGTTTGATTACCAAACGTCTAAACACTCATACCTTAGCAGCGCATGCCGTCGGTTTGCACAAGCACACAATTTAGCTGGGCTTGCACCGATGCTTAATGTATCGCCGCAGGTGCTCCGCAATAAACTTAACCCGGAGCAACCGCACGAGCTGACACTTTCCCAACTGGTTACGCTCACTGCAATCACCGACGACGCGGCAATCCTTGATGGTCTTTTAGCGCAACTTAATTGCTTGCCGGCAGTGCCAACCAATGAGGAAAAACCCAACAGCTTGCCGACTCATACGTTAAGCGCCACTGCGGCGATCGGCGCTATCGCCGGCGAAACCGCATCCACTGCGCCTATGACGCAATCTCGTAAAAACGCCATTCTCGACCGCGCCAACCAGGCAATCCGTGATTTGTCGCTGATCGTTGTATCGGTAGAAGCGCGTTTCCAATCTACGCCAGTGCTGGCCGCTGCTGTTGACGTGTTCAACACCTGCGCGCCTGCGTTCGGCATGAGCTGAGGTAACAACATGAAAGCTTTTGCGCAATACCTGAAACGACAATCACCGGCCCCGCAGTTGGCCGACTTTGGCCACGGTTGGATTGAATTGCCGAACGGCCAGCGCTGGCAGCCAAGCGCCAGCCGAGTGGTGTTTTTACGGGGTTCCGTTAGACCAGGTAAACAGGCCAAGCGCCGCCCCTGGTGGTTCCGTTTGATGGGGTTAAGGGGGCCAAATGGCAGATAACAACTATTGGCTGGCCAAGATCCGCGCCCAGGTCTGTCCGGAGCATTCAGAGGCCGCCGATTTCTGGAACGCCTTAACACCGGAATGGCGTGGCGTTGTGATCCACGCTGCGGCGCTGGAAGGAAAGGAAGAGTTAAAAGCCAGCTTGTGTAACTGCCTCTGGCGCGAGCTGTTCGACCGTTTAACCCCGCAGGCAATCATGCAAATTCGTGCCGGCATTCAGAAGGCCCGAAACGTGTTCGGCGGGTTTGGTTCTTTGCGTGAGTCGGATTTTCAACGAAAGGGAACGCGCCGAAAGATTCCCCCGCATCACCCTATTGATAAGCAAGTGGAGATGGTGGCAGCGCCGCACATTCTCAGAATTATAGAGCAACAAAATAGCCTGCAAAACCAGGCTGAGGAACGGTAAAGATGAAAAACATCACAGTTGAGAAGCATGGGTTATTGGCTGATTTTGTCACCTGGGGCGTAGCGCCAAATTATGCCCGCTTTTTCCTGGGAAAGTGTCATGAGGCCAACGGCCAGATTGCATTGGAGCCATTTGTTTTTAATGACTCAATGCATTTGACCAACCCGCACCAGTGGTTTGCGGCCAATACTGCATTTTGGTGCCGAGCTTACCGCGAAGCTGAGAGCAGTAAAGAGCAGGCTGAAACGCTGGCTTCTATTCGTGCCATTTTCTTTGTGGCCGGTATGTTGGGGCAGGGCAGCATTACTGCGTTGATCCTCCAGTGGTGGCGGGCAACGTTTGAGTTGCACGGCCTGCCGGCACCTAACATTACCGTCGCTGTAAAACCGCAATCTAACCGCATTCACTAACCCCAAATTGACCAAAACCCCCACGGCTTCCACCTGGTAGCCGGGGGATTCTTTTTGCCTAAATCGGAGAAAACACCATGCCAACTATCGGCCAAGACGTTAGCAACCGTGCCGCCGCAGCATCATTTGAGAACGCGCTTAACCTGGCGAGACGTGAAGCCCAGGCTGATGCCGCCGTTAAATTTTCCAGCCATTTAGACCGTATGGCCACCGCTGTGGCCAACCAGGAATTATCCGCCTTGGAGATTGTGGAGTTACTGCGCCAGGACGCCGAGAAATGGAAAAACGAGGGTTTGGCATGTCCTGGGTACTGCTGATCGGCGGCTTTTGTGCCGTGTGGGTGTGGATGGGGCGTGCGGCAGACAAAGCAGCGGCGCAGCGCCCTGAAAATCAAAATTACGATTAGGTGATGCGATGAGAAAACATGATTTAAAAATACGTCCTGAGCATTTCGCAGCAGTGGTAAATGGTCAGAAAAAGGCCGAGTTTCGTCTCAATGATAGAGGTTACTCCGTCGGCGATCTCCTTTGCTTACATGAGTTTGGGCAACATCCAGAGTTTGAGCACTTGGTAGGGTTCCTTGGTAATCACATCTGGGTGCGCATTACTCACATTACTAACCTGGGGGAATGGCTTTCGGGGTATGTGATGCTGAGCATTGAGCGGGAGCTGCTCTCATGCTGAATCCGGTCGCATCTGTTACCGAATGGGCGTTCTCGTGGAACGCCCCACGCCCAGCGATCGCCAGCCCAATTCCGACTTATGACGAAATTCACCAAAGGGATAGGGAAAACGAGGCGTTAGCGCGTGCCCAGGCATTGCTGCAAAAGCAACCGGCGATTGTTCGCCTGGATGTGACGCGCCGCGCCAATCAGCTTGAGAAAGAACAGGGCATTCAGCGCGCTAATGCGTTTCTGGCCAAAACCTTTATCGAGCGCATTTTGCCGCGCGTTAACCTGGTTTCAGCCCGCTATCACATCCCGGAAATGACCGCCGATACCGCCCAACTGATGTGGCGGTTCAATAGCTTGCCGGATATGGAACGGTCAGATGTTGAATTGTTGGCGCAGGATATTGCCAGCTTTATCTGCCTTGAGCTGGGCACAATTAGCCAGGAAATGGCAGATTGTGGCGATCTCAAGGTAGCGCACGCGCTGTTTGTTCGCGCAGGCTCGATCACCCAGGCATTCCGCCAGAACGCACCCCATTGGGAAAAATTGATTAACCGCTTTTTCTGTGAAGATGAGGCGGTTTCTGCCGTGTCTCGCATGATGTCCGATAAGTGGTGGTTAGGCCGCCTGCGCCGCCATGCTGGCGAATGGCGCGAACACCTACAGATTGCGTTGAACAAAGTCAGCAAGCGCGCCAGCACCTACGCCAGCAGAATGGCCATTCTTGAATGGAAGGAACAAAAGCGCCGCACGCGTGAGTTTCTCAAGTCGATGGAGCTGGAGGATGAAGACGGCAACCGCATAAGCCTGATCGATAAGTATTGGGGCAGTGTGGCCAACCCGGCCATTCGCCGTACCGAAATGATGGTGCGTATCCGTGGCTTTGAAAATATCTGCAATGGCTTGGGCTATATTGCGGAGTTTTACACGTTAACTGCCCCTTCCAAATTCCACGCGACCACGATCCACGGCCACCGTAACCGCAAGTGGAACGGCAGCAGCCCGGCAGACACCCAGAGATATTTACGCCGCGTATGGGAAAAAGTGCGTGCCAAGTTGCACCGCGAAGACCTGCGCATTTTTGGCATCCGGGTGGCTGAACCGCACCACGATGGCACCCCTCATTGGCACATGCTGTTTTTCATGCGTCCAGACCAGGCCGACCAGGTGCGCGAAATCCTGCGGGATTACGCCTTTGATGAAGATAGCGCCGAGCTGGGCACAGCCAAAGCCCGCAAAGCCAGATTCCACGCGGAAGCCATCGACCCGGAAAAAGGCTCTGCTACTGGCTATGTGGCTAAATACATTTCCAAAAATATTGACGGGTACGCCCTGGACGATGAGCTAGACGACGAAAGCGGCAAGCCGATGAAAGAAGCGGCTGCCGCTGCTGCTGCCTGGTCAGCGCGCTGGCGCATCCGTCAGTTTCAATTTGTTGGCGGTGCGCCGGTGACGGTTTATCGCGAACTGCGCCGCATGGCCGATCATGATACGGCGATGGGGTTAAGCGTGGAATTTGCAGCGGTGCATGATGCGGCCGACGTGGGGGATTGGGCAGGATATATCAACGCCCAGGGCGGGCCATTCGTCCGCCGGGATGAGCTGGTTGCCCGTACCTGGTACGAGGTCAGCAATGACGTAAACCCATTTGGGGAGGAGGTGATCAGGGTTAAGGGGGTGTTTTCCCCGTCAGTGGGCATGGATACACCCATTTTAACGCGAGTGACGCAGTGGAAGATTGTGCCGAAGTTGGCCGCCGATAAGGCGGCTGGGGTTAGCGACGCGAACGCGTCGCCTAGGAGTTCTGTCAATAACTGTACGCCAGAGGATTGGCGACGATTATCAAGGGAGTTACAGCGGCGTGGTTTTGCCGGCGATCAGTTTGAAATGGATATATTGGCCAGGGGCAGCGCCCTGCGGATATACGGCGATCGGGTGTTAAAAATGCGCAATGGACGCCTGGAGGAAATGGGCGGCAATCCGTCGTGTGAGTTATGGCCAGGCTGGAATGGATGAGGTCTTAATTATTCATTTTGCTAAATATTATGTATACTGTACGGATATACAGTATCAATTTGCTAAACATAAAATAAGAAGGGGGAGCCGTGGCGGATTTTTTCTTTGAATCACTGGCTATACAGCGCATTGAGCTAGTTGCGCGCTTAGTCGCTAACGGACGTTGCAGCAGTAACGATCGGGAGTTGGCTTTATCATGGATTTCTGAGATGACTACCACTTTAGCCGCAGACGTTGACCGGCAATTACAAAAACGCCCCCAGGACGGAGGCGTTAATTTAGGCGGCGGAGGCAGCGCCCTGCAATAAATCCAGCATCATTTGCCGTTGTTGCGGGTTCATGCTTTCAACAACGGTTTTCAGCAGCTTATCCCCGGTTTTGGCGCTAGGGCTAAGGGTATGCGAAAAGGTCACATTCATTACAAAGGTATGGCCACACTCCACGTCACTACAGGCGCAATAGAGATCTGAAATCTGCCGGTGTTTACGGGCCGTTTTTCTGATAATCGCGTTAGCGCCGCATTCCGTGCATAAGACTTTCATCACGCGCATGTTTCTGGCTCCAAAAGTGGCAAACTTCTGGAATTTTAACGTTTTTCTGCTCATAACGCACCCGATTGTGACGTTTCATCGTTGAATTTCAGGTGTAAGGGGGCTGGCACATCGGGATCACTGTTGACGGCATCCGCTATCATGCGTTGAACCGGGATCACCTCATCTTTGCGGTAGGTTTCGCGGGCTTTCTCCGGGTCGCCCAGGCCTGCCGTATTCCCTGGAATAATCCCCGCCAGGCCAGCCGGGAACCGGTGCGCCGCCAGAATGTCTTGGGCACTGATGTTTTTCACGTTGGCAAATTCATCCTTTGCGCTGATGTCGCCGATCGGGATGAATTTAATGCCCTCCGGGTCACCTTTCGGGATATTTACAAACAAGGTGCTGAAATTGCCGATCCCCTTGCTCTGCTCCAGGCTTTGCACGATTTCATCCTCCACCTCAGTGCTCAAGTTGGGGTCATTGGTGTAGATGATGCCACCCGTGTGTGCGCCGTTGTGGTAGTAGCGGCGGCGAAAGATGGTGGCTTCACTGTTGAGCAACGCGGAGTGGATACCGCCGATGTAGTCCGGCAGGCCGTAAACCTGTTGTTGTGGGTCGTATTGCTTCAAAAAAATCACATCCTCCGGCGCAAACACCAGGGGTTCCCCGTTCTGCAGGACAACCAGGGAATCATCCTTGCGGCGGCGGGTATAAAGTGAGGGCAGTGGGGCCAGGGCGCAGACGTCGCCCCAACCGTTACGCACTTTCGCAATGGCCAGATCACCAAAGGTAAAATAGTCGAATACCCCGCCTTTGAGTTCCTGGTGTGTCAAACCGCCGCCCTGGTAATCCGCCGCCACCATGTTATGCCGGGCGTACAACACACCGCCGTGCTGGCCGTTGAGGTTAACCAACTGCGCCAGCGCCAGGCGGTCAATCGGCAGCGTGTAGTGGTCAAAGTCGTTGTCATACCAAATCTCCCGGTAATCGGTGCCGGTGGTGAGTACCGGTTCCGGCTTGCCCAGGGTGGCAATGCTCATTTTGCGCGCCGGGCCTGTAGCGGCGGCGCGTTGGTGGTTTGCCGCTGCACGGCGCTGGCGTTGTTTATTCTTTTTCATGCGGCCTTTCTCGTTTTCCATGTTGATTTGCGTTGGTTCTCAAAATTGAGCGGCTCGTTATCCACGGCGTGGGCGATGGCAAAAAATACGTCTGCGTGGCCTGTTTCCTGGGTGCGATCCGCAACAAAGGTCATGCTGTTGCCTTTGGCGGTACTGGTGCGCCGGATGGCCAGGAAGCTGGCCGGGATTTCTTTTTGTTCGTTGTCCCATTCGATGCGCTGGCTTTCCACCACATCCACCATTTTCAACACCAGGCGCGTTTTGCTCTCCAGGCCATAATGGATGGCCACGGCCTGGCGCATGGCAAAACCCTGCACCATTTCATACACGCCGCTGCCAATGCCGGTAATGTCGATCCCGATGTGCGTCATGTTGTAGCGTTCAAACAATGCCTTAATCTGGTTGGCCTGGTGTTTCCAGTTCATCCCCTGCCAGTAGAACGTTGCCAGGACGCGGAAGCGTTCACCGTCATAGAGCGGCGGCGCGATAATCACAAAGGTGGAGGTGTCGCCGCTGCGCGCCGGGTCGAAGCCGGCCCACACTTCACGATTACCGAATGGGCGTGAGGCGGTGGGGTCATGGTCTTGCCAGAGCGATACCTCAACGCCGCAGCGTTCCAGCTCGTTGAAGCTGAAAACGCTGTCTCCGCTGTCCACAAACACGCACATATAGAGCATGCTGAATGTGTCGCGGTTGTACTTGTTGCGCAGTTTGTCGATGCTGGCTAGGTTGAACCCGCCGGCGATCGCATCCTCCATCGTGATGATGTAGCGCCATTGTTCATCTGGGCACAGCCGCCCGCCGTCGCGCAGTTCTTTGAACGACGGAAACTCCACCTTTTTGCGCTTGGCGTCGCCGCGTTTCCATTCTTCCCCCGTCCAGAACGGGTAAGCCTGGTGCGTTTTACTGCTGGGCGTGGAAAAGTAAGTTGTGCGCCACCGGTCATGCGTGGCCATTGCGCTGGCCACCTCATTAAGCCGCGCAAAGTTCTGGATCCAAAAATACTCATCCACATACAGGTGGCCGCTGTAGGATTGCGCCGTGTTGGAGTTGGTGGAAAGAAAGCGCAGCTCCGCGCCGTTGCTCAAGCGGATAGGGTTGCCGGTCAGTGTTACGCCAAAATACTGCTCTGCGATGTTGACGATGTACGAACGGAACACCTCCGCCTGTGGGCGTGATGCTGATAGGAAGATTTGCGGATCGCCGGTCATTACGGCGTTTTCCAGTGCCTCAAACGCGAAATACCAGGTTGCCCCAATCTGCCGGCTTTTCAGGATATTGCGGATTTGCTGGGTGATATTCAGGCGCAGGTGTTTTTGGTAGCCGAAAAGGTGCTCATCGGCGAACGCGTCAAAATCTTCCTGCGTTAATGCGGAAATATCATTTTTGCGGTATTTGCGCTTTTTCTTGCCCCCGTCCTGGTCACTGTCGCCGGCAGCGGAATATTCACCATTTCCCTGGGAAACGACAGCAGCAAGTTTTTCCGCATGTTTGGCTTGCTGAATACGCAGTTTGCAATGGTGCGCGATCAGGTTATCGAGTTCTTTTTGCTCCAGGTCTGTTTTGCCGTCGCGGTGGGTTAATACCTGAATACGGCGATTAATTGTCTCCTCAATACTTTCATGGCTGAGCATATCCGCCCAGCTCCATTTATCTGCCCAATAGTAAACAATCCGCCGGTTGGGCAGATTAAGTTCGGTGGCGATTTCTTTCGGCGTCCAATGTCTTAAATAGAGTGAACGCGCAACGCCAATAAGTTCGTCTGAATATTTAGCCATATGCCAATTATGCAGGCTTTATTTTCGGTTAACGTTGAATATAAAACGGCTATATTCGGTTAATAGCGCTTATCCGAATATATAAGATATTAAGGCAGTGCGGGGCGTGAATTAATTGGCGATACTGCACCTGTCGAAACAAACACGAAAGAGAAAGTGGGCTTTATGTCAGATTCGCAGTTAATGACGAATTGGATTTGTGTTTGCGCAGAAGGTAAGACAGTAGACGGGCGTGATATTAAAAGAAAATGGATCACGGACGCCGCCGAACTTTACGACCCTCATTTATACACGGCGCTGTTATGGCCGGAGCACTCCCGTAATTACGGTAACCGGGGGCGGGTTTTAGAGTTGATGTGTCAGGAGGGGGATGATGGGGTGATGCGGCTGTATGCCAAGCTTTGCCCAAACCTCTCATTGATGCAGGCCAACGTGGACGGGCAGTTAATCTTTTGCTCCGCTGAATTTACAACCGATGGCAATTTTCGAGGTACAGGTAAAAGTTACCTGGAAGGGCTGGGCGTTACTGATGAACCGGCTAGCGTTTACACCGAACGGATGCGCTTTAGTAAGCGCAATAAAAATAAACGTTATGGCGCATTAAAGCCGCTGGCTTTTGATGAAGTCAAAGAAATTAACGAGGACAAAATAATGTCAGGCAATAAAAAGAAAGGCTGGCGCAGCATGTTTTCCATTGAGGAAGAGCAACAGCAACCGGAAACACCAGCGGATGGCGATAAATTGCAGGCGCTGGCGGAAGCCCTTGCGGCCTTTGAATCGCGCCTTGCCGCGTTGGAAGGTAAAACCGAAGAAACGGCCACCGCCGTGGAAGAAGTGCAGGAAGATGTGGAAACCGTAAAAGAAGTGGTGGATACCCAGGAATTTAAAGCCCTGCGCGACAATATCAGCGGTATCGTGAAAAACTTCAGTAAGCTGGATAAAAAAGTTACTCAATTGCCGAGCCGCAATCCGGGTAAAGGTCGCCAGCCGTTTAAATTCCTGTAATTCGTCAGGGTAGTAGAAATTAAATCACTCTGTGGGTGAGGGGTAACTATGTTTTTAAATCAACGTGCGCGTGAATTACTCCGCGCATATAGCACGGGGTTGGCTGCTGAATATGGGCAGGATACCACCGAGCGTTATTTTTCACTGACCGATCCAAAAGAAACGGCGTTGCGCGCTGCGCTGCTGGAGTCCGTGGATTTCCTGTCCATGATCACCTGCGCCGATGTTGACCAACTGACTGGTCAGGTGGTGAACGTGGGCAATCCGGGCATCTTCACCGGGCGTAAAGAAGGCGGGCGTTTTATCCGCAAAACCGGTGTCGATGGCTTGGAATATAAACTCTCGGAAACCGACTCCGGCGCGGCGCTGACCTGGGCCATGTTGTCCGTCTGGGCGAACGCCGGCGATGAGAACGAGTTTTTCCAGCGCATGCAGGAATTTACCAACCAATCTTTTGCCCTGGATATGTTGCGTATCGGCTTTAACGGTAAATCCATTGCGAAAAGTACCGATCCGGAAGAGAACCCGAACGGTGAGGACGTCAATATTGGTTGGCAGGAGTTTGTGCGCGCCTATGACAAAAACCAGATCATCACCGATGCAGTGACTCTGGGGGCAGGCGGTGACTATGTGTCACTGGATGCGATGGCGTCTGACCTTATCAACAGCAAAATTCCGGCGCAGTTCCGCAATGACCCACGTTTGACCGTGTTGGTGGGCGCTGACCTGGTGGCGGCAGAACAACACCGCTTGTACCAGGCTGCCGATCGCCCAACGGAAAAAATCGCGGCGCAAATGCTGGGCACGTCCTTGGCTGGCCGTCCGGCGATTGTCCCGCCGTTCATGCCAGGCAAGCGGATGATCGTGACGCCGCTTAGCAACCTGCACTGTTACACCCAACGTGGCACCCGCCAGCGCAAGGCGGAGTTTGTGGAAGACCGCAAGCAGTACGAGAACAAGTATCTGCGCAACGAAGGTTACGCCGTGGAATACCCGGAAATGTACGCCGCCTTTGACGAGTCCGCCGTAACCATTGGCAAGGTGGAAGCACCGAAAGGGGAGTAAAGCGCAATGTCACTTTCCCCCGCACAACGCCACACGGCCCGCATTCAGGCCGAGCGCAAACTCGAACACCGGCAGGCGTTGGCCGGTTGGGACAGCCTGCACCTCCAGGTGCAGGCAATGGAGCGGGATATCCGCCGGCTGCGGGAGTTGCCGCGCACCGCTGACCGCATCGCCATGAAACGCGATGAGTTGTTGCCGCGCTGGCTGCCAACGGTGGAAACGTACCTGGCGGAGGGGGAGGTTTATGCCAATCCCATTTTTGCCTGGTGTGTGATCTGGCTGTTTGACGTGGGGGATTTTGACAAGGCACTCGATTGGGCTGATCTGGCAATTGCCCAGCGCCAGCAGACACCGGACAGGCTAAAGCGCAGCTTTGCCGCGTTCGTGGCGGATACGGTACTGGCCTGGTCAGAAGAGGAAGCCAGCCGGGGTAACAGCCTGGAGCCGTATTTTTCCCGCACCTTTGCCAACGTGCGGGACAACTGGCGGCTGCATGAGGAAATCAGCGCCAAGTGGTTCAAGTTTGCCGGGCTGATGCTGCTACTTGATGACAACGGCCAGCCGCTGGCCAGCGCCGTGAATGATGTGGCGACGCTGAACCAGGCGGATGAATTATTAGCCCAGGCGCAGGCATTTAACCCCAAAGGGGCCGGCGTCAAAACGCAGCGGCAGAAAATTGCGGCCAGGCTGCGGGCGCTGGAAAAAGAATAAAAGACTACCGCAAGCCAAAGCGGGCGCGGTGGAGGCAAGGCACTACGGTGCGATGTGCTATGGAAACCGGTCTGCCCGCTTTTTTTCGGAGTAACGACGATGTTTAACGGCAAGGCCACGGATTACCAGGACGCCACGTTAACCAATAACGGATTTTGGCCGGATTTGAGCCTGGCGGATTTCCAGGAACGGCGCAGCATTCCGCCCGATATTGACGCGGACACCCTGGGCGCGGCCCTGGTGGCCAGCGTAGCGGAAATTAATCTCGACCTGGCCAAGCTGGCGGGCCAGCTACAGGCGAAAGGTTATACCCAGGCCAGCGCCGTGCCAGGGGTGAAGATTGGCGACAAAACCGCGCTGATCGCGCAGTACGAAAAAGCGGTATTCGCCAGGGCAAAGGCGGATTTGTTGGGGGAGTATTCGACGCAGTTTAGCCGGGCACCCAGCGCCGGCCAGGAAAACCCGGAAACACGCAGCCGGCTGCTGGCAGAAGCCGCCACGGTGCTGCGCAATATGAAGGGGGCGCGGCGTTCATCGGCGCGGCTGGTATGAGCAAGTTAGAGGCGCTGACTGCGTTTCTCCAGGCCAATTTGCCACCGCGTGTGGCCAACCTGGAATTTAACAGCGACATGGAAGAAGTGAGTTTTATTCCGGCGCAGCGGGATATGGGGCTGAACCAGTATCAACTGGCGGTGATGCAGTATGAAGCGGTGTTGTCCTGGGGGCGTTTCCCTTATCGCCAATTTGACCCGCGCAACCTGTGCGCGATGTTGTTGGCCTGGCTGATTGAGAACGCCGATGAGGGGCTGATTGAACAAGGGTTTGAGCTGTTTATGCCGGAGCTGGCGATCGTGGTCACGGACGATAAAACGGCGTTGGTTGAGGTGGTTCTCAAGATGGCGGAGCCGCTGACGCTGATCCAGGACGATCAGGGGGTAATCCCCTTTGACGGGAAGCGCTGGCAGTTGGCAGACCCCGAAATCTGGTGGGCCCTGGAAGGGCATGTTTATGGCGTGGGCAGCACCGGCGCGCCAATCGGTAAAACGCCGTGATCATCAATGGCGAACTGAGCCGCACCCAGTTGCGGGAAATGCGCAAAGAGTTGGCCAAGCTGGAGTTACCCAAGGCCAAGCGCCAGCGCCTGTTATGGCGCATGGCCAAGTACGGGGTGATCGCCGCAGCTAAACGCAATGTGCGTAATCAGCAACAGCCGGATGGCACCCCCTGGGAAGGGCGTAAAACCCGGCGACGGGGCAAGATGCTGCGCAATATGCCCAATCTGCTGCACATCCGTGAAATGCCAGAGCAGGAGGCCGTGAGGCTTTATCTTCAGGGCGGCGGATACCGCAACGGCAATAAAGACGTGCCGGCGGGCGTGGTGGGGTTTGCGCAATCGGCAGGCATGAAAGTTTCCGTTAAGCGGGAACAGGTGGCCGGCAAGAAAAGCACCACCGAGCGGCAAGCCACGCTGCGCCAGGCTAAAAAGCTGCGCGCGTTGGGTTACCAGGTGAAACGGGGCAAGCGCTGGCGTAAGCCACCGCTCAAGGAAATTGTAGGAAATATGTCATTCGCGCAGGCCGGCTTGCTGATCCGCAAGTTGAGCGGCAAGGCGGCCAAAACGGCCTGGACGGTCGATTTACCGTCCCGCCCGTTCCTGGGCATGAGTGACGCGGACTTTAACAAGGCGTTAGCGCGTCAACTCCAGGCCATTGGGTTTGGCTGGAATGTGAAAGCGCAGGATATGAAGGGGAAACTATGAGTTGGCCAATTATTCAGGTTAACCAGGTCAACCGGCACCAGGGCGAAACCAAAGAGATTGAGCGCGTATTGCTGTTTGTCGGTGCCGGCAAAATCAACATTGGCAAAACGTTGCCGGTGAATACGCAAACTGATTTGGACGTGCTGTTAGGCGCGGGGGATTCGGTACTAAAGAGCAACCTCAAAGCCGCCATGTTGAACGCGGGGCAAAACTGGTTTGCCTATGTGCATGTGCTGGCGGAAGCCGATGCCGCCAAGAACTGGCCGGCGGCGGTGTTGTCCGCGCAGCGTGTGGCCAGCTTTGAGGGCATCGTTAACCTGGTGCCGGCCACGCTCGATGTGGTGAAACAGGCGCAAAGCCTGCGGGCGGAGATTATCGCCAAGTTTGGCCGCTGGCAGTGGTTCATTCTGTCGGTGGAGGCGCTGCAAAAGGGGGAAGTGTGGGCGGAGTATGTGGGGCGCATCAATGACCTGCAAAAGGGCGTAGCGGAGCCGGCGATCCAATTGGTGCCGCGCCTGTGGGGCAATGAGCCGGGTGTGTTGGCGGGCCGCTTGTGTAACCGCGCGGTGACGATTGCCGATAGTCCGGCCCGTGTGGCCACCGGGGCATTAGTCGAAATGGGCAGTACGGCCACGCCGGTGGATGGTTCCGGTGAGGTGCTGGAGCTGGCGACGCTCCAGGCGTTGGAGGCAAACCGTTTTAGTGTGCCGATGTGGTATCCCGATTATGACGGCCTGTATTGGTCGGACGGGCGTACCCTGGATGTAGAGGGCGGCGACTTCCAGGCGGTGGAAAGCCTGCGCGTGGTGGATAAGGCGGCCCGGCGTGTGCGACTGCTGGCGATCCCTAAAATTGCCGATCGGGCATTGAACAGCACCCCGACCAGCATTGCGGCGCATCAGCAGTGGTTTGCCAAGACGCTGCGGGAAATGGCACGCAGTACGCAGATTAACGGCGTGACGTTCCCTGGTGAAGTCAAAGCGCCGCTGGATGGGGATGTGCAAATTACCTGGCGCACCTCCACCAAAGTGGAAATTTACCTGGTGATCCGTACCTATGAATGCCCGAAAGGCATCACGGTTAGCCTGATGTTGGATAACTCGCTGGAGGGCGCAGCATGACCAAAAGGATTTCTGGCCAGTCGGTTGATTTCAATATGGACGGTGATTTAGTCCATGCGGAAAAAGTGAGCCTGAGCATTACCGACAACACCGCCGCAGCACAAACCCAGGGGGTGCCCGATGGTTGGGTTGCTGGCGACGTAGCCGCCGAGGGGGAAATGGAGTTAAGCACCAAATCCCTGGCCCAGGTTACCGCCAAGGCGCGGGCCGCCGGCAGTTGGCGCGGTATCCCGCCGATTGATCTGATGTGGTACGCCAAGGCCGGCGGGGAAGAGCTGAAAGTCGAGGCATTCGGCTGCAAGTTGATTCTGAGTGACATTCTGGATGTTGATCCGAAGGGCGGCAGCATCATGACGCACAAGATTAAGTTTGTGGTGACCGACGCCGATTTTGTACGCCTGGGCGGCATTCCTTACCTGGAATCTGAATTAACGCAGAACCTGATCGGGTAAGGGTGCCAGATGCAAGAGCATGAAAAAACGTTCTGGAGCCTGTTGTTATTGGGCGCGCTGATTGCTGTTGGCAAGGTGTTAAGCAGTGATGAGCCGATCACTCCGCGCTTGTTTATAGGCCGGGTGATCCTGGGAACGGGCACGGCGATGGTGGCGGGGGCGGCACTGATTTGGGTGCCAGGCTTACCCACCATTGGTGTGGTGGGACTGGGGGCCGCCCTGGGCATTATTGGTCACCAGGTTGTTGAGCTGTGGCTTAAGCGTAAGGGCAGCAACCTGTTAGCGGGGAAGATGAAAGATGATGTTAAGTGAAAAACAGCAGTTGTTTACCGCCTTGATTGGCCAGTTGATCACCTGGGCAGGCGATCACGGTTACCGGCTGACGTTCGGCGAAGCTTACCGCACACCAGAGCAGGCCGCGCGCAACGCCAAAACCGGCGCGGGTATCGCCAACAGCCTGCACACGCAGCGCCTGGCGGTGGATTTCAATCTGTTTATTAACGGTGAGTACCAGACCAACACCGAGGCGTATTTACCGTTGGGTGAATATTGGGAAAGCCTGGGCGGTGCCTGGGGTGGACGTTTTAAGAGTCGCCCGGACGGTAACCACTTTAGCCTGGAGCATAACGGGGTGCGCTGATGGGTAAGGGGGCGTGGTTGGGGCTGCTGGCCCTGGCTGCCAGCTTTGCCGGCGGTTGGCAGGCTAGCGAGTGGCACCGGGATAGCCTGGCGCTGGCCATTGACCAGGCCGCCCAGCGGGCCGGTGAAGTCTCCCGCCAGGCGTCGGAAGCGGTGGCCAGTCATTCCGCCAGGCAGTTGGAAAACAAAATAGAGGCGTTGCGTGATGCTCAACCGAAAGAGATCCGCACCGAAGTGGTTAAGCCGGTATTTACTAACGTGTGCGTGTCTGACGAATTTATCCGGCTGTATAACGACGCCGCCGATAAAGCCGAACGTGCCATTTCAGGAAAGTTTACTCGTTAAATGCCCGGAACAATTACCCAGGGTAAACGGGGTAACCGGAAAAGACCTTAGCGAGCCGTTATTAACGTATTTAGATATTTATCCGCTGTGCGCGGCACGGCATAACCAATTAGTTGATGAAATTAACCAGCGTAAGGAATTAAAGCAATGAGCAAAGAAGAAACCAAAGTTATCTTGACTATCCAGGGCAAAGATTTGGCCTTTGAGCCAAACACTACAGCCTATAACAGCCTGATTAATGATATGGCGATGGATAATAAAGTTGCGCCGCACGTCACCTATTTGCGCCGCGTAGTGGTTGCAGAAAGTAAAGCCGCACTGGACGAACTGCTTAAACTGCCCGGCGCAGCATTGCAAATCGCAGAAGCAGTAAATGCGAAATATGCGCCGAAACTGGAAATTGAAGTAAAAAACTAACCAACCGGCTGCGGGCTATCGATAACAACTTTATTGAACAGGCATTAACGCTGCGGCGTTATTACCTGCCGGCTGAAAATGATAGCACCGAGAATTTAGCGCGCGCCATTTGGCTGGATAACCGGCATTGGGAAAATACGCGAGTGGCCACCGCAAACGGCATTTCTTTGGCATTTAAAGGCGAATAATGAAACAGCTAGATTTTACCCTGAGCCTGATCGACAAACTGACGCGGCCCCTAAAACAGGCCCAGGCGTCAGTGACCGGCTTTGCGGAAAAATCGCAAGCGGCCTTTGGCAAAATTGCCGTGGGCGGGGCCGGGTTGGTGGGGGTTGGCTTGTCAATCAAGGGCGCATTAGGCCCGGCGATTGAGATAACCGACGCCCTGAACGCGGCGGCCACAAAAGGCATCGATGAAACCACCTTGCAGAAGGTGGCCGGGGATGCGCTGGCTTTCAGCGCGAAATATGGCAAATCGTCGGTGGATTTCATCAACTCCACCGAAGCGATCCGCAGCCAGGTGGGATTACTGACTAACCAGGAGTTGCCGGCGTTTGTGGTGGCAACCAATACCCTGGCAGCAGCCACGAAGGCCAGCGGCACCGAGGCGGCCGAGTACATGGGCAGCATGTACAACAAATTTAGCAGCTACGCCGAGAAAATCGGGCGTGTTGAGTTTGCCGAGCAGGTCGCCAGTAAAACGGCCTACATGGTTAAAGCCTTTGGCACCAACATGCAAGCCATGTCTGATTTGATGGAAGGGGCCAGGGGCGTGGGGGCTAACTACGGTGTGGGCATTGATGAGCAGTTTGCCGTGATGGGGCAGCTTGAGCGCACATTGGGATCGGAGGCCAGCAGCGTTTACGAGTCGTTTTATCAGACGGCCCAGGAGGGGGCCAAAAAGCTGGGGATGAGCTTTGTTAATGCCACGGGCGGCATGGTGAGCTTGCCGGAAATGCTGGAAAAATTACAAACGCGTTACGGCGCCAGCATTGAGGGCAATCTCAAGGCCCAGGCCGCGTTGGACGATGCCTTTGGTGATTCGTCGGTACTGATTAAGCAGCTTTACGGCAACGTCGATTTGCTGAAACGCCATATTAACGAGCTGGGCAGCAGTGACGGGATGAAACGCGCCACGGAAATGGCGGAGCGCATGACTAACCCTTGGGAACGCCTTACCGCTATCTGGTATTCCATCCGGGCGGCAATGGGGTTAACGCTGTTGCCGGTGCTCTATCCGCTGATTAACAAAATGGCGGACGCGGGGCAAACCCTGGTGCGCTGGTTGAAGTTATTCCCCAACCTGGCGCGGGCCATTGGCCTGGCTGTGCTGGCGTTCTTGAGCCTGGCGGCAGCGGGGGCAATAGCGAACCTGGCGATCGGCGTGCACATGTTCTTGATGATGGGGTTACGCAGCATATTAGGGCCAGTGGCCAAGCTGCTGGGCTTGAACCGCCTGGCCATGCTGGCCGGTGGTGCGGCGACGGCGGTGTTTAACCGTGGCCTGGTGTTGTTGCGCGCTGGCCTGTTGGCCGCCTCGATTGCCGCCCGTACCGGTGCGGTGTCGTTCCTGCTGATGAGCTGGCCGATCGCGCTGTTGGTGGCCGCTATCGGTGCCGTGGTGGCGGCGGTGTGGGCGTTCTGGAAACCGATTAAGGCGTTTGTGTCCGGGTTTATTGCGGGCTTTAAAGAGGCCGCCGGCGCGTTGTCCCCCTTTGCCGGTGCGTTTGACCTGGTGAAGCGGGCAGCGGCTGGAGTATGGGGCGCGATTCAGGCGGTGTTTAACTGGTTCGTCCGTCTGCTAACCCCTGTCCAAAGCACGGCGGCGGAGCTGCAAGGCGTCACCAGTGCCGGCCAGGCGTGCGGCCAGATTGTTGCCGGCGCAATAGGTTTACTGCTGTCGCCGATTGAACTGGTGATTACAACGGTGGGCCATTTGTTTGACGCATTTGGCATCGTAAAACAAGGCTGGCTGGACGTGGTGGCCGCGTTTGACCCGTCATCGCCTATCGCGTCGTTTATGAAGATTGGCAGTGTGGTAGCGGGGGTGTTTACCAAGCTGTGGGGCGTGTTCCGGTCTGCGTTTGCCGATACCTACAACTGGATCATCGACAAAATCAACATGCTGCCGGGCGTCAGTATTGACCCCATGCATGTGGATGTGGTGCCGACGGTGACCGAACCCCAGGGAATGGTAAACATGCCGCCGGTGACGGTGCCGGCGATTGATGCGGGCGCGTTGCCCACCGGCCTGGCCACGCTGGAGGGTAGCAACGCATTGCCGGCAGCGGCCCAGGCTGCGGCAGTGGCTCCGGTGGCCGTGCCACAACCTGCGCCGGCGCTGATGTCAGCGGCAGGGGCGCGCAAAACGCTGATTGATGATGTGCGCGATCCTATCGTGGTGCCCAGGGCAATGCAGGGAACGGCAGCAACGCCCGCTCCCGCTGTGCCGGCGGTCAAGGTGCCGCAGCCACCGCCGCAACAGGTGCAGGTGTTGGCCCAGGTGCAAGCCGAGAAAAGCGCGCCACCTCCGCCCGCGCCGAGTCTGTTACTCAGCGGCGGCAAGCTAAAAGGAATTGGCCCCGGTGGGATTAATAAAGAAATTAATAACAACAGTCGAACCGTTACGGATAATCGTAAAAATATTGAGAACGTCCATATTAATGTTAAGCAGGGCATGACGCCTGAACAGCTAATGGAATGGCAGGAATTAAGTTAATGAATGAACCCCTTTATATTGACCTGCTAATAGAAAATGGCGATTTCTCGCTAAATACAGGCCGGGAACCGGTGTTATGTCATAACAAGGTGAGCATTGGTCAAGATTGCGTTCACGCTATTTTGGAAAGTGGGTTAGTGACGCAATTAGTGGCAGAAAGAAGCCCGACACTGCGCGCCGATGTGATTATGCAAATCGTATTGCTGTTAGAAGATGATGAAAGAATTGTTCCAGGCACCGTCGTTATTAGCGAGGAAACGTTAAAGCGATTATGGGTGACGGCAGAAACGTATGATTTCGGCAAGGTGGAGGCCAGCGTTAATTATGACGACGAAACCGCAAGTTGATTATGAAAAAGCCTTAACAGAAAGCGGAATGCCGATTACCCAGGACGAAGTTAATACCAAATTTAACGAATTGGTGACCGCCGAAGGGTTAATTACCAACACATCTAAAATGTCACCGTTTTGGCGACTTATCCAGGCGATTATTACCGCCCCGGTGATGTGGTTAAAGGATGTATTGGTGTCTGTGGTGATGGGCAACATGTATTTGGCCACCGCCGGCGGCACCTGGCTGGAAATGTTCGCCTGGGGCGTCAATGTGAAGCGCAAGCCGGCGACGGCGGCGGAGGGGGTTTTTCGTTTCGACAAGGAAAACGCCGGCGCGATGGTCACGATCCCCGCCGGCACGGTGGTGCAAACCGAACGCCTGAACGGCCATGTGTACAGCGTGGCTGTGGTGAAGGAAACCACGTTAGCCGCTGGCGCTGCCGGCGGACTGGTGCCGGTGAAGGCGACCGCGCCGGGTGGCGCGCATAACCTGGCCCCAGGGTATTACCGGATTTTACCGCAGGCGGTGCCAGGCATCGTGCGGGTGGAAAACCAGGAAGGGTGGTTATCGGTGCCTGGTGCTGACCAGGAATCCGACGACGATTTACGGGACAGGGCGCGCAACCAATACAACCTGGCGGGCAACTATCACACGGATGCGGTTTACCGCAGCATGATCGCCAGCGTGGCCGGGCTGAGTATTGACCGCATTTTCTTTCAGCACGATGCGCCGCGCGGGCCGGGAACGGCGAACGCCTATCTGTTGTTGGATTCAGGCATTGCCTCGCAGCCGTTTATTAACGCGGTCAATGATTACATCACCAACAAAGGGAACCACGGCCACGGCGATGATATGCAGTGTTTTGCCATGCCGGAAACCCAACACGATTTGACCGTGACGCTCTATCTGGAAAACACGGCCAACTTTACGGCGGACGCGCTGGCCACGCTTAAGCGCAACAGCGAAAACCTGATCCGCTGTGCGTTCCGGCAAAACGCCGAATACGACGTAAAGAAAACCTGGCCGTATGCGCGTTTCTCGTTTTCCAACCTGGCCAGGGAGTTACACCGGGCTTTCCCTGAGCTGGAATCCATCACGTTTTCCAAAGGGGACATTGTGAGCGAATTGAACGTGCCACGATTGAAAACCTTAAAACTGGGGGTAGCCGATGCCTGATTTTAAAGAACGCCTGGCGGGGATGCGGTTGCCATCCTGGATGAACCGAGGGGAGCCGGCCAAGCTGCTGCGCGCCTGCCGCAATTTCTGGTTGTGGGTATATGGCTGGCTGACCTGGCCACTGAAACAGCTTGATGCGGTCACCTGTGCCGTGCCGCTGCTCCAGGTGCTGGCGTACCAGCGCGATATTACCCGGTTCAACGGGGAGCCGCTGGCGCTATTCCGCAAGCGGGTGCAGTACGCCTTTATCAACGCCCGCGATGCGGGGTCGGTGGCTGGCTTTATCGCCATTTTTGAACGCCTGGGCGTGGGCTATGTGGAAATCCTGGAGCGCCAACCGGGCATTGATTGGGACGTGATAAGCGTCCGTGTGACAGATGGCCAGGTTGCCAGTAATCCCGAACTGCTGATGCAGATCATCCGGCAATATGGCCGCACCTGTCGCCGCTATCGATTTGAAGTCATTAACAATTCCGTCCTGCAATTACGAGCTGGCTGGGTGGGATGTGAGTATGTGTGTTACAGCGCCGCAAGTGCAGTGGCCAGCACCAATAACCAATATTCCGCCACCGTGGCGAGCGCATCACTTAAGGGGTAGTCAACATGTCACAAACCGCGATCACCTTTGCCTTTGAGCAATGGAAAGCAAAAGAAGCCGTGAACGGCTCCCGCGTGGTGCTGGATGAGTTTGTTTTTGCCAACGTGCCGGGCCTCGATGCCAGCAAGCCCATCGACCGCAAAGAAGGGATGCCGGCGGCGGCCAAGATTGTGCATCGCCAGGCGGTCAACAAAACCGGCGTCGTGAACAATAACGCCGTGGTGTATTCGGTCACCCTGGGCACTGAGGTGGGCGATTTCGACTTTAACTGGATCGGCCTGGTGAATAAGGCCAGTAACACGGTGGCGATGATTGTTCATGCGCCGATGCAACGCAAGGTGGCCAACCGCGCAGGCCAGCAAGGGAATGCGATCACCCGTTCCTTTGTGATGGAGTATGACGGCGCGGCCAAAGAGACAGCGATCACCACGCCGGCAGAAACCTGGCAGATTGATTTTACCGCGCGCCTGGGCGGCATTGATGAAATGCAGCGCCTGATTAACCGTGACCATTACGGTGCCGGCGCATTCTTTGGCAATGGGTTCCTGGTGGCCAAAGCCGGCGCACAATATTTCGTGACTGCTGGCACCGGCTATGTGGGAGGCCTGCGGGCTGTCTTGGCGGCCAACCAAAACATTACCGTGACAACCAAGCCTATCAAGGTCTGGGCCGATGTGAGTTTGCAGGGCAACGTGGTAAGCCAGTGGGCTGGCGTGGTGAAATTTACCGTTGCGGCCACCGCAGCGGATTACACGGATAACGCTGGTTTTAAGCACTATGTGTTTGCGGTGGCCAGCATCGATGCCGCCGGCAACATTACCGACCTGCGCCCGCAAGGTTCGCTGTCCGACCAGGCCGGCAGTGATGCCTATTTGCGTAAGGACGACAATTTAGCCTCACTCAAGGACAAATCAAAAAGCCGCGGTAGTCTGGGCCTGGGTAATGCCGCCACGCGTAATGTGGGTGTGGCCGGCGGCCAACTGATGGAGGTCGGGGCATTTGGCCTGGGCATGGGTTCCCGTCATCGTGATGATGCCTACTGTAATCAGGCTGAAATCTACCGGGTAAATAACCTGTCCAAAAATACCCCCGGCGGTGAAGTTTACGGTGTTGTCAGTTTGCCGTGTGACGGTGGGCCGTCCGGTGCTTACATCGCGGTACAAAACAACGGTAATGCATTCTTTGGCCGCTCAAATATCCCGGCTAATGGAGTGGAGTGGTGCCAGGCATATACCACGAAATTTAAACCAAAAGCGCAAGATGTGGACGCCGTATCCGCTAGCCAGGGCGGGGAGTTTCAAAAGGAAATCCAGGCATCTGGCGGGGTGATGGTGGCCAACAGTTGGAAAGCCAAACCCGGCGGCCTTTTCCCAGGGAACGGGGACGGGGCCAGTTATGAAACCTGCAACGTGGATATTAAAAGCTGGTATGGCCTGGGCTTTTACAACGCGAGCAAAGAGGGCATACAGGGCCGCACGGCATTTTTGAATGTGCGCACCGGGTCATTTTCGGCCAAGGGGCGGATCACCGGCGCATCCGTATGGGATGGCAATGCCCGCGTTTACTCCCCCGCTAATAAGCCCACGGCGGCGGACGTCGGGGCGTTAACCGATGCCCAGGCAGCGCAAAAATATGCCCTGCGCTCTATCCGTGTGAACGGTAAAGCGCTGACCGGTGATGTGAACTTGCTGGCGTCGGATGTGAATGCCTGGAACAAAACGGAAGCGGACGCGCGCTATGTAAAACAGAGTGGCGACACGATGATCGGGCCTTTGGCATTGCCGCGCGTGGTCTTCCCTAATGGCAGCACGGTTAACGCCGCCACCGATGTAGATCGCCCTAATGGCTTCACCGTGGAAGGTCTGACCACAACGAATAAGGGATACCCGGTTGTGGGTTCTCTCGGGGTCTTACTGACAGCCAAAGTTAACGAATTTCGTAATGTGCAATTGGCTATTGGGTCGGGCACTACGGAGTTCTTTATTCGCTCCCTGCGCAAGGATGCGACGACCAATGACAAATGGGATCGGGTTTATACCACGTCATACAAGCCGACGATTACTGATGTAGGGGCCGCAGATCATAGTAATAACTTTGCCGCCAGGATGGGGGTTGCCCGTGTTATCACCGGTGCAGAAAAGCCAACATCCCCCGGCGTATGGGGTGTGGAAAATAGCACCTGGGCACCTGTTGCGTGGGGAACGCTGTATGTGACAACCAACGGCACCAATTTAAGCACTGTCCCTGGCAACGGGAAATTTATTCACTATTTGTTTATCGCCCACGGAAGTGCGAACAAGTTCTATGTTGCAACGGATGTAAACGGCGGATTCACTGGTTGGGAAAGCTTTTTACCAAGGAACGGTGGCCAGCTTTCAGGCGTGTTGAAAAGCAGCGCTGAAATTTCCGCGAAATATCTTTCAACGCCGACGGGCGCGCCACCCGAGGGCAGCGGCGCTTTTTCGGCACAACTCGATACGAAAGCCCCGTTCTATCAGGAAAATTATAATTGGGACGTTGCCGAAGGTGGCCGTTATGTCCCGCTGGTTAAAGGTAAAAGCACCCGGATGGGGCAAGGCTACCCCACTGCCGTAAGCTTTGGTTATCTGATGGATGGGAAGGGCAGTTTTGCTAAGCCTTGTATCCATGCGCGAGGTGATAACAACGCGGAAGCCATCTGGCAGTTTGACCCCAACAACAAACAGTTTATTGCGCCAGGCAATCTGATTGCCGGCGGGGCTGTCTACCAGAATGATGGCAATGTGAGCGGCTCTATCTGGGGCGGGTATCTTAGCAACTGGCTGAATCAGAATTTTAATGGCCGCGTTGACTGGGGTACCTACAACCGCGATGTGGGAGCAAGAGCAACCATCGACTTTGTAAACAGCCGTTCAGCCGTCGCCGGTGGCCGCAATGCCTGGTGGTACAAGGACGAAGTGACAGGATTCATTATCCAGGGCGGCGTGGTTAATCGCGCTGATTATGCAACACGCGTCAATTTCCCCCGTGGTTATGCGCGGGAGTGTTTCGGTGTGCAACTGACATTGGCCAGTAGCAACGGGAATTGGTTTGGTGATAGCCGAGTCAATATCCAGGCGCGTGATCTGGATAACAACGGGTTTAATGCAATGATGGACGGTCAGGAACAGGTCGTGTTCTGGCAGTCGGTGGGGGTGTAATGATGAGCTATGGATTTAGCGCAACGACCAAGGCTTTCTATGTGTACGAAGACCAAGAAAGCTATGAGGAAAACGGCAACTGGCCAGCGGACGTAAAGCCCATTAGCGATCAGGTGTGGGAAAAATATTGCATGCAAGGCCCGGCAGGCAAAGAACGCGGCGCTAATAAACGCGGCTTGCCGTGCTGGGTTGATATTCCCCCGCTGGCACGGGAAGCGCAGGCAGACGCCGCCACCTGGCAAAAAGGGCAGTTGCTGGAAAAGGCAGGCAAGGCGATCGCGCCCCTCCAGGATGCTGATGATTTAGGGCTGGCGACGGAAGAAGAAAGGGCGCTTTTGTTGGCCTGGAAAAAATACCGCATTTCCATCAATCGCATCGATGTGGATCAGGGGGATGCGATTACCTGGCCGGAGGTGCCAAATGTGGCGTAAAGCGGTGTTGCGTATGCCTGGCGATATGCAGTCTTTGACGTGTTCAATGGTGCCTGCGCATCCATGGGTTTATGGCGTGGGACGGCAGGAGTCATCCGGTAGCTACCTTAGCCCGGTCAATGCCGTGGATTACCTGGCGGGCAAGTTGGCCGGCCAGGGGGAAGAAATCAGCGCCACCGTTTTTATGCTTTGCGCTAACTCACACGGTGAATTTATGCCGCAGATTGCAGCGTTGGCGGGGGTGTTGCCTTTGCCGGCACTTAACCAGGTGCAACGCATGGCGCAGACTGCCGCCACCCAGGCAATTACCCGGATGCAATTGCCTGGGAAAATGGGGGCGGGTTTGCCGGCGGCGGTGCCGCTTTCGACCGGTGCACAGCGCCTGGCGCTGAATGCGCAGCGGATTGCAGAAGCCAAGGCCGGCGCAGCCATAGGGGCCAGCGTGGACGGCTTACAAGCGGCGCTGGCTGGATTTTCCCAGGCCCGCCAATCTGCCCTGGAAGGAATAAGCCAGGCAATGACCGCGTTACAAGGGAAAAGCGCGCCGGCATGGGCCTTTACGGCGAAAGGGGCCGGTGCCAGTGTGGGGGCCGCGATGAAAAAAGATATTCCCCGGCAGGATGCCGTTTTTACCCTGGCGGTGTTGTTTGTGGGCAAGGATTTGGGGCAACTGGAGGCGATGATCCATGACGATAGTCACGCTGGCGCTTAATGGTGAAGCTATCCCGTTAAAAGGCGTCATGGTCACGCCCATGATGCAATTTCAGGATAAAGACCAGTCTGGGCAGACGTCCAGCACGGCCAACGCCGAACAGGGCATAAAGCCCAAAGAACTGCGCATTTCCGGCGTGATCCCCTTTAGCGAAGCCCCGGTGTTAACGCGCCTGTTTGCCCTGGCGGAGGCAACCGAAGGCGGTAAGCTGAAACGCTACCGTGTGGCCAACCACACCGCCCAGGCCATTAACTTTAGGCTGGCGACGTTCACAGGCTCAATTGATGCGCCAAAGCAGGACGGCAAGCAAGCCTGGCTGGTGACGTTCACCCTACGCGAGCACCTGAGCGTACCGGAAAAGAAAGATGCGCGGGAAGGTAGCAAGACTACCGCCAAAAAGCAGACGCCAGGCGCGAATGGCCAGGTTAACGGGAACGGCGCGGCGGCTGAGGATGAACAAAAATTGAGTTGGTTCGAGCGTAAGGTATTGAAGCCGGCGGATGATGCGCTTGCCGGCGTAGTGGGGGGCGAATGAAACCGATTAAACGCCTGATGTTGTCCGGGGATAGCGTGCCCCTGGTTGATTTTAATCTGGTGTTGGAGTTGAACGGCTGCGGACGCGGGTTTATTACCGCGCAGACGGATACCGATTACACCGGCAAACTGGTGCGCCTGGATGCCGGCTATACGGATAGCATTTTGCGTTGGTTTACGGGATATGTGGAGCGCGCGCAGCCGGCTGATACAGGTTCACAGCGGCTTTTTGTGCGGGAGTTGGCCGGCGTGTTTGAAAGGTTATGGCCGTGTTCCTTCCAGCATCCGACGCTGCGCCAGGTGGCCAAGTGGCTGGAGGAAAACAGCGGGTTAACTGTCGCGTTGCCGGCGCAGGCGGATTACCTGGACAAGCCGATCCCCCATTTCACCCATAGCGGGACGGGTTACCAACTGTTGGCCAATCTGGGGCCGGCGTTCGGGGTGCCTGATTACGTTTGGCAACCGCTGCCGGATGGTGGCGTGTTCCTGGGCAGTTGGGCGCATTCCATGTTTGCCGGCAAGCCGGTAGATATTCCCGCCGAGTTTAGCCAGGCGCGCGCCGGCGGCAACAGCATGACTTTGCCTATGGTGCAAGCCTTGCGGCCTGGTGTAGTGGTCAATGGCCACCGGCTTTCGAGTGTTCGCCTGGAGAATGACGACACCACGATCACCTGGTTGGCCAAAAATCCGTTAACGGGTAAATCAGTGGCCATGACGCCGGCACAGCGCCAGATTGATGCCGCTTACCCGGAACTGTCTGCGGGTTTGCACCTACCCAAATTCGCCAGGGTAGAAGCCCACGCGGAGGGCGTCAGCAGCGGCGACCTGGCCGATCCATTCCGGCCACGTTATGCCGTCGATTTGCAGTTGTTGGACGCCGACGGCCAGCCGGCAAAAAATACGCCGATTTACCCGGCAGTGCCGCTACCGTTGCCGATGGCGGGCCAGGATTCGGGCATGTTCCAGTTTCCACCAGTGGGAACGCTGGTTGAGGTGGCGTTTACTGATGGGCGACCTGATAAGCCGTTTATCCGTCAGACGCTGGCCCAGGGCAACACGCTGCCGGATGTGAAACCCGGCGAGCAGCTACAGCAGCAGCGGGAAGAAGTCTCCCAGCGGGTTACCCAGGCAGGGGATTGGGAACGGAAAACCGACCAGGTGATCCGTGAAAGTTCCATGACCAGGGAGATCCAGGCCGACGAAGAAGCCCGCACCCTGGTGGCCAGGACTACAACGGTGCAGGCCACGGATAAAACCACGGTGCTAGGCACGTCCACCTTGCTGGCCGGTGCAGTGCAGCACATTGCCGAGGGGGATTACAGCGTAGCTACCCAGGGTAATTTGGTGGCCAGCGTGGGGAAGGATGCCACCACGGCAGTGGCCGGCAGCCTGATGGAGAAGATAGGCAAAATCCGTAGCAGTATTGCGGCAGTGCGTCAGGATGTTATTGCCCCGGTGGTGTGGGTAGGTAGCCAGCAAATCAACGTGATGGCGCTGATGCTGGAAACCCTGGATGTGGTGCAGGAGCTGGCGCAGCAGACCGCCGAACATACGCACAGCAATACCGGCGGGCCGCAGAACGCCGACGCTATCAGCGCAGCCGGCACGAAGTCTGGCCAACTGAAAACCAAGTATGCGCCAGTGATTGGATAGGGTTGTTAATTGATCGTTCGCGCCGATCGATAGCGGGTAATTGATCTACACAACCAATTATCAATTGGCCCCATAACAGTGTAGAAATTAAGCAGCAGTACATAACAGCACCAGGGAATACCGGCCCGCCTCGCGCGGGCTTTTTCATGCCTGCCATTTGGCGCGCCTGTGCGCGCCGCTAAGCCCTCAATCACTTCAGATACAAACCCACTCCACCCAATCCGATCACCGCAGCAGCGAGCCGCCAGCGCGGCAGAAACCCCACGGAATCAACGTCACCCCCACGGAAACGGCACTACACCGCACCCGCCTGCACGATTTGGATCAGGAAATTATTTCAGTTTTGATTTTCTACAAACTACCCCGCCAGGCCGCGTTGTGCCTGGGGCTTTGCGAGTAAACCCAAACTGAAAAGATTGAAAAGAATTTCATGTTATTTCAGTTTTTGGATCGCAGGATATTGTACTATCTATATATAACTTATTAATTTTTATTGATATGTTGTGTTTTTGGTAAGGTCTGGAAAAGGAAGGTCGGATCACGGTTGGCTAAGAAGCCCATCATAAAAGCCTTACAATACAAGGCATAACGAGTACAGCGCCTAAAGAGTTGCACTGAAAATTTGCGACTAGAGAGTTATCCGAATCGCACGGTTAGAAAAGAGATGCTGAGGAGTACACAGAATATGATGGAATTTATTGAAAAACTCTCACCCGCATTAATAGGGTTTGCAGGTGCTTGGTTTGGTTCGCGGTGGGGTTTAGCAAAGTTTAAAAAGGAAAAATTCTGGGAGGCGAAAGTACAAGCTTATGGACAAATCATTGCTGCTGTAGAAAGTATAGCCTTTTGGGGACAGCAGGAAAAAATTGATTGGTATTGTGGTATTACGATTGGCCAAGACATCGAGCATCATTCAGATAAATTTCATTCAGCTATCAGACTAACCATGAAAATGGAACACACTGCTTCAATTTATTTATCTAATAAATTCATTCAATTAATCAACGAATTCAATTTGGATGTTCAACAGGAGTATGGCTCTACGATAGAGGATTTACGCGGTGAAGATCCGCTGACAGCATCACAATGTTTTGCTGACTTAGCGGGAACTATCAGTGATAAAGCCTACAGAATGTTGGATAGTTTAAATGCCCAGGCAGATGTGGATCTAAGTGGTTGGGTTGCTAATTTGTGTAAAACCCTTAAAGAAAAGTGTTGGCCCAATGCTCGCAGATAGGGCAGTTACAACGATAAACGCTAATACCGAGTACCTCAATGAATTTTCTGCCGCCACTTTGTCGCCATCACGTAATGATGTACCTTGCAGATCATTATTTAATAAGGTTATTTTTAAACGGCAACAAAAAACCCGATAGTCTTGAACCTAAAAAGGCGGGACTAACGGGCTCCACAAAATGGGGACATCAAAGAAAAGCAGTGGCACTAATTCAGACTACCCCCGGAAAGGAAAGTTCTCGCCGGCGATAAAAATTTCAAAATATATTTGCCACTGATTCATCTTTGCTGCTTATCGGTTAGCCGAGTATCCCCGGCCATAACACCACAATCAACGAACCTGCCAGGGTTAACAATACGTTAGCTATGGCGTAGGTTCCGGCGTAGCCCAGCGCAGGGATGTTACTGCGTGCAGTATCGCTGATGATTTCCATTGCCGGTGCACAGGTACGGGCTCCCATAATCGCGCCGAACAGCAAGGCGCGGTTCATGCGCAGCACATAGGCGCCAAACAGGAAGCAGATCACCACCGGCACCAGGCTGACGATCAACCCGGCGACCAGCATCTGGCCACCGACGGCGCCGAGGCTGTGGCCGATGCCCGCTCCGGCGCTCAGGCCGACGCCGGCCATAAATACCATCAGGCCAAACTCTTTCACCATGTTTAACGCGCCCTGCGGAATGTAGCCGAAGGTCGGGTGGTTGGCGCGCAGGAAGCCCAGCATGATGCCGGACATCAGCAAGCCGGCGGCGTTGCCGATGCCGAACGAGAAATTGCTGAACTGGATGGTGATCTGGCCAATCATCAACCCGATGATGAAGAAGGAGCAGAAGGCCAACAGATCGGTCACCTGGCTGTGGATAGAGATAAAGCCGATCTTCTCCGCCACGCTTTTCACCCGGCGCGCGTCGCCGCTGACCTGCAGCACGTCGCCTTTGTTGAGCACTATGCTGTCGTCAATGGGCATTTCAATCTGGCTGCGGATCACCCGGTTGAGGAAGCAGCCGTGATCGGTCAGCTTTAACTGGCTCAGGCGCTTGTTTACCGCATTGCTGTTCTTGACCACGATCTCTTCGGTGACGATGCGCATGTCCAGCAGATCCCGGTCGAACACTTCTTTACCGTTGCGGAAGCTGGGGTCCAGCCGCGCGTGGGCGTCCGGGTAGCCGACCAGAGAAATCTCATCGCCCACCTGCAGCACCGCATCGCCATCCGGGTTCGCCAGAATGCCGTTGCGGCGGATGCGTTCTATATAGCAACCGGTCTGGCGATAAATGCCCAGCTCACGCAGGTTTTTGCCATCGGCCCAGGCCACCAGCTCCTGGCCAACGCGATAGGCGCGGATGACCGGCAGGTAAACCTTGCGCTGGCTGTCGGTGTCCAGACCGCGCTCGCGGGCAATCTGCTGGGCGGAGGTGGAGAGATCTTGATGTTGCAGCTTGGGCAGGTAGCGCGCGCCGAAGATCAGGCTCACCAAGCCAATCAGGTAGGTCAGGGCATAGCCGAGGCTCAGATGGTCCTGCGCCGCCAGCAGCGCCGGGCCGTTGACGATGGTGTTACGCAGCGTATCGCCTGCGCCCACCAGCACCGGGGTCGAGGTCATCGATCCAGCCAGCATGCCGGCGGTTAGCCCGATGTCCCAATGGAACAACTTGCCAAGACCGATAGCGATCACCATCGCGGAGCCGACCATCACCAACGCCAGCATCAGGTAATTTTTGCCGTCGCGGAAAAAAATTGAGAAAAAGTTTGGCCCGGCTTCCACGCCGACGCAGAAAATAAACAGCATAAAGCCGAGATTCAGCGCTTCGGTGTTAATGGCGAAATGTTGTTGGCCCAGCAGCAGCGAAACCACCAAAACGCCAATGGAATTACCGAGTTGAACGGAGCCCAGACGAACTTTACCGAGGCATAGCCCCAGTGCGAGTACCACAAACAGTAACAGGATGTAGTTACCGTTTAACAAACTAGCGACGTTTATGTTCACGGAGGATAACTTATTGTTTACCAGTAAGTGCTTGATGTAGATGACTATAAGATATAAATTCAGTCGGAAAATGACGTCATAAATAACTAACCAGCGGAAGGCGATCCGAACCATCGATCGGCGGCGTATATTCTAGTCGCTATGGCGCGTGACAGCCAGCATTAAGCGGTGTTCCTGCGCTGCCGAACGCATTTAACTCTCTTTAGACCAAGGAAAAAGTTCAGCTCAGCGTTGTCGTTTACGGCAAGGCGTCACCTGTTTCGTGACACGGCTGATTTCTACGGGGTAGTGACGACGCTAAAGGGGAGTCTCCGCATGGCGAATTATCGGTATTGGGTGGGCATTTTAAGCTGTTCTCTGCTGTTCAGCTTGGTGTTTCTCGGCCAACAGAGTGGGGCGTTCGGCAGCACGGATCACGAGCATCACGGTGAAACTGGCCTGCTGCTGTTTGTGATACCCGGCATGATCGCCAGCTATTTGTCGAGCAAAAAACGGATCCTCTGTCCGTTGTTGGGCGCGCTGTATGCACTGCCGCTGTGCCTGACGATCCGCCATTTTTGGCTGACGCCGTTTTATTCGTTCTGGCAGGAACTGGCTTATGCCACCAGTGCGGTGTTTTGGTGCGTATTCGGTGCCATGCTGGCGCTGTTTGCGCGCAGCCTGCTGCAGGCGTTTCAGCCAGACCACCGCCGCGAACGGCAATAAAAAAAGGCGCTCTAAGCGCCTTTTCGTCGTTAAACCTGAGGGTTTACTGGAACAGATTCAGGTTTTCTTTGGCGTAGGCTTCGAAATCGGTGAAGCCGCCAACGTGTTTTTCATCAAGGAAGATCTGCGGTACGGTTTCTACCGGCTTGCCGACGGTTTTTTCCAGGTCGGCCTTGGTGATGCCTTCAGCGTGGATATCAATGTAACGGAAGTTGAAATCGTCACGGTCTTCAGTCAGTTTTTCCGCCAACTCTTTCGCACGGACACAATAAGGACAGCCTGGGCGCCCGAAGATAACTGCAAACATGCATCACTCCTTAGTTGATATTCAATTATTTAATCGCTACTGCAACGACATTCTGTCAGCCAAAAAAGCCTCAGTCTGCGCATTACCTGCGTTGATACCGGTTACTATGCCCGTTGGCTTGGCGAAAAAAAAGCAGGAATTACCTGTTAATCTGATTCATGTAACCGATTAAGCCGCCGGGGCTGTCGCCGTCGTGGGGAATTCACTACACTGGAGGCAGTGCCTCTGGAGAAGAAAAATATGCGTTCGTTCGGTGACTTACCGCGCCCGGTGCTGGTATTGGAAGGTCTGGGTATGGTGCTGCTGGTGCTGGCCTATCTGAGTATTCACGATCATGTCCACCTGCCGGGTTGGCTGGCTTCACAGCAGGCGGCGGTGGCGATGATCTTTCTCGGGGTGGCGTTGATGGTGCCGGCGGCGGCGTTTTTGGTCTGGCGCGTGGCACAGGGCTTTGGCCCGTTGATGCGTGGCGGTCTGCCGCCGGAAAACGATCGGCACAAGCCCGATCAGAAAAACGCGTCGGACGATAAAAATGACCGTGAGCCGCGCGCCTGAGCGCCGGCCGCCAATAATATGCCTGCCTGGCAGGTAATTGCTTTTTGGGGTGACGAGTGAAAATTGCCATTCTTTCGCGCGATGGAACGCTGTATTCGTGCAAACGTCTGCTGGAAGCGGCGGAGCAGCGCGGGCACAGTATTGATATTATCGATCCGCTCTCCTGTTATATGAACATCAACCCCGCCGCGCCGACTATCCATTATCGCGGCCGTCAGTTGGACCGTTATGATGCGGTGATCCCGCGTATCGGCTCCGCCATCACTTTTTACGGCACTGCAGTGCTGCGGCAGTTTGAGCTGCTGGGCAGCTATCCGCTGAATGAATCGGTGGCGATCACCCGGGCGCGCGACAAGCTGCGCTCGCTGCAATTGCTGGCGAGGCAGGGAATAGACCTGCCGATCACCGGTTTCGCCCATTCGCCTGACGATACCGGCGATCTGATCGAGCTGGTCGGCGGTGCGCCGCTGGTGGTCAAACTGGTCGAAGGCACTCAGGGCATCGGCGTGGTATTGGCGGAAACGCGCCAGGCGGCGGAGAGCGTGATTGACGCCTTCCGCGGTCTCAATGCCCATATTCTGGTGCAAGAGTTCATTCGCGAGGCGCAGGGCAGGGACGTGCGCTGTCTGGTGGTGGGTGGCAAGGTGGTGGCCGCTATCGAGCGGCAGGCCAAGGCCGGGGAGTTCCGTTCCAATCTGCACCGCGGTGGCACCGCCCGCAAAGTGAGCATTACCGCCAAAGAGCGGGCGATTGCGGTGAAGGCCGCGACTACGCTGGGGTTGGACGTCGCCGGGGTGGATATCCTGCGTGCGGCCCGTGGCCCGCTGGTGATGGAAGTCAACGCCTCTCCGGGGCTGGAAGGGGTGGAGAAAACCACCGGGCTGGATATCGCCGGCATGATGATCGAATACATCGAACAGCGCGCCCGGCCGGGGTTTCGCCTGAAATCGGGCGGCTGAATGCCCGGCGGCAAAGATTCCGGCTTTGCGGCTGGTACTGCGACCTTTTCTCGCCCATATTTATCCTATCAGCGAATTAAGCGGCTTTGATCGTGGCGTATTGGGGCAATATTCCGTAAGCTATGCGCCTTTTTCGCGTTTTGAATATTGTGAGGCTGGTAATATGGATTCACTCATAGTCCCTGATTTGGCGTTGTTGCGACGTTGGCTGGATCAATCGGGCATTTCATTCTTTGAGTGCGATTCCTGCCAGGCGCTGCACCTGCCGCACATGCAAAACTTCGACGGCGTGTTCGACGCAAAAATCGATCTGGTAGACAACGTGATCTTGTTCTCCGCGTTGGCCGAGGTGAAGCCGACCGCGCTGATCCCGCTGGTGGCCGATCTCAGCCAGATCAACGCCAGTTCGCTGACCATCAAGGCGTTTGTCGATATCCAGGACGACAACCTGCCGAAACTGATCGTCTGTCAGTCGCTGAGCATCGCCGTGGGCGTGACGCTGGAGCAGTTCACCCACTTTATGCAGCAGGGCGAAGAACAGATCTCGATGGTGATCCTCGAGGCGCGGGCGAACGATCTGCTGTTTATGGGTGACGAAGAAGAGAACCCGGCTGCCGCTGACCGCCAGCCAATGCTGCATTGATCGCCGCTGTAGATGATGCATGCCGCACCTCCGGCGGCATGCTGCCCTTATTTCCTTCCGCAATAATATATTCTGCGTTTTACCCTCTGTTGCCAGATATTTCTCGCCGTTTATGCCATTAATGGCGTATCACATAGAGAGAAACTGCATAAAAAATCGATAAAAGGCGTTTTTGGCCCTGAAGGCTGGTGCGTTCCGGCAACACCGGTTATGCTGCTGATTCTGCTAAGGGCTTGCGATTCCCCTTGTAACCACGCGAGCTGGACGGCTGAAAAAGGCGTATGCAATCAAATGCATAGCCATTCAATTCGCGGTTGCGACGATTGCGCTCGATCAGGAAAGGTTTTGTATCATTTCGGGATACAAGTTCAATTCTATGATTCACCCCTGTTTTGGAGGAAGTTACGGATGGTCACCCAACGTAAAAAGTGGTTATCGGGTGTTGTTGCCGGCTTGCTGATGGCCGCGTCCGTCACCGCGTCAGCCGATGAAAAAACGCTGCACGTCTATAACTGGTCCGACTATATTGCGCCGGACACCTTAGCTAAATTCCAGAAAGAAACCGGCATCAAAGTGGTGTACGACGTCTTTGACTCCAACGAAGTGCTGGAAGGCAAATTGATGGCGGGCAGCACCGGTTATGACCTGGTGGTACCTTCGTCCAACTTCCTTGAGCGCCAGTCGAAGGCCGGTATCTTTGAGCCGCTCGACAAGAGCAAAATGCCGAATTACAAAAACCTTGATCCCGATATGCTGAAACTGGTGGCGCATAACGACAAGGACAACAAGTACGGCATTCCTTACCTGATGGTGACCACCGGCATCGGCTACAACGTCGACAAGGTGAAAGCGGTTCTGGGCAAAGACGCGCCGGTCGACAGTTGGGATCTGATCCTCAAACCGGAAAACCTTGAAAAGCTGAAGAGCTGTGGCGTTTCCTTCCTGGATGCGCCTAGCGAAGTCTATGCGACCGTGTTGCATTACCTGGGCAAAGATCCCAACAGCACCAACGCGGCGGATTACACCGGCGCAGCGAACGATCTGCTGCTCAAACTGCGGCCGAACATCCGTTACTTCCACTCTTCCCAGTACATCAACGATCTGGCGAACGGTGACATCTGCGTGGCGATCGGCTGGTCCGGCGACGTGATGCAGGCGGCTAACCGCGCCAAAGAAGCGAAGAATGGCGTGAACGTGGCTTACACCATTCCGAAAGAAGGGGCGCTGACCTATTTTGACATGTTCGCCATGCCGGCGGATGCCAAAAACAAGGACGCTGCCTACCAGTTCCTGAACTTCCTGCTGAAACCGGACGTGATGGCGGGCATCAGCAACTTCGTGTATTACGCCAACGCGGTGAAGGATTCCACGCCGCTGGTGAACGCTGACATTCGCAACAACCCGAACGTGTATCCACCGGCCGATCTGCGCGCCAAGCTGTTCACGCTGAACGTGCAATCGCCGAAGCTGGACCGTGTCATTACCCGTGCCTGGACTAAAGTTAAAAGCGGGAAGTAATACGGAAGGGCTCAGCTTCCTGAGCCCGGTTTTCAGTCGTGTTCTGACCGGCAGGCGGGTGATCCCCGCCTGCGTTGCCATTTTGGGCCATGGCAATCGCCGTGGTTTTTTGCACTGCTTTACACCGGAGAGCACCCCGATTGAACGACGTCATTCCTCGTCCTCAAGCCAAGTCGCAGAAGGTTTTCACCCCTCTGCTGGAAATCCGTAACCTCACTAAAACCTTTGACGGCCAAAACGCGGTCGAAGACGTCAGTCTGACTATCTACAAGGGCGAAATCTTTGCGCTGCTGGGGCCGTCCGGCTGCGGCAAGTCTACGTTATTGCGCATGCTGGCCGGCTTTGAACAGCCAACGGAAGGGCAGATAATGCTCGACGGGCAGGACATGTCGCATGTGCCGCCTTACCAGCGGCCAATCAATATGATGTTCCAGTCTTACGCGTTGTTCCCGCACATGACGGTTGAGCAGAATATCGCTTTCGGCCTGAAGCAGGACAAGATGCCGCGTGCTGAAATCGCCGAACGGGTGGCGGAAATGCTGTCGCTGGTGCATATGCAAGAGTTCGCCAAACGCAAGCCGCACCAGCTCTCCGGCGGCCAGCGTCAGCGTGTGGCGCTGGCGCGTAGCCTGGCCAAGCGGCCGAAGCTGTTGCTGCTGGATGAACCTATGGGCGCGCTGGATAAAAAACTGCGTGACCGCATGCAGCTTGAGGTCACGGATATTCTTGAGCGCGTAGGCGTGACCTGCGTCATGGTCACCCACGATCAGGAAGAAGCGATGACCATGGCGGGGCGCATCGCCATCATGAACCGCGGCAAGTTTGTGCAAATCGGTGAGCCGGAAGAGATCTACGAGCATCCGAATAGCCGCTTCAGCGCCGAATTTATCGGCTCGGTCAACGTCTTTGACTGCGTGCTGCAGGAACGTCATGACGATGCGCTGATCCTGCAAAGCCCCGGCCTGCGTCATGCGCTAAAAGTGGATCCGGATTCGTCGGTGGTGGACGGCGTGCCGATCCAGGTTGCGCTACGGCCGGAAAAAATCATGCTGTGCGAAGAGGTGCCGCAAGACGGCTGCAACTTTGCGGTGGGGGAAGTGGTGCATATCGCTTACCTCGGCGATTTGTCGATCTACCACGTGAAGCTGCTCAGCGGCCAGATGCTCAGCGCCCAGTTGCAGAACGGCCACCGTTTCCGCAAAGGGATGCCGACCTGGGGCGATGAAGTGCGCCTGTGTTGGGAAGCCGACAGCTGCGTAGTGTTGACGGTGTAGTTGAGAAGGTGAGGAGTACTTGTTATGACAATGCTTTCTGAACGCACGCCGTCGGAACCGCCGGCCAACGGCCCCGGCCCGCTCAAAGCGTTTTTCCAGCGCCTGCAAATGGCCCATGGCCGCAAGCTGGTGATTGCGGTGCCGCTGCTGTGGCTGATGTTGCTGTTCCTGCTGCCGTTCTTGATTGTGTTCAAGATCAGCCTGTCGGAGCTGGCGTTGGCCGTTCCGCCATACACCGATCTGATGAGCTGGGCGGAAGGCAAGCTGGATATCGCGCTCAACTTTGCCAACTACCTGCAATTGACCGACGATCCGCTGTATCTGGATGCCTATTTGCAATCGTTGCAGGTGGCGGCGGTATCGACGATTTGCTGCCTGATCATCGGTTACCCGTTGGCCTGGGCGGTGGCGCACAGCAAATCTTCAACCCGCAACATTTTGCTGCTGCTGGTGATCCTGCCGTCGTGGACCTCGTTCCTGATCCGCGTTTACGCCTGGATGGGGATCCTGAAAAACAACGGTATCCTCAACAACTTTCTGCTGTGGTTGGGGGTTATCGATCATCCGTTGGTGATCCTGCATACCAATCTGGCGGTGTATATCGGCGTGGTGTATTCCTACCTGCCGTTTATGGTATTGCCCATTTATACCGCACTGACCCGGCTGGATTACTCGCTGGTTGAGGCTTCGCTGGATCTGGGCGCCAAACCGTTGAAAACCTTCTTTAGCGTGATAGTGCCGCTGACGCGCGGCGGTATCATCGCCGGTTCGATGCTGGTATTTATCCCGGCGGTGGGCGAGTTTGTGATCCCGGAACTGCTGGGCGGGCCGGACAGTATCATGATCGGCCGCGTGCTGTGGCAGGAGTTCTTCAATAACCGCGACTGGCCGGTGGCCTCGGCGGTTGCCACCGTCATGCTGCTGTTGTTGATCGTACCTATTCTCTGGTTCCACAAGCACCAGAACAAGGAAATGGGGGGGCAGGGATGAACAACTTGCCGGTAGTGCGTTCACCGTGGCGTATCGCCATTCTGGTGATAGGTTTCACCTTCCTGTATGCGCCGATGCTGATGCTGGTCATTTACTCGTTCAACAGCTCCAAGCTGGTGACGGTATGGGCCGGTTGGTCGACGCGCTGGTATTCAGAGTTGTTCCATGATTCGGCGATGATCAGCGCCGTTGGGCTAAGCCTGACGATAGCGGCCGCTTCGGCGACCGCCGCAGTGGTGCTGGGGGCGATTGCCGCCGTGGTGATGGTGCGTTTCGGCCGTTTCCGCGGGTCAACGGGGTTTGCCTTTATGCTGACCGCGCCGCTGGTCATGCCGGACGTGATCACCGGCCTGTCGCTGCTGCTGCTGTTTGTGGCGATGGGGCACGCGTTTGGCTGGCCGTCGGAGCGCGGGATGTTCACCATCTGGTTGGCGCACGTCACCTTCTGTACCGCCTATGTTTCGGTGGTGATCAGTTCGCGCCTGCGTGAGCTGGACCGCTCGATCGAAGAGGCGGCGATGGATCTGGGCGCGACGCCACTAAAAGTGTTCTTCGTGATCACGCTGCCGATGATTGCCCCGGCGCTGGTTGCCGGCTGGATGCTGGCGTTCACTCTGTCGTTGGATGATCTGGTTATCGCCAGCTTCGTTGCCGGGCCGGGCGCGACTACCTTGCCGATGCTGGTGTTCTCCAGCGTGCGCATGGGGGTAAATCCGGAAATCAACGCCCTGGCGAGTTTGATTCTGCTGGTGGTGGGGATTATCGGTTTGATTGCCTGGTGGTTTATGGCGCGCTCGGAAAAACAGCGATCGCGCGAATTACAAAAGGCCGCCCGTAGCTGATTCGGTTCAAACCTGCTATTTTTGCAATTATTGGTATTGCAATTGATTACCTGACTTTATATATGCCGCCTGAATAGGCGGTGTTTGGTTGTATACACGGATATGTCAGACATGCTGAACAGCAGGCAGGGAATGAGATCGACTTCAGATGCGCCAGTACCGGTGATGGTGGCCGGGACGGCAATGGTGGCTATCAAATGCATCAGCGTGCTGTTGCTGTTGGGGGAACTGGGTGTCGACGGCACTCAGGAGTTTGTCAGTACCAGCGCTCAGGCCTGGGATTCCACGTTTATCTTTCTGGCCGGCCTGCTGTTGCTGTGCCTGCAAATCAGCTGCGGTTTTGCGGTAATGCGCGGCCGCAATTGGGGGCGCTGGGGCTACGTGATTTGCCAGTGTCTGGTGGTCGGCTATTTGCTGTTGGCGACCATCGGCAGCTTTTTGCCGGAGGTTTTTACCGTTGAAGGGGAAACCAGCAGCCAGATCCTGCATGTCCTGATCCTGCAAAAAATTCCCGACGCGGTTATCCTGGCGTTACTGTTTGTTCCCGTCACCAGCCGCCGGTATTTTGCCGCCCGCGATTAAGACTTTAAGGGCGCAGAGTGCTAAACTCTGCGCCCTTAATTATTCACCCCGAACTTACAGGGTCATCTTTATGCATTGCGCTTTGTATACGGCAGGAACCTGCCGTTCCTGTCAGTGGCTGGAAAAACCTTACCCGCAGCAACTGACGGACAAACAGCATCACCTGCAATCGCTGCTGGCCGGGCGTGATGTCGCCCAATGGCTGGAACCGCTTGCCGGCGAGCAGAGCGCTTTTCGCAATAAAGCCAAAATGGTGGTCAGCGGCAGCGTAGAGCGCCCGCTGCTCGGCATGCTGCATCGCGACGGCACGCCGGTCGATCTGAGTGCTTGCCCGTTGTATCCCGCCAGCTTTGAACCCATGTTCGTGGTGTTGAAAAGCTTTATCGCCCGCGCCGGCCTGACGCCGTATAACGTGGCGCGCAAACGTGGCGAATTGAAGTACCTGTTGTTGACCGAAAGCACCCACAGCGGCGGCGTAATGCTGCGCTTTGTACTGCGTTCGGATAGCAAACTGGCGCAACTTCGCGCCGCATTGCCGTGGCTGCAGCAACAATTACCGCAGCTCAGGGTGATTTCCGCCAATATTCAGCCGGTACATATGGCGATTATGGAAGGGGATCGCGAGATCCCGCTGACTGAGCAGCAGGCGCTGGAGGAGCAGTTTAATCAGGTGCCGCTGTATATCCGCCCGCAAAGCTTCTTCCAGACCAATCCCCAGGTGGCGGCCAAATTGTACGCTACCGCGCGCGACTGGGTTAGGGCGCTGGGTATCGACAGCATGTGGGATCTGTTCTGCGGCGTGGGTGGGTTTGGCCTGCACTGCGCGCAGCCGGAAACCCGGCTCACCGGCATTGAAATCAGCGCCGAAGCCATCGCTTGCGCACGCCAGTCGGCGGAAACGTTGGGGTTGCAGCACGTCAGTTTCCAGGCGTTGGACTCCACGCGTTTTGCCACCGCTGAAGGCAGCGTGCCGCAGCTGGTGCTGGTCAATCCGCCACGGCGCGGTATCGGCCAGGCGCTGTGCGACTACCTGAACCAGATGGCGCCAGGCTACATTCTGTATTCAAGCTGTAATGCCGAGAGCATGGCGAAAGACATTGAAGGGCTGCCGGATTATCGCATCGAGCGTGTGCAGCTGTTCGATATGTTCCCGCATACCGCCCATTACGAAGTATTGACGCTGCTGGTGCGTCATTAAAGGCGTTTTTTGGCAGCCGTATAGGCCTCTGAGCGTTCACGCTTACCTATCGAAAGTACCAGCACCACGATCTCCTCGTCGATGACGCGATAGACCAGACGGTAGCCGGAAGCCTTAAGCTCTATTTTATAACAATCCGGTAGGCCAGAGAGCCTATTGGCGGGAATACAGGATTTTCTAATACTGTTGCCAGTTTTTTCTTGAATTGATCCCGAAGTACCGGGGCCAGTTTCTTAAATTCCTTTAGTGTATGTTCTTCGAATTCAAGGCTATAAGTCATCCAGATTGACCTTAATACGTTTGCCGCTCATCCGTGAACGGGCTGTTTTTACGAGTTCAATATCTTCCAGATATTCAGAGATTGCTTCCCACGTGTAATAGCCGGAGATCTTTCCATTGGTAAGTACTGCCACAGGTTGCCCGTTGGCTTCTTTGAGCGCAGTGTTAGGCGATTTTTTAAAATCACTGATGCTGACGGCTGAATTCGCGAGGATAGGTTGAACGATCATGGCATTGCCTTTGGTATCAAATTTAATACCAAAGGCAATTATTGAAAAGCAACAAAGCAGGGCAGGGTATTCCATGCCCTGGTCGTCTTCGTCTTACTGCGGGAACCACTTGTCGTTGATGGCCTTGTAAGTCCCGTCGGCTTTGATGGCGTCCAGCGCGGCGTTCAGCTTGGCCAGCAGCGCCTTGTTGTCTGGACGCACCGCAATGCCCAGACCGGTGCCGAAGTACTGTGCGTCGGTGACGTGCTCGCCTACCGGCGCCAGTTGAGGGTTGTTCTTCAGCCATTCGTTCACCACGGCGGTATCGCCGAATACACCGTCGATACGGCCATTTTTCAGCTCGAGAATGGCATTTTGGTAGCTGTCGTAAGAGACGGTGTTAATCTCTGGGTGCTTGTCTTGCATGTATTTCTGGTGAGTGGTGCCGTTCTCCATACCCACCTTTTTGCCTTTCAGATCGGCCAGCGAGCTGAATTTTCCTTTCTCGGCGATCACAATCGCCGAGTTGGCGTAGTACGGCTGGGTGAAGGCGACCTGCTTGCTGCGCTCCGGCGTGATATCCATACCTGAGATCACCGCATCGTATTTTTTGAATTTCAGCGCGGCGATCAGGCTGTCGAACGCCTGGTTGGTGAAGGTGCATTCCGCTTTCATTTGTTTGCACAGCGCGTTAGCCAGATCGATATCAAAACCGACGATTTTATTGCTGGCATCCAGTGATTCGAACGGCGGATAGGTGGCGGAAGCGGCGAAGCGAATGGTGTCGGCAGCGCCGGCGTTGAAGGCGATCCCGGCCAGTACCGTCGCGGCAAGTAATAGTTTTTTCATGCGTAAAGCTCCTGTCTGCAAGTCTGCGTGTTTTTATCGCGCCACCGCTTGATTTTACTGACAATAACCCAAAGGTTCTCGCGGTGGTCGCTGGCGTTTACCCTGCCACTTAATGAATTGATATGCAATATAAATGATTAAAAATCACAGCAGAAATAAAAAGCCCTGCACGAAGGCAGGGCTTTTAGACTGACTGGCCGATCACTCAGTTGCGGCGTTCGAACGCCAGCGCACGCCGCTCGACGATACGCATCAACAACGTCAGCAGGCCATTGACGCACAAATACACCAGACCGGCGGCGCCAAATACCATCACGTCATAGGTGCGGCCATACATCAGTTGGCTGTAGCCCATCACTTCCATCAAGGTAATGGTATAAGCCAGCGAGGTGCTTTTGAACACCAGAACCACTTCGTTGGAGTAGGACGACAGCGCGCGCTTGAAGGCGAAAGGCAGCAGAATGCGCAGCGACTGTGAGCGTGACATGCCCAGCGCTTCGCAGGATTGCCATTGACCGGCCGGGATCGCCCGCACCGCACCGTAAAACAGCTGGGTGGTGTAGGCCGCGCTGTTCAGCGCCAGCGCGATCATCGCGCACAGCCACGGCTGCGACAGCAGGTTCCATAACCACGGATACTCACGGATCGCCGGGAACTGGCCGGGGCCATAGTAGATCAGGAATATCTGCACCAGCAGCGGGGTGCCGGTGAACAGCGTGATATAGATCTTCACGAGCGGCGTCAGGATCGGCGTTTTCAGCGTCAGGATCACCGTCAGCAGCAGCGACAACACCAATGCTACAATCAGCGCGGTGATGGTCAGCGTCAGGCTGGTGTGCAGCCCTTTGATAATTTCCGGCAAGAACTCAAGCATCAGACAGGCCCCCGCTCAAAACGCGTGGTACGCAGTTCGATGCGTTTGAGAGCGTATTGGCTGAACAGGGTGACGACCAGATAGATAGCCGCCGCAATGACGTACCAGGTAAAAGGCTCCTGGGTGCGGGTGGCGATGCTCTTGGTTTGCAACATCAGATCGTTAACGCTGATCAATGACACCAGCGCGGTATCTTTCAGCAATACCAGCCATTGGTTGCCGAGGCCGGGTAGCGCATGGCGCCACATCTGCGGCATGATCAGGCGAAAGAAAATGGCCGCCGTACTCATCCCGAGCGCCTGTCCGGATTCCCATTGGCCCTGCGGCACGGCCTTCAATGCCCCGCGCAGCGTCTGCGACGCATAAGCCGAATAGAGCAGGGCGAGCGCGATCACGCCGCACAGGAACGGGCTGACTTCGAAGTTATCGATCGCCAGTTGAATGGGCAGTTGGAACAGGCCGAAATTCAGGGTGAAGCCGTCGGACAGCATCAACAGCAGCTGCGACGAACCGAAATAGATAAACAGCACCACCAGAATTTCCGGCAGGCCGCGCAGCAGCGTGACCCAGGCAGTGCCGAGCCAACTGACCACTTTCCAGCGTGACGATTCCCAGACGGCAAACAGCATCGCCAGGATCAACCCGAGGATAAGGGCGCAAACGGCAAGGCCGACGGTCATCCCGGCGGCGCTTGCTAGAGGTTGAATTTCATTCATCGGGGTTGATTACTGCTGGAACCATTTTTTGTAGATGGTTTCGTAAGTCCCATCCTGCTTGATTTTGTCCAGAGCCGCATTGAACTTGCCCTGCAACTCGGTATTTTTCTGACGCACGGCAATGCCCAGACCGGTGCCGAAGTAATCTTTGTCCGTCACTTTATCGCCTACCGCCGCCAGCGCAGCGTTTTGTTTCAGCCATTCGTTGACCACCGCAGTGTCACCGAATACCGCGTCAACGCGGCCATTTTTCAGATCCAGAATGGCATTCTGATAGCTGTCATAAGGCACGGTCGTGATTTCCGGGTGTTTGTCGGTCAGGTATTTTTGATGGGTGGTGCCATTTTGCACGCCCACTTTTTTGCCTTTCAGCGCAGCAACGTCAGCCACTTTGCCTTTCTGCGCGACAAACAGGGCGGAGTTGTCGTAATACGGCTTGGTGAACAGCACCTGTTTTTCACGCTCAGGCGTGATGTCCATACCGGCCATGACCGCGTCGAAGCGCTTGAACTTCAGGCTTGGGATCAGGCTGTCGAAGGCCTGATTGGTGAAGGTACAGTCGGCCTGGATCTCTTTACACAGCGCATTGGCCAGATCGACGTCAAAGCCCTGGATCTTGTTGCCGGCGTCAATAAATTCAAATGGAGGATATGACGCTTCGGTAGCGAAACGGATCGTTTCGGCTGCAGAGGCGGAAACGCTGATGCCGGCCAGAACGGCGGCGATTATTAGTTTTTTCATCGCAAACTCCCCAAATTACAGCAAGTAAATTATTAGTGTGATAAGTAATTGGCAAACTCGGTGGTCTGCGGCTGTGCAAAATGACTGGCGTCGCCCTGTTCCACCACGCGACCGTTTTCCATGTACACCACGCGGCTGGCGGTCTTGCGCGCCACTTCCACTTCGTGGGTCACAATCACCTGGGTGATCCCGGTGCCGGCCAATTCGCGAATGATGCTGACGATCTGGGCGGTAATTTCAGGATCCAGCGCGGCGGTCGGTTCATCGAACAGCAGTACCTGTGGCTCCATCATCAACGCTCGGGCAATCGCCACACGCTGTTGCTGGCCGCCGGAAAGGTGCAACGGGAAACGATCGGCAAAGTCGGTCAGGCGCAAACGCTTCAGCAGTTTGTCCGCGCGCTCCATCGCCTGCGCCTTGGACAGGCACAACACGCGACATGGCGCCTCGATCAGGTTCTGCACCACGGTGAGGTGTGGCCAGAGGTTGTATTGCTGGAACACCATGCCAACGTTCTGACGCAGCTCGCGAATGGCTTTTTCGCCCGGAGCCTGTTTGAAATCGAATTGGTTGCCGGCGATCTGCAATTGGCCCGAACGCGGCATTTCCAGCAGGTTCAACACCCGCAGCAATGAGCTTTTCCCGGCGCCGCTTGGACCAAGCAGCACCAAAGTTTCCCCTGCTGGGCAATCCAGCGTGATGTCAAACAGCGCCTGATGTGCGCCGTAATAGCAGTTGATACCGTTAAGTTGAATGCTCATGCGCCAGAATTGAATAGATATTGATGCCGCGAATGTTAACTTCCACAGAATACTTATGCAATCTTTGTGCGTTAAAATTTATTACTGCGCGGCAGAATAGTAAAAGAATAGCACAAGATACCGCGACTCAGGTTCGAAGGGGGGATTTGTCGTGCATGCTGTGAGGTATGTAGCGAAATTTCTTAAGTTGAGCGAACTTTGAGCGCAATCAAGGCATTTGGCCACCGACGCCGAAGAGCGCCGGTGGCGGGGGCTTACTGGTTTTCCAGCACCTGGCGCAATGTGCCGCTGGCGGCGTGCGGAGGTACGTTCAGGTAGCGGATATCATCCACGACCCAACAGGTGCCTTCACGCACCATCAGCACCTCATCTTGCCAGTTGACCGCACTGCCGCCGTCTTTCTGGTGGCTCAATTGAACCCGCAGCGGGATATTTTTCGCATCGGTATTAGGAATGGTAGACGCGCTGGCGACGGTGGCGCTGGTCGCCCCCTGGGCATTGCCGGAGAACAGATCGCCGGTTATCTGATGCTTGCCCGGGTTTTGATTGGCGGCGACCAGATCCTGGTACAGCACCTTACTCAGATAAGGCTGCAACTGTGCCAGACGGTTGCTGTCCGGCAGGGAAGCCGCAGGGCCTTGTTGCAGGCGCAGATCGTAAAATTTCTGTGCGACCGTATCCGGGCCGCCTTCCACACAACCGCCGGTACGGGTGCCGATATCCTTGAATGCCGGATCGACGGTGGTACAGGCACTCAATAACAGCGCTAAGGGAAAAACAGCCGCAATCGTTTTTGTTTTCATCTCATTACCTTATGTGAAAGTCTCTACCATGAAGAATGATAACTTACAGTTTATACGCAGAAAACTTTATCACCAAAATAGGTTGGCGGTTTATCAGATGCTGCACTTTCCTGCCGTCGCGCCGCTTTATTTCTTGATCGGGAACGCCACAAAGGGTTTGATTTCCTTGAGCACAAACATGCTCTGCATCTCTTTGATGCCAGGCAGACGACGGATCACCGACATGGAAAAATCGGCATAGGTATCTAAATCGCCGGCGACAACCTGCAGGAGAAAGTCGGCATCTCCCCCAATACTGTAGCAGGCCACCACGTCTTCTAATTCGATGACTTCTCGTTCAAATTTTCTCGCTTCCGCCTCGCTGTGGCTGTCGATGCTTACGCGGATAAACACCATCACCCCCAGCCCGATTTTGCGTCGGTCCAGCACGGCCCGATACCCCTGGATAACGTCGTCCTCTTCCAGTTTCCGTACTTTTCGCCAGCAGGGCGACGCGGACATGCCCAGTTCATCGGCCAGGGTTTGGTTAGTGATGCGTGCGTCCTGTTGCAGGGCCGCGAGAATTTTAATGTCTGTCTGAGATAACGGGTTTTTGTTCATTTTATTTCTTTAAACGATGCTGAATAGGTAAGTTTTACCTTAATCATGCCTTTCTTCAACGCAAGCAGGTCATTATTTCCTCCCCTGAAGTGGCATAATATTTGCCGAGAAGTGAGCTATTCCAGACAGGGCGGCCATTCAGGCGAGTTGATTTTATGGGGGAGAGTATGCAGTTTGACGCGTCCAGACATAAATGCACCATCGTGATCGATGAAGCGTTGGCGGTAGGGTTGGCGATGAACGCCGCCAGCGTGATCGGTATCAGTTTTGGCAAGACGTTCGAGAATTTGGTCGGGCCGGATTTATCCAGCAGCGATGGCGTGCGCTATCCCGGTGTCATTTATGCGCCGCTGCCGGTCTTGCGAGCGCCTAACGCCACGATTCAGGCATTGTTGAACAGCGCGGGCGACGATGAAGACATTTACAGCATGCCATTCAGCGCCTTGGCTCAATCGTGTCGGACCTATGACGAATATGGCGAACGGATCTCAGCCGTTAACAGCGAACATATTGAGCTGGTGGCGATTGGGTTGGTCGGGCCGAAGAAAAAAATCATCAGGCTGACCGGCAATTTGCCCTTGTTTAAATAGAGGCGCTTGGATATACGCATGAATAATGTGTTTATTGCATATTATATTAAGAACATATGAGTAAATTTGTGGTCTTAGAAGCGTAATCAGCGAATCAAACAAGGAGTTCTGATGCAGCTTTCAACCACCCCGACCTTGGAAGGGTTTACCATTACCGAATACTGCGGTGTCGTCACCGGCGAGGCGATTCTCGGCGCCAATATTTTTCGTGACTTCTTCGCCGGCGTGCGCGATATCGTCGGCGGCCGTTCCGGTGCTTACGAGAAAGAACTGCGTAAAGCCCGTTTGATCGCTTTCCAGGAGCTGGAAGAACAGGCGAAAGAGCTGGGCGCCAACGCGGTGGTCGGCATTGATATCGACTACGAAACCGTGGGTAAAGACAGCAGCATGCTGATGGTGACCGTCAGCGGCACCGCAGTGAAAGTCAGCCGCTAACCCCCATTTTATGAAACGCCCCGGCAACCGTCGGGGCGCAGTCTATTTATCCCACCTTGTGTTCTTCAGGCTTCAGCGGGCGATGTTCCTGCGGTTTTGTCGCGGGTATCAAATGCTGTTCCTGCGGTTTTGTCGCGGGTATCAGATGCTGCTCCTGCGGTTTTGCTGCGGGTATCAAATGCTGTTCCTGTGGTTTTGCCTCGGGTATTGGGTGTTGCTCCTGCGGTTGACGCAACGGGGGTTGATGCTGTTGCATCGGCGTAGGTCGATTCATTACCGGTGTCGCAATAGCATGACTCACCGGCCTGAGTGCCGGTGACGGCGCGTAGACCGGATGAGGAGCCGCTGCCAATGGCGCAGGCTGATGCGTTGCCCGGTTATCCGCCTGACGCGGTGGTGGCGTTTCCGTCCGCGGATGTTGTGGCATTGCCGCAGGGGCAGAATGGTTAAAGTTTGGCATGCTCATCGGCTGATGGACGACGGAGGGCTGCGTTACCGAGCGGGGTGCCGGAGGCGCTGAAGGGGTGAAGGTCGGCATTCCTACCGGTGGATGAGCGTTGCCTGCCTGCTGGGGGGCAAAGTGCGGTTTTGCCATGGTGGCAAAATTCGGCGCCGGGTGCTCTGCCGTTGGCGTGGTCGGAACGAAATGCGGCGCCTGATTCACCCGCGTATTGTAGTTATTCAGGGTATTGGTGCGGTTCACATTATTGTACTGATTGATATTGGTAACGTGATTAATCACAGTGGTGGAGCGCGATATATAAGGCGCATTGTTATAAATCACCGGTTGACGCCGATCGCCCCAGTGCACATCCCAGTTATGCCAGCTGTTGTCGTGCTGATTGATCAAGGCGCCGACCGCGATGCCGACACCAAAGCTGATAACGCCGGCCGCCAGCATATCCCCACCGCTGTAGCCAGAGGCCGGTTGATAGCGATAGCCGGGGTAGCTCGGCACCGTTTCGCCGTAGGCCACCCAGGGATCGTAACGCGGCACATAAACTACATCCGGCTGGCTGGGTTCAATCACAATCACCCGATCGGGCGCGGCGACCACGGTTTGTTGATAGGGTTGCTGCTGGAGAGCGTGCGTAGCCGGTGCAAGCACCACCCGTTGTTGAGGGGAGTTTTTCAGCGTGCCTTTGTTCGCCGCGCGTTGGCGCATTACCTGGATAGCGTTCATTACGTCGGTGGGATCGTTGACGTAAGCATTGCCCAGCGCACTGGTCCAGGGAAGGTTTTTCGCCATCTGGTCCAGCACGTCAGGGAATTGCACCAGGCTGCGAACGCTGGGATCCCAGGGTTGGGCGTCTGCGGCCGTGGCGAGCGCCGCCGGTTGCAGGCTGCGGTTCTGCGCCAGCCAATTATCTGCGGCGCTGATTTGATCGGGATAACCCGCACCGGCCAACACCTGGGCCAGTAGCTTGTCGGGGAACAGCGCTACCGGGCTCACCAACTGATAGAGTTGATCGGCGCTTAGCGGCGTATAGGCAGGTGCAGCGGCGGGCTGAGTTACACCCATTACGCCGGCGACACTTTTCTGATCGCAACCGCTGAGCAGCAGCAGAGCGAGACAGATCAACCCGGTTAAACACTTCGATTTGCGCATGGTTTATTCGCTTATTTCGGCACAGGTAATATGATGAGGCTATCACCTGTCAGGCGAGTAGCCAGCGCTGAGCAATACTCGCTTGCACATCTGGCGGGTCTGTCATCATTTATTGATTAACTTGATTATTGGATACAAGTTAATCAACCTGAGTTACAAATTTGGGAACCTGAACCAGGGGAGGGAGACGTGAAAATTTGGCCAGGGATTATTGCCGCCACGCTGCTTGCCGGCTGCCAAACTGCACCGCAGAGTACCACCGTCGATCGCGGCGGCTACCAGCTTGAAACTCTGCATCAGGCGCAAGGCGCCGACCAGCGCATCCGTTTTCTGGTGATGCACTACACGGCGGAAGATTTTCATTCTTCGTTGAAAACCCTGACGGATGAACACGTCAGCGCACATTACCTGCTGCCGGCGCATCCGCTGCGCGAACAGGGCAAACCGGTTGCCTTTCAACTGGTGCCGGAAGCGTTGCGCGCATGGCACGCCGGGGCCAGCTATTGGCGCGGTCGTACCAGCCTGAATGACACCTCCATAGGCATTGAAATCGTCAATCGCGGGTTCAGCCGCCGCATGCTGTTTACCCACTGGCAGCCGTATACGCCGGAGCAAATCGCGCTGTTGATCCCGCTAAGCCGGGATATCATTCAGCGCTACGGCATTCAGCCGACCGACGTGGTGGGGCACAGCGATATAGCGCCGCAACGCAAGCAGGATCCCGGCCCGCTCTTTCCCTGGCAGCAACTGGCAGAAGCGGGGATCGGTGCCTGGCCGGACGCGGCAGAGGTGCAAAGGCGATTGGCGGGGCGTGATCGCCATGCGGCGGTGCCGTTGGCGCCGCTGCTGGAAAAGCTGGCGCGCTATGGGTATGGCGTCGATGCGCTGTGGGATGCACGGCAACAACGAAACCTGTTGGCGGCGTTCCAGATGCATTTCCGGCCCAGCGATTTTCGCGGTGAGCCGGATGCTGAAAGCGAGGCGATTGTCGATGCGTTGCTGCAGAAGTACGGTGCGGCGCGTTGATTACAGGCCGTACAGCTTGCCGTGTTCTTTCAGCCAGCGGGCGGTGCGGGTAATGCCTTCATCCAGCGAAACAATCGGCTGATAACTCAGTTCCTGTTGTGCGCGGGTGGTATCCAGCGTCAGATCAAAATTGAGCTTGGCGACGCCATAATGGGTGAGCACCGGTTCTTTCTCGCTTTTGCTGCCGAGCTTCTCCATGCCGCGGGCCATCATATCCAGCATCGGGTAGGGCACCGAGCGGATCCGGCATTTCATGCCCAGTTCGTCGATCAACTGCTGTACCACGCTGCGCAGCGGGCGTGCCTGCTGGTTGGTGATGTTGTAGGCGCGCCCGGACGGCGTATCCTCTTTTTGGGTCGCCAGCCACATGGCGTGTACCGCGTTCTCCAGATAAGTCATGTCCACCAGCGCTTCACCGCCGCGCGGCAACAGCAGGTTGCCGTAGTGCTTAATCATCTGCAGCAGGCGCGGCAACATCACTTTGTCGTGAGGGCCAAACAGCCCCTGAGGGCGCAGGATGGTGAAGTGGGTCTGCGGGTTGGACAGCGCCAACTGCTGGATCACCTGTTCGCCGGCGGCCTTGCTGCGTGCAAACTCGTTGGCGTAGCGCGCCGGCCGGAAGTCTTCGGTAATGTTGCGATGGTGATGATAATCGAAATAAATCGCCGGCGAAGAGATATGGATAAACTGCGAAACGCCGTAGGCCGCCGCCCACTCGCCCAGGCGACGGGTGGCGCGCACGTTGGCCAGCTCAAACGCCTCTTCGGTGCCCCAGGGGGAGGTAAAACTGGAGCAATGCCACAGCACGTCCACCTCGGCCAGCATCGCTTTGGCCTGCGACGAGATCAGGTTGGTGAGATCGGCATGAATGAATTCCGCGCCCATTTTTTCCAGCAAACTGCCCATGGCCTGGTTACGGCCGGTGGCGCGTACTTTTATGCCCTGGCGGCGGAGATATTCAACGGCGTTACGGCCTAACCCACTGGTTGCACCGGTGACCAATACCTTCATAACGAACTCTATTCTCGCCAAAAATCAGAATGCTGAAGGCCGTCAGCGGCACCCCAGCAAATAAGATGCCATTCTTCCGTGATTTCGTGCGCTATGCAATCGGAAAGGACCTAACCGCAGCAGCAAACTGTGCGGTTGATCGACAAATGAACATCAGGCCGTGCAGCGGGTCACGGCAGATTGTATTCGTGCTCTTCGGCCAGCTTCGCAATACGCCGTGCCATGCCGCGAAAAATGAACAGGTGGGCGGGCATCATGGCGAACCAGTACAGCAACCCGCTGAAACCGGCGGGATGCCACCAGGCGCGGACATCAAGGCTGCGGCGATCGCCGTGATCTTTGATAGTGAAGGTTAAACGCCCCAGGCCGGGCGCTTTCATGCCGAACAAGAGCGCCAACTGACGTAGCGGCTTAAGGGTGATCACTTTCCAACCGTCGACCAGATCGCCCACTGCCAGCGTATCGCGCGGCGGGCGGCCATACACCACCCGATTGCCGATCATATCGTCCATGCGGGCGCGGATCTGCCACAGGAGGTTGGCATAGAAATACCCCTCTTTGCCGCCCAATTGCTGCACCATGTGCCACAAGGCCTGGCTGGACGCGTGGGTTTCCAGCGTGCAACCCGCCTGCTTGGGATAGAAACCGTAGCCCGGCCGCCAGCGTGCCCGCACCTCAGGATCGTAGCCCCAGTCGGCGGAGTCGACCACCTCCTTCTCGCGGCGCAGGGTTTCGCGTACCGCCTCATCGAAGGTTTGCAGCGTTTGCGGGATCAGTGCTTGCAACGGTTTGCCGTCGGCGGGCAAATCGTGGTTCAGGCCTTGAATCAGCGCGCTGGCGATGGACGTGGGCACGGAGGTGATCAGGCTGATAAACCAGACTGAAATAAAGCGCGTGGGCAGGGGAATGGGGATCAGCCAGCGCTTCTTGCCGCTGATCCTGATGAAACGCTCAAACATCGTCTGGTAGCTGATATATTCCGGCCCGGCGACGTCAAAAATGCGATTTTCTTCCGCTGGATGCGCCAGCAGGTCGGCCAGATACACCAGCAGGTTTTCCAGCGCCACCGGCGAAGATTTAGAGCGCACCCAGCGCGGCGGCGTCAGCACCGGCAGGTTGTAGACCATATCGCGCATCACTTCGAACGCCGCCGAACCTGGGCCGACGATAATACTGGCGCGCAATTCGGTGACCGGGATGCCGCTTTGGCGCAGTATCTCACCGGTTAGCTTGCGTGCCACCAGGTGCGGCGAACTGTCGCCGGTCGGCTGCAGGGCGCCGAGAAAAATGACCTGTTTGACGCCGGAGCTGCGCAGCGCATCGCGCAGGTTTTCCGCCGCCTGGCGTTCCTTTTCAATAAAGTCATCACCGTCGCCCATACCGTGGATAAGATAATAAAGGGTATCTATATCCCATAGCGCGGCGCCCAGGGTTTCCGGGCGATAAACGTCGACATAGTGGCAGTTAACCTGCGGCCAGTTCTGGTCTTGCAACCATTCAAGACGGCGCGCGGCGGCGGTAATGGTATGTCCCTGCTCGATCAGGTGAGGGATCAGGTTCTGGCCAATGTAGCCGCTGGCTCCTAGAACCAATACGCGTTGGGGTGTCATCAGCGCTGCCTTATGCAGTGAAAGTCGGTGACAGAATGCCAAACCTGGCGTTTAAATGCACTTTTTGTGTGGTTATGAGGGAGTTGCATCCGCCAAGAGGCGGGGTCACACTACGGGCCGTTTGCCTGTGATAAGCCGGATGATATGAAACTGAATGCTGTTTGTTATGCCCTATTGGGCCTGGCTTTAGTCGCCAGCCTATTTTTCCTGCATCCGATTGGGATGTGGTGGCTGTTGGCCAACCTGCTGACGTTGCTGGTGTACGGCGCGGATAAGTTTGCTGCGCGCAAGGGTTGGCAACGGGTGCCGGAAAGCACCTTGTTGGTGTTTGGGCTGGTGGGGGGATGGATTGGCGCGATAGTCGCACAGCAGCTGTTTCGCCATAAAACTCAGAAACAGCCGTTCAAAACCTGGTTCATCCTCAGCGTGGTGCTGAACCTGGTGGCGACTCTGGGGATCTGGTACTGGGTTTACGGCCGCTGGATTATCTGAAGGCGGGGCGCAGTGGCGCCCCGTTCGGGTCAGGGTTCAGGCATGCTGGCGGAGGAACTCCCGCCATAAATCGACGACTTGCTGCAGATCCTGACGGCTGACGTCGAGATGGGTCAGAATGCGCGTCAGCGGCCCGCTGCTGATCAGCACGCCACGCTCTCGCATCCACGGCCCCAGCTTTGCCGCCAGCTCTGGCGATTGGCGCAGGTACAGCACGTTGGTTTGTGCGCCCGGCTCAGCAACCTCCACGCCCATCCCCTGCAATTGCTGTTCCAGCCATTTGGCGTTGTCGTGGTCATCGCGCAGCCGTTCGACGTTATGCTCCAGCGCATACAAACCCGCTGCCGCCAGAATACCGGCCTGGCGCAGACCGCCGCCGGTCATTTTGCGCCAGCGCACGGCGCGCTGAATAAAGGCTTCACTGCCGCACAGCAGCGAACCTACCGGCGCGCCCAGCCCTTTCGACAGGCAGATGGTGAAGGTGTCGCAGTATTGCACAATCTCTTTCAGGGGCAGGTTCAGCGCGACGGCGGCATTGAAGATGCGCGCGCCGTCGATGTGCAGCGCCAATTGATGCTCGCGGGTGAACCGCCAGGCCTGTTGCAGGTACTCCTGCGGCAGCACGCGGCCGCTGATGGTGTTTTCCAGGCTCAGCAGACGGGTTCTGGCGAAGTGAATGTCATCGGGTTTGATTGCCGCCGCTACCTTGTCCAGCGGCAGGGTGCCGTCCGGGTTCGCCTCAATCGGCTGCGGCTGGATGCTGCCGAGCACCGCCGCGCCGCCGGCCTCGTATTTATAGTTATGCGCCTGCTGGCCGACAATATACTCATCGCCGCGCTGACAATGGCTCAACAGCGCCACCAGGTTGGCCTGGGTGCCGCTCGGCAGAAACAGCGCCGCTTCCTTGCCGGACAGACGAACCGCTTCCGCCTCCAGCGCGTTTACCGTGGGATCATCGCCATAAACGTCATCGCCCACGTCGGCCTGCGCCATGGCTTGGCGCATGGCGGCGCAGGGGCGGGTCACGGTGTCACTGCGTAAATCGATAAGCATACAACTCCTTTATCCCCTTCATCTTTCAAGCCGCAGCGTTGTTAGCTGCACATGCTTACCCCAGTCACTGACTTGAGTCAGCTCCTGGGGATTCACATGTTTGCCGCCTAGCTGCAACTTGAAATCTATTGGGGATAGTTATAGTGATGGGAAAGAGGATACGATTATTAACGTAACCAGTTGGTTTTCGCCAGTTCGACCACTTCGTCGCCACGACCGTTGATAATGGCGCGCAGCATATACAGGCTGAAGCCTTTGGCCTGTTCGAATTTGATCTGCGGCGGCATCGCCAGCTCCTGTTTGGCGGTCACCACATCCAACAGGGCCGGGCCGGGGTGCGCCAGCATTTCTTGCAGCGCAGCGTCCAGATCCGAAGCCTTCTCGACGCGAATGCCCTTGATGCCGGCGGCGTTGGCAATCGCCGCAAAATCCGGGTTGTGCAGATCGGTACCGTCGGTCAGGTAGCCACCGGCCTTCATTTCCATGGCCACAAAACCCAGCACGCTGTTGTTGAAGATCACAATCTTGACCGGCAATTTCAACTGGGTCAGCGACAGGAAATCCCCCATCAGCATGGTAAAACCGCCGTCGCCGCACAGGGCGATCACCTGCTTGCCCGGCTCGGTGGCTTGTGCGCCGATGGCCTGCGGCATGGCGTTGGCCATCGAACCGTGGTTGAACGAACCCAGCAGGCGGCGTTTGCCGTTCATTTTCAGGTAGCGTGCCGCCCACACTGTCGGTGTGCCGACGTCGCAAGTGAAGATGGCGTCGTCGTTGGCGTATTGGCTGATCTGCTGCGCCAGATACTGCGGGTGGATAGGCTGATCGTCATTGGCGCTCGCCAGCCCATCGAGATCCTTGCGCGCAGTGCGGTAGTGCTCCAGCGCCTTGTCAAGAAACGCGCGGTCGCTCTTCGGTTCCAGTTGCGGCAGCAGGGCGGTGAGGGTGGTGTGGATATCGCCCACCAGCGCCATGTTGACCGGGCAATGCGCGCCGATGCTGCCGGGGTTGATGTCGATCTGAATGATGTTGGCGTTGGTCGGGTAGAACGCGCGGTACGGGAACTGGGTGCCGAGCAGCACCAGGGTATCGGCGTTCATCATCGCGTGGTAGCCGGACGAAAAGCCGATCAACCCGGTCATGCCGACGCTGTACGGGTTGTCCCATTCGATATGCTCTTTGCCGCGCAGTGCGTGGACCACCGGCGCTTGCAGCAGCTCGGCCAGCCTGACGACTTCGTCATGCGAACCGGCGCAGCCGCTGCCGCACATCAGCGTGATGTTCTTCGCCTGATTCAGTATGGCCGCCAGCTTGTTCAGTTCGCTCATCGGCGGTTGTACCAGCGGCAGTGCCGGGGTGTGCCAGACCATGCTGGCGTCTTCCGGCGCCATGCGCAGCGCCACGTCGCCCGGCAGCACGATCACCGACACGCCACGATTGAGGATCGCCTTACGCATGGCGATTTCCAGCACCCGGGGCAGCTGTTCCGGATTGGAGACCAGTTCACAGTAGTGGCTGCATTCACGAAACAGTTCTTGCGGGTGGGTTTCCTGGAAATAACCGCTGCCGATTTCGCTGGAGGGAATATGCGCGGCAATCGCCAATACCGGCACGTGGTTGCGGTGGCAGTCGAACAGGCCGTTGATCAGGTGCAGGTTACCCGGGCCGCAGGAGCCGGCGCAAACCGCCAACTGGCCGGTGAGCTGGGCTTCTGCGCCGGCGGCAAACGCGGCCACCTCTTCGTGGCGTGTGCCCAGCCATTCGATGGTGCCCATGCGGTGCAGGCTGTCGCTAAGGCCGTTGAGCGAATCGCCGGTGACGCCCCAAATGCGTTTCACGCCAGCCTGCTCCAGCGTTTTGGCGACCAGTGTGGCTACGGTTTGCTTCATAGTTCCCCCAAACATTATAAAGATACCCGTCATCTTTCACGCCACAGCGTTGTGGGCTGCGACTTGAAATCCAGTGGGTATGAATCGTTAAGTCTTTTTCAGATGGACGTAATAAAACGCACGGAACAGGGGAAAGTGTAGAAGGGGTATACGGGACGTGCTTGCCGATAAATGCCCCATCGGCGAGATGGGGCAGCAAGCATCAGGCGAGGGTGACGTCGCCCTGCAACTGGCAACTGCACGCCAGCACATACCCTTGGGCGATCTCGGCCGGGGTGAGCGTCATGCTGCTGGTGGTGGTGTAGTCACCGTCGAGAATGCGGGTTTTGCACGAGCCGCACACCCCGGCGCGGCAGGCGGCGTTAACCGGCAGCGCGTGGGCCTCCATTGCCGCCAGCAGCGAGCTACCGACCGGTACGCGGAACTCGCGCAGCGGCCGGGCGGCGCGCAGCGTTAGTCCTTCGCCTTGCCCGGAGTCCGTTTCCGCCGGCGTATGGAACTGTTCTTTGTGGAAGCGGGCTGCCGGCACGCCGAGCTGGCGGCAAAGTTGCTCCGCTTGCGTCATGTAAGGCGCGGGGCCGCAGGTCATCACCGTACGTTCGACAATATCCGGCGCGGCCTGCCGCAAGGCTTCTAACGTTATCCGCCCGTTGAGGTAGCCCGGCTGAGCATCCTGTTCGGCCATCAGCGTCAGTTGCAGTTGAGGATACGCGGCGCACAACTCGCGCCATTGTTCGGCAAAAATCGTATCGGCAGGGGTACGTACGTTAAAGATCACGGCAATATCGCAGGCCGGACGATTGGCTACCAACCAGCGACACATGGAGATAATCGGCGTAACGCCACAGCCAGCCGCCAGCATCAGGTAACGATCGGCCGGGTGCCGTTCGCAACTGAACTCTCCCTGCGCATCGGACAGCCACAGGGTGTTACCGGGTTTGACCTCCTGCGTCAGCCAGCGCGAGCCCGCGCCGTCCGGCAGGCAGCGCACGCTGATGCTGAGAAAACGGCTTTGGCCGGGTGAGGAAGACAGCGTATAGGCACGCAGCGTTTCTTCGGTATTGCGGATGCTGACCAGCGCAAACTGGCCGGCCTGATAAGGGTAAAAAACGTCGCAGATCAGGTTCAGCGTCCAAACGTCGGCAGTTTCTTGCCGGATCGAGTGTACCTGCATGCGATTGGGGCAAAGGGGAGTGGGTTGGGTCATAGAGCACCTCAAAGGCAAAGGGGCCGGCATAGGCGCGGCCCCGAAAAACAACGGCATCAACCGAGCAAGGCTTGCAGGTCCTGCTCAACGGTGGTGATCGGGCGCATGCCGAACTTGTCGTAGAGGATCGCCATCAGGTTGTCGGTCAGGAAGCCCGGTGCGGTCGGGCCGGTGACGATGTTTTTTACCCCCAGCGACAGCAGCGTCAACAGGATGACGATCGCCTTTTGCTCAAACCACGACAGCACCAGGCTGAGAGGCAGTTCGTTGACCGTGCAGCCAAGCGTTTCGGAAAGTTTGACCGCCAGCATGATGGCGGAATAGGCGTCGTTGCACTGGCCGACATCCAGCAGGCGTGGCAGGCCTTCCAGCGTGCCGAAGTCCAGCTTGTTGAAGCGGTATTTGCCGCAGGCCAGCGTCATGATCAGGCAATCTTGCGGCACGCTGCGGGCGAAGTCGGTGAAATAACTGCGCTCATCGCGGCTGCCGTCACAACCGCCGACCAGGAACACGTGGCGCAGTTTCTTCTGAGCCACCAGATCGATCACCGTATCGGCGGCGTTGAGCAGTGTCTGGCGGCCAAAGCCGACGGTGATCATATGTTCGATCTCGGTATAAGGGAAACCGCTCATGCCCTGCGCCTGGGCGATCACGCGGGTGAAGTCTTCCCCTTCCAGATGGTTAACGCCCGGCCAGCCGACGATGCTGCGTGTCCAGATGCGATCGCCGTAGTTGCCGACGTTAGGATCGATAATGCAGTTGGAGGTCATCAGGATGGGGCCGGGGAATTTGGCGAACTCGATTTGCTGGTTCTGCCAGCCGCTGCCGTAATTGCCGACCAGATGTTTGAATTTTTTCAGTTCCGGGTAGCCGTGCGCCGGCAGCATTTCACCGTGGGTATAGACGTTAACGCCCTGGCCTTCGGTTTGCTCCAGCAGCATGCGCAGATCTTTCAGATCGTGGCCGGAGATCAGAATCGCCTTGCCCGCTACCGGGCGTACATTCACCGCACTGGGGATCGGATCGCCATAGGCCTGGGTTTCACCGTGATCGAGGATCGCCATCACGTTGAAGTTCATTTTGCCGATACCCATGGCGTTGTTCAGCAGGGTATCCACGTCGCGCGGCTGGGTGCCGAGCCAGGCCATAAAGGCGTGGTAATCGGCATAGATTTGGTCGTCGAACTGGCCCAACACGTGGGCGTGCTCCATATAGGCCGCCGCCCCTTTCAGGCCGTACAGGCACAGCATGCGCAGGCCGTGAACGTCGTCGCCCACTTCGGTTTTGTCGGTGTTGAGGGCGAACTGTGCTGCCTGCTGCAACAGCGCCGGCATGTCGTCGCCGTCAAGTTGCAGACTCGCCAGTGGATGATCGACGTGTGCGCCGGCATCCAGCAGCCGGCAGCGTGTGGCCAGCGAGTCACGCAGGAGCAGAGTTTCCCGCGCGTAACCGATGATGCGATCAGAGTCGAAGTTAACGTTGGTCAGAGTGGAGAAGAAGGCGCGTGGGGCAAAGCTGTCGATTTCGTGATCGATAATCCCGAGCGAGCGAGCCAACAGAGCCCAGGCGGACAGCCCTTGCAACGCCGCTACCAGTAGATCTTGCAGATCGGAGGTTTCCGCCGTTTTGCCGCACATGCCCTGAGCATACGAGCAGCCGTTGCCTGCCGGGGTACGGATGGTTTGTTCACATTGCACACAGAACATAATCGCTTCCTTTTTTAAAGTTGCATTTATAATGCTTGTTTATGAGCATAGATCGGCAACCGGGGCTTAAAAAGGCTTTTGTGATACTACTGTGGGCAAGTTTGATTTAGCGCAATTTTACCCTGCGGATGGGAATTATTACGCTTTACGGGGGCATAGCCCCCGGAAGAAATCACGAGAACAGGGCGATCAGTACCGGCGCCAGCAGGCTCAGCAGGAACCCGTGCACGATGGCGGGCGGTACCATTTCCAACCCACCGCTGCGCTGTAATACCGGCAGGGTAAAGTCCATCGAGGTGGCCCCGCACAGGCCCAGCGCCGAGGAACGGCTGCGGCGTACCAGGGTCGGGATCAGCATAATTGCCACCAACTCACGCGCCAGATCGTTAAAGAAGGCCGCGCTGCCCAGTACCGGGCCATAAGCGTCGGTGATCAGAATACCGGAAAGCGAATACCAGCCGAAACCGGAAGCCATCGCCAGCCCGGCTTTGATCGGCAGCCCCAGCAATTGTGCCGCCAGCGCGCCGCCGGCCAGTGCGCTGATCGTCACCACCACCGCCACCATCATGCCGCGCCGGTTAATCACGATTTGACGCAGCGTCATGCCGCTGTTGCGCAGTTGGATACCCACCAGCAGCAACAGGAAAATCAACGCGTATTCACTGCCCTTTCCGGCAAACTGCAGCCACTGCCACTGTGTCAGACCGAGCATGAAACCGCCGAGCACCACGCCGCACAGTTTGAGTGATTCCAGCGCCATATGCAGGCGCGAAGGCAGCCGTTCCTGTTTATGGCTGTTGCGCCAGGGCATTTTGCGTTCCAGCAGCGTCAGCATCAGCAAGCTGGCGGTCAAGATGCACAGGAAAAACACCGCGGCGTACTGGAATATCAGCAACAGGTTGCTGCTCAAATCTTCCAGAAATGCCAGACTGATGCCCATAAAAAACAGGATCACGTAAACCATCCAGCTCAGCAGACGGTTGATGGCCTGGAGTAACGTCCGGCTGCGTAAGGGGATGAGATAACCGGCAATCAGCGGTAACAGAATAATCAACAGTCCTGAATACATGGTGAAGCTTGCGTCCTTTGTTCTGGGGGCTGTGCGCGGATGACCGGCGAGGCCCACAAGCTAACCAAAACGGTGGCCGGAGTAAAGCGGCAGATTTGATGCAGTCTGCTTGACCTGCAAGGGGTTTTTTGACCATGCTCTGGAAAGGTCACCTTCATTGAGGACGGTGACGGCACGCACGGGAGGCGGCAGATGTTCTTAGAGCGTATCGAGATTGTAGGTTTCCGCGGCATTAATCGGTTGTCCCTGATGCTGGACGACAACACGCTGCTGCTCGGCGAAAACGCCTGGGGTAAATCCAGCCTGCTTGACGCGCTGACCCTGCTGTTGGCGCCGGAGCAACAGCTATACCGTTTTGAAGTGCACGACTTCCATTTTCCTCCCGGCGAAGAGGCGGCCAAAGACCGGCACTTGCAGGTGGTGTTTACCTTTTGCGAGAAAAACCTCGGGCACGCTCATCTCCCCCGTTATCGCCACCTGTCGCCGCTGTGGGTCAAGGGCGATGATAATCTGAACCGTATTTATTACCGTTGCGAAGGCGAACTGGCCGATGACGATACGGTGTGCACCTGGCGCAGTTTTTTGGACGCCGAGGGCAATGCGATGCAACTGCATCACATTGAACAGCTGGCGCACGCCATTATCCGTATTCACCCGGTATTGCGTTTGCGCGATGCGCGTTTTATTCGCCGCTTGCGGCCCAGCACGCTCAATGACGAGCACCCTGCGGATAATCAGGCGCTGGCTCAGCAGTTGGATCAATTGACGCGCGAACTGGTGCGCAATCCGCAAAAGCTGACTAATGGCGAGCTGCGTCAGGGGCTGGCGGCGATGCAGCAACTGCTGGAACACTACTTCGCTGAGCAGGGATCGCAGGTGGCGCGCCCGCGCAGCCACCGATTGGATCAAGATCAGGACCAGCAGGCGTGGCGCTCGCTGGACAGCATCAACCGTATGGTCGCTGAGCCGAACAGCCGCAGCATGCGGCTGATTTTGCTGGGCATGTTTTCTACGCTGCTGCAGGCCAAGGGCAACGTCAAGTTGGATCCGCACGCCCGGCCGTTGCTGTTGGTGGAGGACCCGGAAACCCGGCTGCACCCGATCATGCTGTCGGTGGCCTGGGGACTGCTCAACCAGTTGCCGCTGCAGCGCATCACCACCACCAATTCCAGTGAGCTGGTGTCGCTGGTTCCGGTGGAACACGTTTGCCGGCTGGTACGCGAGTCGGGACGGGTTGCCACCTATCGCCTTGGGCCACGCGGGCTGGGGCCGGAGGACGGGCGGCGGATTGCTTTTCATATTCGCTTTAACCGGCCGTCATCGCTGTTTGCCCGCTGTTGGCTGTTAGTGGAAGGCGAAACAGAGGTTTGGCTGCTGAGTGAACTGGCGCGCCAGTGCGGCTATCACTTTGAAGCGGAAGGGGTACGGGTGATTGAATTTGCCCAGTGCGGCCTGAAGCCGTTGCTGAGGTTTGCTCGCCGTATGGGCATTGAATGGCATGCGCTGGTGGACGGCGACGAGGCCGGGAAGAAATACGCCAACACCGTGCGTAGTTTGCTGGATAACCACGGCGACAGCGAGCGTGACCGCCTGACCGCGTTGCCGGCGCCGGATATGGAGCACTTTATGTTCCGCGAGGGCTTCAGCCCGGTGTATCACCGCGTAGCTTCTGTGCCGATCAATGCTCAGATGCCGATACGCAAGGTGATCCTGAAGGCGGTGCATCACTCTTCGAAACCCGATTTGGCTATCGAAGTGGCGATGCAGGCCGGCGAGTGGGGCACCGATTCCGTGCCGCCATTGCTGAAGAAAATGTTCTCGCGTGTGATCTGGCTGGCGCGGGGCCGGGCGGATTAGGCGCCCGGCAGTCTTATCGGGTACTGAAATGTTCGGCCATTCCCTGTTCCAGTTCATCCAGCAATTGATAACGACGGCGGTATTCTGCCCGTTTTTTGCTGACCACCTCATCGATCGGTTTACGTGTGATGCGCTCCGGCAGCAGGAAGTAGCCGCTGTCGAGCATTTTGCCGCCCATTGAGCTCCAGAACTGATCGTAATCGGCGTGCAGTTGGGCTTTCTTTTTACTGTGATAACGCCAATTCTGATAAATATGGGTGGTATTGCCAACTGCCACTATTTGCCGGATGCCCAGGTGATGAGCCAGCGTGCAGATGCCTTCCAGCACCAGCCGTTTCGGAAACAACCCGTGGCATTCCTTGGTGGCGAGCTGAATTTCCGCGTGCGGCACCTGGTTGTTGGCCCCCTGCAAGCCGCCGATGAACAGCGTCGGCTGTTGCTGATAGTGCATCAGCGCAAAGGTGATTTCCGCCAGCATAATGCCGTTGGCGTTACGCAGCAGCAGGGTGGCTTCCCCTTCTTTGTTCAAATGATCGATGGCCGACAGCTCCAGCGAAACCGATTCGCCGCTTTTGCCGCTGGCGGTGGCCAGCACAAAGGGTTTCTTCAGATGACCGATACGCATTTTCAGCGGCATGCGTTGCGCGCTGAGAGCGTAATGATCGCGCAGGGCGAACAGACACTCGATCTTGTTCATGTTCGCCGCCAGATAGGGGCGATGCAGCTTGCAGGGCAGATTGGGCTGCGCGCTCAGAATCTCATCCCGCAGAGGATTGGACGCCAGCGTGTTCAGCAGGGCGCCGGTAGTGCGCCAGCAAAACAGCGAGCGGCTGAGAAACTTCAGGCGGAATGAGGTTTTTTTCCAGGCATTACTCGGCGCCATATCGCCATTAATCAGTGCCGTCATCAGTTGCCAACCGTTAAGCGGGCGTGCAGATACGAGTGGATAGCTGAGCTGAGACATGATGAAATCCTTGGCAGTGTCGAATAGCGCTATTTCAGCAAGCTTTCGCTAAACGGGAGTTCAATGCTTAACTGTAACCAAGGGTGTCTCCACATTGTGTTGAGCTAAGGTTTAGTTACAGCCTATTGCTGTACACGGCATTTTTGCTCCGTTTCCGCCTGAAATTACCTTCTTGCTTTTCCCAAACCATTCTCTGCTGCAACGTTTATCGGACGTTAAGTCGCGGGAGGTGCCGGGGATAATTTCATCTATTGCTGCCAGTTTCCCTCATGGTTTGCTCTTAATTCTGACTTAATGCGCACATAGTCCGTGAAGGTTATAATCCCGTTCAACTTATTATGAGCATGATGAATAACGGATTTACACCGGATGAGATGCCGGGTAAACCGTCTGGGTTATTTGAAGTAAGTGATAAAAAACAAAAGGATGATGGCATCAATGATGTTTAAAGGACATAAGCGACGCTGGGGCATCGCACTGATCGTCGTGGCGGCGATCGCCGCGCTGGCGATCTGGCATTTCAGCCGCCCGGCGCCAACCCAGTTTAAAACGGTGATGGTGGCCAAGCGCGACCTGCAGCAAAATGTGCTGGCGACTGGCCAGCTTGACGCGGTGCGCAAGGTTGACGTTGGTGCGCAGGTCAGCGGGCAGTTGGAAAGTCTGTATGTTGAGATCGGCGATAAGGTGAAAAAAGGCCAGTTGCTTGGCGTGATCGATCCGCAGCAGGCACAAAACAGTATCCGCGAGGGTGAGGCGACGCTGCGTGAACTGCACGCTCAACTGCAACAGGCCCAGGCCGAACAACAACTGGCGGCGGTGACGCTGCAGCGCAATCAGGCACTGGCGAAGTTGCAAGCGGTATCGCGCCAGGATCTGGATCAGGCGGCGACGCAACTGGCGGTGAAGAAGGCGCAGGTCGGCACCATCAATGCGCAGATTGCCCGCAATCAGGCCAGCCTGGACACCGCTAAAATCAATCTGGCATTTACCCGTATTGAAGCGCCGATGGACGGCGATGTGGTGCAGATCACCACGCTGCAAGGCCAGACGGTAATCGCCGCGCAGCAGGCACCAAACATTCTGACGTTGGCGGATCTCAGCACCATGCTGGTGAAAGCGCAGGTCTCGGAAGCGGACGTTATCAGCCTCAAACCGGGTCAGAAGGCCTGGTTTACCGTGTTGGGCGATCCTAACCGGCGTTTTGACGGCGTGCTGAAAGACATTCAGCCGACGCCGGAAAAGGTTAACAACGCCATCTTTTACTATGCGCGTTTCGAAGTGCCGAACCCCGAAGGTCTGCTGCGTCTGCAGATGACGGCGCAGGTGCATATTCAACTGGCGGGCGTCAGCCAGGCGCAGGTCATTCCTCTGGCGGCGCTGGGCGACCAAATCGCCGATAACCGTTACCACGTCGCGGTATTGAAACAGGGCAAGGAAGAGAAACGCGAGGTGACCATAGGTCTGCGTAATAATATTGACGTACAAATTACGAGCGGCTTGAGCATCGGGGATGAAGTTATTGTCAGCCGTGGCGGCTCGGAGGCCAACTGATGGCGGCGCTGTTACAACTGAGCGGCATCCGCCGCAGCTATCAGTCGGGCGATCAGACGGTGGACGTGTTGAAAGGCGTGAGCCTGAGCATCGATGCCGGTGAAATGGTGGCAATCATGGGTGCCTCCGGTTCTGGCAAGTCTACGCTGATGAACATTCTCGGCTGTCTGGACAAGCCCAGCGCCGGCGTATACCGGGTGGCAGGCCAGGATGTGGCGACGCTGGATGGCGATGCCTTGGCCCGGCTACGGCGCGAGCATTTTGGTTTTATCTTCCAGCGCTACCATTTGCTGCCTCATCTGAGCGCGGCGCATAACGTCGAGGTACCGGCGGTCTACGCCGGGCTGGGCAAGGCAGCGCGGCGTGAACGGGCGGTAGCGCTGCTGCAGCGCCTTGGGCTAAGTGAGCGCGTCAGCTACCGGCCGAGCCAGCTTTCCGGCGGTCAGCAACAGCGCGTCAGTATCGCCCGCGCGCTGATGAACGGCGGCCAGGTGATCCTGGCGGATGAGCCGACCGGTGCCCTCGACAGCCATTCCGGTGAAGAGGTGATGACAATCCTCAAGCAACTGTGTGAGCAGGGGCATACGGTGATCATCGTGACTCACGATCCGGCTGTCGCTCGGCAGGCTGAGCGGATCATTGAAATCCGCGACGGCGAGATCATTGCCGATTCACGCCCGGCGCAGCAGGGTAATCCGAATGCCAAACCGCTGGAACTGACCGCGCCGGCACCGTCGTGGCAGCAGATGGCCGGCCGCTTCCGCGAGGCGTTGGTGATGGCGTGGCGGGCGATGGCGGCGAATAAAATGCGCACTGCGCTCACCATGTTGGGCATTATTATCGGCATCGCTTCGGTGGTCTCGATCCTGGTGATCGGCGACGCCGCCAAGCAGATGGTGTTGGCGGATATCAAATCCATCGGCACCAATACGGTGGATATTTACCCCGGCAAGGACTTTGGCGACGACGATCCCACTTTTCGTCAGTCGTTGAAATATGATGATCTTGATGCGTTGCGCGAGCAGCCTTATATCAGCGCACTGTCACCGACCATCGCCAGCAGCATGCGATTGCGGTTGGGCAACGTCGATGTGGCGGCCAATGTGACCGGGGTCAGCGAGCAGTTTTTCCGCGTCTACGGCATGACCTTCACCCAAGGGGCCGGTATTGATCCGTTCCAGGTGCAGTCGCAGGCGCAAACGGTGGTTATCGACGCCAACACTCAGCGCCGGCTGTTCCCGCACCAGAAGAACGTGGTGGGTGAGGTGATTTTGGTGGGTAACATGCCGGCAACGGTGGTCGGGGTGGCGAAGGAGAAACAGTCGATGTTCGGCAGCAGCAAGACGCTGAACGTTTGGGTTCCCTACAGCACCATGGCCAACCGGCTGATGGGCAACGCCTATTTTGATTCGATCACCGTGCGTATCCGTGACGATTACAATAGCCAGGAAGCGGAGCAGCAGTTGACGCGTTTGCTGACGCTGCGTCATGGCAAGAAAGACTTCTTCACTTATAACATGGACAGCCTGGTGCAGACCGCGGAGAAAACCACGCGCACTCTGCAGCTGTTCCTGACGCTGGTGGCGGTGATTTCATTGGTGGTCGGCGGGATCGGCGTGATGAATATCATGCTGGTGTCGGTGACGGAGCGTACGCGCGAGATTGGCATCCGTATGGCGGTGGGCGCCCGTTCCGGCGACGTATTGCAGCAGTTCCTGATTGAAGCGGTGTTGGTGTGCCTGGTTGGCGGTGCCATGGGGATTACACTGTCCTTCGCCATCGGGTTGCTGGTGCAACTGGTGCTGCCAGGTTGGCAGATTAACTTCCCGCCGGCGGCGTTGTTGAGCGCGTTTTTGTGCTCTACCGGTATCGGCGTGGTGTTCGGTTATCTGCCTGCACGCAGTGCTGCCCGGCTTAATCCGATCGATGCACTGGCGCGCGAGTAATAGCCTATCCCCGTGGTATTTGACGCTGCAGCGTGATTAGCGGCAACTCGGCATTATAGCGTATAATAAAAAATGCCAGTCACACGGCGGCTGGCATTTTTAGCGGGTTGCTTTAGGCTGGCTCTGCATCGGCGTTTAGGCCAGTGCCTCGCTTTCCAGCGGCACAATAAGACTCGCATGGTTCCCTTTCGGCCCTTGGTGCACGTCAAAACTGACCTGTTGGCCGGCTTTTAGTGTCCTGTACCCATCCATTTTAATCGTTGAATAATGGGCGAATATGTCTTCGCCGCCGCCTTCAGGACAGATAAACCCAAACCCTTTGGCGTTGTTGAACCATTTAACAGTACCCGTCTCCATGCTTTTACATCCCTCGCAACGCTATTTTAGGTGAGATGAATAACTGAATTCGCACCCGCCAAAGGCAGGTAGCAGATGAGCACGGGGCGGTTAAAAGACCACCAGCTCACGAATTTACACTCTAGAGCAAATGATCATCACGTCAAGGGATCGGCTTTTGTCCGCAGGAAGCAGTTCATCAAAGTTTGAAGCAGTTAACGCTATTGACATTGTTTGGTAACAATTTGTCAGAGATTTTTGCGCACGTTCCAGTACGGCGAGATGATGACGAAGATGATAAAATAGTAGTGATACCCCACTTTGAATAACCGGAACCTGTCCCCATATCAGAGGACAGAGCAGAGAAGATGAGCAGCAATGGGCAATAACAACGATTGGCTGAATTTTGAACACTTGGCCGAAGAAAAACAAATCGATGCGGTAAAACCGCCGTCTATGTATAAAGTTATACTTAACAACGACGATTACACACCGATGGAATTTGTGATTGACGTTCTGCAAAAGTTCTTTTCTTATGATATTGAACGTGCAACGCAACTGATGCTCACGGTCCACTATCAAGGCAAGGCGATCTGCGGTGTTTTTACCGCCGAGGTGGCGGAAACCAAGGTCGTACATGTGAACCGTTATGCAAGGGAGAACGAGCATCCGTTGCTCTGTACGCTGGAAAAAGCCTAGATTTTGGCAACTATTGGGGAGGTGCTTATGCTCAATCAAGAACTGGAACTCAGTCTCAACATGGCTTTCGCCAGAGCGCGTGAGCACAGACACGAGTTTATGACCGTGGAGCACCTGTTGCTGGCGTTACTCAGCAACCCTGCCGCGCGAGAGGCGCTTGAGGCATGTACGGTAGACCTGGCCGCACTGCGCCAGGAACTGGAAGCCTTTATCGAACAAACCACGCCGACGTTGCCTGCCAGCGAAGAAGAGCGCGACACTCAGCCGACGCTAAGCTTCCAGCGCGTGCTGCAGCGTGCCGTATTCCATGTGCAATCTTCCGGCCGCAGCGAAGTCAGCGGTGCCAACGTGCTGGTGGCTATTTTCAGCGAGCAGGAGTCGCAGGCGGCTTATCTGCTGCGTAAACACGACGTCAGCCGTCTTGACGTAGTGAATTTCATTTCACATGGCACACGTAAAGACGAGCCGGGCCAAGCGCCAAATGCGGAAAACCCGGTGAACGAAGAGCAGTCCGGAGGGGAAGACCGTATGGAAAACTTCACCACCAACCTCAACCAGTTGGCCCGTGTGGGCGGTATCGATCCCCTGATTGGCCGCGACCCAGAGCTGGAGCGCGCTATTCAGGTGCTGTGCCGCCGCCGTAAAAACAACCCGCTGTTGGTCGGCGAGTCCGGCGTGGGTAAAACCGCCATTGCCGAAGGGCTGGCATGGCGTATCGTGCAGGGCGACGTCCCGGAAGTGATGGCGGATTGCACGCTGTATTCCCTGGACATCGGTTCGCTGCTGGCCGGTACCAAATACCGCGGCGACTTCGAGAAACGCTTCAAGGCGTTGCTGAAACAGCTGGAGCAGGACAAGAGCAGCATCCTGTTTATCGATGAGATCCACACCATCATCGGTGCCGGTGCGGCTTCCGGTGGGCAGGTGGATGCGGCCAACCTGATCAAACCGCTGCTCTCCAGCGGCAAGATCCGGGTGATTGGCTCCACCACCTATCAGGAATTCAGCAACATTTTCGAAAAAGACCGTGCGCTGGCCCGTCGCTTCCAGAAAATCGACATTACCGAGCCGACGCCGGAAGAGACCATCCAGATCATCAACGGTCTGAAAACCAAGTACGAAGCGCACCATGACGTGCGTTATACCGCCAAGGCGGTGCGTGCGGCTGTTGAGCTGTCGGTGAAGTACATCAACGACCGTCACCTGCCGGACAAGGCTATCGACGTGATCGACGAGGCGGGCGCTCGCAGCCGGCTGATGCCGATCAGCAAACGCAAGAAAACCGTCAACGTTGCGGACATTGAGTCCGTGGTTGCGCGCATTGCGCGTATCCCGGAAAAAACCGTATCGGCAAGCGATCGCGATGTGCTGAGAAGCCTGGGCGACCGTCTGAAAATGCTGGTGTTCGGTCAGGATCAGGCGATCGAAGCGCTGACCGAAGCGATCAAAATGAGCCGTGCGGGTCTGGGCCACGATCGCAAACCGGTCGGTTCCTTCCTGTTTGCCGGGCCAACCGGCGTCGGGAAAACCGAGGTGACGGTGCAGTTGGCGAAGGCGATGGATATCAAGCTGCTGCGTTTTGATATGTCCGAATATATGGAACGCCATACCGTCAGCCGCTTGATTGGTGCGCCTCCGGGCTACGTCGGTTACGATCAGGGCGGGCTGCTGACCGATGCGGTGCTCAAACATCCGCACTCGGTGGTGTTGCTGGATGAAATCGAGAAGGCGCATCCGGATGTGTTCAACCTGCTGTTGCAGGTTATGGACAACGGCACCCTGACCGATAACAACGGTCGCAAGGCGGACTTCCGCAACGTGATCCTGGTGATGACCACCAACGCCGGGGTTCGTGAAACCGAACGCAAATCGATCGGCCTGGTGCAGCAGGACAACAGCACCGATGCGATGGAAGAGATCAAAAAAGTGTTCACGCCGGAGTTCCGTAACCGTCTGGACAACATTCTTTGGTTCAACCATCTGTCGACCACGGTGATCCAGCAGGTTGTCGATAAGTTTATTGTCGAACTGCAGGCACAGTTGGATGCGAAGGGCGTGTCGCTGGAAGTGAGCGACGAAGCGCGTGACTGGCTGTCGGTGAAAGGCTACGACCGTGCGATGGGCGCTCGTCCGATGGCGCGTGTGATGCAGGAAAACCTGAAGAAACCGTTGGCCAACGAACTGCTGTTCGGTTCACTGGTGGACGGCGGCTCGGTGAAGGTCGAACTGGACAAAGACAACCAGAAACTGACTTACCACTTCCTCAGCGCTCAGAAACGCAAAGCGGATGAAGGTGCGGTGCACTAAAGGCCGGCCAGTCCAGATAATGAAAAAGCGATGCTTCGGCATCGCTTTTTTATGGGTGAAAGTATTTCATCACCACTACAAAAATGAGCGAGCCCTCTCGGTTTACCTGCGCTCTTGCAACTCGATGTTGAACGTTGCTACGGGGGTAAACGGAAAGGGCTCCGGAGGGGTTACATCCTCGGTGCCGCCATCGGCTGGCGACGAGTGAGCCGATTAACGGCTACGGAAGACAATGCGGCCTTTGCTCAGGTCGTACGGGGTCAGCTCTACAGTGACTTTGTCGCCCGTCAGGATGCGGATGTAGTTCTTACGCATTTTACCGGAGATATGTGCGGTTACTACGTGCCCGTTTTCCAATTCAACGCGGAACATAGTGTTCGGCAGCGTATCAAGAACGGTGCCCTGCATTTCAATATTGTCTTCTTTGGCCATCGAATCCTCTAGGTCTAACTACCTTAGTTTTTAACCGGCAAGATAATGCCGAAAAACCCACATTATGTAAAGACGTGTCGGTGAACATTGCACCGTTTCCGCAAAATTAGTTTGTTGGGGAGGGTGGTTCAGCCTGCTGTGGGGGTAACACTTGCGCTGCCCAGCATTCCGGTGCTAACGGCTTGCGCTGGAGGTTACTGAGCTGTTGTAAAAATTGGCGGCGGGGGATTTCTCTCGCTCCCAGCGTGGCAGTGTGAGCGTTAAGCACCTGACAGTCAATCAATTCTCCGCCATAAGCGGCAAAATGCCGACAAAAAGCCAATAGCGCACACTTGGAGGCGTTGGTGGTGCGACTAAACATCGATTCGCCGCAGAACAACGCGCCCTGCGCCACGCCGTACATGCCGCCTACCAGCTCTTTATCCCGCCATACCTCGACTGAATGAGCGAGACCGAGGCGGTGCAGATGCAGATAGGCGCGCTGCACCTCCGGGCCGATCCAGGTGCCCTCATGCGGCCGAACGGCGCAAGCGGCTATCACCGCTGCAAAGTCGTGGTTCAGCGTAATGCGAAAGGGATTGCCGCTCAGAAAGCGTTTCAGGCTGCGGCTGATATGGTATTGCGCCGGGAACAACACGGCACGCGGGTCAGGCGACCACCACAGAATGGGCTCCCCCGGCGAAAACCAAGGGAAGATACCGCGCTCATAGGCGGCCTGCAAACGCGGCGCCGTCAGGTCGCCGCCAATGGCCAGCAGGCCGTTAGGATCGCGCAGTGCGCCCTCTGGCGAGGGAAACGCGAGTGACTGCGGTGACAGCTTAACAATACGCATAAAAGGTCTCAGCGTCCTCTACAGGCCATTTTCAAGCGGTATCCCACTGATGCGCTGGCGGAAACGGGCATAACGCCCTTGCCGGCGCATCAGGGTAAGGTGGTCGCCCTGTTCGACAATCCGGCCGCCGTCCATCACGCAGATGCGGTCAAGATGTTCGAGCCCATACAGGCGGTGAGTCACCAGGATCAGCGTTTTACCCTGGCAGTGCCGGCGCAACAGCGCCAGGATCTGCTGTTCGGTTTCGGCGTCCAGGCCCTCGGTCGGTTCGTCGAGCAACAGCAGAGGCGCCTGATGCAACAACGCGCGGGCAATACCCAGGCGACGTTGTTCACCGCCGGAAAGCTGGCGGCCGCCATCCCCCAGCCAGGCGTTTAGCCCTTCGTTTTCCAACAACTTTTCCAGCCCGACCTGGCACAACACGTCGCGTAACTGTTCGTCGGCTGCCGTCGGGGCGGCGATGCGCAGGTTTTCCCGCAGCGTGTTGCTGAAAATATGCACCCGCTGGCTGACGACGGTGGTCATCTGGCGCAGCGTAGTTTCATCATAGGCGCTGAGCGGCTGGCCGTTGAGCAGCATGCTGCCGCTATCGGCGTTCCAGGCGCGGGTTAACAACTGCAACAGGGTAGATTTGCCGCAACCGGTTCGCCCTAGCAGCGCAATGTGTTCCCCGGCGGCAATCTCCAGCGTGACGTCTTGCAACACCGGCAGAGGTTGGTCGGGATAGCTAAAGGTGAGTTGTTGCAGGTTTAACGCAGCGCCGTTCCCGGCCGCCGGGCCACTGGCCGGGAAAGTGACTTCCGGCTGCCGATCGATAACCTGTTTTACCCGTGTGGCGGAAGCGATGACCTGGCCGAGATGCTGGAAGGCTCCGGCGACCGGCATCAGCGCTTCAAACGAGGCCAGCGCGGCAAACACAAATAGCGCAATCAGCGCGCCAGGTTGGGTATCGCCACCTATGCCGCCGGCGGTGAGCCACAGCAACAGCGTTACCGTCAGGCCGCTGGCCAGGATCATCACCCCCTGCGCGATCCCCCCCAGCGAAGCCTGTTGCCATTGGCGGTGCTGCCAGTGCCGTTCGGTGGCATCCAGACTGGCGCGGAAATCATTGACTGCGCCGAACACCACCAGTTCGGCCTGGCCCTGCAGCCAGGCGGTCAGATCGGTGCGGTACTGGCTGCGCAGGGCGGTCAGCTGGCCGCCAATCGGTTTGCCGGCGCGGTAGAATATCGGCGGCACCAATAGCAGCAGCAGCAACAAAATACCGCCCAGCGTCAGAGCCAGAGAGCTGTCCAGCCAACTGAGGCCGTAGGTGACCACGATGATCACCACCGCGGCGCTGACTAACGGCGAGATTACCCGCAGATACAGATGGTCCAGCGTATCGACGTCCGCCACCAGCCGGTTAAGCAGGTCGGCCTGTCGGAAACGGGCGATGCCGCCCGGTGACAGCGGCAGGATCTTTTTAAAGGTAAATACCCGCAGATGAGAAAGAACGCGGAAGGTGGCGTCGTGACTGACCACGCGCTCTGCGTAGCGCCCGGCGGTGCGGAAGATTGCCGCGCCACGCACGCCGGCAGCCGGCAACATGTAGTTGAAGGTAAACAGGCCTGCCAGCCCGGCGAGCGCCGATGCGGCGAGGAACCAGCCGGAAAGCGCCAACAGGCCGATACTGGCCAGCAGCGTGACGATGGCCAGCAGGATGCCCAGGCAGATCAGCAGGCTGTGACGACGGTATAGCGCCAGGAACGGCAGCAAAACGCGCATGATTATAGCTCCCCGCTGCGGTGTGCGATCAGATTGGCGAACAACCCAGGTTGGGCGCTCAGCGTGGCGTAATCGCCTTGCTGCACGATCCGCCCGCCTTCCATAACCCAGATCTGGTCGTAATCTTCGGTGTCTTCCAACTGGTGTGTGACCAGCAGGGTGGTTTGCTGATGCGAGGCTGCGTTGAGCGCCTGCATGACTCGTCGCTCGCTGTGAGCGTCGAGGCTGGCTGCAGGCTCATCCAGCAACAGCAAACGGCGTGGGCTGATGAGCGCCCGGGCGACCGCCACGCGTTGCGCCTGGCCCACGGACAGACGTGCGGCGCTATCGCCGACCTCAGTGTCCAGACCCAGCGGCAAATGCGGCAAAATCTCGCTGACGTAAGCCTGCTCCACCGCCTGTTGCAATTGGGCTTCACTCGCCTGCGGGTGACCCAGCAGAATATTTGCCCGTAGCGTTTGTGCCGGCAGGTGCGGGTTTTGTCCCACCCAGCCGAGCTGCCGACGCCAGCCTTCTGCCGCCAGCTCACGCAGCTCGGTGCCGTTGACCGTCAGTGAACCGCGATAGGGCAGGAAGCCGAGCAGTAGATTCAGCAGGGAGCTTTTGCCGGCGCCGCTCAGCCCGACCAGAGCAATGCGCTGGTGTGCGGACAGGGTGAAACTCAGAGGGCCGGCCAGCAGCACGCCGTTTGGCGACAGAATTTCCAGATCCTGCGCTTTTAGCTCCAGCGGTGCGTCGGTATTCAGCTCCTGCGTGCCAGTGCCCCTTTGCTCGCCTTCGGCGCCGAGGAAAGTTTCCAACGCTTCTGCGGCGCCCACGGCCTGCGCTTTGGCATGATAGAAAGCGCCCAGATCGCGCAGCGGCTGGAAGAACTCCGGTGCCAGAATCAGTACCAGGAAGCCGGCAAACAGCGTAACGCCGGTGCCGTAACTGCCGAAATTCAGCTCGCCAAGGAAGGAGAAGCCAAAATACACCGCCACCACGGCGATGGAGATCGAGGCAAAGAACTCCAGTACCGCCGATGACAGGAACGCCAGCCGCAGCACTTCCATGGTGCGGCTGCGGAAATCCTCGGACGACCTGGCGATCTGCGCGGTTTCCGCCTCAGCCCGGTTAAACAGACGCAGCGTATCCAACCCGCGCAGGCGATCGAGGAAATTGCCGCTCAGCCGCGCCAGCGCCACAAAGTTGCGCCTATTGGCGTCGGCTGCGCCCATGCCGACCAGCGCCATAAATAGCGGGATCAGCGGGGCGGTCGTCAACAGAATCAGACCGGCGGCCCAGTTGATCGGAAATACGGTTATCAGGATCAGCAACGGGATAAACACCGCCAGATACATCTGCGGCAGATAGCGGGAGTAATAATCCTGCATGTCTTCGATCTGCTCAACGATGATGCTGGCCCAACTGCCCGCCGGTTTCCCCTGGATCCAGGCGGGGCCGAGCTGCTGAAGTTTGTCCAGCACCTGCCGACGCATACGCTGGCGGATCACCTGGCCGCAGATAAAACCAACGCGTTCACGCAGCCAGCTCAACAACGCGCGCAGCGCGAAAGTGGCGGCCAACCAGATAAACGAGGAGATCAACTGTTCGCGCGGGGCGTGTTCGATAATCAGGGCGTGGAGCAGGGCGGCCAACAGCCATGCCTGCACGACAATCAGAATGCCGCTTATCAGCCCCAACAGCATGGAAAGGCGCAGCCAACGCTGCGCCAACGTGCTCTGAGTTTTGAGCCAACGGGTTAACTGTTGCTGTCTGGTTTTTTTCATCAGATATGAGTCTGCGTCGCCGGTGCCTGTTGTTACAAGCAAGGTTAACGTACTGTTAAAAAAAGTGTTTGCCTCAACCTGAAGCGAACAAGCGAAGGCTAATGTTACCTCTTCACCCGGCAGACTGAAAATAATAAAGCGGTCAAATATCCCTATAACAGACTCTGGTTGCGAGGGTTATTCCACCTCCCGGCTGGCCGCTTCCGCCGCCAGGGCGGCTTGCACCGATTTACGCTGACCGATCTGCGCCATATACCGGGTTAACGTAGGCCAGCATTTTAACTCGATGGAAAATTGGGCCATCCAACGCAGTACGGTAAACAGATAGGCATCCGCCACGCTAAAGCGATCCCCCAACAGGAAATCCTGCCCATCCAGCGCCTGAGCGACATAATCGAGACGGCGGCGCAGCTTGTCGCTGAACAGTGTTTTGACCTCTTCCTGCAGGGTTGCATTGAATAGCGGGCTGGCTCCGGCGTGGATCTCGGCGGTGATGAAATTCAGCCATTCCTGCAAGCGCACCCGCTCGAAAGTATGGCTGGGAGGGGCCAGTGCGGCGTCAGGGCGCAGATCCGCCAGATATTGCACGATGGCGGCGCCTTCGGTAATCACCCGGCCGTCTTCCAGCATCAGCGCCGCGACATAACCCTTGGGATTGACCTGGTAAAAATCACCGCCGTCGGCGGTGCGTTTGCTGCGGTTATTCACTCGGATAAGTTCAAACGGCAATTCCAGCTCTCGCAGGACAATATGCGGGGATAGTGAACAGGTGTCGGGCGCAAAATAGAGTTTCATGAGAATTCCTGAGGCAAAAAGCGATATCGCTTGACCGACAGCATGGCGCCGGTGGGGCCTGCAGAAAAATTAGAATGTCAGAAACCCGTCATCAGTTCAGCTACTGACGGGCTGCGGCAGATGATCTCGCAGGTAATCCAGCAGGGTTTGTACCGGTGCAGAGCTTGCGCCAGTGAACGAACAGACCAGGCCAAAATAACGGTAGAGCGGGACGCTCAACGGCAGAGCGCAAATGCCGGCGGCATCGGTCGGTATCACCGACGCAGGCATCAACGAAACGCCGACGCCTTCGCGTACCAGCGTCAGTGCGGTGCTCCAGTCGCTGACGGTCACACGTATGTCAGCCAGCGCAATACCGGCCTGCTGTGCCAACCGTTGCGCGTTGAGGCTGCAGCCGCCGGTAGCCAGCACAAAGGGCAACTCGGTCAGCGCTTTAAAATCCACCGGTTGCCGGCCCCTGGCCAGCGGGTGGCCGCTGGCGGTAACCGCAAGCCACAGATCTTGTCCCAGAGGATAGCTTTGTCTTTCTTCCTTTGGGTTCAGCACCACGCCGACGTCGACGGTTTCCAGCGCCAGCCAGTTCTCCACTTCTTGATCGGTGCCTTCCAACTGAATCAGCTCAATGGCGGGGTAGAGGCGGCGGAATTTACGCAATAGCGGCGGAAGCAAGAGGGCAAATGCCGAGGGAAAGCTGGCCAGCCGAATTTTGCCCGAGTGCGCACTTTTCGCCTGCAGCGCGTAGTTTTGGATCGCATCGAGTTCGGCGAGCATGGCGCGGGCGTGGATGACAATTCGTTCCCCGCTTTGTGTCAGCGTCACTGAATGTGGCAGGCGGACAAACAACTGCGTGCTTAGGGCGCTTTCCAATTGAGCGATAGCCTGACTGGCGCCGGACTGGGTCATGCCGCATTGGTTTGCCGCCAGCGTAATTTTGCCGCTGTCGGCCACGGCGACCAGCAAGCGCCAGTGGAGAAGGTTCTGCATCCTATGCCCGTCCGCTCATTGTTGAGGTACAAAAAAAGCGGCTGAAGCAGCCGCTTTTCAGGATAACAGAACGTGCCGTTACAGCACTTCTGCGCCAGCGATGCCGTCCAGGTACCGCTCAGCGTCCAGCGCCGCCATACAGCCGGTGCCGGCGGAAGTGATCGCCTGACGGTAGATATGGTCCATCACGTCACCGGCGGCGAATACGCCAGGAATGGTGGTCTGGGTGGCGTTGCCGTGAATACCGGACTGAACCTTGATATAGCCGTTTTCCAACTCCAGCTGGCCACCGAAGATGCTGGTGTTCGGGCTGTGTCCGATGGCGATAAATACGCCGGCCAGCGCCAGTTCCTGCGTTGCATTATCCGCTTTGGTACTGCGAATGCGCACGCCGGTAACGCCCATCTGATCACCCAGCACTTCATCCAGCGTATGGTCGGTATGCAGCACGATATTGCCGTTTTTCACTTTCTCCATCAGCCGGTCGATCAGGATCTTCTCTGAACGGAAGCTGTCGCGGCGGTGGATCAGATGAACTTCAGCGGCGATGTTGGACAAATACAACGCTTCTTCCACGGCGGTATTGCCACCGCCGACTACCGCGACTTTCTGATTGCGGTAGAAGAAACCGTCACAGGTCGCGCAGGCGGAAACGCCTTTGCCCTTGAAGGCGTCTTCGGAAGGCATGCCCAGATAACGGGCTGATGCGCCGGTGGCGATGATCAAAGCATCGCAAGTGTATTCGCCGCTGTCGCCGAACAGGCGGAACGGACGGTTCTGCAGATCGACGCTGTTGATGTGATCGAACACGATCTCGGTCTGGAATTTTTCTGCGTGCTCGCGCATCCGCTCCATCAGCGCCGGGCCGGTCAAGCCTTCGGCATCGCCAGGCCAGTTTTCCACTTCGGTGGTGGTGGTCAACTGACCACCTTGTTCCATACCGGTAATCAGTACCGGGCTCAGGTTTGCGCGCGCTGCGTAAACCGCGGCGGTGTAGCCGGCCGGGCCGGAACCCAGGATCAGTAATTTGCTATGTTTAGCCGTGCCCATGAATACCCTCTTTTCCCACAATGCGGACAATGAAACCGATTGTAGGGAAAATGCAGCATTAAAAAAAGCGTCAGCAGATGTTGTTAACGATTTGTTTGATAGCCGTGACCTATTAATTATTGTTTTGCCACCAAAACGAGCGTAAAACGCAGCAATTTAACTTATGGAAGCCACTTGCCGACGTTATGCGTTCGTTCTGCCTGAGACACCACGTTTACCGGGTTTAAGCCGTTTTGCTCTGCGGGGTTTAAGCCAGCGATTCATAACTAAAAATGGGGTGCTGACTTTTCATGACGACAGGTTCTTCTGATTTTGCTTCTTTTACTTTGACAATCCGCTGCGCATTTGCGAAAACATCATAGGAAGAAGAAATTATCCCCCTACCTACAGTAAATCGTACGTATTTGCGGCGGCGGTGCAGGATTTTGCGCCATTGTCGAAGCGGAGAGCGGCAGGTGAGGGGAACATCGCGTTAGCGAATGGCAATTTCCTTCTTGAGATGAACGTCATTTGAATCCGTTGTGCAGGGTTGACAGACAGGTTGCACAACGATGAATGATGGTAGTGAAGTATATGACAGGCATCGGGTCTTCGCTTGGAACAAGCCCTTACACATTGACGTTGGCTAGGGTGTGGCAAGTGCAGGGAAGAAAATAAGAGAGACAATAATAATGGCAGACAATAAGAAACGCCCGGGTAAAGATCTCGACCGTATCGACCGCAATATCCTGAATGAGCTGCAGAAGGATGGGCGTATCTCGAACGTTGAGCTTTCGAAGCGCGTGGGGTTATCCCCAACCCCATGTTTAGAACGTGTGCGCCGCCTCGAGCGCCAGGGTTTTATTCATGGCTATACCGCTTTGCTCAACCCGCATTATCTGGATGCATCTCTGCTGGTTTTCGTGGAAATCACGCTGAACCGCGGCGCGCCGGATGTGTTTGAGCAATTTAACTCAGCAGTTCAAAAGCTTGAAGAAATTCAGGAGTGTCATCTGGTGTCCGGTGATTTCGACTATCTGTTGAAAACCCGCGTGCCGGATATGTCGGCTTACCGTAAGTTGCTCGGTGAAACCTTGCTGCGTCTGCCGGGGGTTAACGATACCCGTACGTACGTGGTCATGGAAGAAGTCAAACAGAGTAACCGTCTGGTTATCAAAACACGGTAAGGTGCAGGTGCAAAACCTGATTAAATTGGTTACACTCCTGTTTATTCATACAGTTTCGGCGCCGGGGAAGCTTCTCGGCGCTGTTGCTATGTCAGCTAACAGGAACCTGGAGAGCCTTTCTTGAGCCAGGAATATACAGAAGATAAAGAAGTTACCCTGAAAAAACTCAGCAGTGGCCGCCGTTTGCTTGAAGCTGTGTTGATTGTGGTAGCCATTTTTGCCGTTTACCTCATGGCTGCCTTGGTCAGTTTCAATCCGTCTGACCCAAGTTGGTCGCAGACCGCGTGGCATGAGCCGATTCATAACATGGGCGGTGGCGTCGGAGCCTGGATGGCCGACACGCTGTTCTTCACCTTCGGGGTACTTGCTTACGCAATACCGCCGATCATGCTGGTTTTGTGCTGGGCGGCTTACCGTCAGCGCGACAGCGGCGATTACATCGACTATTTTGCGCTCTCACTGCGCCTTATCGGCACGCTGGCGCTGGTGCTCACCTCGTGTGGCCTGGCGGCACTGAATGTCGACGATCTCTATTACTTCGCTTCCGGCGGCGTTATCGGCAGCTTGCTGAGCAACGCCATGCTGCCGTGGTTCAACGGCATTGGCGCAACGCTGGCATTATTGTGCGTATGGGCCGCAGGGCTCACGCTGTTTACCGGCTGGTCCTGGTTGGTGATCGCCGAGAGAATCGGCGGTGTGGTGCTGGGTACGGCCACTTTCATGACCAACCGTTCACGCCGTGAAGAGCGTTATCACGACGATGACGATCGCTATGTCGACGACGAGCCGGAGCAGGCAGGGAAGGGAGCTGCCGTTGCTGTAGCCGCCTCTGCGGCTGTGGCCAATGCGGCAGAAGCAGAAGATGACGTACTGTTTTCTGCACCTTCGGTAACGGATGTCGCCAACGCCGCGGCAGAAGAGGCTGAAGATCCGTTGCTCAACGGCTTGCGGGCTAACGACGATGCCGATGTGGCACCTGTCGCGCCGGCGGCTGTCAGCACGCCGGTGACGCCTGATCCCGCGCCGATAGCGGCCCCGGTGACGGCGCCTGCGGTAACGGCAGCGCCAACGGCTCCGGCCTCGGTGAACCAGCATCCGATGAGTGCTGCAGTGGAGAACGCCGCGCCACCGCTGTATTCGTTTGAAATCCCTGAAGAGACGCCAGCGCCGAAAATGACGCGCCCGGCCGATCCTTACCGGGACGATGATGAACCGCGTTTGGGCAATTGGGACGCACCGGCCGTATCTCAGCCGCACGATCGCTCCCCGTTTGATTTCTCTGCGGCTCAGCGCGACAGCGTTGACGTTGGCAGCTCTACCGGCTTCAGTGCCGGCGAGCCTGGGGTTACGCCATTTGGCAGCATGAAACCGCAGGCAGAAGCCGCAGCGGCGGCCGTTGTCGCCAATACCTTTATGCCGGCCTTTACGGCCACCAGCGACGGTAACTCGCAGGTGAAACAGGGCATTGGCCCTGAGTTGCCGCGGCCGAATCCGGTGCGTATTCCTACCCGGCGCGAGCTGGCGTCTTACGGTATCAAGCTGCCTTCGCAGCGTGTAGCCGAGCAGGAACAGCGTCCCCGCGATGATCAACCGCTGCAAGCTGCGGAAAGCCATCAGCAAGATGAAGAAGCCTTGCAGGAAGCGGCGCTGCGCCAGGCGTTTGCCGAACAGCAAAGCCAGCGTTACGGTGAGGAATATCCGCAAGATAATCAAGATGATGAGCAAACTCTGCAGGAAGCGGCATTGTGTCAGGCGTTTGCCGAGCAACAGCAGGCACGCTATGGCCAGCAGGAACCTGTGCCATCGGCGCCGATTGCCAATCCGATAGATACCCGCAACGCGTTCAGCTTCTCGCCGATGGATGATTTGGTCGACGATAGCCCGAGTGAACCCCTGTTCACTCTGTCGCCGCAGCTTGAAGAACGTATCGAGCAGCAAAGCGAACGTGAGGACGATGTCCCCTTTGGCCAGTTTGAGCCTGCTGCACCGGCTTATTCGTCTCAGACTCCGGCGCCGCAGCCATACCAGCCTGCTCAACCTGCTTATCAGCAGGCGCCACAGCAGCAACCGGTACAGCAGCAACCGCCAGCTTATCAGCAACCTGTGGCGCAACCGGCTCCGGCTGCACCGCAGCAGCCGGCGATGGACAGCCTGATTCACCCGTTCCTGATGCGCAACGATATGCCGCTGCAAAAACCGACCACGCCGTTGCCGACGCTGGATCTGCTGACCGAAGCCCCGAAAGAGGTGGAGCCGGTGGACTCTTTCGCGTTGGAGCAGAAGGCGCGTTTGGTGGAAGCGAGTTTGGCCGACTACCGGGTGAAAGCCGACGTAGTGGATATTTTACCTGGCCCGGTTATTACCCGCTTTGAGCTGGATTTGGCGCCGGGGGTTAAGGCTGCGCGTATTTCCAACCTGTCACGCGATCTGGCGCGTTCCCTGTCAACTTCCGCCGTGCGTGTGGTAGAGGTCATTCCCGGCAAGCCTTATGTCGGATTGGAGTTGCCTAACGTTAAACGTCAGACGGTTTATCTGCGCGAAGTGCTGGATTGCCCAGCGTTCCGCGACAATCCGTCGCCGCTGGCGATCGTCCTGGGGAAAGACATTTCCGGTGAGCCGGTGGTGGCCGATTTGGCTAAAATGCCACATCTGCTGGTGGCGGGTACTACGGGCTCCGGTAAGTCGGTTGGGGTCAATGCCATGATCCTGAGCATCTTGTATAAGGCCACGCCGAAAGAAGTGCGCTTTATCATGATTGACCCGAAAATGCTGGAGCTGTCGGTTTATGAAGGCATTCCGCACCTGTTGACGGACGTTGTGACCGATATGAAAGACGCCGCTAACGCCCTGCGTTGGTGTGTTGCGGAGATGGAGCGTCGCTACAAGCTGATGTCTGCACTCGGCGTGCGTAACCTGGCCGGTTATAACGAACGCGTTGATCAGGCTGAAGCGATGGGGCGCCCGATCCCGGATCCTTTCTGGAAGCCGACTGACAGTATGGACATTACGCCACCGGTGTTGGAGAAAGAGCCTTACATCGTGGTGATGGTGGACGAATTCGCCGACCTGATCATGACGGTGGGCAAGAAGGTTGAGGAACTGATCGCTCGTTTGGCACAGAAAGCGCGTGCTGCGGGGATCCACCTGGTGCTGGCGACCCAGCGTCCGTCGGTGGATGTGATCACCGGCCTGATCAAGGCCAACATCCCAACCCGTATCGCCTTTACCGTATCCAGCAAGATTGACTCGCGCACTATCCTCGATCAGGGCGGTGCAGAATCTCTGCTGGGGATGGGTGACATGCTGTATCTGGCGCCTAACTCCTCCATTCCTGTACGTGTGCATGGTGCATTTGTGCGCGATCAGGAAGTGCATGCGGTGGTCAAGGATTGGAAAGCGCGTGAGCGGCCTCAATATAAAGAGGGTATCCTCAGCGCCGGTGACGACGGTGAGGGTGGCGCTGGCGGTGGCCTGGAAGGTGACGAAGAGCTGGATCCGTTGTTTGACCAGGCGGTGGAGTTTGTGGTGGATAAACGCCGCGCTTCTATCTCCGGCGTGCAGCGTCAGTTCCGCATCGGTTATAACCGCGCTGCGCGCATCATCGAACAGATGGAAGCGCAGGGCATCGTCAGCGAGCAGGGGCATAACGGCAACCGCGAGGTGCTGGCACCGCCACGGCATGACTGATGAAGCTTTAATCGTTGTTATTCAATAATAAAGGGCCGCTTAGCGGCCCTTGTGCAAAGAAGCGTAAACCCGTCTGCTTCTCGGAACATTGGCCTATCTGCCGGCTTGTGGCTTCGGGTAAAGTAACGTTGGTTAAGGGTTAATTTGACCCGCACGGCACCGCCTTGCGGTTAACGCATTTCATAAGGTATCTGGAATAATGAAAAAACTGTTGGTTGCCTGCTGTCTGCTTTCGGGATTCGCTTCCACCTCTGTGCTGGCCGATGCCGCACAGGATCTGCAAAGTCGTCTGGCGAAAGTGAACAGTTTCCACGCCAGTTTCTCCCAGACCGTGACCAGCAGCGACGGCGCTGCGGTACAGCAGGGCGAAGGCGAATTGTGGGTGAAACGCCCGAATCTGTTTAACTGGCACATGACCTCACCTGACGAGAGCGTACTGGTATCGGATGGCCAAACCCTGTGGTTTTATAACCCGTTTGTCGAGCAGGTCACTGCCACCTGGCTGAAAAATGCCACCGGCAACACGCCGTTTATGCTGATCACCCGCAACGATGCCAATGACTGGAAACAGTATAATGTGAAGCAGAAAGGCGACGATTTTGAGCTGACGCCAAAATCCAGCAGCGGTAACCTGAAACAGTTCGCCATTACTGTGACCAACAGCGGTACTATCCGCAGTTTTGCCGCAGTTGAGCAGGACGGCCAGCGCAGCTCTTATGCACTGAAAAGCCAGCAGAACACCACGGTTGACGCTGCCAAATTCAAATTTACCCCACCGAAGGGGGTGACGCTGGACGACCAGCGCCAGTGAGGTCCGCGTGAGTAATATGTCGCTCGATTTTTCCCAGAATGAGTTCCAGCCGTTGGCCGCGCGGATGCGGCCAACTACGCTGGCGCAGTATATCGGCCAGCAACACCTGCTGGCTGCCGGCAAGCCTTTGCCGCGTGCCATCGAGGCAGGGCAACTGCATTCGATGATTCTGTGGGGGCCGCCGGGCACCGGGAAAACGACGCTGGCAGAGCTGATCGGCCGTTACGGCCAGGCGGACGTCGAACGGATTTCCGCCGTCACGTCCGGCATCAAAGAGATCCGCGAGGCGATCGAGCGCGCACGTCAGAACCGTGACGCCGGCCGCCGCACTATTTTGTTTGTCGATGAGGTGCACCGCTTCAATAAAAGCCAGCAGGATGCTTTCCTGCCGCATATTGAAGATGGCACCATCACCTTTATCGGCGCGACGACCGAAAACCCGTCTTTTGAGCTCAATTCGGCGCTGCTTTCGCGTGCCCGGGTGTATTTGTTGAAAGCGTTGACCGCCGAAGATATCAGCCAGGTGCTGGATCAGGCGATGAAAGACACTAGCCGGGGGTTCGGCGGCCAGAATATCGAGTTGCCCGAAGAGACGCGCCGCATGCTGTCGGAGCTGGTGGGCGGCGATGCGCGCCGGGCGCTGAACAGCCTGGAGATGATGGCGGATATGGCGGAAATCGACGCCAAAGGCATCCGCGTTTTGACGCCGTCATTGTTAAAAGAGGTCTCCGGTGAACGCAGTGCGCGCTTCGACAATAAAGGCGATCGTTATTACGATTTGATCTCGGCGCTGCATAAATCGGTGCGCGGTTCGGCACCGGATGCCGCGCTGTACTGGTATGCGCGCATTATTACCGCCGGTGGCGATCCGCTGTATGTGGCGCGTCGCCTGTTGGCGATTGCGTCTGAGGATGTCGGCAATGCCGATCCGCGCGGCATGCAGGTGGCGATTGCGGCCTGGGATTGCTTTACCCGCGTCGGCCCGGCGGAGGGCGAACGGGCAATTGCCCAGGCCATCGTCTATCTGGCCTGCGCGCCGAAAAGCAACGCCGTGTACACTGCTTTCAAAGCGGCGATGCGCGACGCCCGAGAAATGGCTGATTACGATGTACCGGAGCACCTGCGCAATGCGCCGACCAAGCTGATGAAGGAAATGGGCTTGGGCGCGGAGTATCGCTACGCGCACGACGAGCCCAATGCTTATGCCGCCGGTGAGGACTATTTCCCACCTGAAATGGCCAAGACCCGTTACTACCATCCGACCGCTCGCGGACTGGAAGGCAAAATCGGTGAAAAGCTGGCATGGCTGGCTGAGCAGGATCAAAATAGCCCGACAAAACGCTACCGCTAGCGTTGCCGTTGCGGTAAGGTTACCGGGTATCACTCTTTCTTTATGCGGCTTATATTCAGCCGTATAAAACGACAAATTTTCTTTCAATAACAATAAGCACAGGATTAGCATGCTCGATCCCAATCTGCTGCGTAATGAGCTAGACGCAGTCGCCGTCAAACTGGCTCGCCGAGGCTTTAAACTCGATCTGGATCTGCTGCGTTCGCAAGAAGAGCGCCGCAAAGTTCTGCAGGTAGAATCCGAAACGCTGCAGGCAGAACGTAACTCCCGATCGAAATCCATCGGCGCGGCTAAAGCACGCGGGGAAGACATTGAGCCGCTGCGTCGTGAAGTGAACGAACTGGGTGATAAGCTGGATGTTGCCAAGGCCGCCTTGGATTCCTTGCAGACCGAAATCCGCGATTACGCCCTGACGTTGCCGAACCTGCCTGACGATGCCGTGCCGAACGGCAAAGATGACAGCGAGAACCAGGAAGTGTGCCGCTGGGGCGAACCGCGCCAGTACGATTTCCAGGTACGCGATCACGTTGATCTGGGCGAAATGGCCGGTGGGCTGGATTTCGCCGCAGCGGTAAAATTGACGGGTTCGCGCTTTGTGGTGATGAAAGGGCAGATCGCCCGTATGCACCGTGCGCTGTCGCAGTTCATGCTGGATCTGCATACGGAACAACACGGCTATCTGGAAGCCTACGTGCCGTACCTGGTCAACCATGCCACGCTGTATGGCACCGGTCAGTTGCCGAAGTTTGGCGATGATCTGTTCCATACCAAACCCTTGGAAGAAGAGTCAGACAGCAGCAACTATGCGCTGATCCCAACGGCGGAAGTGCCCTTGACCAACCTGGTGCGCGACGAGATCCTGGAAGAGGAATCCCTGCCGCTGAAGATGACCGCGCACACGCCATGTTTCCGTGCAGAAGCCGGTTCGTATGGGCGTGACACCCGTGGTTTGATCCGTATGCACCAGTTCGACAAGGTCGAGATGGTACAGATCGTTCGCCCGGAAGATTCCATGGCGGCGCTGGAAGAGCTGACCGGCCATGCGGAGAAAGTATTGCAACTGCTGAATCTGCCATACCGTAAAGTCTTGCTGTGTACCGGTGACATGGGCTTCGGCGCTTGCAAAACCTACGATCTGGAAGTGTGGTTGCCGGCGCAAGACACCTACCGTGAAATCTCTTCCTGTTCAAACATGTGGGATTTCCAGGCGCGCCGCATGCAGGCACGCTGCCGTAGCAAAACCGAGAAGAAGCCGCGTTTGGTGCACACGCTGAACGGTTCTGGTCTGGCTGTGGGTCGTACGCTGGTGGCCGTGCTGGAAAACTACCAGCAGGCCGATGGCCGCATTCAGGTGCCGGAAGTTCTGCGCCCTTACATGAATGGCCTGGAATATATCGGCTAGAAAAGCTAGTCAGCAAGAAAGCGCCTGCGGGCGCTTTTTTTATGTCTGAAAATCAGAGGGTCAGTGGCTGGTCAACGCCAATTTGATGGCGAGACCGATAAATGCCAGGGAAACCGACCAGCGTATCCAGTGCATCACGCGAGCATTCCCCAGAATGCGATGCCGGACGCGTGCGGCAAAGGCGCCATAAAGAGAGAAAATCACGAACGTCATTGCGGCGAATACCGCAGAAAGTATCAGCATGGTACGGGCAGGGTGCGCATCTCCCACGGTGATAAACTGTGGAAGAAACGCCAGAAAGAAAATGGACAGTTTGGGGTTGAGCGCGTTGGCTACGACGGCATACCGCACCAGAGCGCCGTCTGTGGAAGGCGAATTGGCCTGAGATAGGGCCAGCGGCCCTTTTTCGCGCAGCGTTTCCCACCCCATAAACAACAAATAAACCACGCCAAGGTACTTCACCAGGTCAAAGGCCAGGGCGCTGGTTTGCAACAGTGCGGCCAATCCGGTCACCGCAGCCAGCATATGGGGCAATACGCCAAGGGTGCAGCCCGCAGCCGCCACCAGGGCGCTGCGCGTACCCAGCTGCAGCCCGGTAGATAAGGTAATCAGCGCGCCGGTCCCCGGCGAGATAACGATCAGTAATGAGGTGAACAGGAAATCTGCATTCACGGGTAAAGCTCCTTTTGGCGATAATCGGCACCCAGTCTCAGGTGAAGGAGCCATACAGTCTTGAACGAAATTGCAGCCCGCCTTTGCAGCGGCAACGTTCAGGCGGATTGCCGGGAGAGAGAGCCGGGAGTGTACCCAAAGCTCCTGACGAACAGGCGTGTCATGTGGCTTTGATCGGCGAAGCCGCAGGCATCGGCTACCTCAGCCAGCCCGTCACCGGCGAGAATAAGCCGGCGCGCGAGCAACAGGCGGCGTTGCAGCAGGTAAGCATGTGGTGTCAGACCGGTGCGGCGTTTGAACCCGCGTAAGAGTTGGTATTGGCTCAGGCCGGCTTCGGTGGCCAACTCGGCCAACGTCAGCGGGCTGCCTGGCTCGTCGTCAATCATTTCCCGTGCGCGGACAATGCCATCTTGAGGGAAGGCTAAAGGGGGATGCGGGATCTCAGCCAGGGCTGCGGCGATAACCAGCAAAGCCTCTTCGGCGGCCAGCGCATCGCTTTGCGTTACGGCGCAGAACAACCGGTTAAAGCAGGCGGCCAGATGATGATTGCTGAAAACCGGGTGGCTGAATTCCCCGGAGGTAAATCTCCCCTCGCTGATATCCGCGAAGCATTGATTGAGCCGTTCCGGGTGGCAGTAGATCATGCGCCAGGCTCTGGCACCGGCGAGGGGAGAGCCGTCATGCACTTCTCCGGGGTTCACGGTGATGATGTCTCCTGCGGATGATTCAACGCGGCCTCTGCCGCTTAGCGATTTCTGGGCGCCGCGATCCATCAGGCCAATGCCAAACTGGTCGTGAGTATGGCGGCCAAAGGAAAAATCCGTGTCCGCCATTACCATTTCCATACCATGGAGGCGGCTGGGGACGATCTGAATGGCACGCTTTTTCATCATCTTATCCTTAGGGTGCGCTGCAGATGTACGCCGGTTTTAGCGTGGAGGCTCAAGCTCATAGGCCAGTCTGGCGTAATCTGCCAGATGTTTTGCCTCTACATCGGCAACCGAATAAAGCTTGATATGCCGGCGATACTTACCCCCGCCTTCCAGCATCCGGTGGCGGTCTTCGAGCAGATAGCCCCGGCCAAACTCAACCGTCACATGGCCGCTGTAGGCGAACACGCCGCAGAAAAACGCCGTATGGGCAAACATGATGCCGCCATATTTTACCGATTCACTGACGCCGCCACCGGTTGCAGTGACCACCTGGCGAACACGTTGCACGACGTCCAGAAGTTCACCATGAGTGCAGCCTATATCCGCCAGCAAAGTGCCGACGGCATTATCGATAGCTTGTTTCATTATGCCTCTGCGGGAGCGAATTTCCTCTGCCGTCAGCATAGCCCTTTTTGCTGCGTGTTGCCCCTGCTGCCGGGAGTGAAACAAATTGTGCGGTGCATAGATAAGAGCGGATTGACTTTTTTATCGCCAGTGGCATGATGCGCGCACTCTCATCGCGCGTTCGGTTTCAATTTCACTATGTCCGCATATTCCCGCCCAGTGCTCCTGCTGCTCTGTGGCTTGTTATTGCTCACGGTTTCTATTGCCGTATTGAATACGTTAGTCCCTCTTTGGTTGACTCACGCTCAGTTGTCAACCGGCCAGGTGGGTATGGTGAGCTCTTCTTACTTTACCGGCAACCTGGTAGGCACGCTGATAGCGGGCAAACTGATCAAACGCATCGGCTTTACCCGCAGCTATCATCTTGCCTGCGTGGTGTTTGCCGTCGCGACGGCCGGTATGGCGCTGTCGCTCGATTTTTGGAGCTGGATGGGCTGGCGTTTCTTTGCCGGCATTGGCTGCGCCTGGATTTGGGTGATCGTTGAAAGCGCCTTACTGCGCAGCGGTAACCTGTCCAACCGCGGGCAACTGTTGGCGGCCTATATGATGGTTTACTATCTTGGCACCGTGATTGGTCAACTGCTGTTGAGCCTGGTATCGACCGAATTGCTGAACGTGGTGCCGTGGGTGGCCACCATCATCATCTGCGCCATGCTGCCCATGCTGTTTGCGCGGGTTAACAGCCAGCATGACGAACCGCAGCAGGCGGCGGTATGGCCAATGCTGAAACGCCGCAGCGCGCGGCTGGGCATCAATGGTTGCATTATCTCCGGTATTGTACTCGGTTCACTGTATGGCTTGATGCCGCTGTATTTATCCCATCAGGGTATGAGCGACGCCAACGTCGGTTACTGGATGGCGCTGCTGGTCAGCTCCGGTATTGTCGGGCAATGGCCGGTAGGGCGCTTGGCCGATCGCTATGGTCGTCTGTTGGTGCTGCGCATTCAGGTGTTTGTGGTGATCCTCGCTAGTGTGGCGATGCTCGGCAACTATGCCATGGCGCCGGCGCTGTTTATTCTCGGCTGCGCCGGTTTCACGCTGTACCCGGTGGCGATGTCCTGGGCCTGCGAGAAAGCGCTGCCGCATGAGTTGGTGGCGATGAATCAGGCGTTGCTGATGAGCTACACAATCGGCAGCCTGCTTGGCCCGTCAATGACGGCGTTGTTGATGCAGAATTATTCCGACCGCCTGCTGTTTGTGATGATTGCTGCCGTTGCGCTGGTGTACCTGATGATGTTGCTGAAAAAGCCAAACCATCACCAAACTCCGCTGGCTGCTGCCTGAGATCAAAAAAACCGGCCATTGCGCCGGTTTTTTTATCTCGACAAAAAGATCAATAAATCACTTTATGGCCGTAGCTTTCCAGAATGCCTTTGACGCGATCCATCGTGTCCGCTTTTGGTGGGTGGACGCCGTCCAGTTTGTACTCTTCCCCCATCGCCACCCATTTGTGCTTGCCGAGTTCGTGATAGGGCAGCAGCTCGATTTTCTCAATGTTGGTCATGTCCTTGGTGAACTCACCCAGCATGTGCGTTGACTTGTCATCGTCGGACCAGCCGGGCACCACCACATAACGGATCCAGGTGCGCTGGTTGCGTTTCGCCAGATAGCGGGCGAAGTCCAGCGTGCGGTGGTTGGAAACGCCGACCAGGTTCTGATGAATGTCGTCGTTCATCTGTTTCAGATCCAGCATCACCAGATCGGTGGCGTCCAGCAACTCGTCGATCACCGGATCGTAACGACGCACAAAACCGTTGGTATCCAGACAGGTATTGATACCTTCCTGCTGGCATGCACGGAACCAGTCACGGACAAATTCGGCCTGCAAGATGGCTTCGCCGCCGGAGGCCGTCACGCCGCCGCCGGAAGCGTTCATAAAGTGCCGATAAGCGACGGTGTCTTTCATCAGCTCTTCTACGGTCACTTCTTTGCCGCCATGGGTGTCCCAGGTGTCGCGGTTATGGCAATACAGGCAGCGCATCAGGCAACCCTGGAAGAAAACGATAAAGCGGATCCCGGGACCGTCAACGGTGCCACAGGATTCGAAGGAGTGAATGCGACCTTTCACTGACATTGCAGGGGGTTCTCCAATATTGACTGTCAAACGCAGTCTAAAAGTAGGCTCATAACCGCCGGCCAGGGATCAGCGATGCAGCTACCGGATAGGCCCGGCGGCTGGGGTGGAACGATTCCTGCTGGCCGGTTATTGCGCCGGATAACTGTTTTGCCGGATATCCATCAATTTCATTCAGTATAGCTATCTGGCAAAACAGACTCGTGATGAGTCAGGGAAACTGCGTTTGTTAAAAGGGCCGGAAAGATCCGGCCCCGGTATTCAGCTTAACCACCGGGCGGGAAACCCCGCCCGGATGGGGCAATTACATCGACTGGGTGAAAGTACGGGTAATCACGTCTTGCTGTTGTTCTTTGGTCAGCGAGTTGAAACGTACGGCATAACCGGATACGCGGATAGTCAACTGAGGGTATTTCTCAGGGTTTTCCATCGCTTCCAGCAGCATTTCACGGTTCATCACGTTGACGTTCAGGTGCTGGCCGCCTTCGATGGAGGCTTCGTGATGGAAGTAACCGTCCATCAGGCCCGCCAGGTTGGCTTTACGCACGTCGTCATCTTTACCCAGAGCGTTTGGCACGATGGAGAAGGTGTAGGAGATCCCGTCCTTCGCGTAAGCAAACGGCAGTTTGGCTACGGAGGTCAGGGAGGCTACAGCGCCTTTCTGGTCGCGGCCGTGCATTGGGTTGGCACCAGGACCGAATGGAGCGCCTGCGCGGCGACCATCTGGAGTGTTACCGGTTTTCTTGCCGTAGACCACGTTAGAAGTGATGGTCAGTACGGACTGGGTCGGTACCGCATTACGGTAGGTACGCAGTTTCTGAATTTTCTTCATGAAACGTTCTACCAGGTCACAGGCGATGTCATCAACGCGGGCATCGTTGTTACCGAACTGCGGGTATTCACCTTCGATTTTGAAGTCTGTCGCCAGGCCGTCTTCGTCACGGATGGTGGAGACTTTGGCATACTTGATGGCAGACAGGGAGTCGGCCGCTACCGACAGACCGGCGATGCCGCAGGCCATGGTGCGGTAAACGTCACGGTCATGCAGGGCCATCAGCGCAGCTTCATAGCTGTACTTGTCGTGCATGTAGTGAATGATGTTCAGCGCGGTCACGTACTGTTTGGCCAGCCAGTCCATAAAGTGGTCCATGCGTTCCATGACTTTGTCATAGTCCAGCACGTCGTCCATCATTGGCGCTTCTTTCGGGCCTACCTGGATTTTCAGTTTTTCATCAACGCCGCCGTTGATGGCGTACAACATGGTTTTCGCCAGGTTGGCGCGGGCGCCGAAGAACTGCATTTGTTTGCCGACGATCATCGGGCTGACGCAACAGGCGATGGCATAGTCATCGTTGTTGAAGTCAGGGCGCATCAGGTCGTCGTTTTCGTACTGTACGGATGAGGTGTCGATAGACACTTTCGCCGCGTATTTCTTGAAGTTCAACGGCAGCTTTTCAGACCACAGGATGGTCATGTTCGGCTCCGGAGACGGCCCCATGGTGTACAGGGTGTTCAGGAAACGGAAGCTGTTTTTGGTGACCAGCGTACGGCCGTCAACGCCCATACCCGCCAGGGATTCAGTCGCCCAGATTGGGTCGCCGGAGAACAGCTCATCATATTCAGGGGTACGCAGGAAGCGCACCATACGCAGTTTCATTACCAGGTGGTCAATCAGTTCCTGCGCTTGCTCTTCGTTCAACTTGCCCGCTTTGATATCGCGTTCGATGAACACGTCAAGGAAGGTGGACACGCGGCCGAAGGACATTGCTGCACCGTTCTGGGATTTCACCGCGGCCAGGTAGCCGAAGTAGGTCCACTGCACGGCTTCTTGCGCGGTAGTCGCCGGGCTGGAGATGTCGCAGCCGTATTTGGCGGCCATTTCTTTAATCTGGGCCAGAGCGCGGTGTTGTTCAGCGATTTCTTCACGCAGCTGAATGGTCATTTCCAGATCTTCGCCGTTTTCCAGCTTGCTCTGCAATGACTTGAACTGGTTCAGCTTGTCGGCCATCAGGAAGTCGATACCGTACAGCGCAACGCGGCGGTAGTCGCCGATAATACGGCCACGACCGTAAGCATCCGGCAGACCGGTCAGCACGCCGGATTTGCGGCAGTTCAGGATGTCTTTGGTGTAAACGTCGAATACGCCCTGATTGTGGGTCTTACGGTAGTCGGTGAAGACTTTTTTCAGCTGTGGATCCAGTTCGCGGCCATAAACCTTGCAAGAACCTTCAACCATTTTGATGCCGCCGAACGGGATCAGGGCGCGTTTCAGTGGTTCGTCGGTCTGCAAGCCAACGATGGTTTCCAGCTCTTTGGCAATGTAGCCTGCGTCATGGGAAGTGATGGTCGCGACAACGTTGGTGTCGAAATCAACCGGCGCATGGGTGCGGTTCTCCAGTTTGATCCCTTCCATAACCTTGTCCCACAGGGTGGAGGTGGCCTGAGTTGCGCCGGCCAGGAAGGATTCATCACCCTCGTAAGGAGTGTAGTTTTTCTGGATGAAGTCACGAACGTTGACTTCATTCTGCCAGTCACCTTTGCTGAAACCTTCCCAAGCTTTGGCTAACTTCTCGTTAAGTTCGGTCATTATACACCTACCTTTAATTGTGGATTTCTAACTCGGCGCACGGTAACTGGCAGCTTAATGCTGCTGTTCGCCACCACGCAGATAAATTACCCAGTAAGTCAACCCAACCAGCAGGCCGCCGCCAATGATATTGCCAATGGTGACTGGGATCAGGTTGTCGATGATGAAGTTGCTTACGGTCAGATGAGCAAATTGCTCGGGTGCTGCCCCTACGGCTTGCCAGAACTCCGGCGTGGCGAAGTGTTTAACCACGATACCCATAGGGATCATAAACATGTTGGCGATGCTGTGTTCGAAACCGCTGGCGACAAACATGCCGACCGGCAGGATCATGGCGAACATTTTGTCCATCAGGCTGCGGCCGGAATAGCTCATCCACACGGCCAGGCAGACCATCAGGTTAGCCAGAATGCCGAGGCAGACAGCCTCGATAAAAGTGTGGTGCAGCTTGTGGTCAGCAGTTTGCAGGACGTTCAGGCCCCACTGGCCGTTGGCGACCATGTGTTCACCGGAAAACCAGATGAGTGCCACAAAGAACAACGCGCCAATCAGGTTACCGATATAGACGTTCAACCAATTGGCTGCCAATTGGCACCAACTGATGCGGCCGCTGGCCTTGGCAATCACAATCAGCACGGTTGAGGTGAACAGGTCTGCACCTGAGACCACAACCAGCATTAACCCCAGAGAGAAACAGATGCCGCCGACCAGTTTTGCCAGGCCGAAAGGCACACCGGCAGTGCCGGTAGTCGCAGTGATATAAAACACGAACGCGATGGAAATAAAGACGCCGGCAGTGATCGCCAAATAAAAAGTTTTCAGCGGGTGCTTGGTGGCTTTATACACGCCTGCATCTTCAGCGATTTTCGCCGTTGCCGCAGGTAATATCAGATCGAAGGGGTTGTCAGCTTTCACACTAACTCTCTCTCTTAAGGGTTAAAACAACGCAATGAGATACTAGCAAAGCAGTATAGGGTAAAAATTGATTTGGATCATAAGGCGGGGAACTAGAACGGTGAAAAACCATAAAAACAGCAGGGTTTAATGGTGTAGTGATTTGATTTTTAATGAAAAAATATTTTTTAATCTTTACAAATAATTTTGAATTGGCAGGATAAACCTCCCTTTGAAAGGTTAAATATTTATGCGTATTGTCTCTTTTTGGCAGTTAAAATTTACCTGTCGGTTAATTATTACTTCACCGTTTTGCAACAATTAACGTTTTGTTCATCTTGTTTGTTGATAAGTGCGTAATTAGCCGGAAAAAATAAAAGAAGAAAACGGTGATTTAACCGTCAAAATAAGATCTGGCTATTTTCTTTGCTGCGTTTACGAATGCGATGTACAGCAAACTATCTCTTTAGGAGTGGCGCCGGCAGGCAAGCTGCCGACGCATTAAGACTGCGGTTATGCCTGTGCCCAGTGGCGGCGCTTGGCGTTTTGCAGTTTTTCGTAGGCCGCCAGCAGCGCCTGATGCGCCGGTAACGCTTTCAGATCGCTGTCGACAGCGAACAAGCCGTTAAAGCGCTCTTCGCCGCTGATGGCCGCAGAGGCTGCGTCGACCGCTTCCTGACCGTACATTTTCACGAAGGCGCCGTAGTACTGCGCCGGATCGCGGTCCGGCTCCTGCGTCAGCAGCAGCAGGGTTTGCAGGCAACGGTAGTAATTGCTGCGCGCCGGGCTTAACACCGATCCGTTAAAGTCCTGGGTCCATTCCGTCCAGATCAGTGCCTGTTCCATATCGCCGCCCGCGAGTGCCAGCATGGATTTCAGCTCGCCCACGCGCAGGGTGTGCCAGGCGTTGTCTTTACCGGAGGCAATGCCCAGCAACTCGCGCACGCGGGTGAAATCGTCCAGGCCTTCGTCGTCCAGGCGCTCAATCAGCGCCAGATATTCTTGTGGCTCCCATTCGCTGCCCGGCAGTGCCAGCAGGGTATCACGCAGGTGCGCGCCCATGCTGTTATTGGCCAGCAACAGATCTTCCGTCGGGTAGATGTCGGACATGCCAGGTACGATGATACGGCAGGCGTAAACGTCCAGGTGCTCGTAGTCGGCGATGTACACTTCGGCGCCTTCTTTGTCGAAAATGCTCATCAGCGTGGCGAATTCTTCCTGCGTGCTGCCGCTGAAACTCCAGTCGACAAACGGGTAATCCGCATCCTGCTTGAACATGTCCCAAGAGATCAAACCGCTGGAATCGATAAAGTGGGTTTCCAGATTGGTGTGTTCGGCCACTTCTTCGTCATCGAAGGTTGGCGCGGTGAACACGTCCAGATCCTTCAGACTACGGCCCTGCAGCAGTTCAGTCACGGTACGCTCAAGCGCCACGCCGAAGTCGGGATGAGCGCCGAACGAGGCGAAACAGGTGCCGTTGGCCGGGTTGAACAGCACTACGCAGATTACCGGGTAGTTACCGCCCAATGAGGCGTCATAGGACAGGATCGGGAAGCCTTCCTGTTCCAGGCGGGCAATGGCTTCCACCACGCCTGGATAACGGTTCAGCACTTCGCTCGGGATCTCCGGCAGGCTGATGGATTCGGCGATAATGCGGTTTTTCACATAACGCTCGAAGACTTCGGAAAGGCCCTGCACGCGAGCTTCGTTCGCGGTGTTACCGGCGGACATGCCGTTGGAGACGTACAGGTTGCCGATGATGTTCATCGGAATATAGACCGTCTGCTGGTCTGACTGACGGGAGAACGGCAGGGCGCAGATGCCGCGCTCGCCGTTGCCGGATTGCAGATCGATCAGATCGCCGGCGGTCAGTTCCTGCTCTGGATCGTAGAACGCATGCAGGCGTTCGTCGAGGATGCCTTCCGGCAGCGAATCGTCGGCCGGGATCGGGAACCATTTCTCATTCGGGTAATGCACGAAATCGCCTTCGGCAATGTGCTTACCCAGATAGAAATCGGCAAAGAAATAGTTGGTGGAAAGGCGCTCGAAGTATTCGCCCAAAGCGGAAGCCAGCGCGGCTTTTTGGCTGGCGCCTTTACCGTTGGTGAAGCACAGCGGGCAATCGCGATCGCGGATGTGAACCGACCATACGTGCGGCACCGGGTTCAGCCAGGAGGCTTCTTCGATATTAAAACCCAGATCGCTTAATTTCTGTTGGAAACGGGCGATGGAGTCTTCCAACGCGGCGTCTTTGCCAGGGATAAAAGTTTGCGTCATTGTCTTCACTTTTTGAGCGTACTAAAAACGCGCAATGATACGGGGTTTTACGCCCAAGCTCCATGTATTCCTAAAGCGACGGTAAAGTCACAGTTTTTTTAAGGATAAGGGCCATAATTCAGCGGGTTATCTATCAAGGAGAAACCTAATGAAATCAGTGAAACTCAGCGTTGTGGCACTATTCCTGGCGGGCGTAAGCGGTTCTGCGCTGGCATTGCCTTCCATCACTCTGTTGGCGACCGGCGGCACCATTGCCGGCGGCGGCGAATCGGCGACAAAATCCAACTATACGGCGGGCAAACTGGGCGTCGATGCGTTGGTGAATGCGGTGCCGGAGCTGAAAAACGTCGCCAATGTGCAGGGTGAGCAGGTAGTGAACATCGGTTCGCAAGACATGAACGATGAGGTGTGGCTGAAACTGGTGAAGAAAATCAACGCTGACTGCGGCAAAACGGACGGTTTTGTGATCACCCACGGCACCGACACGCTGGAAGAAACCGCTTATTTTCTCGATTTGACCGTCAAATGCGACAAGTCGGTAGTGATCGTTGGAGCGATGCGCCCGGCGACGGCGATGAGCGCCGACGGCCCGTTCAATCTGTATAACGCCGTGGTGACGGCGGCGGATCCGCAATCGGCCAAACGCGGGGTGCTGGTGGCGATGAACGACAGCGTGCTGGATGCGCGCGACGTGACCAAAACCAATACCACCTCGGTGCAGACCTTCCAGTCGCCCAATTTCGGTCCGCTCGGTTATATCCATAACGGCAAGGTAGACTATCAGCGCTCACCGCAGCGCAAGCATACTACCGATACCCCCTTTGACGTATCCAGCCTGACCGAGCTGCCCAAAGTCGGCATTGTCTATAACTATGCCAACGCTTCCGATGCGCCGGCCAAGGCGCTGATCGCTGAAGGCTATCAGGGCATTGTCAGCGCCGGGGTCGGTAACGGTAACCTGTATAAAACGGTGTTTGATACGCTGGCGACCGCCGCACATAACGGTGTGGCGGTAGTGCGCTCTTCCAGAGTGCCGACCGGTTCCACCACGGAAGATGCGGAAGTGGATGACACCAAATTCGGCTTTGTCGCCGCCGGTACGCTGAACCCGCAAAAAGCGCGGATCCTGCTGCAGTTGGCGCTGACTCAGACCAAAGACACCAAACAAATCCAACAGATGTTTAATCAGTATTGAGTAGTGAACGACGGGGGCATCGCTCCCCGTTTTTTGTAGCCGGGCGATGCTGTAGGCAATCGCAGGCCGAAGCGGCGGGGATTATGCCAGCAGCGCCTGTAGCCTGATTGCGCCTCTGGCGGATTCACAGCAACATATTTGCCCGCGTTGCGGCAATGGCCGGTGGATTGCAGCCTGGTCGAAGAGCCGGGTTAGCTGAATACAGCATAAAATACCGCGTTAACCCACTGAATTCCCCGATGGCGCAGCGTTTTATCGCACAAAAAAACGCAGTGGCGACAGAGCCTGTTATTCCGTGCTGCGGTAGTTTGCTGCTTGCGGGTGAATAAGCATTGCAGCAGCGTTACGTGAGTGATAAAACCGATGCGTTGGTTAACTCGACAGTTAACTTTGGGCGTATTTCGGTTGGCCAGTCTCATTGGCGAATAGTGAATGTGGTGAGGGGAAATGACTCAGGTTTATAATTTTAGCTCTGGCCCGGCAATGCTGCCGGTTGAAGTGTTGCGTCGTGCGGAACAGGAACTGTGCAACTGGCACGGTCTCGGCACCTCGGTGATGGAAATCAGCCATCGCAGTAAAGAGTTTATCGAAGTTGCCCAGCAATCCGAACAGGATTTGCGCGATCTGCTGAAGATCCCCTCCAACTACAAAGTGCTGTTCTGCCATGGCGGCGCCCGTGCACAGTTTGCCGCATTGCCGCTGAACCTGCTGGGTGATAAAACCACTGCGGACTATATCGATGGCGGTTACTGGGCGCACAGCGCCATCAAGGAAGCCGAGAAATACTGCACGCCAAATACCATTGATGTGAAAACCACCGTTGACGGTTTGCTCGGTATCAAACCGATGAAAGAGTGGCAGTTGAACGACGATGCGGCTTATGTGCACTACTGCCCGAATGAAACCATCGACGGCATCGCTATCGATGAGACGCCGGACTTTGGCGACAAAGTGGTGATCGGCGATTACTCATCCACCATTTTGTCCGGCCCGCTGGATGTCAGCCGCTTTGGCGTGATTTACGCCGGCGCGCAGAAAAACATTGGGCCGGCAGGCCTGACGTTGGTGATCGTACGTGACGATCTGCTGGGTAAAGCTCGCCGCGAAGTGCCGTCGATTCTCGATTATACCGTGCTGGCCGAGAACGATTCCATGTTCAATACGCCGCCGACCTTCGCCTGGTATCTGTCCGGCTTGGTGTTCAAGTGGCTGAAAGAACAGGGTGGTCTGGTGGAGATGCACAAGCGCAATCAGGCCAAGGCCGAGTTGCTGTACGCAACCATCGATAATTCCGATTTCTACCGCAGCCGCGTAGCACAGGCTAATCGGTCCTGGATGAACGTGCCGTTCCAGTTGGCTGACTCGGCGCTGGACAAAGTGTTCCTCAGCGAAGCGGAAGCTATCGGCCTGCAGGCGCTGAAAGGTCACCGGGTGGTTGGCGGCATGCGTGCTTCTATTTACAATGCCATGCCGCTGGCCGGCGTGCGGACATTAACCGACTTTATGATCGACTTCGAACGTCGTCACGGTTAAGCCTCGCTGCCTGCTTTGCGCGGGCAGCTTTCGCTGTTGTCCTTTTGCATTAAAGCGGCTCCGGCATTTTCCCGGGGCCGTTTCGTTTATCAGATTTTGGAGAGTTTTGTTCACATGGTGGATTCCCTGACGTTACAACCGGTCGCCCTGGTCAATGGCACCGTCAACTTACCCGGCTCCAAGAGCGTGTCCAACCGTGCTCTGCTGCTGGCTGCGCTGGCGGAGGGAACGACCACGTTGACTAACCTGCTGGACAGCGACGACGTGCGCCATATGCTGAATGCGCTGCAGGCGTTGGGCGTGAGTTATCAGCTGTCCGACGATCGCACCACTTGTATCGTTGAGGGCGTTGCCGGCCCGCTGGTGGCCAGCGAGCCGCTTGAACTGTTCCTCGGCAATGCCGGTACCGCGATGCGCCCATTGGCGGCGGCGTTGTGTCTGGGTAGCGGCGATGTGGTGTTGACCGGTGAACCGCGCATGAAAGAGCGGCCTATCGGCCATTTGGTGGATGCTCTGCGCCAGGGCGGCGCGCAAATTGATTACCTGGAACAGACCGACTATCCGCCATTGCGCCTGCGCGGCGGCTTTCACGGTGGTGACGTGACCGTCGACGGCAGTGTTTCCAGCCAGTTCTTGACCGCGTTGCTGATGACTGCACCACTGGCTGAGCAGGACACGAATATCCATATCAAGGGCGAACTGGTTTCTAAACCGTACATTGATATCACGTTGCATCTGATGCGTACCTTCGGCGTTGAAGTTAGCCACGACAACTACCGCGTGTTCCATATTCAAGGCCGCCAAACCTACCGCTCACCAGGGGATTACCTGGTAGAAGGCGATGCATCCTCCGCTTCTTATTTTCTGGCGGCGGCGGCGATTAAAGGCGGCACCGTACGCGTGACTGGCATCGGCAAGAAAAGCGTTCAGGGCGACACCAAATTTGCCGACGTGTTGGAGAAAATGGGCGCTCGCATTACCTGGGGCGATGACTTTATCGAATGCAGCCGCGGTGAGTTGCGCGGCATCGATATGGATATGAACCATATTCCGGACGCGGCGATGACCATTGCCACCGCAGCCCTGTTTGCCGAAGGGCCGACCACCATCCGCAATATCTATAATTGGCGGGTGAAAGAGACCGATCGCCTGGCCGCCATGGCGACTGAATTGCGTAAAGTAGGCGCTGAAGTGGATGAAGGTGAGGACTATATTCACGTGGTGCCGCCGGCGAAGCTGAAGTTTGCCGATATCGGCACCTACAACGATCACCGTATGGCGATGTGCTTCTCGCTGGTGGCGCTGTCGGATACCCCGGTGACCATCCTCGATCCGAAATGCACCGCCAAAACTTTCCCGGACTATTTTGAGCAGTTGGCGCGCATCAGCCAATTGGCGTAACCGGTAGTCAGATGATTTCTTTTAAGGCCCTTAACCGGGCCTTTGTCGTTTTTAATGCCTGGTCGCCGAGGCTTCTTCTATACTTTTCTGCGGTTATGCGCTTATTTTCAACAACCAGACAGTTCCAGGGTAACAGTTCGTCTCTGGGCAGCGTATAATACGCCACCGTATCTGCCTCGATTGGGCAGGCGGCAGGGGCGTTCGTAATTATGCTTTCGCGTTGTGTTGACGGCAGGTTGCGTCCCTGTGAGGTTTTCTACCTGAAGGAGAGAGAAATGACGGCTACAGCCCCGGTGATAACCGTTGATGGACCAAGCGGCGCAGGCAAAGGCACTCTGTGTCAAGCGTTGGCCGAATCCCTTGGTTGGCGTTTGCTGGATTCCGGCGCGATTTACCGCGTGCTGGCGTTGGCGGCACTGCATCATCAGGTCGATATCACCTCTGAGGAGGCGCTGGTTCCGCTGGCCGCACATCTCGACGTCCGCTTTGTTGCCCAGGAAGGCAAACTGCAGGTCATTTTGGAAGGTGAGGATGTCAGTAATGAGATCCGCACTGAAACCGTCGGTAATACCGCCTCGCAGGCAGCGGCTTTTCCGCGTGTGCGCGAAGCTTTGCTGCGCCGCCAGCGCGCGTTCCGCGAAGCTCCCGGTTTGATTGCTGATGGCCGCGATATGGGTACGGTGGTGTTCCCCGATGCACCGGTAAAGATTTTCCTGGATGCCAGTTCGGAGGAGCGTGCGCACCGCCGCATGCTACAGTTGCAGGAAAAGGGCTTTAATGTTAACTTTGAACGTCTTTTAGCCGAGATAAAGGAACGGGATGACCGTGACCGCAATCGGCCTATCGCGCCACTGGTGCCGGCTTCCGACGCCCTCGTGCTGGATTCTACCAGCATGTCGATAGACGAAGTCATCCAGCGTGCGCTGACTTATGCACATGAAGTGTTAGCGTTGCCGCAGCAATAAACTGCAGCGACGTTATTGCTTTTTGTCATATTTGTCATAGCGGTATCGAACTATATCGGGTAAAATTTTACCCCTGTAACCTAAACCCTGTCGGCATGGAGCCAATGGCGGGGTATGTGAAACAACCCCATTCGGCGGGATGCTAAATGGACGTTAAACTATAGAACCCTGAAGATTAAACATGACTGAATCTTTCGCTCAACTCTTTGAAGAATCCCTGAAAACAATCGAAACCCGTCCGGGTTCCATCGTTCGTGGCGTTGTAGTTGCTATCGACAAAGACGTAGTACTGGTTGACGCCGGTCTGAAATCTGAGTCTGCCATCCCGGCTGAGCAATTCAAAAATGCGCAGGGCGAGCTGGAAATCCAGGTAGGCGACGAAGTTGACGTTGCGCTGGACGCTGTTGAAGATGGCTTCGGTGAAACTCTGCTGTCCCGTGAGAAAGCTAAGCGTCACGAAGCTTGGATCACGCTGGAAAAAGCTTACGAAGAAGCTGAAACTGTCGTCGGTGTTATCAACGGCAAAGTTAAGGGTGGCTTCACTGTAGAGCTGAATGGTATTCGTGCGTTCCTGCCAGGTTCCCTGGTTGACGTGCGTCCAGTACGCGACACTCTGCACCTGGAAGGCAAAGAGCTTGAGTTCAAAGTCATCAAGCTGGACCAGAAACGCAACAACGTTGTAGTTTCTCGCCGTGCGGTTATCGAATCCGAAAACAGCGCAGAACGCGATCAACTGCTGGAAAACCTGCAGGAAGGCATGGAAGTTAAAGGTATCGTTAAGAACCTCACTGACTACGGTGCATTCGTTGATCTGGGCGGCGTAGACGGCCTGCTGCACATCACTGATATGGCTTGGAAACGCGTTAAGCATCCAAGCGAAATCGTCAACGTTGGCGACGAAATCACTGTTAAAGTGCTGAAGTTCGACCGCGAGCGTACTCGTGTTTCCCTGGGCCTGAAACAACTGGGCGAAGATCCATGGGTTGCTATCGCGAAACGTTACCCAGAAGGCACCAAGCTGACTGGTCGTGTAACCAACCTGACTGATTACGGCTGCTTCGTAGAAATCGAAGAAGGCGTTGAAGGTCTGGTACACGTTTCTGAAATGGATTGGACCAACAAAAACATCCATCCGTCCAAAGTTGTTAACGTGGGCGATGTAGTGGAGGTTATGGTTCTGGACATCGATGAAGAACGTCGTCGTATTTCTCTGGGCCTGAAGCAGTGCAAATCTAACCCATGGCAGCTGTTCGCAGAAACCCACAACAAGGGCGACCGCGTTGAAGGTAAAATCAAGTCTATCACTGACTTCGGTATCTTCATCGGCCTGGACGGCGGCATCGACGGCCTGGTTCACCTGTCTGACATCTCCTGGAACGTTGCAGGCGAAGAAGCAGTACGTGAATACAAGAAAGGCGACGAAATCGCAGCGGTTGTTCTGCAAGTTGACGCAGAGCGCGAGCGTATCTCTCTGGGCGTGAAGCAACTGGCTGAAGACCCGTTCAATAACTACCTGTCTATGAACAAGAAAGGTACTATTGTTACTGGTAAAGTCACTGCAGTTGACGCCAAAGGTGCTACAGTTGAATTAGCAGGCGGCGTAGAAGGTTACCTGCGTGCATCTGAAGCCTCTCGCGACCGCATTGAAGATGCAACTCTGGTTCTGAATGTAGGCGACGACGTTGAAGCTAAATTCACCGGCGTTGACCGTAAGAACCGTGTAGTAAGCCTGTCCGTACGTGCTAAGGACGAAGCTGACGAGAAAGATGCTATCGCTACTGTTAACAACAAACAGGAAGAAAGCAACTTCTCTAACGCAATGGCTGAAGCTTTCAAAGCGGCTAAAGGCGAGTAATGACGGGGGGCGGTTTCTGACCGCCCCGATACGGTAGTTTAGCTGCAAAGCTTGGAGGACTCATGACCAAGTCTGAACTTATTGAAAGACTTGCTGGCCAGCAATCTCATGTACCGGCGAAAGCCGTTGAGGATGCAGTGAAAGAGATGTTAGAACACATGGCTGCAACGTTAGCCGATGGTGAACGCATCGAGATCCGCGGATTCGGCAGTTTTTCTCTTCACTACCGTGCTCCGCGCGTTGGTCGCAACCCGAAAACTGGTGATAAAGTTGAGTTGGACGGCAAGTACGTTCCTCACTTCAAGCCAGGTAAAGAGCTGCGTGACCGCGCCAATATCTATGGTTAATCACTGATTATCCATAGAGTTGTTGCTTGTAAAGAATATAAAACGGTGCCTCAGGGCGCCGTTTTTTTTTGCCTGCCGCTCAGCTGTTTTCTGATTTCTTAGCCTTCCGTTCTGACTTTTTTTGCGCGCTACGCCGCAGCTTAGCATCAATAAATGAAACCATTATCGTTAACCTGCAGCCCGTGCCGCGAGCCGTCGCATTGCAGCTGGCGGCTGCCTGAGTATGGGGGAACAATCCTGTCCATGGGGTGCGATGTGCAATAGTTGCACGTCCTTCTGTCGGACGGGAGAAAGGTCGATCAAAACTTCGCTGGATCTGGCGGTTACCGCCGTTGTCTGCGGCATTCTGCCGTTACTGGTGCTACCGCAATTACCCGATGCGTTAACAACTTTGTTGGTTGTTTTACCCGCTAGCTTGATGCTGCGTTTCCGTTGGGCGGGCTGTCAATTTATTGGTTGGGGAGCATTGGGATTTCTGTGGGCGACCTGCAATGCCGGTAATCTGGTGGCGCAAGTCGAACAACTGAGCCGCGGGTCGGAGGTGACCGCCGTGGTACAAGTTGCCGGTGTTACTTTGGTGCCCGCTGCGAGCAAACAAACGCTGATGCGTATCGAACAGGTTGACGGGCGCTGGCTAACGCCATCAATTGCCTTTACCACCGTTTGGCAGCCGGAAGAGCCGCAACTCTGTGCTGGGCAGCGTTGGGAACTCCGGCTGCGTCTGAGAGCGGTGCACGGAAAAATGAACGAGGGGGGCTTCGATAGCCAGCGTTGGGCGATGGCGCAACGTCAGCCACTGACTGCACAGGTGAAGCGCGCCAGGCTGTTGGAGGGGAGTTGCAACTGGCGGCAGCGTATTATCAGCCATGCCGAGAGCAACATGGGTGACCTGCGATATAAATCGGTATTGCTGGCTTTAGCGTTTGGCGAAAGAACCTCGCTGGACCCTGAGTTACGCACTCTGATGCTGAAAACCGGCATTGCGCATCTGATGGCGATTTCAGGCCTGCACGTGGCTATGGCGGCTATATTGATTTGGCTGGCGCTACGGGCGGTTCAGTTCTTGTTGCCTGCACACCTGATCGGCTACCGCTTCCCATTGTTAGCCAGTTGGTTTGGTACCTTGGCGTATGTCTGGTTGGCTGGCGCACAACCCCCGGCGGTGCGTACTGCCTTGGCGTTGACGCTGTGGATGTTGCTGCGCCTACGCGGTATTCACTGCACTTCCTGGCAGGTATGGCTGTGGTGCGTGGGGTTAATTCTGATCTGCGATCCGCTGGCGGTACTGTCAGACAGTTTCTGGTTATCGGTACTGGCGGTGGCCTGCCTGATCTTTTGGTTCGAATGGATGCCGTTAAGTGCACGTTTCCGCTCTGCCTGGTACTGGGCACCGGTGCGTTGGCTGCACATTCAGTTTGGTATCACGTTGCTGCTGGTGCCGATGCAGGCCGCTTTGTTTCTCGGCCTGACGTTGACCTCTATGCCGGCGAATCTGTGGGCGGTACCTGTGGTTTCTCTGGTGACGGTTCCTTTGATTTTGATCGCGGTAATTTGTGGCGCTTTACCGCTATTGAGCGGCGGATTCTGGTGGCTGGCCGATTTGACACTGCTATGGGTTTTTACGCCGCTGCATTATTTGCAGCGTGGATGGATCGATCTGGGCGCCGCCTCGCTGTTGGTCAGCGCAGCGGGTTGGCTGCTGGTTATCTACTGGCGTTTTCACTGGTGGTTATGCTATACGGCAGGCTTGGCCGCTGTGGCGATATGTTGCGTGCTGTGGCGGGAAAAAGAACCCTCATATCGTTGGCGGGTCGACATGCTGGACGTCGGGCATGGCCTGGCGGTAGTGATCGAAAGAAACGGAAAGGGGATACTGTTCGATACCGGTGATCGCTGGGCGACGGGCAGTGCTGCGGAACGTCATATTTTGCCAATGCTAAACTGGCGGGGTATCGATCTGGAGCAAATTATCATCAGCCACGATCACCTTGATCATACCGGGGGCCTGGAAGAGGTAAGGCAAGCATTTCCTCAGGCCACGGTACGCAGCCCGATACTTGACCCGTTTCATTTACCCTGCGTGGCCGGCGAAAGCTGGCGGTGGCAATCGCTGCAATTTCAGGTGTTATGGCCGCCGAAAGCGCTAAAGCGACCGGTCAATGACGATTCTTGCGTGATCCGCGTTGATGATGGCCAATATAGCCTGTTGCTGACCGGCGACGTGGAAAAGCAAGCGGAAGCGCAGTTGCTCAGATTACAACGCGATCGGCTGGCATCCACAGTGCTTCAGGTTCCACATCACGGTAGCAGGACGTCCTCGACGCCGCCGTTTCTGCGTGCGGTAGCGCCGGAGGTGGCTTTGGCGTCCGCATCTCGTTACAACAAATGGCGATTACCTGCCGTTAAAGTTATCGCCAGATATCTGGCAAATGGCATCATATGGCGCGATACTTCGCGGTCAGGTCAGATATCCGTGCTTTTTTTCGACAACGATTGGCAAATTAAAGGCTTTCGTGAACAATTAATGCCCCGTTGGTACCATCAGCGGTTTGGCGTAGAGGGTGATAATGAGTAAAATAGGCCGCTATTTCTTCCGATGCTGGTATTTGCATGATGAATGATAAAGATCTCTCCACTTGGCAGACTTTCCGTCGCCTCTGGCCGATGATCACTCCTTTTAAGACCGGGTTGATTGTGGCCGCCATTGCGTTAGTGCTTAACGCGGCCAGCGATGCCTTTATGTTGTCCTTGCTTAAACCTTTATTGGATGACGGTTTTGGGAAAACCGAGAGCAGCATTTTGCTTTGGATGCCGTTGGCCGTCATTGGCTTGATGGTGGTACGTGGCCTGACGGGCTTCGTTTCCAGCTATTGTATCTCATGGGTGTCCGGTATGGTGGTGATGCATATGCGCCGCCGGCTATTTGGCCATATGATGAGAATGCCGGTATCCTTCTTCGATCAGCAGTCAACCGGCACGCTGTTGTCGCGTATCACCTATGACTCTGAGCAAGTGGCCTCATCCTCTTCCAGCGCATTGGTCACCGTGGTGCGTGAAGGCGCGTCGATAATTGCGTTGTTCAGCATGATGTTCTACTACAGTTGGCAGTTATCGGTGATTCTGATTGTGCTGGCACCGATCGTGTCTATCGCAATTCGCATTGTTTCCAAACGCTTCCGTAGTATCAGTAAAAGCATGCAGAACACCATGGGGCAGGTCACCACCAGTGCCGAGCAGATGCTGAAAGGTCACAAGGAAGTGCTTATTTTTGGCGGCCAACAGGTGGAAACCGAGCGCTTCAACTCGGTCAGCAACCGCATGCGCCAGCAGGGCATGAAGCTGGTTTCAGCATCTTCAATCTCTGACCCGATTATTCAGTTGATTGCTTCGTTAGCGCTGGCGTTTGTACTGTACGCTGCGAGTTTCCCTAGTGTGATGGCAACCCTGACCGCCGGTACCATTACTGTGGTGTTCTCGTCGATGATCGCCTTAATGCGTCCACTGAAATCGCTGACCAACGTCAATGCCCAGTTCCAGCGCGGGATGGCTGCTTGCCAAACGTTGTTCTCGATTTTGGATATGGAGCAGGAAAAAGATACCGGCACCCGTGAAGTGGCGCGTGCTAAAGGCGATATCGAATTCCGTAACGTGACTTTCTATTATCCAGGGAAAGAAACGCCGGCACTGCGTGATATCAATCTGAGCATTTCAGAGGGCAGAACCGTAGCATTGGTGGGCCGCTCGGGATCGGGCAAATCGACTATTGCCAACCTGCTGACCCGTTTCTATGACGTCCAGGAAGGCGAAATCCTGATGGACGGGCATGACTTGCGCGAGTATACCTTGGCGTCATTGCGCGATCAGGTCGCTCTGGTATCGCAAAACGTGCATTTGTTTAACGACACCATCGCTAACAATATCGCTTACGCTCGTGAAGATCGTTATAGCCGGGAAGAAATCGAGAAGGCTGCGCGCATGGCTTATGCCATGGATTTCATTGATAAAATGGAGAATGGTCTGGATACGGTGATTGGCGAGAACGGCGTGATGTTGTCCGGTGGCCAGCGTCAGCGTATCGCTATCGCGCGCGCACTGTTGCGCGATTGCCCGATTCTGATCCTTGATGAAGCAACTTCAGCGCTGGATACGGAATCAGAACGCGCCATTCAGGCCGCGCTGGACGAACTGCAGAAAAACCGTACCTCGCTGGTGATCGCGCACCGTTTGTCGACCATTGAAAAGGCTGATGAAATCCTGGTGGTGGAAGATGGACGCATCGTTGAACGCGGTGAGCATGCTGCGCTAATCGAACGGCGCGGGGTCTACGCACAGCTTCACCGCATGCAGTTCGGCCAATAATGATCGAGCGCGTTTGGTCGGGTAGCTCATTGCTATACCTGCTGTTGTTGCCGTTGTCCTGGCTGTACGGTCTGGTCAGCGGTTTGATTCGGCTGAGTTATCGCTGTGGCCTGCGTAAAAGCTGGCGTGCACCTGTGCCGGTGGTGGTGGTGGGAAACCTTACCGCCGGCGGCAACGGTAAAACGCCAACGGTGATCTGGCTGGTGGAGCAATTGCAACAGCGCGGATACCGGGTGGGTGTGGTATCACGCGGTTATGGTGGCAAAGCGGCATCTTATCCGTTGGTATTGGATGAACACACTACGACCCAGCAGGCGGGCGATGAGCCGGTATTGATTTATCAACGCACCGGTGCGCCTGTAGCCATTTCGCCAAAGCGTGCGGAAGCGGTGCAGGCACTGCTGCACCAGCAGAAACTCGATGTTGTCATCACAGATGACGGTTTGCAGCATTACGCGTTGCAACGTGATTTTGAACTGGTGGTGATCGACGGCGTGCGCCGTTTTGGTAATGGCTGGTGGTTACCGGCGGGCCCGATGCGTGAACGCGCGTCGCGCCTGAACAGCGTGAATGCGCGGATTGCCAACGGCGGCGTGGCTCAGGCGGGTGAAATCGCCATGCGGTTGCAAGCGCGTGAGGCGGTCAATATCGCCAGCGGCGCGCGTCGGCCGGCGGCTGAGTTGCCGCACGTGGTGGCAATGGCCGGGATTGGCCATCCGCCACGCTTTTTCGCCACGCTGGAAAAGCTTGGCGTGGATGTCGAGAAAGAAGTCGCGTTCGCCGATCATCAGGAGTACCAACAGGCTCAACTGGCGGCGTTGGCGTCATCTGAGCAAACGCTGCTGATGACTGAAAAAGATGCGGTCAAATGCCGTATTTTTGCCCAGCCCAACTGGTGGTATTTACCGGTAGATGCGGTTCTTCCCCCCGATCAGGCTGAGTCGTTGCTGCAAAGTATCGAAGCGCTGCTGACGAAATAACTCAAACGGCCAGCGCGTTAAGCCCCAGAGCTTGCGCGCAGGCGTTTATCGAACGCTGTTGCGTTTGTTGATACAGCGCCAATTCATCAATCACCTCTGCCCCCAGTGCCTGCTCGAAAGCGGCACGGCTCGATGCTGCATTGTACTGAGCATGCCGGTTGTCACCCAGATTAGACTGGAAAATGCCCGCAGCGCTAACCGGTAAGAAGTCTTCATACACCAAAGGTTGAAAGCGAACGTGCTCCTGAGCTATCAGTTGTTCCAGCGTGCTGTTTTTATCCAGCGAGTCTTTGGCCGCCAGGCCGCACTCGGTAGGGAAATAGCGGAACCATGCCAGTTGCTGCTTACGCAAGGTTGCATAATCATCTGGAAACGCCTGGAAGTTTTCTGCCAGTAACTGATTGTACCGCTCGGCGTTCTTTTCACTTGGCGGTGCCTGCAAGGCATCGTTGGTAGCTTGCAACAGGCGGTCATACAGAGCGCGGCCTTTCGGGGTCAGCGCTACGCCACGTTGCTCGATTTCGCCAAAACGCGCGGTATGATGTCCGCCCACGGTGCTGCCGTCATGTTCGACAAAGGCTACGCTTTCTTCCAGCGCTTTAAAGCTGGTTTGGCGTAGCAAAATTGGCCGACGGCGAGGCGGCGGGCCTTCGATAACGGCTTTAGGCGTGATTCCCCGACCGGGCATCGCTTGCTGGACGAGGTCGATATTCAGCGTGCGTGGCGTCAAATGGTTGATGTGCGGGCCCTTGAACGCCACTACGTCTGCAATCAGACGGTGCTGATCGTGCAATTGTTGATATTCGGCTGCACTGACGGTCGCCCGGTTGTGCCAACGAAAAGTTTCCAGCGCCTGTTCGATAAATTCACTGGCCTGGCTGTCATCCAACCCGCCCTGAGCTTCCTGCAAGACGATCAACTCCAGCACACGTTCAGTAAATATGCGGCGGCGGGCCAGCAGTTGCTGGGCCAACTGACGTAACGCCGGGCTTTCAATCAGCTCTAACCGTAATAATGAGGTGAAAACCCGGAATGGGCTGATCTGCAGCGCATCTTCATGTACTGCGCGAAACGCGGTGGAATGAACCGGAACTCCTGCCACGGCCAGGTCATAATACCCGACCGGTGACATGCCCATGACGTTAAACAGCCGTCGCAGAGTAGCCAGCTCATCCGCCGTACCTACCCGGATTGCCCCGTGGCGTTCCATGGCCAGTCTTTCGATTTCACCGGTAATTTGTAATTGATGCGCCAATGCGGCATCTTCGCGCAGGACCTGTCGGTTGGTTTCCGCAACCAGTTCGAGCAAATCGCCATAGAGAGGTACCTCTTTTTGGTACATATCTGACATGGCGTGGGAGAACCTGGAGCGGATTTCATTCGGTGAGACGAACTGCTGGGCGGTCATGCGCATAGCTCCTTTATTCGGGATAATCTGAAAAATAGTATTTTTTGCGGTAAAAGTGCTGGCTGAAAGGCCATCCGCCTTGTTTTCACCCCAAGTTTAGCTATCTCGGTTGGGTTTTGTTATAGCTTGGACAAGCATATTGGATTTTTATGCGTTAGCTCTCATTTGCAATGGTCCTGGCGGAAATGACGGCCGTCCGGAAGGCAATGTTTCTGAGTGGGAACGGCAAAAATAAATTAATTAATCTATGCATAATCATGGACATAAAAACAAACTTGGCGGAATTATAAAAATATGCCAATAAACTGCTTGTGTAAAATCTAGATTTATGAGTAAATGCTTGTCGGCCTGTGATACAGACCTATTTATGTTCGAGTTTAGATTTAAGCAGTTCCTCCAAAAACGTTATCATCTGATTCCGCTTCAAAGACGAACCTTCTAAGTACCTCCCATAAGTAATGTTCCTAAAAACGGCCTAAATTGCCTTATGGCAGGTTTTGTATATATATTTAAAAGGTAAATGTGTAATGTCTAAGAAAACGGGTCAGGTTAAATGGTTCAACGAAAGCAAAGGTTTTGGTTTCATTGAGCAAAACGACGGTGGTAAAGATGTATTCGTACATTTCTCTGCAATCGCGACCGACGGTTTCAAAACTCTGGCTGAAGGCCAGCGTGTTGAGTATACCATCCAGGACAGCCCGCGCGGGCCGGCTGCCGCCAACGTTGTTGCTCTGTAACTAAACAGGCAATGACGTAAAGAGATCTTAATACAACCATGATGAGGCGTTAATGCTGATTCATTGCGGAAGATATTAAGTTCAACAAGCCCGCGTAATGCGGGTTTTTAATTTTTTGCTCACGAGAGGTTTGTTACGAAAAACTTTAGGATGGGCTGGTAGCGTCCAACAATAATAAAAATAACGTTGTTAAGGATGCTCAAGTAAAAGGATATAAGTTATGTTTAAAAATACTGTGTTACAAATGGGCCGTGTGAAATGGTTTGATCAAGCTGCAGGCTATGGTTTTATTTCACCGGTAGATGGTAGCGACGAAATCTATGTTAGCCGTCGTTCTATCGCCAATACTAAAAATAAATCGTTAAACGAAGGTCAGAACGTTGAGTTCTCGATCTATCGCAGCTCCCACGGGCTGTCAGCGGCAGACGTCATCGCGTTCTGACCCACCCCTTCCTCGCCAGTGCCGGTGCCGCCACCCCCAAGCACTGGCGAAGAAAAATCTTCTGATATCCACTATTATCGAGCAATCGCTTAACGACTTTGGATGTCAGGATGCTTACCCCGGTTATTTCTCTTGCCGCCGCCCGCGCGCTTCATCTTGCCGCACAAGGGCTATTATCCCCGATTAAACGCAAAGCCAAACCCGACGATGTGGTTACCGCCATTCAACGTATGGGATTACTGCAAATAGATACCATCAGCGTTGTCGCACGCAGCCCCTATCTGGTGCTGTTCAGCCGCCTGGGCGATTATCAGCCGGAATGGCTGGAACAGGCGCTGGCCAGTCGTCAGCTGTTCGAATATTGGGCGCACGAAGCCTGTTTTTTACCCATTGAAGATTTTGGTCTGTTGCGCCATCGCATGCTGCAACCGCAGGGTATGGGCTGGAAATATTCTGAAGAGTGGGTGAAAAAGCATCAGGGGGCAATGGACGATCTGCTGTTGCATATCGAAGCCAGCGGGCCGGTGCGTTCGGCAGATTTTAATGCCGAAAAAAGAGGGAATAGCGGTTGGTGGGACTGGAAGCCAGAAAAGCGCCACCTCGAAATCTTGTTCACTGCCGGTAAATTGATGGTGGCCGAACGGCGTAATTTTCATCGTGTTTACGATCTGACAGAAAGGTTACTGCCGCACTGGGATGATGAGCGTCATGCGTTACCTGCGGACCATGCGCAGCAGGAAATGCTTGGCAGGGCTTGCCGTTACCTGGGGATTTTCAGGGCTGAATGGTTGGCGGATTACTACCGTCTGAAGCGGGTTACGCCGAAAGTACTGCTGGCATCGCTACAGCAACGGGGCGAAATAATGCCGGTGGTCGTTGATGGGCTGGACGGCGATTTTTACGTGCATCATTCACTGGTGCAAGAACTGCAGTTGGCAGAGCAGGGGGCGCTAAAATCCAGTGTGACCTCCTTGCTTTCTCCGTTTGACCCTGTGGTTTGGGATCGCCGACGTGCGCTGGAGCTGTTCGATTTTGATTACCGGCTGGAGTGTTATACGCCGAAGGAAAAGCGACAGTACGGTTACTTTACCCTGCCGGTGTTGCAACGGGGCGAGTTGATTGGCCGCATTGATGCCAAAATGCATCGGCGACAGGGCATTTTCGAAATTATCAGTTTCCACCCGCAGGCCAAAGTTCGGTTTGGCAAACAACGTGCACAGGATCTTCGGCAGGCAATTACGCGCAGTGCAAAATGGCACGGGGCCAAACAGGTGACGCTGGGGGATATTCCGGCACAGTTGGCCGTCGAATGGGGTGAAGGGTGGGAAGTGGAATAACGAGCGGCGTTGTTAGCGTGGGTAAAACGAATTTTCAGCGCCGCCCGTTACAATCAGATCTATGCCTTAGTTGCTGAAATTGGCAAACAGGGCGATGATTTTGTGAATACGTTTGATCATGGGAAATGTCTTTTTTTTGTGACTTGCATCACAAAATTTTACGCCTGCATCGCAGTCAATTCAATCCCCCGCGTCAGATTAAAAGGCAGCGGTAAAACAGCGGTGATTAACCTGGCACATAGCGTTATGCTATTCTCACGCACTTTAGATCTCCACTCAGGAGGAAGCATGGACCACCGTTTACTCGAAATCGTTGCCTGCCCGGTTTGCAACGGTAAGCTCTATTTCAATAAAGAAAACCAGGAACTGGTCTGCAAAGTGGACGGCCTCGCCTATCCGCTGCGTGATGGCATTCCCGTACTGCTGGAAAACGAAGCGCGTTCGCTGTCATTGGATGAGAAACACGCATGAGTTTTATCGCTATTATTCCAGCCCGTTACGCATCAACCCGTTTGCCGGGCAAGCCGTTGGCCGATATTCACGGTAAGCCAATGGTGGTGCACGTAATGGAACGTGCACGTGAGTCCGGCGCCAGCCGCGTTATCGTAGCGACCGATCACCCCGAAGTGGCCAAAGCGGTCAAAGCCGCCGGTGGTGAAGTGTGCATGACCAGCCCGCATCACCATTCCGGCACCGAACGCCTGGCGGAAGTGATCGAGCATTATGGTTTTGCCGATGACGAAATCATCGTTAACGTGCAGGGTGACGAACCGATGATCCCGCCGGTGATCGTACGCCAGGTGGCAGAAAATCTGGCAGCCAGCCAGGCCGGTATGGCCACTCTTGCGGTACCGATCGACAGCGCGGAAGAAGCCTTTAACCCCAATGCCGTCAAAGTAGTGATGGATGCACAGGGTTATGCGCTCTATTTTTCACGCGCGACTATTCCCTGGGATCGGGAACGTTTTGCTCAATCCAAAGAAAGTATCGGTGACAGCCTGCTGCGCCACATCGGCATTTACGCCTATCGTGCCGGTTTTGTACGCCGTTATGTCAGTTGGGCGCCAAGCCAGCTGGAGCAAATTGAGCTGCTGGAGCAACTGCGGGTGCTGTGGTACGGTGAAAAAATCCACGTGGCAGTCGCTAAAGCCATTCCGACCGTGGGTGTCGATACGCCGGAAGATCTGCAGCGTGTGCGCGACAGCATCAAAGGCTGAGCATTAAACGCCGGCATGTCAACTGGCGTGCCGGCAGTACAATTTCCCACCTTTTATCCCCATTTTGTTGATCTGCGTTGAAGCTTTTTTTTGCTTACCGTTCGATGATGTCAGCGTCTCCTCCTTATCTCTTGAGGTTATTTCCTTATGGAGCAGTTACGCGCCGAACTGAGCATTGTGCTGGGCGAATCCATCAGTCGACTGGAACGCGTTAGCGAACAGCCTTATGCACACATGTACTCGTTGTATGACCAACAGGGCCACGCGATCCCGCTGATGGCAAAAAGCTTTGTCTGTCAGGGCATAGCCCAGCAGGAAGCTTATAAGTTGTCGATGCTGGCGCGTGAAGGGGATATCCGCCTGCCGACGGTGTATGGCGTAGTCTATACCCATCAGGCGCCCTATAAAGAGATCCTGTTGATCGAGCGTCTGCGGGGAGTGTCGGTGGAGGCGCCGACGCGAACGCCGGACCGCTGGAATATGCTGATGGAACAGATCGTCGATGGCGTATTGGCCTGGCACCGTATCGACAGCCACGGCTGCGTCGGCACGGTTGACAGCACGCAGGAAAACGACTGGTTTTGTTGGTATCAGCAGCGGGTCGAGGTGCTGTGGTCGACGCTCGGGAATCTCAACTTGCCGCAGTTGACGATGGCCGATCGCCGCTTGTTGTACCGCACGCGGGAGGCGCTGACCCATTTTTTTGTCGGTTTCGACGATCCTTGTGTGCTGGTGCACGGCAACCTGTCATTGCGCAGCATGCTGAAAGACGCCAAAAGCGACCAACTGCTGGCGATGCTCAACCCTGGGATGATGCTGTGGGCACCGCGTGAATATGAGCTGTTCAGGCTGTGCGAGGCCGGGATGCCCAGCCAACTGATGTTTTATTATTTGCAGCGGGCACCGGTATCGGAGTCGTTCCTGGTGCGACGTTGGCTGTATGGCGTATGGGAAGCGGCAGGGCGGTTAATTCACACCGGCAAGCTGGATAGGCAGCTGTTTGACCATGCGTCGAAACAGCTGCTGCCTTGGCTTGCCGGCTAGTCGGCAGAGGCCTCATCGGCCCCTTTGAGCGATTGCCACAGGCTGCCCAAAGTTTCATACCAGGCACGTTCGCTGTGGCCAAGGAACATGGCTGAGGGGACTACGCGATCCCAAATATTTAACCTGGAGCTGATGGCCAACTGATTGGCCGGCGCCGGAATAGGGTGCAGCCCCTTGGCTTCAAAAAAGCGCATCGCCCGCGGCAAATGGTTGGCTGAGGTCACCAGTATAAACGGTTGCTGGCCGACCAGCTTCGACACCTGTAACGCCTCTTGCTCGGTATCCATCGGGCGATCCAACAACACCATATCGCTACGCGGCACTCCCAGGCTTTCCGCTACCCGCGCCGCAGTTGCCGCGTTGCTCAAGGTATTGGCGCCGCCGGCACCGGTGAACACCATCTTGCTGCCCGGATGCGCGAGATATAAGCGCACGCCCTCCGTCACTCGTGGCAGGCTGTTACCTATCAGGTTGGAGCTGGGAGCCCAATCCGGGTTAAAGGTATAGCCGCCACCCAGCACCACGATATAATTCACCTGGTCATTGCCACGATAGGTTACATATTCAGATTCTATCGGTCGCAACAGCCGGTCGGCCACCGGCTGCAGGCTGAAAAGCAGTAAAAACAGCCAGCTCAGTGATAAAATTACTTTGCCGCTTTTTTGCCAGCGGGTGAACCATAGCAGCAACAGCGCCAGCCCCATCAACAGCAGCAGCGCAGGTAATGGCATTAAAATGGCGCCAATGAACTTTTTCAGGTTGAACAGCATCAAAAATCAGGTCCTTTTGGGCGAAAAAACGACATCCGGGCACAATCAGGCCGCAAGAAGATTCATTCTAAGCCAGTCTGTGCCAAAATAGCAGGTTTGAATGGGCTGGCGCTTTGCCCCCATCAGGATAAGATCAGCGGAGCCGTTGTCCATGCAGGATCGCAATTTTGACGATATTGCTGAAAAGTTTGCGCGTAATATTTACGGCACCACCAAAGGGAAGATCCGTCAGGCGGTAGTCTGGCAGGACCTGACCACGCTGCTGGCCCAGTTGCCGCAGCGGCCGCTGCGCATTCTGGATGCCGGCGGCGGCGAAGGCCACATGGCCTGCCAACTGGCAGAATTAGGACATCAGGTGTTGTTGTGCGATCTTTCTGGTGAGATGATCCAACGCGCTGCACAACTGGCCGAACAGAAAGGTGTGAGCCAGAACATGCAATTCATACAAAGTTCAGCGCAGGATATTGGTCAGCACTTGGAACAGCCGGTTGATCTGATATTGTTCCATGCGGTGCTTGAATGGATTGCTGAACCTGAGGCGGCGTTGCAGGCATTGTTCAACTGCCTGCTACCCGGCGGCGCACTGTCATTGATGTTCTTTAATGCCAACGGCCTCTTGATGCGCAACGTGGTGTTGGGTAATTTCCAACTGGTGAATCCAGAGGTCAGAAGGCGCAGAAAGCGCTCTTTGTCGCCGCAATATCCGCACAACCCGCCGCAGGTTTATGGCTGGCTGGAGCAAATGGGCATGCGCATCAGCGGGAAAACCGGCGTGCGGGTGTTCCACGATTATCTGCAGAGCAGGCAGCTACAGACGCAAAAATTTGAAGAGTTACTGGCGCTTGAACAGCACTATTGCCGGCAGGAGCCGTACGTGAGTTTGGGGCGCTATATTCACGTCATGGCGCATAAACCAAACCTGAAGGACGAACTATGAGTGAATTTTCCCAGACAGTACCCGAACTGGTCGCCTGGGCACGGAAAAATGATTTCTCTATTTCGCTCCCTACGGAGCGTCTCGCGTTTTTGCTCGCTATCGCCACCCTTAACGGCGAGCGACTGGACGGCGAGATGAGCGAAGGTGAGCTGGTTGATGCATTTCGCCATGTCAGCAAGGGTTTCGAACAGACGCATGAAACGGTGGCGGTCCGCGCCAACAATGCGATTAACGACATGGTGCGCCAGCGCCTGTTAAACCGCTTTACCAGCGAACTGGCAGACGGCAATGCGATTTACCGTCTGACCCCGTTGGGCATCGGTATCACCGATTACTATATCCGTCAGCGCGAATTCTCTACGCTGCGCCTGTCGATGCAGCTGTCGATCGTGGCGGAAGAGCTAAAGCGCGCCGCCGACGCCGCCGAAGAGGGCGGAGATGATTTCCATTGGCACCGCAACGTGTTTGCACCGCTGAAATATTCGGTGGCGGAAATCTTCGACAGTATCGACATGACCCAACGGCTGATGGATGAGCAACAGCAGGGCGTGAAGGAAGATATCGCCGCACTGCTGAATCAGGATTGGCGCGCGGCGATCTCCAGCTGTGAGATGCTGTTGTCCGAAACTTCCGGCACGCTGCGCGAGCTGCAAGATACGCTGGAGGCGGCGGGCGACAAGCTACAGGCCAACCTGTTGCGCATTCAGGATGCGACGCTGGGCGGGATGGAACTGGGTTTCGTCGACAAACTGGTGTTCGATCTGCAAAGCAAGCTCGACCGCATTATCAGCTGGGGCCAACAGGCGATTGACCTGTGGATCGGTTACGACCGCCATGTGCATAAATTTATCCGTACCGCGATCGACATGGATAAGAACCGTGTGTTCGCTCAGCGTTTGCGCCAGTCGGTGCAAAACTATTTCGACAACCCATGGACGCTGACCCATGCCAACGCCGATCGTCTGCTGGATATGCGTGACGAAGAACTGGCGCTGCGCAGCGAGGAAGTGACCGGGGAACTGCCGCCGGATCTGGAGTTCGAAGAGTTCAGCGAGATCCGCGAACAGCTGGCGGCAATGATCGAACAGGCGCTGAAAATTTATCAGGAACAACAGATGCCGCTCAATTTAGGGGCGGTAATGCGCGATTATCTGGCGCAATATCCGCGTGCTCGTCATTTCGACGTAGCACGTTTAGTGGTCGACCAGGCTGTGCGCCTTGGTGTGGCTGAAGCAGATTTTTCAGGGTTGCCGGCGCAATGGCAGGCAATCAATGATTACGGAGCCAAGGTCCAGGCCCATGTCATCGACAAATATTGAACAAGTAATGCCAGTCAAGCTGGCCAAGGCATTGTCTAACGCGCTGTTCCCGGCGCTCGACAGCCAACTGCGTGCAGGTCGTCACATCGGTATCGATGAGCTGGATAACCATGCCTTCTTAATGGATTTTCAGGACGAACTGGAAGAGTTTTACACCCGCTACAACGTGGAACTGATCCGCGCGCCGGAAGGCTTTTTCTACCTGCGCCCGCGTTCCACTACCCTGATCCCGCGTTCGGTGTTGTCCGAGCTGGACATGATGGTAGGGAAAATCCTGTGCTATCTCTATCTCAGCCCAGAGCGTCTGGCGCATGAGGGGATTTTCAGCCATCAGGAGCTGTACGACGAGTTGCTGAGCCTGGCGGATGAGACCAAATTGCTGAAGTTCGTTAACCAGCGCTCCACTGGCTCGGATCTCGATCGTCAGAAACTGCACGAAAAAGTGCGTACCTCGCTGAACCGTCTGCGTCGTCTGGGCATGGTCTATTTCATGGGCAATGACAGCAGCAAGTTCCGCATTACCGAAGCCGTGTTCCGCTTTGGCGCCGACGTGCGCAGCGGTGACGATCCGCGTGAAGCGCAACTGCGCATGATTCGTGACGGTGAGGCGATGCCGGTCGAAAACAGTCTGTCGCTGAACGACGAGAGCGAAACTGAAGACCAGCAGGTTGATAACACTCCGGACAGTGCAGAGGATGAACAGGAATGATTGAACGCGGTAAATTTCGCTCGCTGACGCTGGTTAACTGGAACGGCTTCTTTGCTCGAACCTTTGATCTGGATGAGCTGGTGACCACGCTGTCCGGCGGTAACGGGGCCGGGAAATCCACCACTATGGCGGCTTTCGTCACCGCGCTAATCCCCGATTTGACGCTGCTGCACTTTCGTAATACCACCGAAGCCGGCGCCACCAGCGGTTCACGCGACAAAGGCTTGCACGGCAAGCTGCGCGCCGGGGTCTGCTACTCGACTCTCGACGTGATCAACTCGCGCCATCAGCGCGTGGTGGTTGGCGTGCGTTTGCAGCAGGTAGCCGGTCGCGACCGTAAGGTGGACATCAAGCCGTTCACCATTCAGGGGCTACCGACAGCGGTGCAGCCTACTGAACTGCTGACCCAAACGGTAGGCGAGCGCCAGGCGCGCGTACTGACGCTGCAGGAACTGAAAGAGCGCGTCGAAGAGATGGAAGGCGTGCAGTTCAAGCAGTTCAACTCCATCACCGATTACCACGCTTTAATGTTCGATCTGGGCGTGCTGCCGAAACGCCTCCGTTCGTCCGCCGATCGCAGCAAGTTTTACCGCCTGATCGAAGCCTCGCTGTACGGTGGGATTTCCAGCGCCATCACCCGATCGCTGCGCGATTATCTGTTGCCGGAAAACAGCGGCGTGCGCAAGGCGTTCCAGGATATGGAAGCGGCACTGCGTGAAAACCGCATGACGCTGGAAGCGATCCGCGTCACTCAGTCGGACCGTGACCTGTTCAAGCACCTGATTTCCGAAGCCACGTCCTACGTGGCGGCAGACTATATGCGCCATGCCAACGAACGGCGCATTCATCTGGACGGCGCGCTGGCGCTGCGCAGCGATCTGCTGGGCAGCCGTAAACAACTGGCCGCCGAGCAGTATCGCCACGTGGAAATGGCGCGTGAATTGGCAGAGCAGAGCGGTGCGGAATCCGATTTGGAAACCGACTACCAGGCCGCCAGCGATCACCTGAATCTGGTGCAAACGGCGATGCGTCAGCAGGAAAAGATCGAGCGTTATGAAGGCGATCTGGAAGAGCTGACTTACCGCCTGGAAGAACAGAACGAAGTGGTTGCCGAGGCCAGTGAGCAGCAGGCCGAAAACGAAGCGCGCGCCGAGGCGGCCGAACTGGAAGTGGATGAACTGAAAAGCCAGCTCGCCGATTACCAGCAGGCGCTCGACGTGCAGCAGACCCGCGCCATTCAGTATCAGCAGGCGTTGCAGGCCTTGGAACGGGCTCGCTCGCTGTGCCAACTGCCAGAACTGACCGCTGAAAATGCCGAACAGTGGCTGGATACTTTCCAGGCGCGTGAGCAGGAAGCGACGGAAGCGTTGCTGATGCTCGAGCAGAAACTGAGCGTGGCCGACGCCGCGCACGGTCAGTTTGAACAAGCTTATCAACTGGTGGGCAAAATCGCCGGCCAGGTCAGCCGCAGCGAAGCCTGGCAATGCGCGCGCGAATTGTTGCGCGATTGGCCTTCGCAGCAGCACCTTGCCGAACGCGTGCAGCCGCTGCGCATGCGCCTGAGCGAACTGGAACAGCGTCTGCGCTCCCAACAAGATGCCGAGCGTCTGCTGCAGGAGTTCTGCAAGCGCCACGGTCAGGAGTACCAGCCGGACGATCTCGATGCGTTGCTGCAAGAGTTGGAAGAGCGTCTGGAATCGCTGTCGCAGAGCGTCAGCGACGCTGGCGAGCGCCGAATGGAAATGCGTCAGGAATTGGAGCAGATCCAGCAGCGCATTCGCGAGCTGACCGCACGTGCGCCTGTCTGGTTGGCGGCTCAGGATTCCCTGAGTCAGCTTAGCGAGCAGAGCGGTGAAGAACTGGAAAGTAGCCAGCAGGTGACCGAGTTCATGCAGCAACTGCTGGAGCGTGAACGTGAAACCACCGTTGAGCGCGACGAAGTGGCTGCCCGCAAGCGTGAAGTTGAAGCGCAAATCGAACGCCTTAGCCAGCCTGGCGGTGCCGAAGATCAACGTTTGGTGACCCTGGCCGAACGTTTTGGCGGCGTGCTGCTCTCTGAAATCTACGACGATGTCACCATCGACGATGCGCCTTACTTCTCGGCGCTGTACGGCCCATCGCGCCACGCGATCGTGGTGCCAGATCTGTCGCTGGTGCGCGAGATGCTGGAAGGTCTCGAAGATTGCCCGGAAGATCTCTATCTGATCGAAGGGGATCCGCAGTCTTTCGATGACAGCGTGTTCGCCGTCGAAGAGCAGGACAGGGCGGTGTTGGTGAAAACCGCCGATCGTCAGTGGCGTTATTCGCGTTACCCGGAAGTGCCGCTGTTTGGCCGCGCCGCGCGTGAAAACCGTCTGGAAGTGCTGCATGCCGAGCGCGAAACGCTGGCTGAGCGCTACGCGACGCTGTCATTCGACGTGCAAAAGACCCAGCGTTCGCATCAGGCTTTCAGTCGCTTTATCGGCTCCCATCTGGCGGTGGCGTTTGACGCCGACCCGGAAGCGGAAATCCGTGGCCTCAATTCCCGTCGCGGTGAAATCGAGCGTGCGCTGAACAACCATGAAGCGCAAAACCAGCAGCAGCGGCAGCAGTACGATCAGGCGAAAGAGGGCATTTCGGCGCTCAACCGGCTGATGCCATTGGTGTCACTGCTGAATGACGAAACCTTGCAGGACCGGGTGGAAGAGATCCGCGAAGAGCTGGAAGAGGCGCAGGATGCCGCGCGCCATATTCAGCAACACGGCGTTTCCCTGACCAAGCTGGAACCCTTGCTGTCGGTGTTGCAAAGCGATCCGCAGCAGCATGAACAGCTGCAGCAGGATTACACCCAGGCGCAGGGCGTACAGCGCCAGGCCAAGCAGCAGGCGTTTGCTCTGATCGAAGTGGTGCAGCGTCGTGCGCACTTTGGTTATACCGACTCCGCCGGCATGCAGAACGCCAACAACGATCTTAACGACAAGCTGCGCCAGCGTCTGGAGCATGCGGAAGCGGAACGTACCCGCGCCCGTGAGCAACTGCGTCAGTATCAAACCCAATTTACCCAGTACAGCCAGGTACTGGCATCGCTGAAAAGTTCGTATGACGCGAAGCGCGACATGCTGAAAGAACTGAGCCAGGAACTTGTGGACATTGGCGTGCAGGCGGATGCCAACGCCGAAGCGCGTGCACGAGCGCGTCGTGACGAGTTGCATGCGGCGCTGAGTACCAACCGTGCGCGCCGTAATCAGCTGGAAAAACAGCTGACCTTCTGCGAAGCGGAAATGGACAGCCTGCAGAAGAAACTGCGCAAGCTGGAGCGCGACTATTACCAACTGCGTGAGCAGGTGGTGACCGCCAAGGCGGGTTGGTGTGCGGTTATGCGCATGGTGAAAGACAACGGCGTTGAACGCCGTCTGCACCGTCGCGAACTGGCTTATATGGACGGTGACGAGCTGCGCTCGATGTCGGATAAGGCGCTTGGTGCGTTGCGTCTGGCGGTGTCGGATAACGAACATCTGCGCGACGTTCTGCGCTTGTCGGAAGATCCAAAACGCCCGGAACGCAAGATTCAGTTCTATATCGCGGTGTATCAGCATCTGCGCGAGCGTATCCGCCAGGATATCATTCGTACCGATGACCCGGTTGAGGCCATCGAACAGATGGAAATCGAGCTGGGTCGCCTGACCGAAGAACTGACCGCGCGTGAGCAGAAGCTGGCGATCAGTTCCAAGAGCGTGGCGAATATTATCCGCAAAACCATCCAGCGTGAACAGAACCGCATCCGCATGCTCAACCAGGGTCTGCAGGCGGTGTCTTTCGGCCAGGTGAAAAGCGTGCGGCTGAACGTCAACGTGCGCGAAGCGCATGCGACGCTGCTGGACGTGCTGGCCGAGCAGAGGGAACAGCATCAGGATCTGTTCAACAGCAACCGTCTGACCTTCTCTGAAGCCTTGGCCAAGCTGTATCAGCGCCTGAACCCGCAGATTGATATGGGGCAACGCACGCCGCAGACTATCGGCGAAGAGCTGCTGGATTACCGTAACTATCTGGAGCTGGAGGTGGAAGTGTTCCGCGGCTCTGACGGTTGGCTGCGTGCCGAGAGCGGCGCGTTGTCTACCGGGGAAGCGATAGGGACCGGGATGTCGATTCTGGTGATGGTGGTGCAGAGCTGGGAAGAGGAATCACGCCGTCTGCGTGGCAAGGATATCTCACCTTGCCGCTTGCTGTTCCTCGATGAAGCGGCGCGACTGGACGCCAAGTCCATCGCAACGCTGTTCGAGCTGTGCGATCGTCTGGAAATGCAGCTGATTATCGCTGCGCCGGAAAACATCAGCCCGGAAAAAGGCACCACTTATAAGCTGGTGCGTAAGGTGTTCCAGAACCATGAGCACGTGCACGTAGTGGGGCTGCGCGGTTTCGCCAATGAGCTGCCTGCACCGGGCACTGCTGCGGTAGAAACGCCGTAAAACGCAAAAAAGTCCGCTAATAATCTGAAAATAGCCGCCCTGGGGTGGCTATTTTTTTGTGTGCATGGATGATAGTCCTGCTTTTTTATCCGCTAAAAACCGGGTAGCTTAATGAAATAACAGTTATTAGCGGCGTCCAAGGGCAAAATGGCCTTTCTGTTCGTATACTGAAATTAACAAGCGGTTTTTGATGTATTTTTTGTGAGCATACAGGGGGCAATGGATGTTGCTTAAAAATGGAAACACTTTACGGCGTCTGGCGCTGAGCTGCGCAATCGCATCTGGACTTGCGTCGTCGTTACCCGCATGGGCAACCGTGCCTGCGTTTCCGGTAGCGTCATCCGGCATGTCAGTTGCGCAAAGCCGTTCGGAATTATTGGCGGCATTGCCGAAAGGAATGACACCGCACTATCTTTCAACGCTGGCTCCTTTGTACGCCGCTAACCGGATGCAACTGATGTGGCAGGATCGCGAGGCGGTTCAGCAGTTCCAGCAGCAGTTGGCCGAACTGGCCATGTCCGGCGTGCAGCCGCAGTTTACCCAATGGGTGAAGCTGCTGACCGATCCGGCGATTACCGGCGTGGCGCGCGACGTTGTCCTGTCTGATGCTATGCTGGGGTATTTGCAGTTCGTTTCAGCCATCGGCGCCAACGGTAACAGCTGGTTGTATAGCAATATTCCCTACAAGCTCGGCCTGCCGCCTAATGCGGTGATTAATCAATGGCAACTGGCGGTGCGTCAGGGCAAGACGTTGGCTTATGTCACCAAGCTGGCGCCGCAGCACCCGCAATACGCCAAGATGCATCAGGCGCTGCGCGACATGCTGGCCGATAACCGTCCATGGCCGCAGATGGCTAACGGTCCGAGCTTGCGCCCGGATCAACTAAGCAGCGACATTGCCGCCCTGCGTGAGATCCTGGCGCGCAATGGCATGCTGACCGCCGCGTCGGTGCAAACGCAGGAGCCGCCTGCGGTACTGACCGGTTCGCGCAATGAACCGGACGATGGCGGCTTGTCAGTCGATGAAGAGAAAAGCCGCGAAAGCAAAAGTGTGGTTATCAGCCCGTCTGCCGCACCGGTAAAAGATCTTGCCGCATCGCCGGAATCGCCATTCGCCCAGCAGCCAGCCGGCCCGGTGACCGTCACTGATAACGCTTATACCCCCGATCTGGTCGAAGGCGTTAAACGCTTCCAGAAATGGCAAGGTTTGACCGCTGACGGCGTGATTGGCGCCCGTACCCGCGAATGGCTCAACGTGTCGCCGCAAACGCGCGCTTCGCTGTTGGCATTGAATATCCAGCGTTTGCGCATCCTCCCTGGCTACGTCGACACCGGGATCATGGTTAACATTCCCAATTACTCGCTGACTTACTACCAGAACGGCAATGAAGTGCTTTCCTCACGGGTTATCGTCGGTCGGCCTAGCCGCAAGACGCCGCTGATGAACAGTGCGCTGAACAACGTCGTGGTCAACCCGCCGTGGAATGTGCCGACTACGCTGGTACGCGAAGATATTGTGCCAAAGGCAATGCGTGACGGCAGCTATTTCCAGAAACACGGCTATACCGTGCTTTCCGGCTGGAGCAATGACGCTGAAGTCATCAACCCGGCGATGATTGACTGGAACATGGTGTCTGCGCGTAATTTCCCATACCGCATTCGTCAGGCACCGGGCGCCACCAACTCGCTGGGGCGTTTCAAATTCAACATGCCGAGCTCGGATGCTATCTATCTGCACGATACGCCGAACCACAATCTGTTCCAGAAAGATATTCGTGCCCTGAGTTCCGGCTGCGTGCGCGTTAACAAGGCATCTGATTTGGCTAATATGCTGCTGCAAGATGCCGGCTGGAACAATACCCGCGTTTCCTCCACCCTTAAAGGGGGAAATACCACCTACGTAAATATACGTCAGCATATTCCGGTTAAATTGTATTATTTAACCGCCTGGGTTTCTGATGATGGAAAGCCACAATTTCGTACAGATATTTACAATTACGATGATACGGTGAGATCGGGTGCACAAATTTTGGCTCAGGCCGAAAAATTAATGCAATAAATGCAGTAATTATAAATAAATAACGGTCTGAATATCGGATCATGATGCAGGCACTCATTCAGTGGGGGCCTGCAAACCGCGGGACATCACGGGTTGACTCAGGCTGTGTGGGCGGTTATGGTTCGGGCAGTGCGCTGTTTTGTGCATATATTTTGATATTCTTGCCGGGTTTAACAGAAACATGGACAAAATTGATCATCATCGCCGCAAATGGCTGGCGTTAGGTAGCGCCGCCATGGGTATAGCCCTGCTTCCAGGGCAGGCTTTTGCCAGTCTTTCTACTTCACGCCCACGCATTCTGGTCGTAAATAACATGCATACGGGCGAAACGTTGAAGGCCGAATTCTTTGACGGGAAGGGGTATAATAAAGACGAGCTGGTTCGTCTTAATCATCTTTTCCGTGATTATCGCGCCAACAAGATTAAGCCGATCGATCCCCGCCTGTTTGATCAGCTCTACCGTCTGCAAGGTCTGTTGGGTACCAACAAGCCGGTGCAGTTGGTTTCAGGTTACCGCTCCCTGGATACCAACAATGAGCTGCGTGAGCGCAGCCGCGGTGTGGCCAAGCACAGCTATCACACCAAAGGTCAGGCGATGGACTTCCATATCGAAGGCATCCAATTGAGTAATATCCGTAAAGCGGCGTTAAAAATGCGCGGTGGTGGTGTAGGATATTACCCACGTAGCAACTTTGTACACATCGATACCGGCCCGGTGCGGACCTGGTAGTCGCTGTGCACCATAGTGAATAGCGCCAGCCCGCGAGGGTGTGGCGCTGTTGTCGTTGGAGCCTTATGAAATACCAAATTATTCCCGTTACCGCCTTCAGTCAAAATTGTAGCCTGATCTGGTGTGAAAGCACGCAGCAGGCGGCATTGGTCGATCCCGGCGGCGAGGCAGAAAAATTGAAGGCCGAAGTGGCGAAGCAGGGCGTGACGATCACGCAGATCCTGCTGACGCACGGCCATCTCGATCACGTAGGTGCCGCGGCGGAACTGGCTGAGCATTATCAGGTGCCGATTTACGGCCCGGATAAGGAAGACGCTTTCTGGCTGGACGGTCTGCCGGCACAGAGCCGGATGTTTGGGCTGGAAGAGTGTGCGCCGCTGATGCCGACCCAATGGCTGCAAGAAGGCGACAAGGTGCAGGTGGGCGAGATGACGTTCAACGTGTTGCATTGCCCTGGCCATACCCCTGGCCATATCGTCTTTATTAATGAAAAGGCGCGGCTGGCGTTGGTGGGCGACGTGCTGTTTAACGGCGGTGTCGGGCGCAGCGATTTCCCGCGTGGCGATCATCAGGCGCTGATTAACTCTATTCGTACCAAGCTGTTGCCGCAGGGCGATGACATGGCGTTTATCCCAGGTCATGGGCCAATGTCCACTTTTGGCCAAGAGCGTGAAACTAACCCGTTCCTGCGTGAAGAGCCGGCTATCTGGTAAGGTTATTTCCCGGCAGAAATAACTAAGGGGCGCTTTGAGCGCCCCTTTTGCTATTTGCATTGCAATGGGTTACAGCACGGCGACGATGGCCTCGCACAGCGGCGCCATATTGTCCGGCGTCATGCCCGCAACGTTAACGCGACCGGAGTTGACGGCATAAACGCCAAACTCTTCGCGCAGGCGCAGCACCTGCTCTTTACTCAACCCGCTGAACGAGAACATACCGTTCTGGTTGATGATAAAGCTGAAGTCCTGTTCTGCGCCTTTCTCTTGCAGCGTATTGACGAACAACTGACGCATGCGATGGATACGCTGACGCATATCGGTCAGTTCCTGTTCCCACAAGGCACGCAGTGCATCGTCGCCCAGGATGGTCGCCACGACGGCGGCGCCGTGCGACGGTGGGTTGGAGTAGTTGGCACGAATAGCGGCTTTCACCTGGCTGAACGCGCGATCTGCGGTTTCCGCATCGGCGGCTACGATCGTGCAGGCACCGACGCGTTCATTGTACAGGCCGAAGTTCTTCGAGTACGAACTGGCGACGATCAGTTCCTGATGCTTGGCGGCGAAAATACGCAGGCCCTGTGCATCTTCTTCCAATCCCTTCGCAAAGCCCTGGTAGGCGAAGTCGAACAATGGCAACCAGCCGTTGGCGACGGACAGCTCAGCCAATTGGGCCCACTGCTCGGCGGTAGGGTCGATGCCGGTCGGGTTATGGCAGCAGCCGTGGAACAGCACCACATCGCCGGCCTGAGCCTGTTTCAGGCTGTTCAGCAGGCCATCGAAATCCAGCGAATGGTTGGCGGCATCGTAGTAGGCGTATTCCAGGACTTCCAGACCAACGGCGCTGAACACGTTTTTGTGGTTCGGCCAGCTTGGGTTGCTGATCCAGATGCGTTTTGCGGTGGTCTGGTTGGCGATAAAGTCTGCTGCCACACGCAGGCCGCCGGTACCACCGGGCGTTTGCGCAGTGCGTGCACGCTTGTCGGCGATGATTGGGCTTTGTTTGCCAAACAGCAGCTCTTGCGTGCAGGTGGCGAATGCCGGGATGCCTTCAATGCCGAGATAGTTTTTGGTGGTTTCATTTTCCAGCAGATATTGCTCAGCTTTTTTCACGCTGGTCAGTACCGGGGTTTTGCCGGTTTCATCTTTGTAAACACCAATCCCTAAGTTGATCTTATTAGGGCGGGCGTCCGCGCGGAAAATGTCGGTCAGACCCAGGATTGGGTCGGCGGGTGCAGCAGTGATTTTTTCAAACATGTCAGGTGCTTCCATGGCTCGGAGTTAAGCAGACAGAGGCATCAGGGTAGCGCCAGTTATGCGCTTTGCCAACCGTTTGCGAGAAAAACACATCGATCTTGTGAAGGGGGCAGGTTCAGCATAAAAAATGAGGGAGAAGGGGGCGTTGGCAGAATAAAAAGTTACTCGCGGCACAAAAACAAAAACAGGGCCGAAGCCCTGTTTTTAGCTCATACGGCGGTGAACCGCCGTTAAGTATGACAACTTAGAACTGGTAAACCAGACCAACACCTACGATATCATCGGTAGCGGTGCCAGTGGCTTTAGTGAACTCGTTGTCGTCCAGCAGGTTGATTTTGTAATCAACATAGGTGGACATGTTTTTGTTGAAGTAGTAAGTGGTACCAACAGAAACATATTTAACCAGGTCGGCATCGCCGCCGCCGAAGCTAGAACCATGTGCGGTACGGCCAGCCAGGTTTTTACCTTTAGACTGCAGGTAAGACACTTCTGGACGCAGGCCGAAGTCGAACTGGTACTGTGCAGTCACTTCGAAGTTCTGTGTTTTGTTAGCAATACCGGCATCGAAATCACCGTATGGCGTCATGTTACGGGTTTCGGAGTACATGGTTGCCAGGTAGACGTTGTTCGCGTCGTATTTAGCACCAACGGTCCATGCGTCAGCTTTGTCGCCGCTAGCAGTGGAGTTGTTGGTTTGCTTGTCAGTACGGTCAGAAGACGCGTATGCAGCACCGAAGCTTACGCCTTCGCCGATGTCATAAGTAGAAGACAAGCCCCAACCGTCGCCGTTTTGTTTCTTCAGAGCGCGGCCGTCGTTTTCGTTTTTACCCTGGTACTGAACAGCGAAATTCAGACCGTCAACCAGACCGAAGAAGTTGTTGTTACGATAAGTAGCAACGCCGTTGGTACGGCCGGTCATGAAGTTGTCGGTGTAGGTGTAAGTATCGCCGCCGAACTCTGGCAGCATATCTGTCCAGCCTTCCACGTCGTACAGTACGCCGTAGTTACGGCCGTAGTCGAATGAACCGTAGTCAGCAAATTTCAGACCTGCGAAGCCCAGACGAGTCTTGGTGCCTTCGGTGCCTTGAGATTCAGCGTGGTTAGCCTGAACGTTGTATTCCCACTGGCCGTAACCGGTCAGTTGGTCAGTAATCTGGGTTTCACCTTTGAAGCCGAAACGAACATAGGTCTGGTCGCCGTCATTGCCTTTGTCGTCGGAGAAGTAGTGCAGACCGTCAACTTTGCCGTACAGATCCAGCTTGTTGCCGTCTTTGTTGTAGATTTCAGCTGCGTTTGCTGCACCAGCAGCTAACAGAGCCGGGATTACCACTGCAAGAATGTTGCGCTTCATCATTATTACCCTCATTGGTGTTATTCGGACACCTTTGCCACTGCCGCCAATAATTCTTTTGGAACTATTGTAGATAGATTGGTGTCGTCCTGTGTCTGCACGCAGTGTTCCATTCGTGGGCGGGTTAATCTAGAACGAAAATGCTACCAATGTACTAATGAGGTTTCAAAAGGAAAGTATATGTAACAAAATGTAATATTAAGGGAACTTTGTGACGCGGGTCAATATTAGAAAATGCGAAAGGCCAGCAAAGCTGGCCTTGGTTTTGTAACTAAATTATTTGGAAATGTTTAGACTGATTAATTAAAAGCTTGCGTTACGCGGAGTGCGTGGGAACGGAATGACATCGCGCACGTTTTGCACGCCGGTCACATAGGCGATTAAACGCTCAAAGCCTAAACCGAAACCGGCATGAGGAACGGTGCCGTAACGACGCAGATCACGATACCACCAGTAATCTTCTTTATTCAGGCCCATCGCATCCAGGCGCTGATCCAAGACGTCCAGACGTTCCTCACGCTGGGCACCGCCGATGATCTCGCCAATGCCTGGGGCCAGCACGTCCATGGCTGCAACGGTTTTGCCGTCGTCGTTCATGCGCATATAGAAAGCTTTAATGTCTTTCGGGTAGTTCTTCACCACCACCGGCGCTTTAAAGTGTTTCTCGGCCAGATAGCGCTCATGCTCGGAAGACAGGTCGATGCCCCAGGATACCGGGTTTTCGAAGGTTTGGCCGGAGGCGATCAGGATTTCCACCGCTTCGGTGTAATCCACCTGGGCGAAATCGGAAGAAACAAAGCGCTTCAAACGCTCAATCGCATCTTTGTCCACACGCTCGGCGAAGAACTGCATGTCATCCATACGCTCGTTCAACACGGCCTGGAACACATACTTCAGCATTTTTTCCGCCAGTTCGGCGATGTCTTCGAGGTCGGCAAACGCCACTTCCGGTTCGATCATCCAAAATTCAGCCAAGTGGCGGCTGGTGTTGGAGTTCTCTGCGCGGAAGGTGGGGCCGAAGGTATACACTTTCGACAACGCGCAGGCGTAAGTTTCGCCGTTCAACTGGCCGGAAACGGTCAGGAAAGCTTCTTTGCCGAAAAAGTCCTGGCTGAAATCAACCGCGCCTTTATCGGTGCGCGGCAGATTTTCCAGATCCAGCGTTGAAACCCGGAACATTTCGCCGGCGCCTTCGGTATCGGAAGCGGTGATCAGCGGGGTGGAAACCCAGAAGAACCCGTTCTCGTGGTAGAAACGGTGGATCGCCTGCGCCAGCGTATGACGCACACGGGCCACGGCGCCGATCAGGTTAGTACGTGGACGCAGGTGAGCTACCTCGCGCAGGTACTCGATGCTGTGACGTTTGGCCGCCATCGGATAAGTGTCCGGATCGTCAACCCAGCCCACCACTTTGATGGCGGTCGCTTGCAGTTCGAAACTCTGGCCTTCGCCCGGAGAGGCAACGACTTTGCCGGTGACTTCAATCGAGCAGCCGGTAGTCAGATGCAGCACTTCATCCTGATAATTCGGCAGAGAATTATTAACGACGGCCTGTAACGGATCAAAGCAGGAACCGTCATAGACGGCCAGGAAGGAGATACCAGCTTTAGAATCTCTCCGGGTACGCACCCAACCGCGTACGGTGACTTCACTGTCAACCGCAGCACGACCTTGCAGTACGTCGACTACAGGCACTACGCTCATAAATTTCTCTCTTTATAATTTGATTTGGAAATAGCTTAAAACCCAACAATATGGGGATGGTGCTATGTTACTTGCCGCGATGCAGAGCACAAGCAGAAATCGCCGGATTGGAACAACATTTCTTGGGGCTGGGCGAAAAGGGGGCAGCGGAAAGCGTCTTATTAAAGAAGAAAAAAGCCGGCCTGAAGTTTTCAGCCGGCTTTTTAGCGTTTGCAACGCATGGCCGCTTAGCTGGCTTTTTTCACCAGCGGCAGATCGAAGGCTTTGCGCAAGGCCTTCACGAAGGCCTGATCCTGACAGATGGTTTTGCCCGGGCTGTCGGACAGTTTAGCCACTGGCTTGCCCTTGCATTCAACCAGTTTGATGACGATATTCAGCGGTTTTACGCCCGGAATGTCGCAGGTCAAACGCGTGCCGATGCCGAACACCAGGTCGATGCGTTGATAGAAGTGGCGATAAAGCGCCAGCGCCTTGTCCAGATCCAGGTTGTCGGAGAACACCAGCGTTTTGCTCATCGGATCGATGCCCAGCTTCTGGTAATGCGCGATGGCTTTTTCACCCCATTCAAACGGGTCGCCGGAGTCATGGCGCAGCCCCTGATAACGCGGCGCGAATTGCGGGCCGAAATCACGCAGGAAGGCATCCATGGCGATGCAGTCGGTCAACGCGATGCCGAGTTGGTCCGGGTACTCGTCCAACCAGGCCTGCAATGCCGCTCGTTGACTGTTGGCCAACACCGGGCTTATCTGTTGATGCGCCTGGAACCATTCATGCGCCTGGGTGCCTACCGGCGTCAGGCCGAGTTGATGCGCCAGATCGTAATTGCTGGTACCGACCAGGTAGGGGAATTCGTTTTTCAGCGTGCTGACGATCGCCTGCTGCACGCTTTTGGAGAAACGGCGACGGGTGCCGAAATCCATCAGTTTGAAGCGGGAGATATCCACATCGGCGCTCACGGCTTTAAACTGCGCCAGTTTGCTGCGCAGATGCGCTACCGCCATGTCCGGCGTGATCTGCGGCGAGCGGTGACGGTGCACCACTTCGCTGATCACCGCCAGCAGGGGGACTTCCCACAAAATCACTTCGCGCCACGGGCCGGTAATGCGGATATGCAGTCTGCCGCCACTATTGTCGATCTGAACCTGCTGCGGGTCATAGCGGAAATCACGCAACCAGTTCAGGTAGTCCTGACGGAAGAACGGCAACCCTGAAAGATAGCCAAACTCAGCCTCGGTCAGCGCCAGTTGGCTCATCAGAGCGACTTGCGCACGGATTTCGTCGGCATATTCGCCCAGCAGTTCATCACCGCGACAGCGAAATTCAGCCGCCACGCTGATCGCGGGGTAGCGATGGAACACGGCTTGCTGCATATGAAGCTTGTAAGCGTCAGTATCAAGCAGTGATGTCAAAATCGGGGAAGCGTATTGAGTCATAGCGCGTTACTGCATCCTCGTCAGGCGCGAGTCCAAATCCGGATAGACATAAAAAAGTTGAGCGAGTATACCCGGATTATCCTGTTATTGAAGCTGCATCACACCACAAATCGCCGGAGCGGGTCGAGGATTAAACGTGCCTTTATGCCGGCTTGCCTTCAGGTTCCAGACAGAAAAGTCAGATAAGCCTGTAAGGTGAATGACTTAGCCTAATTAGTCATAGAAATTATAATGTTAATTATTTTAAACAACAATTCAGATAAAACCGGTCGGCGTGTGGATGCTGATCCGGTCCTTGCCGTTTTTCTTGCAGAAATAGAGCGCTTCATCCGCCTGTTTGATCGCCGTCGGCAGCAGCCTGAGGCTGTTCACCTGGGCAATACCGCAACTGGTCGTGAAACGCACGGTTTGCCCGTCATCGAGGGTTAGGGTGAGTTGGTGGGTGCGCTCGCGTAGCTTAGACATAATTTCTCGCGCATTCTCCAGCGTGCAGTTGCCGAGGATCACGGCAAACTCCTCACCGCCATAGCGGCAAAAAATGTCGCTGGAGCGGAAGGCGTCCTGCAGCAATTTGCCGAAGGCCACCAGTGCACGGTCGCCGATATCATGCCCGTAACTGTCATTCAGTTTTTTGAAATTATCGATATCAATCAAACAGAAGGCCAACGGGTAGCTGCGGGCTGCCAGGGATTCGCATTCACGGAAGAACTTGCGGCGGTTATAGATATTGGTCAGGGGATCAAGAAACGAAGAGGCTTCCAGCTCTTGGATCAACAGATGTTTTTCATTTTCCAGCGTCACCTTTTCCAATTGATACTGTTTTAGCTGTTTAATGGCGTCGCTGATGGCGATTAACTCCTGGCCGTAAAACACCTCATTGCGGTCGATGTTCATATTGCCGCGCGACAACCGCAAAATATTATTATGCGTTTTAGTCAGCCAGCGGCTGATATTTGAACAGTAAACCAGCGTCGGCAGGAAAATAAACAGCACGATCAGACCACCGAGAGAAATCAAGCCATAAATAGCCGTCTGGCTGGTGTAGATCTTATGCTGTGATGCGGCGATTTCCAGTTCAAAACTGCGTTGATAAAGCCGTTGCGAAAGCTCACTCAGATTTTTGACGTACTGATAAATAAAATCGGCGGAGTAGGGGGTATGATTATCGATTGCGGTATACAGCCCTTGGGTAATCCGGTCGATCTGCCCTTTCGAAAGCTGGCGGAGCATCTCATTCACCAGCAGGGTGGTGGGTACATCGTTGTAGGTCAGTTTCATAAAGATCAGCCGGGTGCTTAGTGCATTCAACACCCCGGTGAGCTGTACGGCTTTCAGATAGGCGTCTTTGCGCTCCAACTGATTGGTGTTCACGTCAATGACCTGATCGATTAATTCGGTCAGGGACATATTCAGTCGGTTATTCAGGCGCACGGCTTCCATAAACAGAAACGAGTCGGCATCGATCATGCGGGTATCGTAGGTATAACGGTAGTAGCTTTTGCTGGTCTGAGAAATGTAGTAGGCGCTGTTGATATTAAACAGATTGGCATTGGCATCGGTAACATATGAAAGCTGTCGATTATCGTTATCCAGCAATTGTTCCATCAGGCCGAGCATGGAAAGCGCGGCGATTTTTTGCCGTATACCGAGCTGTTGCGAAATCTTGCTGTCGATATGCGGCTTGAACAGGGCAATTTTTTCGCGCGCCAGGCTGTCGGCCTCTTGCCATTGCGCCGGGGTAATGTCCGCATTAACCAGACTCAGACGTTTTAAACGGTGCGCCAACAGGGTGGCTTGAAAGGCTTCCGAGATCTCTTTGGCGCGACTCACCTTATACAGGTTAAGTTGATTGTCGCGATAGTCGGTATGGGCTTCAATCAGCTCATCGGAAATAAATATGGCGAACGATGACATCAGGGCAAAGGTAAAAAAATAGATCAGATATTTTACTTTCATATTGCCGTGAGTCCTTAAACCAGATTTATCAATTATATCATCGAGGCAGCTGATATGTCTTAACTATACCCCCGGAACCTCTGTCACCGAGAGGCGTTCTGCAGGCAGGGGTTTAGGGTTGGGAGCGGCGTTGAAACGGGGGCAATGGCCCATGACGATGAAGTATCGACCGGTCTGTTATGAAAGGCGGCTTTTAGCATTAAATGCTGATTTTTGCTCTGCATCAGGTGAAGGAGCCTGATGGCATGGGCTCTTCAGCGACAACATTAGGATCCACCTCCGATTTCTCCGTTCCAGTACTCCGGCATCTCTAGGCTTTTTTCGTGGCTGTGATACAGTTTATTTACAATCAGGATCATCAACATTTTCGCGCCTCTGCGGCAGCTGAAATAAGCCAATGATGACAACCTGGCACCTGTAACTCACTGAGACGTCAAAGGGTTTTTATGACACAACTGCCACAGGCGAAGTATCGCCACGATTATCGCGCGCCAGACTACAGCATCACCGACATTGATTTGGATTTTGAGCTGGACGCAGAAACGACACGCGTCACTGCAGTCAGCAAGATTAAACGTCAGGGCGCTGCCGAGGCGGCGCTGGTGCTGAATGGCGAAGATCTGACGCTGGTAAGTATTCAGATCGACGGGCAGCCGTGGAGCGCCTATCAGTTGCAGGATAACAAGCTGGTTATAGAGAAATTACCAGCACAATTTACCATGACCATCGTCAATGATATTCACCCGGCGAAGAATACCGCGCTGGAAGGGCTGTATCTGTCAGGCGAAGCGTTGTGTACCCAGTGTGAGGCGGAAGGTTTCCGTCACATCACCTATTATCTGGACCGCCCGGACGTGTTGGCGCGCTTCACTACCCGCATTGTGGCGGATAAGGCGCGTTATCCGTTCCTGCTGTCGAACGGCAACCGCGTAGGCCAGGGCGAACTGGAGGATGGGCGCCACTGGGTGCAGTGGCAGGATCCGTTCCCAAAACCTTGCTACCTGTTTGCGCTGGTGGCCGGCGATTTCGATGTGTTGCGCGACAGCTTTACCACCCGCTCCGGGCGTGAGGTGGCGCTGGAACTGTTCGTTGATCGCGGCAATTTGGATCGTGCCGATTGGGCGATGACCTCGCTGAAGAACTCGATGAAATGGGACGAAACCCGTTTCGGTCTGGAATACGATCTCGACATTTATATGATCGTGGCCGTCGATTTCTTCAATATGGGCGCGATGGAGAACAAAGGGCTAAATATCTTCAACTCCAAATACGTGCTGGCGAAAGCGGAAACCGCAACCGATAAGGATTACCTGAATATCGAAGCGGTGATTGGCCACGAATATTTCCACAACTGGACCGGCAACCGCGTGACCTGCCGCGATTGGTTCCAGCTCAGCCTGAAAGAAGGCCTGACGGTGTTCCGCGATCAGGAGTTCAGCTCAGATCTGGGTTCACGTTCGGTCAACCGCATCGATAACGTGCGCGTCATGCGCGGCGCGCAGTTCGCCGAGGACGCCAGCCCGATGGCGCACGCCATTCGTCCGGATAAAGTGATCGAAATGAACAACTTCTACACCCTGACGGTGTATGAGAAAGGGTCCGAAGTGATCCGCATGATGCATACGCTGCTGGGCGAAGAACAATTCCAGAAGGGCATCCAATTGTATTTCGAGCGCCATGACGGCAGCGCAGCAACCTGCGATGATTTCGTTCAGGCGATGGAGGATGCTTCCAATGTCGATCTGTCTCTGTTCCGTCGCTGGTACAGCCAGTCCGGCACGCCGTTGCTGACCGTTCGCGATGAATACGACGCAGAGCATCAACAATACCGCCTGCACGTCAGCCAAAAAACCGAACCGACCGCCGATCAGCCAGAGAAGCTGCCGTTGCATATTCCGTTGGATATCGAATTGTACGACGCCGAAGGCAACGTGATTGCCCTGCAGAAAGACGGTGCGGCGATCGGTAACGTGCTGAACGTCACTGAAGCCGAGCAGACCTTCGTGTTTGACGGTGTGGCGCACAAGCCGGTGCCTTCGCTGTTGCGCGAGTTCTCCGCGCCGGTGAAGCTGGATTACCCGTACAGCGATCAGCAACTGACTTTCCTGATGCAGCACGCGCGCAATGAATTTGCCCGTTGGGACGCGGCGCAGAGCCTGCTGGCTACCTATATCAAACTGAACGTTGCCAAGCATCAGCAGAAACAGCCGTTGTCTCTGCCGTTGCACGTTGCCGACGCTTTCCGTGCCGTGCTGCTGGACGAGAAACTGGATCCGGCGCTTGCCGCGCAGATCCTGACGCTGCCTTCGGAAACCGAGATTGCCGAGCTGTTCGCGACTATCGATCCGGAAGCGATCGCCGCGGTGCATGAATCGATTGTCCGTTGCCTGGCAAAGGAAATGGCCGACGAGTGGCTGGCGGTTTATAACGCCAACAAAACCGACGGTTACCGGGTGGATCATGCCGATATCGGCAAACGCGCTCTGCGCAACCTGTGCCTGGGTTATTTGGCCTTTGGCGATGAGGCGCTGGCCGATCGGCTGGTGGCTGAGCAGTATCGTCAGGCAGACAACATGACCGATTCGCTGGCTGCGCTGGCTGCGGCGGTAGCGGCGCAGTTGCCGTGCCGCGATGCGCTGCTGGCGGCGTTCGATGAACGCTGGCATCAGGATGGGCTGGTCATGGACAAGTGGTTCGTGTTGCAGGCGAGCAGCCCGGCGGCGGACGTGCTGACCAAGGTACGCGGCCTGCTGAAGCACCGTTCGTTCAGCCTGAGCAATCCAAACCGCACCCGCTCGCTGATCGGCGGTTTCGCTTCCGCCAACCCGGCGGCGTTCCATGCGGCGGACGGCAGCGGTTATCAGTTCCTGGCGGAGATCCTCAGCGATCTGAACCAGCGCAACCCGCAAATTGCCGCCCGTTTGATTGAACCCTTGATCCGCCTGAAACGCTATGATGCTTCGCGTCAGGCTCTGATGCGCAAGGCGCTTGAACAGTTGAAAGGGCTGGAGAACCTGTCCGGCGATCTGTTCGAGAAAATCAGCAAAGCGCTCGACGCGTAAAAACTAACCAGGGACGGCGCTGCGACATGCCGTCCCTGGTTTCAATTCGTTGCCCGGCGTGGGCTTTCAGCCACCGGCGGGGGCGGTGACAGCACTCTGTCCAGCACCTCGGCTTCCAGTTCCGCCAATCTGGCCGACCCTTTACGGCGCGGGCGTGGCAGATCAATCGTCAGATCCAGCCCGATACGGCCCTCTTCAATCAAGATCACCCGATCCGCCAGCGCAATGGCTTCGCTGACATCATGCGTCACCAACAGCACGGTGAAACCATGTTGCTGCCACAGGCCTTCAATCAGTCCCTGCATTTCAATCCTTGTCAATGCATCAAGCGCCCCCAAAGGTTCGTCCAGCAACAGCAGACGAGGACGGTGGATCAGCGCGCGCGCCAGCGCTACTCGCTGTTTTTGTCCGCCGGACAGCGCTGCCGGCCACTCATTGGCGCGATCGGCCAGCCCAACGGCTTCCAGCGCCTGCAACGCATCGGCACGCCAGTCGCCGCGCAGGCCAAGGCCAACGTTATCGATCACCTTTTTCCAGGGTAGCAGGCGCGCATCCTGGAACATCAGACGGGTATCCTCTTTGGCGCTGGCGAGGGGAGCATTTCCACTAAGCAGCTCGCCGCTGCTGGCTTTTTCCAACCCGGCCATCAAACGCAACAGCGTGCTTTTGCCACAACCGCTGCGGCCGACCACGGCGACAAATTGCCCGGAGCTGATGCGCAACTGAATATTGTCCAGCACCGTACGGTTGCCATAGCGTTTGGCAATAGAGTCCAGAGTAACCGGGGTGCCTTGGGGAATACGGGCGGGAGTCGTCATAGCGCTTCTCCTGGTTTAAGTTGATAAGCCGGATGCCAGCGCAACCATACGCGTTCCAGCAACTGCGCGCTGACGTCCGCGAGCTTGCCGAGCAGGGCATACAGCACAATCGCCACCACCACCACGTCGGTCTGCAGAAATTCGCGGGCGTTCATCGCCAGATAACCAATCCCCGAGTTGGCGGAAATGGTTTCGGCCACGATCAGCGTCAGCCACATAAAGCCCAGAGCGAAACGCACGCCGACCATGATCGAGGGCAACGCGCCCGGCAATACCACCTGGGTAAATAACCGGAAACCGCTCAGGCCATAGCTGCGCGCCATTTCAAGCAGGCCGCTATCGATATTCTTGATGCCGTGATAGGTATTCAGATAGATAGGGAACAAGGTGCCCAGCGCGACCAGAAAAATCTTGGCGGATTCATCAATGCCGAACCACAAGATCACCAACGGGATCAGCGCCAGATGCGGCACGTTACGGATCATCTGCACCGAGCTGTCCAACAGGCGCTCGCCCCAACGCGACAAACCGGTGATAAATCCCAGAACCAGCCCGATGCTGCCGCCGATGCTAAAGCCGATCAGCGCGCGCCAACTGCTGATGGTCAGGTGTTGCCACAGCTCGCCGCTTTTGGTTAGCGTCCAGAAAGCGGTCACTACCGCGCTTGGCGCGGGCAGAATGCGGTTAGACAGCCAGCCGGCTTCAACCGAGATTTGCCAGATAACCACCAGCGTGACCGGTAATGCCCAGGGTGCCAGCCGGTGCAGGATGCGTTGTGTGCCGTTTGCCATACCGCTTCTCCTCAGCTTTGCGACGCTTTTTGCGGAATATAAATATTGGCGACCACTTCACCTTGCGGTTTAACCGGCCGACGCTGAGCAGGGGCTTCGTTTTCCGCCAGATCGAGATGCGGGAACAGCAACTCGCCGACGCGATAGGCTTCTTCCAGATGCGGGTAACCGGACAAAATAAAGGTATCAATGCCCAGATCGGCATATTCCTGCATACGCGCCGCCACCGTCGGGCCATCGCCGACCAGCGCGGTGCCGGCACCACCGCGTACCAGGCCAACACCGGCCCACAGGTTAGGGCTGATCTCCAGATTGTCTTTCTTGCCGCCGTGGAGCGCCGCCATGCGCCGTTGCCCAACGGAATCAAAACGAGCGAATGCTGCCTGTGCGTTGGCGATGGTCTCTTCATCCAGATTGGCAATCAGCCGGTCGGCTGCCCGCCAGGCTTCTTCTGTGGTTTCACGCACGATCACATGCAAACGAATGCCGAAACGCACTGTACGGCCTTTTGCTGCGGCTTTGGCGCGCACTTCGGCAATTTTTTCTCTTACCTGTGCCGGTGGCTCCCCCCAGGTGAGGTACATTTCAACCTGTTCGGCGGCCAGATCCTGAGCGGCGGCGGAAGAACCGCCAAAATACAGCGGCGGACGCGGCAGTTGCACCGGCGGATACAGCAGTTTGGCACCTTTCACCTGAATGTGTTTGCCGTCAAAATCGACGGTTTCCCCTTCCAGCACCTTGCGCCAAACGTGAGTGAACTCTGCCGAGGCCTCGTAGCGTTCTTCGTGATTCAGGTGCAGACCTTCTGCCGCCAGTTCTTCGGGATCACCGCCGGTGACCAGGTTAAACAGCGCCCGACCGTTGGAAAGGCGATCCAGCGTTGCGGCCTGGCGAGCGGCCAGCGTGGGCGAAATGATCCCGGGGCGCAGCGCCACCAGGAACTTCAACCGTTGGGTGACCGGGATCAGAGAAGCTGCGACCAGCCAGGAATCTTCACAAGAGCGGCCGGTGGGGATCAGCACGCCGCCAAAGCCCAACCGGTCAGCGGCCTGAGCGATCTGCTGCAAATAGCCGTAATCGACGCTGCGGGCACCTTCAGTACTGCCAAGATAATGGCCGTCGCCGTGCGTAGGTAAAAACCAGAATACATTTAGGCTCATAGCTTGTTCTCCAAAATTATTGCGCACTCGGCTGCCAGATGCGTTGAGAGATATCGACCTTCACCGGCACCAAATGGTTGGCATAAAACAGATCGGCGGTTTGCTGTTGGGCGGCAATGGTGTGCGCATCCAAAGGTTTAATGGCGGTCGGCGGGCGATGATCCAGATAAGTGGCGATCACCTTTTCCGGCAGGCCCATGGCGTTTGCCAATAGCGTGACGCTCTGCGCGCGATCGCTGCGGGTCAGTGCGTCGGCCTGGGTCAGCACCTCAAGAACCTGGCTGATAAAGGGTCCGTGCGCTTGTGCATAGGGGCGAACCGCCAAATAAAACGAACCGGTTTGATTCAGACCACTGCCGTCGCCCAGCACCCGTACGCCGCCTTGCAGCAATGCCGCGGAATAGTACGGATCCCAAATCGCCCAGGCATCAACGTTGCCTTGCTGGAAGGCGGCGCGGGCATCGGCCGGGGTCAGGTAAATGGGCTGGATATCGGTAAATTGCAGCCCGGCTTTCTGCAGCGAGCGCAACAGCAGGTTGTGGGAACTGGAACCTTTCTGGAAGGCCACCTTATGGCCTTTCAGCTCAGCGACGGTTTTGATCGGGCTGTTTTCCGGCACCAGGATCACTTCCGCCTTGGGTTTTGGCGGCTCTACGCCGACATAAAGCAGATCGGCTCCGGCGGCCTGGGCGAAGATTGGCGGGATATCGCCGGTGCTGCCCAAATCGATACTGCCGACATTCAGCGCCTCGAGCATTTGCGGGCCGGCGGGGAATTCTATCCAGCTGATTTTGGTCGAGGGAAAACGCTGTTCCAATAGCCGATGGGTTTTTGCCAATACCAGGCTGACCGATCCTTTTTGGTAACCGATGCGGAACTGCGCCGGATCCTGCGCACTGGCGACATTGCTCCACGCAAGGGAGAGAATGCCGGCCAATGTGCCTGCGCCAAGCCAGCGGCGGAGTGAATAAAGTCGCTTCATCATGATGTCCTTTTCCTTATTCTCTTCTCAGTCAGGCGGTCTGATGGGCAAACAGGGAAGGGGAGAGCTTTACCGTGGGCGGCTTGCGGCGGCCGAGCGCCAGATAAAAGCTTTCCAGCGCTTCTTCCAGGCGGGTTGCCACGTCGTCAGACAGGTTGATTTCTTCGCCGTTCAGCACCACCTGGCTATCATCGGCAAACACGCCGTGCAGCACTTCCTGCGCTTTCAACGCCGCCAGTACCGGCTTCAGGGCGTAGTCCACCGCCAGCATGTGGCCAATCGAGCCGCCGGTGGCCAGCGGCAACACAACCTTATGGTCCAGGGCACGTTCCGGCAGCAGATCCAGCAGGGTTTTCAACGCGCCGGAGAACGAGGCTTTATAGACCGGCGTCGACACCAGCAAACCATCCGCCTGGGCCAACTGCTCGGCAAAAGCTTTGATCGCCGGGCTGTTAAAATTGGCGTAGAGCAAATCCTCGGCATCGAAATCATGCAGCGTGTAGGCAATCACTTCCACACCTTGCTGCTGCAACCAGTTTTGACTGAGGGTAAGCAGCGCGGCTGAGCGCGAGGGGATGCGGGGGCTGCCGGCCAGTGATATAACGCGCATTGCCACTCCTTATAACTAAAAGTTAGGTTTAATCAGGAAATGTTTGTGATCTGTTTTAAACCTATCAGTTAGGAGCGGGTTGCTTAAATCTCATTTTTTGATTTTGATATGCGTAAATGCGGATTGGCGGCGATCTGGGGCCGTTAAAGGAAAACGATTGCGTAAAAAACGCTTTTTTTGCTTTTAATCAATTCCAATTGATCAGGGGATGCCGGATAATCGGCCCCCGGTTTGCAACCGGGAAATCAGGAGAGTACATGTACTACCCCATCATCAGGAAAGCGTTGTTCCAGCTCGATCCCGAGCGTGCGCATGAATTGACCTTTCATCAGCTTCGCCGTATCACCGGCACCCCGTTAGAATTTCTCATTCGTCAGTCTGTGCCGGCCAAGCCGGTTAGCTGCATGGGACTCTCTTTTAAAAACCCATTGGGGTTGGCCGCCGGTCTGGATAAAGACGGTGAGTGCATCGATGCATTCGGCGCCATGGGGTTTGGCTTTGTCGAAGTTGGCACCGTGACGCCGCGCCCGCAGCCGGGCAATGATAAACCGCGCCTGTTCCGCATTGTGGAAGCCGAAGGTCTGATCAACCGCATGGGCTTTAATAACCAGGGTGTGGATAATCTGGTTGAAAACGTTAAAAAATCCCATTTTGGCGGCATTCTGGGGATTAACATCGGCAAGAATAAAGATACCCCGGTTGAACAAGGAAAAGACGATTATCTGATCTGCATGGATAAAGTTTATCCGTATGCCGGCTATATCGCGATTAACATTTCGTCACCAAATACACCGGGGTTACGATCCCTACAGTATGGTGAAGCGTTGGACGATCTTTTAGCCGCCATTAAAAATAAGCAGCAGGAATTGCATGCGCGACATCACAAATATGTGCCGGTCGCGGTAAAGATCGCGCCGGATCTTTCTGAAGAAGAATTGATCCAAATAGCCGACAGCCTGGTGCGCCATAATATCGATGGCGTGATCGCCACCAATACTACGTTGGATCGCAAGTTGATCCAGGGGCTGAATTACTGCGAGCAAACGGGGGGCCTTAGCGGTCGTCCGCTGCAGGCGAGCAGCACTGAAGTGATCCGCCGCCTGTCAATTGAGCTGCAGGGGCGTTTGCCGATTATCGGCGTTGGCGGAATTGACTCTCTGACCGCAGCGCGCGAAAAAATGGCAGCCGGTGCTTCGCTGGTGCAAATTTATTCCGGCTTTATCTTCCACGGTCCGCGCCTGATTAAAGATATCGTTAACTACATCTAATATTTTTTCTTTGATTTTCAGCCGGGGGTTTATTTCTTCTCCCGGCTCGTCTATATTTTGTCCACTAGCATAAATATCGTTCGCGGAATTATCCGATGTTTGAGCTACTTTATCGGTGATAAAATCGCCTTTTGGGTAAATAGAGTGTGGCATGGGCAGCGAGAAGGATAAGAGATGAAGATAAAACCTGACGATAATTGGCGTTGGTATTTTGATGCCGAACACGATCGGCTAATGCTGGATTTAGCCAATGGGATGATCTTCCGCTCACGCTTCCCGGCCAAAATGTTAACGCCGGATGCCTTCGATGAATGCGCCTTTTGCGTTGATGACGCTGCGCTTTATTTTAATTATGAAGAGCAGTGCAAACAGATAAAGCTCAGCCATGAACAACGCGCCGAACTGGTATTAAACGCTCTGGTGGCCTATCGCTTCCTGAAACCCTTGATGCCGAAAAGCTGGCATTTCGCCCAGCAACACTACCCGCTGCAGCCGAAGAACGGCGAACTGGCGGCGGTGAAGGTGATGGACAGCGGCTCTGAGGCTCGTTTATTGGTCGTGGAAGCCGGCGATAACGCCAGCCTGTGTCTGCTGGCGCAAAATCAGCTGTCGCTGGCCGGGCGTACCATGGTGCTGGGTGATGCGATCAAAGTGATGCACGATCGCCTTAAACCCTGTGCGCAGGATGAAGCTTCCGCCCCGGCCTACGACAGGGCGGTGTAAGGCGGATCACGCCAGCGTCAAATCGCTTTTCGGAATACAGCTGCAGGAAAGAATGGTGCCGTTGCCCGCTACCGCACTTTTCTTCAGCGGTGCCACTTCGCCACTGACCAACTCAATACGGCAACTGCCGCAAATCCCCGCACGGCAAGAATAAGGCACGCGGATCCCTTGCTGTTCCAACTGCTCCAGCAAGATCTGCTGATTATTGCCGGTAAACACCTTCCCTGCGTATTCGATGGTGACGCTCTGCGCACTGTCTTGCGGCGCCTGCACGCTTTCGACCACTTTACCTGCGCCATAAGGGCGTGGCGGCTTGGTAGATAACACTTCCACCGCATCGCCAACGCGGATAATACCGCTGTTGCGCGCCACCATATTCTGGCCAAAATCGATATCGCCGTTATCGGCGGTACGGAATTTTTGCAGGGTGCTCAGTGGCTCACCGCTAGGGTGTTTGCGCCCGCGCTCGGTGCTGACGGTGGTGAGCACGCAGCGGCTGCACGGTTTTACCAGATCGAACATCACGTCACCGACGCGGATCACCTGCCAGCCGTCTTCGGCCCAGGCGCTGGCACCGGTCACCACCAAATTGGGGCGGAATTGTTCGAGTTTGATGCTGCCAGGACAGCGCTGCTGCAAATCATTGAACGAGGCTTCGTTAATCAGCAGATAAGGATAACCGTCGGCGAAAGATAAAGGGATTTCCGGGTGTTTTTTGACTCTTCGGGTCAATTCAGGGCCTAGCCAGCGTAGCTGTACCTCACGCTGAAAATAACCGCTCAGCCAACTGTTGATCGCCGGTGGTGCGATCAAGGCGGTGAAGTGATTGCCCCACACTTCGGTTGGCTGCGCTTCGGCAGCAAAATCTGCGAAGCGGATAGCTGCGCTTTCCCCGTCCGGTGCGGTCAGAAACAGGCCGTCCGCCAGCAGTGCAGGCGTAAACAATACCATCTGCGGATATTGGCGTGCGGTAATAAAAGTGCCATCCGGCTCGGTGATCATAAAGGTGCGATCGAATGCCAGACCGCTGCTGGAAACTTGTGCGTGAGAAAGTTGCAAACCCCGAAGCGATTTAACCGGATGAACGTAAAGTCTGGAAAGCGTAATCACCCTTATCTCCGTACGATTATTAAATAGAAGGGAGCAACTTTATGACAAGCGGTCTGGATTAGCTATAATGCGCAACAATTTTCTTTTTGGTGATAAGTACGATATGAACTCTCTGTTTGCCAGCACGGCGCGTGGACTGGAAGAACTGTTAAAAAGCGAACTGGAAGCGCTGGGCGCTCACGCCTGCAAAGTGGTGCAGGGTGGGGTACATTTTCAGGGTGACGATCGTCTTCTGTACCAAAGCCTGCTGTGGAGCCGCCTGGCTTCACGTATTTTGTTGCCGCTTAATGAATTCCGCGTACACAGCGATCTGGACCTGTATCTTGGCGTGCAGGCGATCGACTGGACGAACATTTTTGGCGTGGATAAAACCTTCGCCGTGCACTTCAGCGGCGTTAACGAAGAGATCCGTAACAGCCAATATGGCGCGCTGAAGGTCAAGGACGCCATTGTCGACAGCTTCACCCGCAAGATCGACCAACGCCCGACGGTGGCAAAGCAACAGCCGGACATTCGCGTTAACGTGTTCCTGCAGCGCGATATGGCCAGCGTAGCGCTCGATCTGAGCGGCGAAGGACTGCATCAGCGCGGCTACCGTGATCTGACCGGCCAGGCGCCGCTGAAGGAAAGCCTGGCGGCCGCGATTGTGCAGCGTTCAGGCTGGCAACCGGGCACGCCGATGCTTGACCCGATGTGCGGTTCAGGCACCTTGCTGATTGAAGCGGCGATGATTGCCTCCGATCGTGCGCCGGGCTTGCACCGTCAGCACTGGGGCTTTACCGCCTGGAACGGCCACAATGTCGATTTGTGGCGTGAAGTGATCACCGAAGCGCAGGTGCGCGCGCGCCGTGGTCTGCAGGAAACCACTTCGCGTTTCTTCGGTTCGGATATCGATCGCCGGGTGATTGAGATGGCGCGCGGCAATGCCCGCCGCGCCGGCGTTGCCGAACTGATTACTTTTAACGTCGCCGACGTCAGCAAACTGACCAACCCGTTGCCGGAAGGCCCGACGGGCACCGTGGTCAGCAACCCGCCTTACGGAGAGCGTCTGGAAAGCGAACCGGCGTTGATCGCGTTGCATAATATGCTGGGCCGCATCATGAAGAGCGCCTTCGGCGGCTGGCAACTGTCGCTGTTCAGCGCGTCGCCGGAGCTGCTGAGCTGCCTGCAACTGCGCGCCGAACGCCAATTCAAGGCTAAAAACGGTCCGCTGGATTGCGTACAGAAAAACTACCAATTGGCGGAGAACCCGCAGGGCGCCGGCGGCATGCTGGCGGCGGAAGACTTTGCCAACCGTCTGCGCAAGAACCTGAAAAAACTCGACAAGTGGGCCAAGCAACAGGGCATTGAATGTTATCGCCTGTACGACGCCGATCTGCCGGAATACAACGTCGCGGTTGACCGCTACGGCAGCAAAGTCGTGGTGCAGGAGTATGCGCCACCGAAAACCGTCGATGCGCAGAAGGCGCGTCAACGTCTGTTCGACGTGATCAATGCCACGTTGTCGGTGCTGGACCTGCCGTCAAACCAACTGATCCTGAAAACCCGTGAGCGTCAGAAGGGCAAAAACCAGTACGAAAAGCTGGCTCAGAAAGGTGAGTTCTTGCTGGTGGAAGAGTTCAATGCCAAGCTGTGGGTTAACCTGACTGACTACCTCGATACCGGTTTGTTCCTCGATCACCGCATCGCGCGCCGCATGTTGGGCGAGATGAGCAAAGGCAAAGACTTCCTCAACCTGTTCGCTTATACCGGCACAGCCAGCGTTCACGCCGGATTGGGTGGCGCGCGGAGCACCACTACCGTGGATATGTCGCGTACCTACCTGGAATGGGCGGAGAAGAACCTGCGCGTCAATGGCCTGACCGGTAAACAGCATCGATTGATCCATGCGGACTGCCTGTCATGGCTGCATAATGCCGACGAACAGTTCGACGTGATCTTTATCGATCCGCCGACGTTCTCCAACTCCAAGCGAATGGAGAACACCTTTGACGTCCAGCGCGATCACCTGGTGTTGATGCAAGATTTAAAACGGTTGCTGCGTCGTAACGGAACCATCATGTTCTCGAACAATAAACGCGGTTTCCAGATGGATATGGCCGGCCTGAGCGAACTGGGTCTGGAGGCGAAAGAGATCACCGCCCAGACGCAGTCGCAGGACTTTGCCCGTAACCGTCAAATTCATAACTGCTGGCTGCTCACCCATGCCGGCGAAGGAAAATAATTACTATGTCGTTAATCAGCATGTCCGGCGCCTGGCTGTCCTTCAGCGATGCGCCGCTTTTAGACAACACCGAAATTCATATTGAAGACAACGAACGCGTTTGTCTGGTTGGGCGCAACGGCGCTGGTAAATCCACGCTGTTGAAGATCCTCGGCAAAGAAATTCCGCTGGACGATGGCCGGGTGATTTACGAGCAGGATCTGATTGTGGCGCGTCTGCAGCAGGATCCTCCGCGCAATATCGGCGGTACGGTATTCGATTTTGTCGCCGAAGGCGTAGCCGAGCAGGCGGAACATCTGAAAGCCTATCACGCGATTTCGCATTTGGTGGAAACCGATCCCAGCGAAAAAAACCTGACGCGCATGGCGCAGATTATGGAGATCCTCGATCACCAGGGGTTGTGGCAACTCGACAGCCGCATCAGCGAAGTGCTGTTGCAACTGGGGCTGGACGGCGACGCAGAGTTGTCCTCGCTCTCCGGCGGTTGGCTGCGCAAGGCCGCTCTGGGCCGTGCGCTGGTCAGCTCACCGCGCGTGTTGCTGCTCGACGAACCGACCAACCACCTGGATATCTCAACCATCGACTGGCTGGAAGGTTTCCTGAAAGAGTTCCAGGGCAGCATCGTGTTCATTTCCCATGACCGTTCCTTTATCCGCAACATGGCGACGCGCATTGTCGATCTCGATCGCGGCAAACTGGTGTCCTGGCCGGGCAACTACGATCTGTACCTGCTGAGCAAAGAAGAGGCGCTGCGGGTGGAAGAGCTGCAAAATGCTGAATTCGACCGCAAGCTGGCTCAGGAAGAAGTCTGGATCCGCCAGGGCATCAAGGCCCGCCGTACTCGTAACGAAGGCCGTGTCCGTGCCCTGAAAGCGCTGCGTAACGAGCGTTCGGAACGTCGTGAAGTGATGGGCACCGCCAAGATGCAGGTGGAAGAAGCGGTACGCTCCGGCAAGATCGTGTTCGAGATGGAAGACGTTAACTATCAGGTTGGCGACAAAGTGCTGGTGCGTAATTTCTCCGCCCAGGTGCAGCGTGGCGACAAGATTGCGTTGGTTGGCCCTAACGGTTGCGGTAAAACCACGTTGCTGAAACTGATGCTCGGTCAACTGAAAGCCGACAGCGGCCGTGTACACTGCGGCACCAAGCTGGAAGTGGCTTACTTTGACCAGCATCGCGCCGATCTGGATCCGGAACGCACGGTGATGGACAACTTGGCGGAAGGCAAGCAGGAAGTGATGGTCAACGGCCGGTCCCGCCACGTGTTGGGCTATCTGCAGGACTTCCTGTTCCACCCAAAACGCGCGATGACGCCGGTGAAGGCGCTGTCGGGCGGCGAACGTAACCGCCTGTTGCTGGCCAAGCTGTTCCTGAAACCGAGCAACTTGCTGATCCTCGATGAACCAACCAACGATCTCGACGTCGAAACGCTGGAGTTGCTGGAAGAGTTGATCGATGGCTATCAAGGCACCGTGCTGCTGGTGAGCCACGATCGTCAGTTCGTCGATAACTCGGTGACCGAGTGTTGGATCTTCGAAGGCAAGGGCGCTATCAGCACCTTCGTCGGCGGTTACTACGACGCTCATCATCAACGTGCTACGGCGAAACCGATCCGTCAGGTTGTCGCGGCCGATCAGAACAAACCGTCGGCGGAAAAAAAGGCTGAACAACCGAAGAAATCAGCGGTTAAACTGAGCTATAACCTGTTGCGCGAGCTGGAACAGTTGCCACAGCGGCTGGAACAGCTGGAAACGGAAATCGAAGCGCTGCAGGCGCAAATGAGCGACGCGGATTTCTTCACGCGTCCACACAGTGAAACACAGCAGGTGTTGACGGCGCTGGCTGCCGCTGAAGGGGCGCTGGAAGAAGCGTTCGCCCGTTGGGAAGAGCTGGAAGCGATGAAAAACGGCTAACCGTTGAGAATACCGTCCGCGCGCTGCTGCGGGCGGTATTGCCGTACCGGTGAGCAACGTTATTAAGGAGGAATATGGTGTGTTCCCACGACAATCACGAGCAGCACAGCCACGCAAAGCCTGCTGAACAGCAACGGGACAACCTGATGCTGTGCCCGCAGTGTGACATGTTGGTGGCGTTGCCGCCGCTGGCATATGGCACAAAAGCGGTGTGCCCGCGCTGTAAAACGACCCTCAGCTCCCGCTGGGAGGAACCGCGCAAGCGGCCCATCGGTTATGCCGTCAGCGCTCTGTTTATGCTGCTGCTGGCGAATATTTTCCCTTTTATCAATATGCGCGTTGCCGGCCTGGGTAACGAAATCAAACTGATCCAGATCCCGCAGGTGATGGTGGCTGAAGATTACGCCAGCATGGCCACGCTGTTTATGGTATTCGTTCAGTTGATTCCGGCGTTTTGCATGGTGGCTATTATTCTGTTGTGCGCCAAGGTGCGAATGCCTCTTGGCCTGAAAGAGTGGATGGCCAAGATGCTGTTCCAGTTTAAAACCTGGTGCATGGTGGAAATTTTTCTCGCCGGGGTTCTGGTCAGTTTCGTCAAGCTGATGGCCTACGGGGATATTGGCGTCGGCAGCAGCTTTGGGGCTTATTGCCTGTTTTGCTTACTGCAGGTACGTGCTTTCCAGTGCGTGGATCGCCGTTGGCTGTGGAACGACATAGAGCCGATGCCGCGCATCGATCGCCCGGTGGCGGTGGGGCGGACCGGATTACGCCAGGGGTTGCGCTCCTGCCAGTGTTGTACGGCGATCCTGCCGGCGGAGCTGGCTCATTGCCCGCGCTGTCATACCAATGGTTATGTGCGTCGCCGTCACAGTCTGCAATGGACGCTGGCGCTGCTGTTTACGTCGATCATGCTGTATATTCCGGCGAATCTAATGCCTATTATGGTTACCGAGGCATTGGGCAACAAAATCACTTCTACCATTATGGCTGGGGTGATCCTGCTGTGGGGGGAAGGTTCTTATCCCGTGGCGATGGTTATCTTCATCGCCAGTATTATGGTGCCTTCGCTGAAGATGTTGGCGATTGGTTGGCTGTGCTGGGATGCCAACAGCAAACGGCAAGACAGGGCCGACAGCGAAAGAATGCACCTGATTTATGAAGTGGTTGAGTTTGTCGGCCGCTGGTCAATGATCGACGTGTTTGTTATTGCCGTGCTTTCGGCATTGGTACGGATGGGACAATTGATGAGTATTTATCCTGCTACTGGCGCGTTGCTGTTCGCCCTGGTGGTGATCCTCACCATGTTTGCAGCCATGACGTTTGATCCCCGGCTGACCTGGGATCGCGTAAACGAGACAATAAAAAAGGAGCCGCAAGGTGACGGAAAATAATCATAGCGTCGCGGACGTTGAAAAGATCAAGCGCTGGTCGCCGGTGTGGATTGTTCCCATCGTCACCGCGCTGATCGGCGCATGGATCCTGTTTTACCACTTTAGCCATCAGGGGCCGGTAGTAACCTTGGTTACCACCACTGCCGAAGGATTGGAGGCGGGCAAAACCAAAATCAAGAGCCGTAGCGTCGACGTCGGCGTGGTCGAGACCGTGACGCTGAGTGACGACCTGAGCAAGGTGATGGTGCAGGCGCGCCTTAACGCCGGCATGGATAAGCTGTTGCGTCAGGATAGTGCCTTTTGGGTGGTGAAGCCGCAGATAGGCCGAGAAGGCGTTTCCGGTCTGGGTACGCTATTGTCCGGCGCCTATATCGAACTGCAGCCGGGCAACAAAGGCAAAGACGGCAAGGATAACTACCAACTGCTCGACGCGCCGCCGCTGGCGTCTCCGGACGCCAAAGGGTTACGCATCGTGCTCGACAGCGAGAAATCGGGTCAGTTGAATGCCGGCGACCCGGTGTTGTTCCGCGGTTATCGCGTCGGCTCGGTGGAAACCAGCTATTTCGACCCTAAAGAGCGCGCCATGCGCTATCAGCTGTTTATCTCCGCGCCTTACGATCAACTGGTGACCACCAACGTGCGCTTCTGGAAAGACAGCGGCGTGGCGTTCGACATGTCGGCACAAGGTATGCGCGTGGAAATGGGCTCGTTGGCAACGTTATTCAGCGGCGGTGTAAGTTTCGACGTACCAGAAGGCTGGGATCGTGGTGAACAGGTTAAAGAAAAGGCGGAGTATGCGTTGTTCGATAATCAGCGCAGTATTCAGGATTCGCTGTATACCGTACACAAAGATTACCTGATGTTCTTCTCCGATTCGATTCGCGGTTTACAGCCGGGCGCCCCGGTAGAATTCCGTGGCATCCGTTTGGGTACCGTGGCGCAAGTGCCATTCTATAAAGAGGGCATGATGCAGCGGCTGGATAACGATTACCGCATTCCGGTGCTGATCCGCATCGAGCCGGATCGTTTCCAGAAACAGTTGGGCGGTAATTTCGATATTGAAGGCCACCTGAAAGATGCGGAATCACGCGGTATGCGCGCTTCTCTGAAGTCCGCCAACCTGCTGACCGGCTCGCTGTATATCGATCTGGACTTCTATCCGCAGGAGAAAGCCTGGAAAGGGCCACGTGAGCTGTTCGGTTATCCGTTGATGCCGACTACCAGCGGCGGTCTGGCGCAGATCCAACAGAAACTGATGCAGACGCTGGATAAGATCAACTCGTTGCCATTGAATCCGATGATCAACGAAGCGACCAAAACCCTGGCGGAAAGCCAGAAAACCATGCAGTCGACTCAGAAAACCATGCAGTCGCTGAACGACATCATCGCCAGCAAAGAGATGAAGGCGCTGCCGCAGGATATGCAAAAAACGCTGCAGGAACTGAATCGCAGTGTGAAAGGTTTCCAGCCAGGTTCTCCGGCCTACAACAAAATGGTCGGTGATATGCAACGTCTTGATCAGGTGCTGCGTGAACTGCAACCCGTTCTGCGTACCCTGAACGAAAAGAGCAACGCGCTGGTATTTGAAGCCGCGGGCAGTAACGATCCTCAGCCGAAGAAGGCCAATAAATGATGAAATGGATTCCGGTAGCCCTGGCGCTGTTACTCAGCGCCTGTAGCAGCACACCACAAAAAACCTACTACCAACTGCCGGCGCTGGGTGCGCCTGCGCAGGTCAGTACCGGCGCTGCGACGCGTCAGCTGTGGTTGGAACACGTCAGCGTAGCGGATTACCTGGCGCAGAACGGTGTGGTTTACCAGACCAATGACGTGCAGTACGTGATAGCTCAGAACAACCTGTGGGCCAGCCCGCTCGATCAGCAACTGCAGCAGACGCTGGTTACCAACCTGAGCAGTGCGCTGCCAGGGTGGGTGGTGTCTTCTCAGCCGATGAGCAGCGAGCAGGATGTGCTTAATGTCACTGTCAGCGGCTTCCACGGCCGCTTTGACGGCAAAGCGATTATCCGTGGCGAGTGGGTGCTGAATCATCAGGGCAATCTGACCAAACGGCCGTTTAGCCTGGAATTGAAACAGGGCGAGGACGGCTACGACGCACTGGTGCGTACGTTGGCGCAGGGGTGGCAGCAGGAAGCCCAGGCTATCGCATCCCAGGCGGGACGTTTTTAGTCATAATTTGTACTAAAACGGTCTAATCCCTTCCGGCGAGAGATATTAAAACTTTTCTCCGGGAGGGATTTTTATTTCATTTCAATGAATTATCCTGTTATCCAGCATATCAGCCACTTAGCCAATTCTGCGGGCGTAGCTCACAAATATGACATTGGCGTGAATTTTGCGCATTGATCTTCCCTTCATTTAGCGCTATTGCTTATACGTGGTTGCACAAAAAGCAGCCATTGTTTTCTTTCCAACTGACCAAAAAGTGAGGGAAACGAGGCATGAAGAGACAGAAACGCGATCGTCTGGAAAGGGCGCATTCGAAAGGTTATCAGGCAGGTATTTTAGGACATCCGAAAGATCTTTGTCCTTATAAAACAACTGTGGACAGCCGGTCTCAATGGCTGGGAGGTTGGCGAGAAGCCATGGAAGACAGGGCTGTGACCGCTTAAGCGGCTCCCTGTCATAAAAAGGAACAACCTCCGCTCAAGGCGGAGGTTTTTGTTTAAGTCGTATTAGCCCTGCCAACGTTTCAGCAAGATACTCGCATTTACCCCACCAAAACCAAAACCGTTCGACAGCGCATAGTTGATGGCCATAGGCTGCGCTTTTTTCGCCACCAGATGTAGCCCCTCGGCTGCCGGATCCGGATTATCCAGATTCAGCGTGGCCGGTGCGATCTGATCGCGTAGTGCCAGCGCAGTAAAGATGGTTTCCAGCCCGCCCGCGGCACCCAGTAAATGGCCGGTCGCGGATTTGGTAGAGGTCACCGCCACGCCGCCGTCGGTACCGAACAGGTGTTTAATCGCGTTGATTTCCCCCAGATCGCCCACTGGCGTAGACGTGGCGTGGGCGTTCAGATGCTGGACCTGTTCGGGTGAGACATCTGCCTGTTTCAAGGCAATTTTCATTGCACGGTAGGCGCCATCGCCATCTTCTGCGCCTGAGGTCATGTGGTAGGCGTCCGCACTGGTGCCGTAACCGACAATCTCCGCCAGCGGTGTTGCTCCGCGGGCCAGCGCATGTTCCAGCGTCTCAATGACCAGCATACCGGCGCCTTCGCCCATGACAAAGCCGTCACGAGCGCTGTCGAAAGGCCGCGACGCTTTTTCTGCCGCTTCTGGCGGTGTAGTGGACATGGCGCGCGCGGCCGCGAAGCCCCCTAGGCTGACGGTGTCGATAGCGGCCTCTGTACCGCCACACAACGCGATGTCAGCCTCATCGTTACGAATCATACGTACTGCGTCGCCGATGGCCTGTACGCCCGCTGCACAAGCAGTAACGGGGGCGCCAATCGGGCCCTTGAACTGGTGTTTAATCGAGACGTGGCCGGCGGCCAGGTTAACCAGGAAGGAGGGAATGGTAAATGGCGACAGGCGTTTGGCACCGCGGCTGTCGGTGGTGCGCACCGCGTGGGCAATCGCCGGGAAACCGCCGATGCCAGAGGCAATCACGGTTGCGGTGCGTTCTTGTTTCTCTTCCGTATCCGCAACCCAGCCCGCTTGGCGGATCGCTTCATCGGCCGCTGCCATGGCGAACAGAATAAAGCGGTCCATTTTTTTCTGATCTTTTGGCGCCACGGAAAGGTCGGGATCAAAGCCCGCTTCGGCATCCTGTTCCAGCGTAGGAACCTGACCACCGATTTTTACCTGCAGGTCGGCCACGATCGCTTCCGGAAGCGGACGAATACCTGACTGGCCATTTAGCAGGCGCTGCCAGATAGCCTCTACGCCGCATCCCAGTGGTGAAACGGCGCCCATGCCGGTAATGACTATACGACGACTGTTCATAGTGACTCCTTGGATAATTCGGGGGGTAATGCAGAATGATTTTGTTGCATCAGGGCTGCGCGCCGACGTATACCGTCGGTTGCCGCCGGTCCTGGCGCTAAAGTGATGTTATGCAATGCGATCGGTTGCCGGGTGACGCTGTCGACCAGTTGCACGCATATCGGTTGCCCGGTACGGCGATCGACCAGTTCGGCGGTAATGCCTTCATCGGCCAGGTGGGTGTTGCCCCAGTGAAACAGAGCTGCCAGCACCGGGAAAAAATCCTGGCCGCGTTCGGTGAGCAAATATTCATGGCGCACCGGCCGGGTCTGATAACGTTGTTTATGAAAAATGCCGCTTTCCACCAGATATTTTAGGCGGCGAGTCAGTATGGTGGGTGAAAGACCGAGGCTTTGCTGGAATTCATCAAACTTCGACAACCCATGAAACGCATCGCGAAGTATCAGGATGCTCCACCATTCGCCGACGCGATCCAGCGAGCGTGCTACCGGGCATGGCATGTTATCAAAACGGGTTCTTTGCATGGCACACCTCTTAAGTTACTACAATAATTGTAGTAACTTGTTGGCCGTTATGAACGCGAGCTTTACAGATCACGACAAGATAACGGCGGGAAAAACAAACGGCGGCCGGGAAGGGCCGCCGTCACTGCGATTAGAACGCAGCAGTGTCCTTGAACAGGCCCACTTTCAGATCGCTGGCGGTATAAATGACCTGACCATCGACCAGCACTTCACCATCAGCCACACCCATAATCAGTTTACGGGTGATGACACGTTTGAAGTTAATGCGGTAGGTGACTTTCTTCGCGGTTGGCAGTACCTGGCCGGTGAATTTCACTTCACCCACGCCTAACGCACGGCCTTTACCTTCGCCACCCAACCAGCCGAGATAGAAACCTACCAACTGCCACATTGCGTCCAGACCCAGGCAGCCTGGCATCACGGGATCGCCGATAAAGTGGCAACCAAAGAACCATAGGTCCGGATTGATATCCAGTTCCGCTTCCACATAACCTTTGTTGTGGGAGCCACCGTCTTCGGTCATCTTGACCACGCGGTCCATCATCAACATGTTACCTGCCGGCAACGGCGGGCCACCGGCGCCAAACAGCTCGCCACGGCCGGATGCTTCGAGGTCTTCTTTCGTATAGGAGTCGCGTTTTTCTACCATGTTCTCAGTAAGCCTTATTTTATTGAAGGACGCAGATTAGCTAACACGTGTACGCTGAACAAGTCCGATCAGCCGTGGTTGAACCAGTTAAGCCAACGAAACGGCCATGGCCAGCGCCGACGTTCCTGCGGATTCACCTGCGCAATTCGTTCCTGAATAGCAGCTAACAGATTCGGTTGCTGTTCATCAGAGTAGGGGTAACCGGTGAGTAATGGCAAGGCTTCTGCGGCGCTGTCGACGGCCCACAGATGGAATTGCCCTTCGCGCACCGCATCGACCACATCCTGGCGCAGACACAGGTGACGCACGTTAGTTGCCGGCAGAATGATGCCTTGTTTGCCCGTCAAACCGCGACGCTGGCAAACTTCAAAAAAGCCTTCGATCTTCTCGTTGACGCCGCCAATCGGCTGCACATTGCCGAATTGATCGACTGAGCCGGTTACCGCAATCTGCTGGGTGATCGGTTGAAGCGACAACGCACTGATCAATGCACACAGCTCGGCCAGCGAGGCGCTATCGCCATCTACTTCACCGTAGGATTGCTCAAACACGATTGAAGCGGAGAAGGGCAGCGGCTGATCCAGTTCCAGCTCGGAAATCAGAAACGCCTGCATAATCATCATGCCTTTGGCATGCAGGTTACCGCCAAGCTCGGCCTTACGCTCAACGTCGGTAAATTCGCCGTCGCCAAGATGCACAACGCAGCTGATGCGGGACGGTTCGCCGAAGCTGCGCGGATGCCCAGGGTATTCCAGCACGGAGAGCCCGTTGATCTGGCCGACAACTTCGCCTTCGGTCTCAATCAGAATTTGACCCAGCTCGATCTCATCTTGCATCCGTTCGGCGAGGTAGCTTTCGCGCCACTCGCGCGCATTCAAAGCAGCTTCAAAGGCTTTGGCTGTAATACTTTCTTCTTCGGCATACAGTGCCGCTTCAGAAAGCTGCTGGCCGATCCAGAGCGGTGAAAGCGGCAGGTTGCCCTGATCGCCACTGTAGCGCACAGCTTGTATCATCAATGGGGGCCAGGCATCCGCCGCCAGCGATGGCAGTTGTTGTTCATCGATAACGGTATTGACGTAGCTGCACCATTGCACCATATCCTCGGCTTCGGTGAGCTGCAGGTCATCTTCGTATTCGCCGTAGACGGCCTGCTCGCTAAGTTCCGGCTCGATATCATGGAAATCGGCAAGACCGTGACGATCGCCAACCACGATCAGACGCAGCTCAAGCGGCATCGGTGGAATAGTGACCGGAAGTGGGCGCGTTTCATCAGGAGAAACCCAATGGAACTGGCGTTGGGTGATCATTTGCTTCAATCGCAGCCATAGCAGCGGCTGGGCCAGCAGAGAACGTGCCGACAGGATCAGTACGCCGCCGTTGGCCTGATGCACCAAGCCCGGCTGCAGCGAGATCTCATCATTATGAATTCTGACACAGCCAAACAGTTGCTCCGGCTCCACCCATTCCTGAAACACGCAGGCGCCACCGGCGGCAAAGGGCTCATCGCCCTGACGAGCAGGCTCTACGTTTACCTTGCTGCCCTGGATCACATAATGGCTGCCTTTGAACGCAGTGTTCTGTGGCTGCAATGGCTCAACCGCACGGGCAATCAATGCCAGATATTCACGGGTTTCCTGCGCTTTCAGCAACATGAAACGCGGTGGCGACTGTGGGTGGCAAAACAGTGTCAGTGCATTTTCCAGCCGAGGCTGAATAGAGGCAAAGGACACTGGTGCCAATTGAGCAGCGGTATCAAATATCGCTTGATAAGGTGTAACGTCCGGCAACAGAGATTGCCATTCAAGTCGGTTATTGGTCAAAGTGTTAGATGCAATCGTCAAAAAGGGAAAGGGCGATTATACAAGAATAACGCCAGCTTGATACATACAGAGTCACAGTTGGTATCAGGGAGTTTGACATCGCGCGATGACTGTGCAAAAAACAGTCTAAAAGAGGGCGTAATTGCCGGGGAAATTCGGCGCAAAGCTGTTATGCTTAATAAAGTTACGCGGTCACTGAAGAGTTCAAGATGAAATATCAGCAACTGGAAAACCTGGAGAGTGGTTGGAAATGGAAATACCTGGTGAAAAAGCACCGGGAAGGTGAATCTATTACCCGCCACATTGAAAACAGCGTAGCTCAGGAAGCCATTGACGAGCTGCTTAAGCTGGAAAACGAGCCGGTAAAAGTGCTGACGTGGATTAGCAGGCATATGAATCCGGAGCTTGATAACCGGATGAAGCAAACTATCCGCGCAAGGCGTAAACGTCATTTTAACGCAGAACATCAACATACGCGTAAAAAATCTATCGATCTGGAGTTTCTGGTTTGGCAGCGCCTGGCCGCGCTTGCCCGTCGCCGTGGGGTGACGCTGTCAGAGACAGTAGTGCAACTGATCGAAGATGCCGAACGTAAAGAGAAGTATGCCAGTCAGATGTCGTTACTGAAACAGGATTTGAAAGCGATCCTCGGTAAAGACGAAGAGTAACCGACCAGTCTGGTAAGAAAATAGGCCGTTATTGCAACACTCACTGGCTAATAGATGAAAAAAAACCCCGCATTGCGGGGTTTTTTACTAAGAAGTGGTAACTTAGCCCTGTGGCTGAGTCACAACGTCTTTGATGCCTTTAACTTCGATCTCTACGCGACGATCTGGTGCCAGGCAAGCGATCTGCGCTTTAGTAGCACGGCCAGCTTTGTAGCCACAGGTGTTGCCAGTGACGGAATCAGCTTCGCCCATACCACGTGCGGAGATTTTGTCTGAAGGGATACCTTTAGAGACCAGGTAATCAACAACGCTTTGTGCGCGTTTTTCAGACAGTTTCTGGTTGTACTGGTCAGAACCCACTGCGTCGGTGTAACCCAGAACTACAACAGAACCGTCTTTAGGATCCATGGAGCTCAGCTGAGTGTACAGCTGGTCCAGAGCCTGTTGGCCTTCTGGTTTCAGAGTTGCTTTGTTGAAGTTGAACAGCACGTCAGACTTCAGAGTGAAACGCTTGGTTTCAACAACTGGAGCCGGAGCTGGTGCTGGTGCTGGAGCAACAACATCATCCTGACCGAAACGGTAAGAAACACCCAGGCTCAGCATGGTGTTGTCTGGACGTGCGCCGACAGTACCTGCATCACCGATGTTGCTAACGAACTGGTAGTCCAGGCGAGTAGCCCAGTTTTTGGTCAGTGCGTATTCAACACCCACTGCAGCCAGCGGAGAAACGCCGGTGTCGTGGTCGCTCAGACGAGTGCCATTGCCGTAGTTAGCTTTGGAGTCTGCACGCCATACCATACCACCCAGACGAGTGTAGATATCCAGATCGTCAGCAATTGGGTAGCTCAGTTTAGCTGCCAGTTGAACGCCCTGTGCTTTGAAAGCACCGTTGTTCACGCTGCCTTTGTAAGGCATACGGCCAAGCCAGTCATAGCCCAGCTCGAAGCCCAGGTATTGGTTCGCCTGGTAACCCAGGAACGCGCCAGCACCCAGTTGATCTTTATGGGTCGGACCATTGCCGATACCATTCTGGTAACCGTTGCCGTAGAAACCAGTGTCATGGTACTGGGACCAGCCCAGTTTAGCACCGGTGTACCAGGTATTATCTTTTGGGGCGGCTTGCGCTACGGTAGCGAAACCAGCCAGTGCCACTGCTAATGCGATAGCTGTCTTTTTCATTTTGCGCCTCGTTATCATCCAAATAGGCAATGAGCTTTAAAGCTGTTTTAAGCCCTTGGTTAAATTCCTTCGCCAAGGTTTGAGCCCTCGTTTGTTACTCGGCCAGTTTTTCTGGCGTTATAGAGCAACCTTGGCGATGTAAAGTCTACAACGTGGCGCGAAAGTTACAAGTGTGATGTGATAAAGCTCTAAAAAAAAACGCAGAATCGTACATATTTACTAACACTAACCGGTAAAAAATGGGACAGTTTAGCCTGCATTTTTTTGTGCGGAACCGCAGTGGCACTCGCTTTGCACCTGATCCATCAAAGGTTCCCACCCAAAGAGATAAAAATGATGGGAAAAATCCTAAATTTACTTAATGATACAAAGAAGACTGAATTTTTAGCATGGAACACTGTCCGTGAGTCGGGTTTGTGTCACGTTGTGGACGCATAATGAACCCATAAGCGTGACCCAATTCTGCTGCACGCCGTAATTTTAGACGATCTTCTTCCGTAAGATCGGGCAACCACCCGAGAACCACACTGTAGTTACCTGTCAGAAGTGCCTTTTCCATCGCTTCAACGGTGGCAAGCGGAGTGATTTGGCTCAGTTGCACGACCTTATTGATAGGCAAACCAGACTGCTGTAACCACAATCTACTGAGTTTTTGTTGTGGGGTTAGCCATAACAGCCAGCGTGACTGTCTGCCTAACTGTTGCAGCAGGGGGAGCAATAGTTGCGCCACCGCGGGTTGATGCTCGTTGTAAACAAGTTCACTGATAAGGCCATTTTCTTTACCGGCATCCGAGTTTTCCGCAGCATTGTTCACCGCAAAAGAGGTCTGGCTGAAATGGGGTTTGTAGAGTGATTGAGTACGCATAAAGTATCCCGCCCGTAGTGTCACTGTATGTTTATACAGTACATCTGGACATGAATAAGATCAACTCAAATTTTCGTAGTGCCTCGCATAATTGCGATTATTTTTTAGACGTCCTGTTTTTATGATTGGCAGGGCTGCGGATAGTGCGTATTTTTCTAATTACTTGTTCACGTTACTTTTATTTCATTGATGTGAGAAATAATACAATTAGAACCTACACAAGGAGAAGCTTCATGAAAGGGACATCTACAGGAAGGGTCAAACAGGCCAAAGCGTGTTTCTACGCATTAGGGAGCATTACTACGCGCTCACAGTTTGGCGGTTATGGGCTGCTGGCTGATGGCGTTATGTTTGGGGTGATAGCGGAGGACGAGCTGTATCTTCGAGCGACGGATAGCCTGGAGCCTGCCTTCCGCGCCCGTGGAATGGTCAATATGGTTTACTCCAAACGGGGCGTACCAATAACCCTGCGTTATTACTGGGTCGATGAGTCTCTGTGGCAGGCGCAGGATGAGCTTGTTGGATTGGCGCGGCAGGCCATCCGGGAGGCCCGCCTGGAACTTCAGGTCAAAATGGACACGCATGGCCGGCTTAGGACGTTACCGAACATCGATATCAACATGGAGCGTTTACTGTGGCGGGCAGGTATTCGCAATGTCTATGACTTGCGCTTGAATGGCGCCAAACGGAGCTATCTACGGTTGTTGCAGCAGCAACGCAATTTAGGATTGCGAGTGCTGCTTTCCTTAGGCGGGGCGATTGCCGGTTATCACCATGCCGCCTTGCCACTGGCCCTGCGCAGTGAGCTAACCGAGTGGTTCGAACATACCATGGTCCTGCTTAGTCATGGGCACACGCCTGGAATCAAGGGCTTGATGAAAGATCTCGCGTGATCATGCCGATTTAGCTATCTGCTCTTTTAACGTCATGAGCTCCGGCAGCAGATCAATGACCAGCCCTATCTGCTGTAATACCAGTTGCTCTTTGCTTTCTGGTTCTGGAGCCGCGAGTTGGATGCGCTCGGCAAGGCTTTCTAACGCTTGAGCGATGCGTCGGCCGTCTTGTTCTTCCTGATGCAAGGCGCCATCGACATAGCATACGGCATCATTCAGCAACTCCAGCGTTGCGGGATTGCTCATGTGTTCGCGGTGTGCGCCCAATGCGGAGATATAACTCAACAAGGTGTGGTTCAGGCACAGCAGGCGAAAAGCGGCATCCTGAACCACCTTATCGGCCTTTGGATCGGCCGACATATTTGAAATCACCGAGGCTAACTCTGCGTCGCTGTTGTGCGCATCCCTGCGGGCGATACGGTACGGCAAACCGTTATCCTTACCCTGATGGTATTGCACCAAAATCGCATCCAGATACCGGCAGTTGGCATTCAACGTTTTGCTCACCACGGCCGCCAATTGGCGAAAATGCCAATCTGGCCAGATAAAACTCACGGCTGCCCAGGCGATGGCGCATCCCAAAAGGGTGTCGTAAACGCGTGGCGCAGCCACTTCAAAGCCCTCACCCAGCAGGTTAAAGCACAGCAGTACGAGCAGGGTGATAAACATGGTTGCGTGCGCGTACTGCACGGTACGAAAAGCAAAAAACAGGACGCCGGCAATGACGATTAACACCATCTGGCCTTCCTGCGAGGGGACAAAATAGAGGATCGGCAGGCCGATAAGAATACCGGCAAGCGTACCTATGATACGCAGCGCCAGCCTGCGGCGCGTGGCATTGTAATTGGGCTGGCAAACAAACAGGCTGGTCAGCAGGATCCAGTAACCGTGCTGCATGCCGGTGAACTGAATAAAAGCATAGCCGATGCACAGCACCACCGACATGCGAATAGCGTGGCGGAATAAGGCTGACTGCGGCGTCAGATGGCGGCTAATGCGCAGGCGGATGTCGCTCCAGCCGGTGAGCCGGTCATCTGACAGACTGTTCTCTTCCGCCTGGCCATCGGCCAGCGCCTGCTCGGATTCGATATTCGCCAACTGCGCATCAATCGCGCGCAAATTTTTTAACAGGTGCGATAGCGCTTTGGTCAGCTCACGATTTTCCTGGGTGACGGCCACGCGGGCCAGAGCTTCATCAATGCGGCTGAAAGCCGGCTCAAAACGCAGGTTGTGCTGGTATTTTTGCCGCAGCAGGATCGACTGAGCCAACTGCTGGCAGGCGCGCGCTTGCATGCTGAGCAAGCGCTGGAAACGAAACAGGATATCGCTATGACGGAATTGTCGGCTTAGGGCCTGATATTGAACATGAGCGGAACTGGCACGCTCATGAATATCCTGCGCTACAAAATAATAATGCAGGGTACGACGGGTACCGCGCTGGCCGCGGTCGCCTTTAAGCCGCGTCAGCAATGAGACTTTGGTCTGATTGAGAGTCGTCACCAGCGCGCTGTTGGCCATTGCCACATCCATCCACGGCAGGTCCGTAGCATGTTCGGCATCGGGGTCAAACAGGTTGGCCTTGGCATCCAGATAATTTGCCAACCGATCATAGCAGCGCGCCAAATTTTCCTGTAAAGGACGAATAGGAAAAATCAGATGACCAATCAGCGTCAGGAGGTTGTACCACAGGGCACCAATGATCAGCAGTATCGGTTGCTGATACCAGGCGTCATACATTGAGGTGCCAAGCATGGTGTAAACCGCGATCAGCAAGGCGCCAAATGCAATGGTGGCGTAGCGTTGCCCCAATGCCCCCAGTAAGATAAAGCCGCAGGTCGAGGTAGTCAGACCGAGGGCGAATAACCAAGGGTAAGGAAACAGCAGCTCAATGGAGGCGGAGGCTATAAAAAAACACACTAGCGTGATCAGCAGGTTACGCAGCCTGCCGCTCAGGCGATCATCCAAATCCGTCAACGCCGCCGCTACCACTCCCAGAGTCAGGGGAATAGTGAGTTTGGGAATGGCCAGCCACCAAGGGACGGCGGCTGCGCCGGCCAGCGCAATAAAAATACGCAGGTTATAAAGCAAATTGCTGTTGTAGGCATAACGGCGTATTGCGGGTGCAAAAGAGAGCACGAAAAACTCCTCAGGCGGAGAAAAAATTAACGCTGTTGGTACTGACGCCGGGCATTTTCAGTTCTGGCCTGCTGAGCCATCTCAACAGATACCACGCGGCGACCCACCGGCCACAGTGCGATGGCGGCGATCTTGAAATTGGCAATACCAACCGGAATGCCAATAATCGACACGCACTGCACGATGCCTGCGGCGATATGCGACAGGCACAACCACCAACCGAAGAGTACCAACCAGACAATATTCAGCAGTGAACCGCTGGCGGAAAGCAGCGCGTTGCTTTTTTCCGGATACAGCTCATTCACGTGAATGGCTTCGTTGCCGAAAGGCAGAAACGATAATTTGGTGATCTCCCAGCACGAGCGGGTCAGAGGCAGGGTAATAATCAGTATGACGCTGAATACCGTTGCGATCAGCCAGCCAAGGGTAGTGAAAAAACCGCCCAACACAAAATTAAGAATATTCAGTACAGTACGCATAGTCGTCATTCTGCTCTAATGATGGCCAAACCGCGAAGCGGTTGCGTTTGGTATCAAAACGCAAAATCTATTCTACCCTTTTTTTAGCGCTAGAGTGCCACTGCTTATCACAGGTAAACTGGCAGATATCCGTTATTTAATCTCAACATAGTCATGGCGCGCCGATATGGAACTTAAAGCGACATCGCTGGGGAAACACCTGGCTCAGCATCCTTACAACCGCGTGCGGTTGCTGCACGCCGGGGTTGAGGTGAGCGGTGAGAAACACGAATATCTTATTCCTTTCAATCAGTTGATCAAAGTCCGATGTAAACGCGGCATCGTCTGGGGCGAGCTGGAATTTGAGCTGCCCGATGAGAAAGTGGTACGTCTACACGGTACTGAATGGCAAGAAACTCAGCGTTTTTACCACTACCTGCAACAGGCCTGGCAGCAATGGAGCGCCGAGATGAGTGAAATCAGCTCCGGCGTTTTACAGCAGCAGGTAGAGCATATCCAGCGTATTGAACAGCAGGATAAATGGTTCAAAAAGTCAGAATTGGGCAAATTGCAGCAGCAGATCCGACAGTCTTTTGGCGCCTTGCCAATGCCGGTAGCGCGGCTTGATGAGTTCGACAACTGTCGGGATGACTACCAGCTATGTCTTCAGTGGTTGCAGCATGGGCTGCGCAGTGTGGGGCAGCGTAATCAGCAGTGGACAGAGCGCATGCTGGAGACATATCACGATTTCTTCCAGACTATCGAAAGTTCGCCGTTGAATGACTCGCAAAGCCGTGCCGTGGTAAATGGCGAAGACTCGGTACTGGTTCTGGCTGGTGCCGGCAGCGGCAAAACCTCGGTGTTGGTGGCGCGAGCCGGATGGTTGTTGCGCCGTCAGGAGGCTGAACCCGGGCAGATACTGTTGTTGGCGTTTGGTCGCCAGGCGGCGGAAGAGATGAATGAGCGCATTCAGGAGCGTTTGGGCAGCGTGGCGATTCAGGCCAAAACCTTCCACGCGCTGGCGCTGCAGATCATTCAGCAGGGCAACCGTAAAGTGCCGGCCATCAGCAAGTTGGAAACCGACAGCAAAGCCCGGCGTACGTTGTTGATTACCCATTGGCAGCAACAGTGCGCAGAGAAAAAGGCGCAGGCCAAAGGGTGGCGTCAGTGGTTGATGGAGGAGTTGGAGTGGGACGTGCCCGAAGGCGACTTCTGGCAGGATAAACGCCTGGCCGAGCGGCTGGCAGGCAGGCTCGAACGTTGGCTGGGGCTGATGCGGATGCACGGCGGCAGCCAGGCGGAAATGATCGAACAGGCGGATGAAGAGATCCGTGACCTGTTTTCAAAGCGCATTCGGCTGATGGCGCCGTTGCTGAAAGCCTGGAAAAGCGCACTTAAAGATGAGGGGGCGGTGGATTTTTCCGGCCTTATTCATCAGGCGGTCAATATTCTGGAAAAAGGGCGTTTCGTCAGTCCGTGGAAGCACATTCTGGTGGATGAGTTCCAGGATATCTCGCCGCAACGTGCACAGTTGCTGGCAGCGCTGCGCAAGCAGAATAAGCAGACCTGCCTGTTCGCGGTGGGCGACGATTGGCAGGCTATTTACCGCTTTAGCGGTGCGGAGTTGACGCTCACCACGGCGTTTGCCGAAAACTTTGGCGAGGGCGCTCAGTGCGCGCTCGATACCACTTATCGCTTCAATGATCGTATCGGCGAGGTGGCAAACCGCTTTGTGCAGCAAAACCCGCATCAGTTGAAGAAACCGTTGAATAGCCTGAGTAAGGGCAACAAGAAATCGGTGGTAATTTTACCGCATGAACAGCTGGAGAACCTGCTCGACAAACTGAGCGGTTACGCCAAGCCGGATGAGCGCATTCTGGTGCTGGCGCGTTATCACCATCTGAAACCGGAAGTGCTGTCGAAAGCGTCGACCCGGTGGCCAAAACTGACCCTCGAGTTTATGACGATTCACGCCAGTAAAGGGCAGCAGGCGGAGTATGTGATCATCGCCGGTTTGCACGAGGGCAGCGATGGTTTTCCTGCGGTAGCGCGCGAGTCGGTGCTGGAGGATGTCTTGTTGCCACAACCGGAAGATTTCCCGGACGCAGAGGAGCGACGGTTGTTGTATGTGGCGCTGACACGCGCCAAACATCAGGTCTGGCTATTGCAGGATCGCGAACGCCCCTCGGTGTTCGTTGAGCATTTGCAGGATCTCGGCGTGCCGCTGCAGAAAAAACCTTGAGTTCACGGCCTGGTGTTTGCCAGGCCGCAATCACTACTTCAGGCGATCCTGCAAATAACGTTGATAATCCGGAATGGCGATTTCCACTTCGCGTTTAAACAGCGGGGAATCGATCAGGAAATCTGCAGTGGAGCGGTTGGTGGCGACGGGAATATTCCATACTGTCGCCAGGCGCAGCAGGGCTTTTACATCCGGATCGTGTGGTACCGCATTCAGCGGATCCCAGAAGAAAATAAGCATATCGATCTTGCCTTCCGCAATCAGCGCGCCGACCTGCTGGTCGCCGCCCATCGGGCCGCTCAGCATGCTTTGTACCGGAATGCCTGTAGCCCGTTGAATCAGATTGCCGGTAGTGCCGGTGGCGTAAAGCTGGTGCTGCTCCAGGACGGGCTTATTGTCTTCAACCCATTTGAGCAGGGCTTGCTTGCGATGATCGTGCGCCACCAGCGCAATGTGTTTGCGCGCGGCGATAGTGCGGGTGGTAAATTCCATCTCGATGTCCTTCGCTAATCGGGGGGATGTGCGACAGATTACTGAAACTGTTTTTCACTGCCTAGCGTTTACACCGGAAAATGCGAAGAAAGCGCGCCTTTGCGTAAAAGACGCCGATCATCTTAATGGGTGGGTTGTTTATTGGCCCACTGCAGGAAACGTTTCTGAGTGTCTTTATCTGCTTGCTGAAACCAATATTGCAGCATTTGTTCGGAAACGTTTTCACCCTTCAACGTCACCGTGGGGGCGTTTAACGCCGCGTTACCCAACGGGGAGGACGACGTGCCGGTACGAACCTGCGCAAAGGACGGCACCGAGGCCGGGCGATTCTGGCTGTTGTAATCTGCCATCAGTTTTTCCAGATCCACATTGAGCGTCACGCCATCGGGGTGCAGCACGTCGTGTCTCATCGCCAGCGCGTTACCTTTTTTATCGATAACCTGATAATTAAGCGTTTTATCAAACCTCTCGCCATCACGCACATTCTCAATGCGTGGCAACTCGATGGCTACGGAGCTGACATTCTGCGTATTGAAGGTGGCGATAAGCGGTGGTGAGGCATAGGCCTTTACCTCATGCTGCCCCGAACGTACGGGCTTGACGACTTTAAACAGTAACTGATGCTGCCCGCCATCCAGCTCCAGGCTGTCGGCGCCTTTTAACAACGATCCCGTCATTTTCTTGCCGTCGACCACGAGCAGGTCGATATCAGGGGAGAGTCTCAGGGTCGTAGCTACGGCAGGCATGCTGATACTGACACTGAGCAGCCCCGCAACCATCAGACCAAATTTCATCGTTATCTCCTTATAAGTGGCATCGTTATTAGTGTTGAATACGCCATGGACTGTGTCAAAGTTTTTCAGAATTGCGTATATATTTACAAATATACACATTTATATTCATCCTGACATCATTTGCCGAGTGAATGTTAGCAGTGACAGCATCAGACCGCAAAAGTGGCAGGGAGTTTCCGGGGGGCTGCTTTTAGCCGATTTAAGGGCAATGAGTTACACTCAGCGTAGGGAAGTCCCTGTCAACTTTTGGGAGCGGAAAATGCAAGACAACGAAATTGCCAGCCTGCTGCAACAGATGAAAACCATTGCGCTGGTGGGTGCCAGTGACAATCCGGTGCGCGCCAGCTTTGGCGTGATGGCCTATTTGCTTTCGCAGGGGTATCAGGTGACACCGGTTAGCCCCAAGTTGGCGGGGCAGACGCTGCTGGGCCAGCAGGTTTATGCGAAGCTGGCGGACATTCCGCATTCGATTGATATGGTTGACGTATTCCGTAATTCAGAGGCTGCATACGCGGTGGCTCAAGAGGCCATTGCCATTGGTGCCAAGGCGTTGTGGCTGCAAATCGGTGTGATTAATGAACAGGCAGAGGCATTGGCAAACGAAGCGGGGCTTAAGGTGGTGATGGATCGTTGCCCTAAAATCGAAATCCCGCGTTTGGGCCTTGAGCGCTGAGGAAAATAAAGGCCTGGCATAGTGCCAGGCCTTTAAGGCGAGTTTCTCAGGCCAGGGTTACGCATCAGTTTCGCAGACGTGGTGCTTGTAACTGGTGACGGATGGATTCCGCCAGTTCATCCAGCGAGGGTTGTTCGGGGTGGGCGTCCTGGGCTTCCCCATCCAGCTGTGCTTCCGCCAGATAAGTGTGCACCGGTTGGCCTTCTTCGTCTTCCATCACCACGTGGTACCAAGGGGCGAACCGCAGATCGGTATTCGCCGCTATCTCATCAGCTTTGGGCTGCTCGAGGGAGTATTCAGGGTCAATATCGATAATCACCCCCAAATACCCCAGCAACTTATGCCTAACCTGTTGTCCGATACCGAATTTGCTGGCAATCATGATGACCTCCTGAGAAACAGTGCTTTACTCTCTATATGAGGGCAAAGCAGCGTATTTCAAGTTACATCACCCGGCACGCAAAGCCTTTCAAGTACAACCCTTCAGGATAAGTTGCGATAACCGGGTGATCGGCAGCCTGACGGTACTGCTCTATAAATTGTACATCACGCCCGGCATCTACAGCGGCGTCGGCCAAAATTTTCTGGAACAAATCGGTAGGCATCAGGCCGGAGCAAGAGAAACTGAGCAAAATGCCGCCCGGATTCAGCAACTGCAACGCCAGCATATTGATATCTTTATAGCCGCGACAGGCGCTGGCCAGCTGGTTTTTGTTTTCGACGAACTTCGGCGGATCCATAATGATCAGGTCGAATTTTTCACCCTGCGTGCGGTAGGCGCGTAGCAACTGGAACACATCATCGCGCACAAACTCCGCTTTGCTCAGGTCCAACTGGTTCAGTTCGACATTCTGTTTAGCGATATCCAACGCTGCCTGTGATGTATCTACGCTGATCACCTGTGAACAGCCGCCCATCAGGGCCGCAACGGCGAAGGCGCCGGTGTAGGAGAAGCAGTTGAGTACGCGGCGGCCGGCGGAGTAATTACGTGCAGCCAGGCGACTGTCGCGCTGATCGAGGTAAAAGCCGGTCTTGTGGCCTTGTTGGATATCCACCAACAGCTTCATGCCATGCTCGGTAATGGGCAGCAGAGCAGGGGGAAGATCGCCCAGCACCGGCCCCTGAGCCAACGGCAAACCTTCTTTTTTGCGCACCGCTACGTCTGAACGATCGTAGATTGCGCATTCCGGATAGCAATGCTGCAAGGCGGTAATCAGCGCCGCGCGTTGGTATTCGGCGCCGGCTGACAGCAGTTGCAGGACCAGGAAATTCTGGAAGCGATCGATGGTCACGCCTGGCATACCGTCAGATTCGCCGGCAATCAGGCGATAGCCGTCCAGTCCATCACGTTTCGCTAACCAATCACGCCAGTTTTGTGCCTGCTGTAAACGGCGAATGAAGAAATCGATGTTAATCTCTTCGTCCTGCTGGAAGGTCCAGACACGGGCGCGGATTTGGGACTCCGGCGAGTAGGCGCCGCGCGCCAACCATTTGCCCTGGGCGTCGTGAATATCAATGGTTTCGCCGGAAAGAGCTTTACCCTCAATACGTTGAACGGCACCGGAGAATACCCACGGGTGGCGACGAAGTAAGGACTTTTCACGTCCTTTGGCGAGATACAGGCGTACGGTCATAATTAAGAATGCTGCCAGCTAGGTAAAAAGAGTGACATTGCCGTGCGGCGCACAGGCAATGCCATAAACGAAAGTTAATAAGGAGCGGATTATGACACAAGTTTGCATTGCTGCGTATGTCTATGGCGCGGTGCAAGGGGTGGGGTTTCGCTATAACACTCAGCATCAGGCGACGGCGTTGGGGTTAAGCGGTTATGCGCGCAATCTTGACGACGGCAGCGTAGAAGTGGTGGCCTGCGGCGAACAACCGCAGGTGGATAAGCTGGTGGAATGGCTGAAGAACGGTGGCCCGCGCAGCGCACGTGTCGATCGCGTGTTGGTCGAACCCCGAGGCACGGCCGATTACCGGGGTTTCAGTATCCGCTATTAACCTTTAGATGCATTTTACCGGTTTCGGCAGGCCGGCGATTTTTGTTGCCTGCTTGGCCGGGCCTTTTGGAAACAGGCGATACAGGTAACGACTGTTGCCTTTCTCTTCACCGTATTTCTGCGCCATGGCTTTCACCAGCATGCGGATTGCCGGTGAAGTATTAAATTCCTGGTAGAAGTTGCGAACAAAGCGCACTACTTCCCAATGCGCCTCGCTTAGCGTTATCTCTTCCTGCGCGGCCAGCAGCGGCGCCAGGCCCTCATGCCAGTCTGTGCTGTTTTTCAGATAACCTTGCGCATCAGTTTCAATAATCTGGCCTTCAAACTCCAACATACTGCCTCGATAACGAATGATTCAGAACGGTCGCCAGTTTAACAAATTTTTGGTTGTCGCAAAAAACAAAACCCCGCCGAGGCGGGGTTTGAACGTTTACCGAGCGTTGAATCAGTTGCTGCGCGCGAAGCCCAGAATGCTTAACAGGCTGATGAACATGTTGTACAGCGATACGTACAGGCTGACGGTAGCGCGGATGTAGTTGGTCTCGCCGCCGTGAATGATATTGCTGGTTTCCCACAGGATTGCGCCGGCGGAGAACAGAATAAACAGCGCACTGATCGCCAGATGCAGGGCAGGAATTTGCAGGAACAGGTTAGCGATTACCGCAACCAGCAGCACCACAAAGCCTGCCATCATCATCCCGGACAGGAATGACATGTCCTTGCGCGTGGTCAGCACGTAGGCCGAACAGCAGAAGAACACCACGGCGGTGCCGCCCAATGCCAGCATGATCAGATCGCCGGCCCCGGTATTAATGAACGAACTGAGGATTGGACCCAGCGCATAACCCATAAAGCCGGTCAGCGCGAACGCCGCCAGAATGCCCGCCGGGCTGTTCGCCAGTTTGTGGGTCAGGAACATCAGGCCATAGAACCCGACCAGCATCAGCAACAGGCCCGGTGCCGGTAGCCCCAGCATGGTGCTGGCGGTCGCGGTCAGCGCGGAAAACGCCAGCGTTAACGAAAGCAGGAAGTAGGTATTGCGCAGAACTTTATGCGTGCTGAGCAACGAGTCGCGCGAGGAGGATGAGACGACAATACGGTCCATAATGATCTCTCTTATCAGGTCATCACAAAATTAGTTCCGATGATAGGCAGCGCAAGCGTTTGATTAAAGTTTGTTTACCAATCTTTACCCTTAGTTATCATTGCTGCCACCCTGAGCTGCCGTTGGTGGTTTCTTCAACGCTCGCACGCTAGGTGCTGTTTTTTCGTTCGGTTGAACGGCTATGGGCTTTACAAGCCGATTGGCTCTGTTTATAGTTCGGCTCGTTGCGGAGGGGTGGCCGAGTGGCTGAAGGCAACGGTCTTGAAAACCGTCGACGGGAAACCGTTCCAGAGTTCGAATCTCTGCTCCTCCGCCATACATTCTGACCCCGTGCTCTTCGAGCTCGGGGTTTTTTGTATCTGGTACACTGAAATACCCATAAACTCCTACCTTCCTTCCGTTTCTCTCGCGACCGAACGTCCCCTTGTAAACTGTCACACCGTTTTTTCCCCAATCTGTTCGATCTCATCCCCGACAGATGCGCCGCCAACGCTTGATCAGGGCAGTGCAAAGGTTAAAATAGAGTGATGCGATTGCGCTTAACTCTTTCATGGAGATAGAGATGAACTGGTATCAAGTGGCGTTATGGACCATGATTTTTCTGAAGTCCGGGGCGTTCCTGGTGTTCGTTTGGTGGTGGATGTTCAAGCGTGCAACCAAGCCTTATGTTCGCCCGGAAAACGTCGTTATTGACGAAACGCCAGAGGATGAAAATCTGACCATGGAAGACGTTATGAAGAAACACGGGATTACGCGCGTGGAAAATCAGACTCAATAATCCAGTCCCGGTATAGACAGCACCCGGTGATAACCCCGCACCCTTCGAGCGCGGGGTTGTTGGTTTTAGCTCTTGCAGCCCATCAGCTCCGGCAGCACTCCTGGCTTACTCTTCAGCGAAGCCTGTACATCCTCCGGCAGACCTGCCCAGATAATCAGCCCGGTACGCTTTTCGATCTCGCTGACCGTTACGCGGTACTGGCAGAAATCGGCACTTTTCGGGGTGTTTTGATCAAACAAGAACGCGGCGTAGTGGTTCACTTCCGGGCTGCTGTTGATAAAAATCACCTTCCAGTAGGCGCTGGGGATGGTGTGCGCTTTTTGCGTCCCCGGCAGTTTGCCCATATCACGTTCATACAACGGGCCGGTGACGGTATACACCGAGCTGATATCCGCCCGGTCAATCAGTTTGCGTTCCTGATCTTCCAGCCGCGCCCAGGATCCCTGGTTCAAATCGGCCTTCTGCGGCGTGATGTTGGAAAGATAGTTCAGCGACTCCCAGTCAGACACCCCCGCCAGCGAGGCCAGCGGCGCCTGATGCCCACGGTCAACTTTCAACGCCGCATTGGCACCGGTGTAATCCGCCGGTACCAGCGTATCCGCCGGGTTCAGCGCCGGGTCGGTTTTCCAGTTGCGATCCTTGCCGCTGGCCGGCGTGTCCTTGGTGATGTGGTAAGCCACCCAGTTGGCGAACTTGGTGCTGCTGTTATTGTTCAGCGTATAAGCATGGCGAACGATAGATACGTTGCTACTGCCACCGGTCGGGCAACCCACCGCGCAGTTGTCGATGGATTCGAGCGTTTCTGCCGAAACCTGAGTGGCAAACAGCAGGGCGGCCAGGACTAACATCTTGTTAAAGCGCATATTCATATCCTCAATAAGTTAAAATATACTGTATTTATTTACAGTTGTTTTAACTTATATCAGTGAAATGAATACAACAATGCAACACATTCAGGTTATGAATGTGCTACAGGTGATACACAACGTTGTGTCCAATGGGAGGGGGAAATCGAGAACGGCGATAGCAACAGGCGGTTAACCGTTGATACCACCGGCTAATAGAGGCCTGTGTTTATTCCAACAGGTTATTTACGGTGCGGCGCACATACTGCGTCATTTGCGCCAGATCTTCAGGCGATACTGGCCCTCCGCCGGCACGTACTACCTGCTGTTCTATCTGAGCGATCTCCTGCTCGACCTTATTGGCAATCTGCACCTTGACGATTTTATCCACCGACGAGAGCAGGACTTTCAATACCACTTTCAGCGCAACGTTCTCGCAGAACGAGTCGTAGTGGTGGACTGCCGGCGGCGCAACGGGTGGCTCGGGCGCGCGCGGGGCCATAGCCTTGAAACTGTCTACATTTTCAATAATAAGATCCATGTCTCTTATTAGTTCATCAAAATCTTTAGACACTGACTTATTTCCCTTCGCTATGCGCAAAAACAGAACGCCCGCCATCAGGGCCAATGCCGGTGATAGACGGGCAGAACGAATTTCGACCGTGACGTTCAGGTAGTGAATGGCAGGCTGAGCGGCATTTTAACCTTGCTGCGGGTTGGCAACAAGATGGGGCCGAGCGAATCCGCGGCCCCACAGGGTAGATAACGGAAGGTTATTGCTTAACTTTTCAGCTTGGCAGTGATTTTCGCCACGTGTTCGCCCTGATAACGGGCAATGGTCAGTTCTTCCTGGCTGGGCTGACGCGAGCCGTCACCGCCGGCGATAGTGGTCGCGCCATAGGGCGTGCCGCCGCGGGTGTGGGAGACGTCAAACAGTTCGGGCGTGGCGTAGCCGATCGGAACGATAATAAAACCGTGGTGCGCCAGCGTGGTCCAGGTGGAGGTGATGGTGTGCTCCTGGCCGCCGCCGGTACCGGTGGACGAAAATACGCTGCCTACCTTGCCATACAGCGCGCCGGAAGCCCACAGCCCCCCGGTTTGATCGAGGAAGGTGCGCATCTGCCCGGCCATGTTGCCAAAGCGGGTAGGGGTACCGAAGATAATGCCATCGTAATCGGCCAACTCCTGTGGCGTGGCGACAGGCGCTTTTTGATCGCTTTTGCCGCCGGCCTTGGCGAAGGCGTCCGCCGGTATGGTTTCCGGTACCCGTTTCACGGTGACTTCAACGCCGCTGACCCTGCGCGCGCCTTCCGCTACCGCTTCTGCCAGGGTTTCGATATGCCCGTACATTGAGTAATAAAGGACCAAAACTTTTGCCATGTTGCGTTCCCCGCTCGGTGATTGAAAGAAATGCCCCATAAGCATAGAAGTGAATGCCGAACTTATCCTTGAACCTTATTTGATGCCGGCGACCGCCAGCAGCGCACCGAAGACGATCAGCAGGCCGCCAAAGGCTCTGTCGATGCCTTTGCGCAGGCGCAGCAGGCGCGCATTGACGCCCGGCGCGGAAAACAGCAACGCCACGGCGGCAAACCAGAGAATATGGGCAACCGCAATAAACAGCCCATAGCCGATCTGCACGCTGAGCGGTGTCTGCGGATTGACCACCTGCATAAACAGGCTGACGATAAAAATAGTGGTTTTGGGGTTTAGCACATTGGTCAAAAAACCTATCTTCAGCGCGGCGAAGTCACTGGTGGCGGCTGTGTCTGCGTGGGAAGGGGCAGCGGCGGCAGCTCCGGCGTGGCGCAGCATGCCGACACCCAGATAAATCAAATAGGCGGCGCCGATCGCCTTCAGCAAAGTAAACAACCACAACGACTGTTGGATCAATACGCCGACACCGACCAGGGTATAGCTCACGTGGATCACCACACCGGCGCTGATACCGCAGGCAGTCAGCACCCCTGCGCGGCGGGAAAGCAGCAGGCTGTTGCGCGACACCATGGCAAAGTCCGGTCCTGGGCTGATAACGGCCAGTAAAGTGATGGTGACGACGGCGAGGAGTTCAGTCATAGTTATCCTGTCAAAAAATAAGAAGAGAGTGGCTGATTTATAAGAGGAATAGCCGGCGGTGACAAACGATGAAAACTGACAGTATCAGTGAGAAAAACTCACGCAAAATTAATCGGCCGCTGTCGCTGGGCGGGCTGCGCTGTTTTGAGGCCGCTGCGCGACTGGAAAGCTTTACGCAGGCGGCGAGCAGCCTGAACCTGACGCACGGGGCCGTCAGCCGTGCGGTCAGAGCGCTGGAAGATGAGCTGGGGATTGCGCTGTTCGAGCGCCGTCACCGGCGGGTATATCTTACGCCAGCCGGGCACTCGCTGTTTCAGGCGTCTCAGCAAGCATTCGGCATTCTGGATCATACTGCGCAAACGCTGCGTCAGCAGGCGCAGGACGCGCCGCTGGTGTTGTCGTGCGAGCCAACGTTATTGATGCGCTGGTTGATACCGCGTCTGCCGGCGTTTCAGCAGGCGCACCCGGAAATCAACCTGCAACTGGTGGCCGGTGGCGGGCCATTTTCGTTTCATGACGGCATTACCGCCGCTATCCGGCGCAACGATTTTGACTGGGGGGATAAGCTGCACAGCCTGGCGTTGTTCGGCGAGCGGGTTGGGCCGGTGTGCAAACCTGAAACGCTGCGGCGCTGGGTAACCCTTGGCGACGGCCCTCCGCAGTTGAGTCACGACGCGGTACTGCTGCATTCCGCCACCCGCCCCGACGCCTGGCGGCAATGGGCGCAGGGGCAAGGCGTGGCGCTGACTGGCCAGCCGGAGCAGCGTTTTGATCATTTCTACTTCAGCCTGCAGGCGGCGGTGGCGGGGATGGGGATTGCCATCGGCCCGTGGCAGCAGGTACGCGATGATGTGGCCGCCGGCTTGCTGAGCGCACCCTTTGGTTTTATGCCGGACGGCAGCGGTTACTGCTTATTGTCGCCACAGGAAATCAGGCCGGGCAGCGCGCTTGCCCGGCTGGCGGACTGGCTGAAACTCAGTGCAGACGCCTGAGCTTTTGCTCCAGCCGCTGCCGTTGCCAACGGTTGAAAACCTCTGGCAGCAGCAGGGTGCGCACAGCCCGCATCATCACCGCCAGGCTCATGCCGCCAATCGCCCACAGCGACCAGAGATAGTGCGGATGGGTAAACCAGTTAACGGCAAACAGAAACAGGCCGATGATCGCAAAACGCACCGCCATGCGCAGCAGCTTGCCTTCCGCTTCAACCTGTCGGCGAATAGCCTGTTCGCTCTGACTGTCGTTATCCGGCTGTGCCGGCTGCGGCTGGCTGAGATCGTTCACCTGCAACCCCAACGCCGCGGCAATCGCGGTCAGGGTCTCCAGGCTGGCCTGTTCGCCATTTTCAATGCGCTGAACGGTGCGGGTGCTGAGGCCGGCAATGGTGGCCAACTGCTCCTGCGACCAGCCTTTTCCCAGCCTTAATTGCCTGATGCGGTATGTTTGCATTGCGTTCTCCAAAATGAACCATCACTGAGGCCAAGTGTAGGGGCTGGCCGCGCCAACTGCCACGACAGCGGCACGACATTCGCGCGACAGACGGGTGACACCCGCAGCCGACGAGGGCTAAACTACACTTGCAGTGTGTCCGGCCCACTAACGGAGGAAACAATGACATCATATCGTGGCATCAAACGGGTATTGCTGAGCGACGGCGCCATCAAACATGTGATCGTGGAAGACGACGTGGGCGATGAATGCACCTTCGCCGCCAAAGACTATATTTCCGAGGGGATCCAGCCGCCGTTGGAAGAGCTGCCGGAAGTGGCGGCGCTGGATGATTAAAAGGTGACGTTGCGGATAAAACGCAGCGGCCGCTCGGTGCGGTTGACGTAGGCATAGTGCTGATCGCTGTTGAACACCTGGGTTTCGCCGGCATCCAGCGTCAGGGTCTGTTGTTCCAGCTCCAGCGTCAGGCTGCCGGTGATCACATAGATAATCTCGTTCCAGCCTGCGGCATCCGGCAGCGAGTCGTAGCGTTCGCCCGGCATCAGCGCCCATTCCCACAGCTCCACCCGCTGAAGTGCGGGCACGCTGGCGACCAACACCGCCTGGCTTGCCGGCTCGCGCCCCTGCCAGGCCAGTTCACCCACCAGATGATTGCCGCGTGCTTCCGGTGCCTGGATCAGATCGGTGAAGGCGATATTCAGCGCCTCGGCCAGCTTGTCCAGCACCACCAGGCTGACGTTGCGGTCACCGGCTTCAATCCCGGCCAGCATGCGACGGCTGACGCCGGATTTTTCCGCCAGCGCCATCTGGCTCAGCCCGGCTTGCTGACGGTATCCGCGCAGGTTGCTGCTTAGATATTGCAGCACTTTGAGCGCGTCATGTTTTTCATTGTGCACTATATTGCTCATCCGCAGGCATTCCCTCATACTGGTGCGATCTGTGCATTATATTGCACCCGGCATTAAGGGCAAGTCAGTGTCTGCAGTAAAAAAATCCTTGATTTCCACGCTTATTTTCAAAATCAAACTTCAGGAAGCGGTGCTGATTTTCATCACCATGATTTGGGGCGGCACCTTTTTGGCGGTGCATCACGCCATGCAGGTCAGCGGGCCGTTCTTTTTCGTCGGGCTGCGTTTCGCCGCCGCCACGTTGGTGCTGACGCTGTTCTCCCTGCGCACCCTGCGCGGGTTGACCTGGTATGAATTGAAAGCGGGCATGTTTATCGGCATTGCCATCATGTTTGGCTATGGCCTGCAAACCCTTGGGTTGCAAACGATCAGCAGCAGCCAATCGGCGTTTATTACCGCCATGTATGTGCCGATGGTACCGTTGTTACAGTGGCTGGTGCTGGGGCGTTTTCCCGGCGTGATGTCGTGGGTTGGCGTTCTGCTGGCGTTCACCGGCCTGATGCTGCTGGCCGCGCCGAGCAGTGCGGATATGACGCTCAGCGCGGGCGAGATACTGACATTGATCGGCACGCTGGGCATGGCGGCCGAGATCATTCTGATTGGCGCCTATGCCGGTAAGGTGAATATCAAACGGGTGACGGTGGTACAACTGGGGACGGCGTCGCTGGCCTCGTTCCTGATGATGGTACCGACCGGCGAGGCGGTGCCGCCGTACACCAGTTATCTGCTGTACAGCGCGATAGGGCTGGGCATCGCCAGCGCCCTGATTCAACTGACGATGAACTGGGCGCAGCGCAGCATGTCACCGACGCGCGCTACGGTCATATATGCCGGCGAACCGGTCTGGGCGGGGATCGTCGGGCGTATCGCCGGGGAACGTTTACCGGGGGTTGCCCTGCTGGGTTGCGGGCTGATTGTGCTGGGCGTGCTGGTCAGCGAACTGCGCATTCGCCGCAAAGGCAAGGCAGCGGCGCTGGCTGAATAAGGCCCGGCAGGCCGGGCCCTTGGTGTCAACGTATGGCGTTGTCCGCCAGCGGCAGGATTTTACGATTGCGCAGCAGCGCATTCAGAATAATGGCGCCGAAGGTGGCGGTACCTATGCCTCCCATGGTGAAGTTGCCGATGGTCAGTGCAAAATCGCCGGCACCCAGCACCAGCGTTACGGCCACCATAATCAGGTTGCCGTTATCGCCCAAGTCGACCTTGTTTTGCACCCAGATGCGCGCGCCGGCGACGGCAATCAAACCGAACACCACCACCGAGGCGCCGCCCAGCACCGGGCCTGGAATGGTGTGGATCAGCGCGCCGAACTTCGGTGAAAAGCCCAGAACAATCGCCACCGCCGCCGCGGCGACAAACACCAGGGTGGAGTAAATTTTGGTTACCGCCATCACGCCGATATTTTCAGCGTAGGTCGTGACCCCGGTGCCGCCTACCGAGCCAGACAGCAGGGTCGCCAGCCCGTCGCCGACAAAGGCGCGGCCGATATAGGGATCGAGGTTCTGGCCGGTCATCCCTGCCACCGCCTTCACATGCCCGAGGTTTTCCGCCACCAGAATGATCGCCACCGGGGCAATCAACAGCATGGCGTGCAGGTTAAACGCCGGCGCGGTGAACTGCGGCAGACCAAACCAGGCCGCCTGGCTCAGCGCGCTGTAATCCACCGGCTTGCCGAGCCCAAAACCGTTGGTCACGACCACATAGATCAGGTAGGCGGCGATCAGCCCGAGCAGGATCAGCAACCGCTGCATCAACCCACGGGTGAATACCGCCACCGAACCGATACACAAAATGGTGACCACCGCCATCCAGCTGTCAAAATTGGAAGCCGAGACGCTGCGTACGGCGATAGGCGCCAGGTTCAGGCCGATCGCCATCACCACCGCACCGGTCACCACCGGCGGCATCAGGCGTTCGATCCAACGGGTGCCGACGCTCATCACCACAAACCCAATCAGCAGATACACCAGCCCGCAGGCGATGATGCCGCCCAGCGCCAGCGCAATGTTGGGGTTCGCGCCCTGGCCGCTGTAACCGGTGAGGGTGATCACCAGCCCGACAAACGCCGCGCTGGAACCGAGGTAACTCGGCACCCGGCCGCCGACCACCAGGAAGAACAGCAGCGTGCCGATGCCGGACATCAATATGGCCAGGTTGGCGTCAAAGCCCATCAGCAGCGGCATCAGCACCGTGGCACCAAACATGGCCACCGCGTGTTGCAAGCCCATAACCAGCGTTGGCACCAGCGGCAGCCTTTCATCGGGTGCGACCACCGCACCGTCCAGATTGCCTTGCTTCATGCGCCATTGGGGAAACCAGGTATTCGCCATCGTCATCTCCAAAAACAGGGGGGCAGGTTAGGGGCGCAGGTAAGTGCGCGTTACGGCATTATCGGCAAATCATTGCTTCAATAACGGGTGATAGCGACGATCGAAGTAAGCCAGACCGTGGCTTTCGTCATTACGCGCCAGCGCCACCGCCTGACAGAACAGAATGTCATGGGTGCCGACGCTGACAATTTGGCTAATCCGGCAATCGAAAGAGACCACTGCGCCATGCAGAATGGGGGAGCCGGTTGCCAGCGTGGACCAACGGGCGGCGGAAAAACGCATGTCCATCGGCGTTTTACCGCCAAACAGATTCGACAGCGACTCGTGTTCCGCCGCCAGCGTATTGACGCACAGCGTCTGGTTTTGCTTGAACACCGAATACACCGATGCGGAGCGGTTCAGGCACACCAGCAGCGTCGGGGGCGTATCGGTAACGCTGCATACCGCAGAAGCGGTAAACCCGGCGCGGCCAGCCGGGCCGTCGGTGGTAATGATATTCACGGCCGAACCCAGGCGCGCCATCGCGTCGCGAAAGTCCTGTTTTTCTACGGCCTGTGGCACAAGTGGCGCGCTGGCGAGAAGGGTTTGGGTTTGCATACTTTTTCTCCTGTGGCTGGCCCATAGCGAAGGGCCTGGCGATTGAACTCAGTGTTTCAGTCCTGTGGGCTCATGCTGGGCGTCCGCAGGGCTGCAAGCAGACGACTGGCCGTGGGTTTTCAGCAACCAGCCGAGCAGAATGCGGTTAAAGTTGTCGGCATCCGTCACGCTCATGGCATGGCCGCCGTACGCCATCTGCGCCAGTTCACCGAACGGCAGGCTCTCCGCCAACTGATGCGAGCAGTGATAGGGCACCAGCAAATCATCGCGGGAGCACAACGCCAGCGTCGGGGTGGTAATGTCCGCCAGGTACGGGCGGAAATCGGTGTTCATTAGCGCGCTCAGGCGGCGTAACAAGTTTTCTGTCCCCTGGAAATGCGCCACCTGATGCGCCAGCTCCTCATCCAGCAGCGCTTCGTGCCGCGACAGCCAGTCGGCGGGGAACAAGAACAGCGGCTGGGCGCGCACATAGGCTTCCACGCCGCTGTTGAGCAGCAGGTCCTGGCGCACTTTGAAGCAGCGCCGGGTCTGGCTGTCCAGCGTCGGCCAGCCATTAACCACCACCAGTTTTGCGACCAACTGCGGGTGCGCGAGCGCCAACTGCAGGCCAATCATGCCGCCAAGCGCGTGGCCGACGAAATAACAGCGTTCAACGCCAATCGAGCGCAGCAACTGTGCCACCTCATCCGCCATATCGGCCATACTGTAGCCGGCCGGCACCTCGCCCTTGCTGCGGGCGGTGCCCTGATGATCGTAAACCACCACCCGGAAATGCTCGCTCAGCGCTTCAATCTGCGGTTGCCAGAAACTGCCTGCGCCGCCCAGACCGGCAGAGAGCACTACGGTGGGGGCGAGCGGGGTGTCTTTTCCCAAAATCTCAAAGTACATTCTCGATCCTCTGTAGATAAGGATTCAGCGGCCGATATGGGCCACGGTGGCGATCTCAATCAGTGCGTCCGGTTTCACCAGCCCGCACTGAATGCAGTAGCGCGCCGGTTTGTCGCCAGGAAAATACTCCGCATAGACCTGATTGATGGCGGCATAGTTTTGCCAGTCGGTGAGGAAGATCGAGTTAAAGGTCACGTCATCCATGCTGCCGCCTGCGGTTTCGATCACGCTTTTAATGGTTTCCAGCACGTGGCGGGTTTGCGCTGCCGCATCGCCGACGTGCACCACGTTATTGTCTTTATCGAACGCCAGCGTACCCGAGACGTAAACCACGCCGTCGGCCAGCGTGCCGGGGACGAAGGGTGCCAGCGGTTTGCCGGTGCCCGGCGGCGTAATGATGGTTTTTGGCATAGTCTTGCTCCTGATGAATGATTAAAGGGTAAAGCAGGCAAAACTCATGCCGTTTGGCTGAGCGGGGCGATGAGCGCATCGCAGAAACTGTCGACGTCCGACACCCAACCAAAGAAGGTTTCGATGTTGTATAGCGCCGCCTGCTGGGCAAACTGCGGCCCTGCCTGGTGAGTGGCGTCCGCCAGCACCACGCCGAAATATTCGAGGAAGAAGCCGTCGCGCAATGTGGATTCCACGCAGACGTTGGTGGCGATGCCGGTAAACACCAAATGGTGAATGCCGTAGGAGCGCAGCAGGCTGTCGAGTTGGGTATTGAAGAAGCCGCTGTAGCGCGGTTTCGGGATCACGATATCGCCCGGCTGCGGCTGCAGTTCGTCCACCAGATCGTAGTCCCAGTCGCCCTTGGCCAGCAGCTTGCCCATCAACTCCGGGCGCTTGCGCATGGTTTTCAGCGCGTTGGATTTATGCCAGTTGGGCGAACCCTGGCCGCCGGCTTCGACATACTGATTGTCCCAGCCGTTCTGGAAAAAGATCACCCGGATACCGGCGGCGCGCGCGGCGCTGATGGCGCGTTTGATATTGGCGATCACCGGAGCGGTGGCCGAGACGTCAAAACCGGCGAGATCAAGGTAGCCGCCCTGCGAAGCGTAGGCATTTTGCATATCGACCACGATCAGCGCAGTTTCCTGCGGCGCAAAGGCGATGGCCTCCGGGCGCGCGGGCAGAGTGACGGTTGCACCGGTTTCCGGCGACTGGCGCCGCACCACCGGCTGGTTTTCAACAATTTTCATCAGGCTACCTCACGGCTTTCAGCGGTTTTTGGGCAAACGTCGGCGCGGCTTTTCATCAGCGGCTGGATGCGCTCGCCGAAGTCTTCCACCCCTTTTACGAAGTCATCGAAGGTCAGCAGCACGCCTTCGGTACCGGGCACGGTAGCGATCTCATCCATCATGCGCGCCACGTTGGCGTAAGAACCGACCAGCGTACCCATATTGATGTTGACCGCCGAGGTCGGGTCCGCCATCTGGCGTACGTTGGTGTCGGCGCCGGATTTAGTGTCTTTGCCGCTTTGCTCTGTCAGCCAGGCCAGCGCTTCGGTGTCGGCACCGGCTTTATAGCTTTCCCATTTGGCGCGTGCGGCCTCGTCGGTCTCATCGGCAATGATCATGAACAGCACATAGCAGGCGACGCTGCGGCCTTCGGTATCGGCGGCGGTTTTCAGCCGTGCTGCCGTCGGTGCGAAGGCGGTCGGGGTGTTGACGCCCTTGCCGAAGCAGAAGTTGTAATCGGCGTATTTAGCCGAGAAGGCCATGCCGGCGTCACTCTGCCCGGCGCAGATGACCTTGATGTCCGCCTGCGGCTGCGGGCTGACGCGGCAGTCGTCCATCTGGAAGAACTCGCCTTTGAAGTCGGACTTGCCGGTGCCCCACAGATCGCGCAGCACCTTCACGTATTCCGCCAGATAGTCGTAACGGCGGCCGAAGTAATCGTCGCCCGGCCACATGCCCATCTGCTCGTATTCCGGTTTTTGCCAGCCGGTCACCACGTTCAGGCCAAAACGCCCGTTGGAAATAGAGTCGATGGTGGAGGCCATCCGCGCGACGATCGCCGGCGGCATGGTCAGGGTCGCGGCGGTGGCGTAGATCTTGATGCGCGAGGTGACTGCGGCCAGCCCGGCCATGAGGGTGAAGGACTCCAGGTTGTGATCCCAGAACTCGGTTTTGCCGCCGAAGCCGCGCAGTTTGATCATCGACAGGGCGAAATCGAAATTGTAATGCTCGGCCTTCTGCACGATGGTTTTGTTGAGTTCAAACGTCGGTTTGTATTGCGGAGCATTGCTGGAAATCAGCCAGCCGTTGTTGCCGATCGGGATAAATACGCCAATTTTCATTTGAACACCTCGGGTCTGCGAATGGGACGGTTCACGCGCTGCTTGAATGCTTCCTGCGGGTTCCAAATTGCGCGGCGCTTGTCAGGGTATTGCAAACACAGTGCCAGTTTTTAAAAGGGTCTATTTATCAATTGATTGGATTCGATGTGTAATCGGGTTGTTGAGCGAATGGTCCAAAATAGACCATTTGGTAAAAAATATGTGCACAAAAATCAGGCGCAGTTGCTCGTAAAAGGTGCAAAAAATCCCCCGAAAGGAGTAGGTAAATGCGTGGGTTTCACTCAGTGGCTTTGTTATGCTGATGACCGAATCAGGTGACGCCAAGGAGATGCAGTGAAGCAACAACCCGTTAAACCGCCTACGCGCCGCTCGCGCGCGGTGGCCGCAAAACGCAGCACTATCATGGATGCGGCACTGGAGTTTTTCTCGCTGTACGGTATTCACGGCACCAGTCTGGATCAGGTGGCAGAGCGCGCTGACGTGTCCAAAACCAATTTGCTTTATTACTTCCCTTCGAAAGAAGAGCTGTACGTTGCGGTGCTGAAAGGCATCCTCGACGTGTGGCTGGCGCCGCTAAAAGCGTTGCGTGCCGATCAGGAACCCTTGCAGGCCATTCGCGAATATATCCGCCTTAAATTGGACGTGTCCCGCCATCACCCGCAGGCTTCGCGGCTGTTTTGTCTGGAGATGATCCAGGGCGCTCCGTTACTGAAACTGGAGTTGCAGGGCGGGCTGAAGGCGTTGGTGGACGAGAAATCCGCGATGATCGAGCGCTGGATCGCCGAAGGCCATATCGCGGCGGTGGAGCCGCATCACCTGATCTTTATGCTGTGGGCCACCACTCAGCACTATGCGGATTTTTGGGTGCAGGTAGAAGCGGTGACCGGCAAAACGTTGGACGATGAGGCGTTCTTTCAGCAGACGGTGGACAACGTGCAGCGGGTGATTATCGACGGGATACGCCCGCGTTAATCATCTAAAGAGGGGGAATGCAGGGGGATAAGCGATTATCCCCCTGTTGCTTTTAGGCGGTTTTTTTCTTGCGCAGGAACACGTAAGACAAACCGAGCACCACAAACCACAGCGGCGTGACGATCAGCGCCTGGCGGGTGTCATCGCGCAGCGACAGCAGCACCAGCACAAACACGAAGAACGCCATGCACACCCAGCACATCAGCTTGCCGGCCGGCATCTTGTAGATCGATTTCTGGTGCAGCGCCGGGCGCTGTTTACGGTAAACCAGGTACGAACACAGGATAATGGTCCAGACAAACATAAACAGAATGGCAGAGACGGTGGTCACCAGCGTAAACACCGTCATTACGTTCGGGATCAGGTAAATCAGCACCACGCCGCCCAGCAGGCAGATACAGGAGAAGGTCAGGCCGTTAGCCGGCACCGCGCGCTTGGACAGATTGGCGAACGACTTCGGCGCATCGCCTTCCTGCGCCAGGCCGAACAGCATGCGGCTGGTGGAGAACACCCCACTGTTGGCGGAAGAGGCGGCGGAGGTCAGCACCACAAAATTGATCACGCTGGCGGCAGCCGGCAGGCCAATCAGCACGAACAGCTCAACGAACGGGCTTTTATCGGCAACTACCGAGTTCCACGGCGTGACCGACATAATCACGATCAGCGCAAACACGTAGAACATGATGATGCGGATCGGAATGGAGTTGATGGCGCGCGGCAGCACTTTTTCCGGATCTTTGGTTTCAGCCGCGGTGGTGCCTACCAGTTCGATGCCGACAAAGGCGAACACCGCGATCTGGAAGCCGGCGAAGAAGCCGCTGATGCCTTTCGGGAACATGCCGCCGTCATTCCACAGGTGTGAGAACGACGCTACGGTGCCGGTAGGGGACTGGAACTGCATGGCGATCATCACCAGCCCGGCGACGATCAACCCGACAATGGCGACGATTTTAATCATCGCAAACCAGAATTCCATCTCGCCAAACATCTTCACCGTCGCCAGGTTCAGGCCCAGCAGCAGTAACACGCACAGCAGCGAGGCGATCCACTGCGACAGCCCGGGGAACCAGAACTGGGCGTAGGCGGTGATCGCCACCACGTCGGCGATGCCGGTGACAACCCAACAGAACCAGTAGGTCCAGCCGGTAAAGAAACCGGCCCAGGGGCCGAGCAGATCGGCGGCGAAATCGCTGAAGGATTTATATTCCAGGTTGGAGAGCAGCAGCTCGCCCATGGCGCGCATCACGAAAAACAGCATAAAGCCGATGATCATGTACACGAAGATGATGGAAGGACCGGCCAGGCTGATGGTTTTGCCGGACCCCATAAACAAACCCGTGCCGATGGCGCCGCCGATGGCGATCAGTTGAATATGTCGGTTAGTTAGGTTTCGCCGTAGATGATCTTCTGACGCAGGCGTCGCGTCTGTGGCTATTTTGGAGTGATCTACCATCTGATGATGTCCTGTTTTACCTGTCATGGGTGAAATAGCGAGCTCTGAAGTGGCTCTTTTTTATACGATTATCCGGTTAGCCCGGCTTTAGTAAGGTAGTGCAATAACGCCACCTTTGTGCAACATGTTTACAACATTTATGCGAGGGATAAAAGTCGATTATTCTTTACACCGAGGAGGCAAATCGGACGTCTTGGGGGCGGAAGATTACTCCTCGTGGTAGCAGATTAATAGCCCTAAGCAGCCTTATCTTGTTGATAAAACAGAGGGTTGAAAATATCGCATGAGAAAAAGTAATGGATGTAAGCGTTTGACATTGATAGCGGAGAGGCGAATAATTTAACCCGTTGGGTCGTTAGCTCAGTTGGTAGAGCAGTTGACTCTTAATCAATTGGTCACAGGTTCGAACCCTGTACGACCCACCAACAAATCATGTGGTTACAACACATTCTTGATTCCTTGTTCTCTCTGTCGTGTCATATTTGTGTCGCGATACGTAAAAATCGCGCGGATTTGCCATGTATGTTCAGAAAGGTGATCTGACGCAAGATAAGCCTGACTTCGTACCCTTCTATCGACCCCCAATCCCCCACAATCCAGCAAAATTGATAATGAAAGTCTTGCCAGAATCCACCCTATAGGCGGTGTGTTCAGGTTTTGAAAACGGAGGTTGCTACCTCTGCGTAGCTGTGGCTCCTTGTCTGAGGGGATTTGCTTTGCCGAACCCTAGGTTCGCTGCGGCTGAAAGACGATCACGAGTTTTTTGAAGGTTGCATAGGTTTTTTCATCCGGCGGTGCCGGGATCTCTGCTGAGAAGACGGCAGTCATGCCCGCTTCGCACAGCGGCGTAAAACCCTTAACATTATTGATGTCGGTGACCTTACCCTGGCGGTTCAGGGATATGGACATACTGCATTCTTGCCCGTAATAGCTGTCCTTTATGATCGTTTCCGTAAGTATTGCGTTGGTCACATCGTGGTAATAATCCGTTATTGCGACGCCGGTGCGTTTTGGCTCAGGGGAATTGCTGTGGCATGCGGTTAAGCTGAGCGCAGCCAGGAGGGCGGTGGTGGCGTTTCGCAGGAGAGGCATTTTATTCCCTTAAGTGCTGAGCAGCTTCATCTGAAGCTCGTATCCCATCTGAAGATAAACATTATTATACCCCATCATTCACCCTCTTAGCGCTTATCGCAGCGGTCTTTTGGGGCGTGGTAGAAAGGTGCTCGCTGTTTTACAGTAGTTTGCCAACAGACATCAACGCCACCGCCCAAATCCCGGCGGAGAGTGCGCAGGCACAGTAAACCTGTTTGCGCGGCAGCGAAATCATGCCGGCGACCAAAGGCACGGTGTAGCGCATCACGGCCAAAAAACGCGAGATAAACAACAGTGCCACGCCTTTTTGCTGCAAGGCTGACTTAGCCTTGTGCAACGCGCTGCGGTACCTGGCCGGCAACCACTTCCCGTGTTCACGGCCCTGGAGCAATGCACCGCAATGGAAAGATAAAACGGAACCGAGCATCGCACCCAGAGCAATCGCCCCCCAGACGTAACCGTCGGCCAGCACCGGTTTGCCGGCGACAACGCCCAGCATCAGCGTAATCGATGCCGGCGGCAGCAGCGAAGAAATAAAAATAACCGACTTGCCGAACGAAAACAGAAAGATGAACAGCAGCAGAAAGCCGGGTTCCGGTCTGTATTTGGCGATAATAAGTGTCCATTCCGCCATGAAAAATCCTCATAAAATATGTCTGAGAACCAGTGTCCCATTGCCCGCTTCAATAAAGGTTAAATATTGGGCAAGGAGCGACGTTTTACTCGGTAACTTGCATTATCCACGGTGCTGATGCGGTGCCGTTCGGGTGCATAAGGATAAGGATTCAGGGTAGAGTGGGCTCACATGATAGATACGCTAAAAGGAAAAAAGCGCGATGCTAAAGGTGATTGCTGAGGATTTTATCAAGATCGATTGTGTTGAAACGGTGATGCCGCTGTATCGGGAACTGGTGGAGAAAACCCGGCAGGAGCCGCTTTGCCTCTCCTATGAACTGTTTATCGATCACCAAGACCCTGGGCATTTTATTTTTGTCGAGGAGTGGCCCGATCGGGCTGCATTGGACGTACATTGCCAAACCGAACATTTCACGCGGCTGGTACCCTTGATCAACCAGCACCAAAGCAAACCCTGTACCTTTCTGTTTATGAAGCCTTTTTCTTCCACGAAGGATTAAAAGGGCAAAAAAATCCCCGCAGAGCGGGGTCAATGGCTTCTCAAACACGGTCTTGTAGTGCTTAAACGCTAGACTGCGAATGATTACCATTCTCTAAGAATATTCTCAAAAGGAGAGGGCTGCCGCTTGCCGCACCTGTTCAACCCAGCTCTGCTGGTAGCCAAACGTCGGCGTCTCATACCTCGTTAATCCATAACGGACGATGGCCTTCACAGCCCGGCTGGCGAGCGGATTTTTTTGCGCGATTTGCCGGGCGATGCTCAGCGCTTCATCCTGTGCCGAACCTTCGCTGATACGAGATATAGCGCCGTGCTGCCAGGCCTCCTCCGCGCTTATTGTTCGGCCGGTCAACAACCAGTCGAGGGCGATATAAGGAGAGATCCGCGCCGGTAGCCGCGAACAACCGCCTTGCGCCGCAATCAACCCCAGCCCGGTTTCCGGGAAACTGAATCGTGCGTTGCGGTTGGCGACGATCAGGTCGCAGGCCAATGCAATCTCGAAACCGCCGCCGTAGGCAATGCCATCGACGGCGGCTATGAGGATCTTGGCGAGTTGGGCATGCACGATGCCGCCAAATCCCTCAGGCTCGACCACTGGCAACTCCCCCAGGCGGAACGCCTTCACGTCCATCCCGGCGGAAAACACCTCCGGATGACCGGTCAGCACAATCGCCCGAATCGCGTCATCCTGCTCGGCCCGTTGCAGATAAGTTTGAATCAGGCGCGCCATGTCCAGATTGATGGCGTTCTTTTTCTCCGGTCGATTCAGGGTAATAACGGCAACGCCGTCATCGTGGCGCTCGTAGAGCACCGGAGGCAGAGGGTCATTCATGGGCTTTCTCTCCCTGGAAGAAGAACAGCGTCAGCAGCAGGGCGATGGCCCCCAGCGGCAGCGAAAACAGCGGCAGATAATAGGCTGGCAGCGTATACAGCGTCAGGCCGCCGAGCATGCCGCCGGCAGCGATGCCTGCATAGAGTACGGAGCTGTTCAGTGAGACGGTCAGTGCGCCAAAGCGTTTCGATAGCGACAACAAGTGGTGTTGGATCGGCACCAGATACATCCAGCCGGTAATGCCCCACACCAGAAAGATCGTCAGCACCCACCAGGGGGAGGTAACGTAAAAGGTGAGCAGAAACAACGAAACCGTCTGAATAGTCACCGAAAACAGCAGCACAAACTTGCTGCCGAGGGTATCGGTCAACACGCCGGAAACGAAATTGCCGATAACGGCTCCAACACCGAATACCAGCAGTGCGATCGGTAAAATAGCCTCCGCGCCCAACTGGGTATGTTTCAGCAGTACGCTGACATAGCTGTACACAATATGTTCGGAACAGACGGCAAAGAAAGTGATCAGCAATGTGGTCAGCACCGCTTTTTGCCGCAGTGGGGCGAGCCGCTCCTTCAGCGTGTGTTTACCCGGTGCGGCAATGGCGCGCAGCGCCAGCGAAAGCCCCAGCAGCGAAACGGCGCCCAGCAGGGCAATCAGCAGGAAAATCTCCCGCCAACCGATCAACTTGGCCAGGAAGGTGCCAAAGGGAATGCCAAGGGCGATGGCCAGCGTCATACCGCCGTAAACTATCGAGATGGCCAGCCCGCGCCGCTTTTCCGACACCAGCCCGACCGCGGCGGCGGCGGCTTGTGGCGTGTAGGCTGCGGCCCCCAGCGCCGCCAGCACGCGACCGGCAGAGATTTGCAAAAAACTGTCGGCAAATGCGCAGGCCAGATTACCGGCGATAAATAATACCAGGGCGATCTGTAAAATATGCTTGCGGTTGAGGTTACCAAACAGCCAGGCGGTCAGCGGGGCAAACAGCATATAGGCGAGGGCAAACACCGAGATTAACTGCCCCGCCTGAGCGGGGCTGACAGTAAAGGTGTCGGAAATCTCGCTAAGCACGCCGGCGACGATAAACGCATCGGTGCCAATGGCAAAGGTGCCGGTCGCCATCAGACAAAGCGTGAGAAAATGGCCGTTATAATCCGTCAACTTCATCCTGCTCTCCGTAATTCATTGGCGGCCCAGACTTTGCTCAATGCCGCCAGGAAATAGTCCACATCCTCATGAGTATGGGCAGAGGTCGGCGTGACGCGCAAACGCTCGCTGCCTGCCGGTACCGTCGGGGCATTTACCGGCTGCACATAAATATCGTACTCGTCGAGCAGCACCTTGCTGATGTGTTTGTTCCGGTGCGGATCGCCGACCAGCACCGGCAGAATGTGGCTGTCTTCCGAAACCAGCGGGATACCGGCGGCGCGCAGGCCGGACTTAAGATGATCGATAATCGCCAGCAGGTGTTTGCGTTGATTGTCATGCTCAAGATTGTATTTAAAGCTGGCCAACGCGGCAGCCACCACCGGCGCAGGGGACGACGTACTGAAGACAAACGCCGGCGACCAACTGCGTACCGCCTCAACCACCACGCGTGGTGCGGCGATATAGCCCCCGGCGGCACCGTAAGATTTGCCGAAGCCGCCCTGGATAATAGTGATCTTATCCAACAGGCCCAGTTGCTCGGCATAACCCAGGCCGCGATGGCCGTAAACGCCTGCGGAGTGGATCTCGTCCAGGTAGGTCAGTGCTTGATATTTCTCCGCCAGTTCCACAATCTGCGCCAGCGGTGCGAAGTCGCCGTCCATCGAATAGAGCGACTCGAAGGCGATCAATTTGGGGCGGTCGGGATCGGCCGCCAGCAGGAGCTCTTCAAGGTGCGCCACATCATTGTGGCGGAAGATTTTTTTCTCCGCCTTACTGTAGCGAATACCGTAGATCATCGAGGCGTGGTTAAGCTCATCGGAAAATACGATCAGATTGGGAATGGCGTCGCAAAGGGTGGACAACGTGGCGTCATTGGCCCCGAAGCCGGTGGTGAACAGCAACGCGGACTCTTTGCCGTAGGCGCTGGCCAGCAGCGTTTCCAGTTCGCTGTGGTAGACCGAGGTGCCGGAAATGCTGCGGGCGCCGCAGGTGCCGAGGCCGACGCGATTCACCGCCTCGGTGGTAGCCAGGATGACTTTGGGGTGATGGCTCATCGCCAGATAATCGTTCGAGCACCAGACGTTCAGGCGGCGCTCTCCGTCCTGCCCGTGGCTGGTGGCCCAGGGTTTATCCACCACACTGCGTTCGAGGTTGAGGAACTCGCGGAACCGTCCTTGTTTTTTGGTTTCGGCCAGTTTTTCTTCAAGAATGTTTAATACGCTCATACGGAATTCCTTGCATTAAAGGGCTTTAATAACCAATGAAACGCCTTGGCCGACACCGACACACATCGTCACCAGCGCGTTGTTTACCTGCCGGGCGTTGAGTTCCAGCGCGGCGGAAAGCACCAGTCGCGCGCCTGACATCCCGAGCGGATGACCGAGGGCGATGGCGCCGCCGTTTGGGTTGACCCGTGTATCGTTGAAATCGATACGCCAGTTTTTCAGCGCGGCCAACACCTGTGCGGCAAACGCCTCATTAATTTCAATCACGTCAAAATCGTTCAGGGTAAAGCCGGTTCGCGCCAGCAACCGGTCGGTGGCGGCGATCGGCCCGATACCCATCACCGACGGGGCAACGCCCGCACTGGCGCTGTCGCCAATCTCCGCCAGCGGTTGCAGTGATTTGCGTTTCACATAGCGGCCGGAAGCCAGCAGCAGTACGGCCGCTCCGTCGTTGATGCCGGACGCGTTGCCGGCGGTGACCGATCCGTCGGTAATAAAGGCCGGTTTCAGCGCGTGGAGCTTTTGCAACGTGGTCTGGCGTGGAAATTCATCCTGTTCGAAGGTCTTGCGGGTTTTACGATCCACCTGCACCTCGAGTGGTGTGATTTCCCTGGCCAGTCGGCCATTTTCAATGGCGCGCCAGGCTTTTTGCTGTGAGTTCAGGGCAAAAATATCCTGATCTTCACGGGATATTTGGTGTTGCTGAGCCACGTTCTCCGCCGTAATGCCCAGAGGATCGCAACCATAGCGCTCCGCCAACTGCGGATTGACAAAACGCCAGCCCAAGGTGGTGTCGTACAGCTTGACGCCCTTGTCGAAAGGCGTTTCGCTTTTGCCCATCACATAGGGCGCCCGGCTCATGCTTTCCACCCCACCGGCCAGCACCAGTTCGCTGAGGCCGCTTTTTATTTTTGCGCTGGCGTAGATCACAGCATCCAGCCCGGATGCGCATAGCCGGTTCAAGGTTATGGCCGGTACGCTCTGATCCAGGCCAGACAACAGCGCCGCCATGCGGGCGACGTTGCGGTTGTCCTCACCGGCTTGATTAGCGCAACCCAGGATCACTTCATCGATATCCGGCTCCGCATCAGGGTGCCGTTGCAGCAGTACCCGAATAATGGCCGCCGCCATATCATCCGGACGCGTCAGCGCCAGACTGCCGCCGTAAGCGCCGATAGCCGTGCGCGTGCCGTCGATCAGATAGACCCCATCGTCTTTAATCGTCATCATTTTTCCTTAGGGCGCTACAGCCAGCTCAGGCCGGGCCGCGTTCAGCAATGAGTAATGCGGGTAATAGCGCGTGGAGTGCAGCAATTGCGCCATGTTATCCAGCGTCGATTTCACGTTTTTCTGCCCGAGCTGCGCCAACCAGGCAAAAATGCCGTCGGCATAGTTCACGCCGGCCACGGCGGCGATATCGATATCTGCCCGGCTGCAAACGCCGCTCTCCACCATGATCACCGATTCATTGATCAGGCTGCTCAGTACGCGGGCAACGATCAGGGCAGGGGAATCTTTAATAAACTCCACCTGAGCGATGAGGGTTTGCAGCAGCGTCAGAAACAGCGCTTTATTCGTCTCTGTGGCATGTTGATTGTGGGCGGCCACCAGATAAGCGGTGTCGGCATAATTCAGCGCAGCGTCAATCACGAAGGTGTCGAGAGCGGTTAAGCCGGCGAGCAGGTTCGCCGTTCTGCCATCGGTGATTTTGATCGCCAGCCTGTTATTCACCAGGATAAAACGCCCCAGTTCCGGCCGTTCCGGCAACCGCTGAACGCGCAGCGCAGGCCAGGTGGCCAAAGCGCGCTGTTGCAGGTGATCGAATAAAGCGTGTTCACCATAAAAATGCAGTGAAGTTGGCGTGTCGCCCTCAGTGGTCGGGTTGGGCGGTGTAGCAGGTTGGGAAGCAAAAAAAGAACGCCCGTTTTTCCTCCCCAGCAGCCCGGCATCCACCAGCGAGCGTTGCAAATGGCCGGGGGTATAGCGGGGGTCGAACTGCATATCCTGCCAAATCTGTTTGCTGACCTGATAGTTGATATCTTGGCCGATAAAATCAGTCAGTTCTAAGGGGCCCATGCGAAAATGCCCGCCAGCCTTGAGGGCGCGGTCGATCTGTGGCGCCAGCGCCACGTTTTCCTCCAGCAGCCGGAACCCTTCCAGATAGAAAGGCCGCGCCATGCGGTTAACAATAAAGCCAGGCGTGGCTTTGCAGACCACAAACTGTTTACCCAACGCTGTTACCAACTGCTGGCAGCGTAGACTGGTGGCGCGAGAGGTAAAATACGAGGGAATAATTTCGATCAACTTCATCAGCGGCGCCGGATTGAAAAAATGCAGGCCGATAAAGCGCGGGTTGTTTTCCACCCCCGCCGCCAGTTTGTTCAGCGACAGCGAGGAAGTATTGGTCGCAATGATCGCCTCCGGTTTTACCGTCGCCGCAATGGCTGCCAGGATTTCATGCTTGGTTTGCTCATCTTCCGCAATGGTTTCAATCACCAGATCGCTGTCGGTTATGGCGTCAAAGACGTCCGAGAAAATAATATTGGCTAATATCTGGCCTTTTTTCTGCAGGGTTATTTTTCCGTTATCTATTTTTCTGTCCAGGTCGCTGACAATATAGTCACGGGCCTGATTGAGATTATTACCATTGCGATTATAAAGTACGGTTCGTATGCCGTTCAGCGCCAGGAGATAGGCGATGCCTCTGCCCATGGTCCCCGCACCAATAACGGCGGCTGAACGGATTGCCGAATTATTCTCTGCCATAGAAAATCCCCGTGAGTATTTTTCTGCATTGCCAAATTCGCAAATGCTTATAATTTATTTGGATTTGGAGCGACACTGGGTGCCTATGGCGAAGGTAATGGGTGGCGAGATGACTGTCTAACGGTAAAAGTGACAGGTTTACAATAATAGGCGGTTATGGTATTCGCGTAATTTTCATCAGGGGGTAGGTTTTAACGCGTTATTTATTAGCTATAGAGGTGATGATAGCTTTTTTTGTTATAGCCATTGTATTTTTTATACTATGAAACGGCTGTTGTAGCCAGGGAGCCACACTATAGTTAATGTTACTTATCGATTGCCGGCCCAGCTTTCTGGAGAACGTGTTTTATGGATAACCGCATTCAGCCTTTTATGGACGCTTTACTCGACAGTGTGCACGACCGTGAGCTTTTTTTACGTCGTCTGGAACCCTGCGCCCAGGCACTGGGCTTTGAGTACTATTCCTACATTGTGTTTTCCTGCTACCCGGCCAGCCGGCCAAAAATGCTGATAGAGGGAAATTATCCTGCAGAATACCTGGAGGACTACCGCAAGCTGCGGGTGTATTTACAGGACCCGGTTATCGATCAGGCCCATCATTCCACGCTGCAGTTTCATTGGGACGAAGAGTTCTATCAAGATAAACCGGAACTGTGGTGGCGTATGGCACAGTTCGGTATCCGTGAAGGTTGGTCACAGTCAATCAAGGACTGCTACGGTCGGTTGGGCATTCTCACCTTTGCCGGCAAAAAAATCCCTGAGCAGTCGCCGGAGGCCGGTGCGCGTAACGAAACCTTTTTCCTGTGGTTGGCGCAGATTACTCATAAAACGTTGCGCGAAGCATTAATATCGGTGAACGACGAGGCGATCAAAGACGTGTTGACGTTGCGTGAAAAGGATATTTTACGCTGGTGCAGCGAAGGCAAAACCTCAGAGGAAATTGCCATGCTTATGGGGTTGAGTGAAAGAACGGTGAATTTTCACATCGGTAATTCGATTAAAAAATTGTCGGTTGCCAATAAAACTGCCGCCACGGCGAAAGCGGTGTATTTGCAACTCATTTAACTGATATTGCAATAATTAATCGACTAGCTGTTAACCTCGCTATGTTTATATTTTGTTAAATAACCAATTATCCCGGCCAGGAGTTACCGGCGATCACAAAAGCACGAGAAAGCGGTTCACGCACCATTCTCCCGGCAGTACCCTATAGGCACCAAGGTTTACATAGAAGGGATGTAATATGTACAAGACCATACTAGTGCCGATAGATATTGAAGAAGATCTGCTGACAGAGCATGCGTTGAAGAATGTCGAGTACCTGGCGAAAATTTCCGGAGCCAAAGTGCATTTCTTCCACGCGTTGCCGGATGCCTCGGCGTTCGTTACCGCCTATTCGTTTGGCATCAAGGAGTTTGAGAATCAGGCGGAAGTAAAAGCGGTCGATAAGCTCAAGAAAATCATGTCGGAAATTGATATTCCACTGGAGCGTCTGGATTACACCATCAGCTTTGGCTCCCCGCGCGATCAGGTGCTGGAATTGGCTGAGGAAATCAAAGCGGATTTGATCATCATCGGTTCGCGTCGCCCGAGCGTGAAAACCTACTTGCTGGGATCTAACGCTGCGGCGATTGTGCGCCACGCCAATATCTCGGTCATGGTTGTCAGATAATTCGTTAAATCAGGCCCGCAGTTCAGTTTGCGGGCCTGTATCATTTAGCGGCAGAGGGCCACAATTTCTTCATACAGCGCCAGCGGCAAGGTCACGCCGTGTTGCTCGCTGTATTGCCGCTTCTGAAAACGCCGCTCCCCTGGAATACGTGCCCCTTGCCCTGACATATCGGCGAACAAGGCTTCCGCTCTGGCAAAGTGAACCGCGTTGTCGGCCCCCATAAAACGTTCGGGATCCATGGCGATAATCAGCTCGCCGCCATAAGGGGAGGAGCCGGTCTGCCGATCGTAGGCCAGCGATTCCTTACTGGTCATATCGCCAATCAATGGCCCGGCAAGCAGTTCAACCATCGCTGCCAGCGCAGATCCCTTATGGCCGCCAAAGGTCAGCATCGCGCCCTGTAACACGCTGGCCGGATCGGTTGAGGGTTGCCCCTGTTCATCAATACCCCATCCTTCCGGCAGCGGCGTGCCGGCGCGGCGGTGCAGCTCGATTTCGCCACGTGCCGCGGCGCTGGTGGCCATATCAAAGATAAACGGCTGGCGCTGCGGGCGCGGCCAGCCAAAGGCGATAGGGTTGGTGCCGAATAACGGGCGGGTTCCCCCGGCGGGGGTAACCCAGGCATGGCTGGGCGTGCATGCCAGCGCCACCAACCCTTGCTCGGTTAAGGGTTCAATATCAGCCCACAGGGCGGAAAAATGCACACAGTGGTTAATGGCCAACGCCGCTATGCCGTTAGTGCGCACTTTGTCGACAAAAGCGGGGAGTGCGCGGCGATAAGCCAGCAGTGAAAAGCCGTCGTTGGCGTTCACCCGCAGGATCGCCGGAGCGCTGTCGATAAGCACCGGAACGGCGTCGGCGGACACATTGCCGGCCAGTAGCGAGCGTACGCAGCCAAGCACCCGGTACAAGCCGTGCGAGGCGCAGCCATCACGTTCGCCGGCGGTCACATTCTGTGCGACGGCATCGGCATGTTCAACGCTGAAACCGTTGCTGCGCAGTGCACGCAGCGCGAGATGATAGGCCTCGCTCAGCGATAGCGTCTGGGTTTGCGTCATGAGATTTCTCCTTTGCGGTTACTCTTCTTCATCACCGTCGAAATTCGCCTTGGGCAAACAGGTATAGGCACCCCAGTAGTAAATCACCAGCGCAATGACTGCCACCGTCAGGGTATCCCACGGGTGACCGATGGCGTTGATACCGCCAAAGCTACCGAGATAAGACGCCACAATAATCAGCGCGTAGAAGCCGATCAGCCACAGTGAGGACCAAATCTGCTGGCGGAGGCTGACGGCATGGGTGGGCACCTTGTTTTTGAACAGGATATAAACCACGAACATCAGGATCTGCAGGCCCAGCAGCCAGGAAACGGTGTTCCAGCCGGACCAGTAGACGATGAGTGCCGATATGATGAATGACACCGGGCCGAGCACGCAAAAGCCCCTCACGAAGAACGGGCGATGCAGGTCCGGCGCATTACGCCGCAGGCCGGCGGCGGTGACGGGCGCAATGGCGTAACTCAGTACCAGCGCGGCGGATACTACGCCGATCAGCTTCTCCCAAGAGGGGAAGGGCAGCGTCCAGAAGATCGACAGACCAAAGGTCAGCCACAGCGCGGGGCGTGGAATGCCGGACGCCCCGTCGACGCGGGTAAAGATTTTAAAGAAGGTCCCGGCGCGTGCCCAACCGTAGATCACCCGTGGCGTGGCATTCATATAGATATTGCCGGTGCCGCTCGGCGAGATAATCGCATCGCTCACCACCAGGAACGCCAGCCAACCCATGCCCAGCGTGATGGCGATATCGCGATAAGGCAGCGAGAATTGCTGGCTGATACCGGCCCAACCCCCGCTAAGCATCTCGCTGGGAATGCTGCCGAGGAAAGCCACCTGCAACAGCACATAGATGATGGTGGACAGTATCACCGACAGGATCAGCGCGATGGGAATCGTACGTTGAGGGTTTTGCACCTCGCTGGCGACCGAGATAATCGGCGTCAGGCCGAGATACGCGAAGATAATCCCGCCCGCCGAAATGGCTGCTTCCACCCCGGCGGAACCAAAGGGGGCAAAGCCCTGACTGTACAAATTTTCGGGTTTGAAGAAGTTGAACAGCACCACGATCACCAACAGCGGCACCATGAATTTAATCACGCTGATCAGGTTATTGGATTTGGCAAAGGTTTTGACGCTGTAGTAGTTAAGGGCGAAGAAGAAGCACAGCAGCACTAACTGTACACCCCAGCCGAATAGCGTCGGGTCGCCGGAGCCAGGTTGACTCAGAAAGGGAAACCAGGCGGCGGCGTATTGGCGGGCGGCGACGATCTCAATCGATATCAGGCTGGAGAAGGCGATCAGGGTGATAAATCCCAACAGATAGCCCATCAGCTCGCCGTGGGAAAATACCGGATAACGGATGATGCCGCCGGCGCGCGGCAGTGCCGCACCCAGTTCACAATAGACGATACCGAGCAGTAAAACGGCCAGGCCGCCGATAAGCCAGGAGTAGATGCCCGCCGGGCCGGCAATGGAAGAGACGTGGCTGGCGGCGAACAGCCAGCCGGAACCAAATATAGCGCCCAGACCGATAAACGTCAGATCGGTGAGCGTAAGCTGCTTCTTGAATTTGCCTTGGGTTGTCATAGGGTTACCCTTTTGTTATTTGATGGCATGCAGATACGGCCTGGCTAGTCATTGGCAGATAAAGTAATGGGATCCCGGGTATAAATGCCGTTAACCAGCCGTAACAGGCCAAGTGGGTTGCTGTCTTGCAACGGCGGAGGCAGTAACGCCGCCGGGTAATTCTGCAAGCAGACCGGGCGCAGGAAACGTTCGATGGCCAGCGTGCCTACCGACGTGCCGCGTACATCGCTGGTTGCCGGATAAGGACCACCGTGCACCATGGCGTCACAGACCTCTACCCCGGTGGGATACCCGTTGAACAGCACTCGCCCGGCCTTGTGCACCAGCCGTTGAGCCAACAGCGCCGCATCGGCGTGATCATCTTCGTCTGCCAGCAGGGTGGCGGTCAGTTGCCCTTGCAGGCTCTCCAGCACGGCAGCCAGTTGACGGTTGTCTTCCACTGCCACCAGGATCGCCACCGGGCCGAAGACTTCCTCCTGAAGCAGAGGGTTGCCGCTCAGCAACAGGTTGACGTCGGCCTGATACAGTTGCGGTGCGGCCAGATGCGGTTGCTGCTCGCGGTTGCCGGCCAGATGGCGGATACCCGGCGTCTCTTCGAGCGCTTTTAATCCATTGCGGTAATGCGTCAGCGTGTCGGCATTCAGCATAGGCTGGGGTGCGGCAGCATTTATCTGGGTGTTTAACTCGTGAATCAGCTGACGGAATGCTGCACCCTGTAGGCCGAGAATCAACCCTGGCTTGGTGCAGAACTGGCCGCACCCCAGGGTGAACGAGGCAACCAGTTCCTGGGCGATTTTCTGCCCACGCCGGGCCAGAGCCTGGGGCATCACGATCAGCGGGTTAATGCTCGACATTTCGGCGAACACCGGAATAGGCTGCGGACGGCGCATGGCCAGATCGAACAAGGCTCTTCCACCCCGCAGCGAACCGGTAAAGCCTACCGCCTGAATGGCCGGGTGCTGCACCAGCTCTGCGCCGATGCGATCGCCGTAAATCATGTTGAACACCCCTGCCGGGATTTGCAGCTGCACTCGGGCCCGTTCAATCGCCTGCGCGGTCAGTTCTGCGGTGATCATATGGCCGCCGTGCGCCTTGAACACTACCGGGCAACCCGCAGCCAACGCGGCCGCCGTGTCACCGCCAGCGGTGGAGAACGCCAGCGGAAAGTTGCTGGCACCGAACACCGCTACCGGGCCGATAGCGGTGCGATATTGCCGCAGATCCGGGCGAGGTAATGGCGTTCGCCGCGGCAGGGCGCAGTCTATGCGTGCGCCATGCATATCGCCGCGACGCAACAGAGTGGCGAATAACCGCATCTGACCGCTGGTTCTGGCGCGTTCACCGCTCAGGCGAACCAATGGCAGGGCGGTTTCCTGCATGGCGAACGCGAAGAAATCCTCCCCCAGCGCGTCCAACTGATCGGCAATGGCATCAAGAAACGCCGCCCGGCGCTCGGCGCCGATTTGCGAATATGTGGTGAAGGCCTGCGCGGCGGCCTCGGCTGCGGCTGCGGCCTCAGCGGCGGTGGCCTGATGGAAGCGATGGCCGGTTGGCTGGCCGTTATCGGCACGCAGGCTGACCAGCATAGCTTCTCCGCCGGCACGGCGTTCGCCGCCGATAAATTGTTGGCCGCTGATGGCATAGATGTTGGGCATGTTTCCCCCCGTCAGGAAAATGAGAGTGCCCGGCAGACGGCCGGGCGAAGGTGGCGATTACAGGCCGACGTCCGGCAGTTCGGGGCGTTTTGCCAGCGCTTTTTTGATCACTGCCGTGACTTCCGCCAAGGTATCGCCTTGCAGCGCCAGGCGCGGGGGACGGGTAACAGCGCTGCCGCGGCCCACCAGTTCTTCACACAGCTTGATGCACTGCACCAGATCCGGCCGCGCATCGAGGTGCAGCAGCGGCATGAACCAGCGGTATAGCGACAACGCTTCTTCAAAGCGCTTTTGCTTCGCCAGGCGGAACAGCGTTTCTCCCTCACGTGGGAAGGCATTGGACATCCCGGATATCCAACCTTCGGCCCCGACGGCGATGCTTTCCAGCACCACGTCATCCAGCCCGGCGAACAGGACAAAACGATCGCCAACCTCGTTGCGTAGATCGATAAAGCGGCGGGTGTCGCCGGAAGAGTCTTTGAAACACACGATATTTTCGCAGTCGACCAGCGAGGTCAGGATGTCGGGCGTTACATCGTTTTTGTAAATGGGTGGGTTGTTGTAGACCATGATCGGCAGATCGCTGGCGGTGGCGACGCTGCGAAAGTGTGCGGCAGTTTCGTGGGGTTTGGCGGAGTAAACCAGTGCAGGCATCACCATAATGCCGTCGACACCGGCTTTTTGCGCTTCGCGTGCCATATTGCGTGCAAAGGCGGTGGTGAATTCGGCTATGCCGGCGATCACCGGCACCTGGCCCTGGGCCGCATCCCGCGCTACCTCAATGACCGACAACTTTTCCTGTACCGTCAATGACGTGTTTTCGCCGACGGTGCCGCACACCACCAGACCTGAAACGCCGTCCTTGACCAGATTTTTGATTACCGTATGAGTGGCGTCGAGATCCAGAGAGAAATCACTGCGAAACTGGGTGCTGACCGCCGGGAACACGCCGCTCCATTTAATGGCTTTATGACTCATAGTGTTTATCCTGTCGTCCAAGTTTGTTAATCGATGGTGAACTCTTGGTGGAATCCAACCACAGATTGACCTGTATTGTTCGCGGGGGCTTGACGGTTTTCGCCGAATGCCACGACGAAATTGGCACAGTAACGCAGATCATCGGGCGGCAAAAAACCTGAGGGTTCTTCCGCCGAGAAAAGAGAGCAGAGGGAGTAATATCAGCCGGTTAAGGGATTATCGTTAGCCGGAAATCGCGAGGGGTCAAGCCGGTCATCGACTTGAACTGACGGCTGAAAGCGCTGTGATCGGTATAGCCGCACTGCAGGGCAATGTCGGTGATGGGTAAATCACCGGCCAGCAATTCGGTCGCTTTTTCCAGCCGAACCTTGTGGATCATCTGGCGTGGCGTGAGGTGAAAAATGCGTTTGCAGTAGCGTTCGATTTGCGCCACGGAAAGTGCGGTGAGCGTTGTTAGCTCCTCGAGGGCGATCGGCCGGGCGTAATGCTGGCGAATATAGACGTCGATGGCCGCCAGCCGTTGATAGGCCGGGTGATTGGCTTTGGCCTCCTGCAGGTCATGCGAGATGCCAGCCATGCCAATGATTTTGCCCTGTGCGTCATACAGCGCCAGTTTTTGCGTCAGGCACCAGCCGGTTTCCCGACCGTTATACAGATGCATTTCCAACTGATCCTGAATCAGCACCCCGTGGCGCAACACCCGGAGATCCTGCTCGGTGTAACCTGAGCCAAGCTGGGCGGGAAAGATGTCCGCTGAGGTTTTTCCCAGCAATGGCATGACGGTTTTAAACCCACAGCGCTTGGCCAGCGTCAGGTTGGCCAACAGGTAACGCGCCTGCGCGTCCTTGATAAAGAACACCACGTTGGGGATGGCGTTGAGCAGCGGGGCGATCAGCGCCAGCGAATTCAGCAACTCGTGCAGGTTGTTGGGGCGCTGTTGCGCCAGGCCATCGCACAGGCGGGACAGCTGTTCTACGGCGAATACGTCATCTTCCTGCTCATCAATAACGGGCTGGGGAGGAGTAACAACCTGATGGTCATGGGCTAATCGCATAGCAATACCTTTTCCCGCTGTTTGCCACCGAACCTGAGGCGGTTCGGGCAGGCCATTCTTGGCGCCGTTAATCAATATTAACTTTCTGATAACTTTTCAAGCGCAGCTGCCAAATATGCGCATTGCCGCATACTTTTTCTTTTTGCAGATCAGTTTTTAGCAAATAAAACGGCTGCCACCTCGCAGCTTTAGAAATAACACATCAATAACACAATGATAAATAAGTCATTCTTATGGCGTTCAAAACGGAGCTGTGCGACGTCGGTTAAACGCCGCTGCGGGCATTGTGCTGATTTCTGCATTTGCCGCGCCGAAATGCATCAAGCCGCCGTCGGCGTATTCGGTCAGGCTAAGGCTATCGGTAACATGTCATTAACCCAGGAGGCTCCGATGGCACTTTCTTCGCATTTCACCGGACTGCGGGCAATCGATTCCCACACCGGCGGGGAACCCACCCGATTGATTATCGAGGGATTCCCCGATCTGGGCAGCGGCAGTATGGCGGAACGCAAGGCATTGTTTGCACAGCAGTATGACGACTGGCGCTGCGCCGTCATTCTGGAGCCTCGCGGCAATGATGTGCTGGTTGGGGCATTGCTGTGCCAGCCCTGTTCACCGCAGGCCGCCGCCGGGGTTATTTTTTTCAACAATGCCGGCTATCTGGGTATGTGCGGCCACGGCACTATCGGGCTGGTCGCCTCGTTGGCCTATCTGGGGCGGATCAGCGCCGGGGAGCATTTGATTGAAACCCCTGTCGGTACGGTCAATGCCACGCTGCACCAGGACGGCAGCGTCACGGTGGAAAACGTGCCCGCCTACCGTTATCGCCGACAGGTGGCGGTCGACGTGAAGGACTATGGCGTAGTGACGGGCGATATTGCCTGGGGGGGGAACTGGTTTTTCCTGATTGCCGAACATCCTCTTGCCATTACTACGCAAAATCTGGAGGCGCTTACCGCCTTCTGCTGGGCGGTACGGCAGGCGCTGGAGCTGGCGGGCGTTTATGGGGAAGACGGCGGTGTTATCGATCATATTGAACTGTTCGCCGCCGACCCGCAGGCTGACAGCCGCAACTTCGTGCTATGCCCCGGCAAGGCCTATGACCGTTCGCCCTGCGGTACCGGCACCAGCGCCAAGTTGGCTTGCCTGGCGGCCGACGGCAAATTGCCGCCGGATGAAGTCTGGCGCCAGGCGAGCGTGATTGGCAGTGAGTTCAGCGGCTATTACCGGCGCAATGGCGATCGCGTAATCCCTTTTATTCGCGGGCAAGCTTACATTTGCGCCGACAGCCGGTTGCTGCTGGATGAACGTGACCCCTTCGTCTGGGGAATACGGTGATGGCCGTCGGCAGGTGCGCAGAGGCGATAGTGGTAGGCGCCGGCATTATCGGTGCAGCCTGTGCCTGGCGGCTGGCACAGGAAGGGCATCAGGTGTTACTGGTGGATAATCAGCGCCCCGGTGCGACAGCAGCAGGCATGGGGCATCTGGTCTGTATGGACGATAATCCCGCTGAATTGGCCTTGAGCGCTTATTCGCTACAACTGTGGCGCGGGGTGCTGGAGCGCCTGCCGGAGAGTTGTGCCTGGCGTGGTTGCGGCACGCTATGGCTGGCGGAGCGGGAAGACGAGATGGCTATTGCCGAACTAAAGCAGCGGCGAATGGCGGAATATGGCGTGCCTAGCGAGACGCTCAGTGCTGCGCAGATTGCTCGTCTTGAGCCCATGCTGCGGCCCGGTCTGGCGGGTGGGTTGCAGGTGCCGGGCGACGGCATTGTCTATGCGCCCAACGTCGCCCGATGGTTACAGGTTGATGCCGGGTCGGCAATCAGGGTGATTGCTGACGAGGTGGTCATACTGGAGGAACAAGCGGTGGTGCTGGCCAGCGGTAAGCGCCTGACGGCCCCTGTAGTGGTGCTTGCCTGCGGCCTGCAGGCTGATAGGTTGTTGGCGCAGCCGTTGCTGAAAGCCAAAAAAGGGCACTTGGCGATCACCGATCGCTACCCGCAGAGGGTGCGCCACCAATTGGTTGAATTAGGTTATGGTGCCAGCGCACATGCCAGCGGCGGCACTTCAGTGGCATTCAACGTTCAGGCGCGTCCAACAGGCCAACTGCTGATTGGTTCTTCGCGACAATTTGATTCACCCGACGCCGATATCGACTTGCCGTTGCTGGCGGCAATGCTGATGCGCGCGGAGGCCTTTTTACCCGCGCTGGCGCAACTGAATATTATCCGTTGCTGGACAGGACTGCGCGCCGCTTCGGCCGATGGTTTGCCGCTATTGGGGCCGCACCCGCAACATCGCTGGTTATGGTTGGCATTGGGGCATGAGGGGTTGGGGGTGACGACCGCGTTAGGCAGCGCCGCACTGATTGCGGCGCAGATCCAGCATCACCGGCCGGCGATTGACGATACTCCCTATCTTGCTGCACGGGTGTTTAGCGCGGAGGCATTGTCGGTATGAGCGAAGAACAGAGTTTGCTGATGTTAACCATTGATGGTGAAAGCCTGCGCGTGCCGGAGGGTTGCAGCGTGGCAGCAGCGCTTAGCCTGAGCGGGCAGGATTGCTGCCGTTACTCGGTCTGTCGGCTACCGCGAGCGCCGTTTTGCGGCATGGGTATTTGCCAGGAGTGTCGTGTCACGGTGAATGGTCTGCGGCGGCTGGCGTGCCAGACCCTGTGTCAGCCTGGGATGCATATTGGGAGGATCAATGATGAGTAACCTCGCGTGCGACGTGCTGATTATCGGCGCAGGGCCAGCCGGGTTAGCCGCAGCTTGCACCGCTGCACAAAGCGGCCAGTCGGTGTTGATGCTTGACGATAACCCTAACCCAGGTGGACAAATTTGGCGCGATGGGCCGGGAGTCATGTTGCCGGTACTTGCGCAGCAGTATCGGCAGGCGGTTGGGGCGCTGAATAACGTGACGTTGCTTAACGCCGTAAAAATCGTGGCCCATTGCGGGCGGCAGCAAATCCTCTATGAGGGTGCTGTGGGTAGTGGGCTCGTCGATTATCAACGCTTGATCTTGTGCTGCGGTGCGCGGGAGCTTCTGTTGCCGTTTCCCGGCTGGACGTTGCCTGGGGTGACCGGTGCCGGTGGGTTGCAGGCACAGATAAAACAGGGGTTGCAAATTAAAGGGGAACGGGTGGCCATTGCCGGCAGCGGGCCGTTGCTGCTGGCGGTGGCCGATAGCGTTACCAAAGCCGGTGGTGACGTGGTGTTGCTGGCGGAACAAGCGTCCGCTCGGCGGTTGGCGGGGTTCGCCAGCGGGCTGTGGCGCTGGCCGACAAAGCTACACCAGTCATTGACTCTGCTGCATCGCCGTTATCGCCCTGACAGCTATGTGCTGGCGGCGTTGGGTGGGCAACGGCTGGAAGCGGTGAGGGTTCAGCAAGGCAGGAGAGTGGCGATGCTGCCTTGCGATCGGTTGGCCTGCGGTTTTGGACTGGTGGCAAATATTGAGCTGGCGATGCATTTGGGGTGCCGCATTTCCAATTACAGGGTCGCTGTGGACGAGTGGCAGCAAACCAGTGTGCCGCAGATTTATGCCGCCGGAGACTGTACCGGCGTTGGCGGCAGTGAGTTGGCACTAGCCGAGGGAGCCATCGCCGGTTATGCCGCAACCGGCAATATGGAACAGGCGCAGGCATTAATGGTACAGCGTGATAAGTGGCGGCATTTCGCTAGAGCGGTAGAGCGCGCTTTTATGCTAAACCCTGCGCTGAAAGCACTGGCGATGTCTGACACGCTGTTGTGCCGCTGCGAGGATGTGCCGTTGGGGCAGGTCTGTGAGTTCTCTGGCTGGTCGGCGGCCAAACTGGGCAGCCGCTGCGGTATGGGAGCCTGTCAGGGCAAGATTTGCGCGACGGCGGCACGTCACCTTTTTGGTTGGCCGTTGGTGGCCCCACGGATCCCATTGACGCCGGCCAGAACAGAAACGCTGGCCCGGCTGGGCCGCACCGAGAGCGACGGATAAGCATGCTACACTCAGGCATAATAACCAGAGAGTTCGGGTGGCAAAGGATGACAAATGCACTGATTACGCTGGCACTATGTCTGTTGCTGATGCCGTTGTTGTTATGGCTGATTGGTCGTGCTCTGTCGGCCACAAAGGATAAAAAACCAGAGAAAAATAAGTCTAAACCCAAGGCTGGCATGCCACACGGTGATGATCAATAACTTCCGGTTGCAGGCAGGGGTCGGCATGCCGAACCCGTTGCCCGCTTTGTCAGTACTGTGGCCAGTAATAGGTTTTCTCATGCCAGCCTTTGCCATACATGCAGGCTTCTATGGTCGCCGAGCGGGCAGCCTCATTGCGATCATTCTGCACTGTTTTGAATGAGGGCTGTTTTTCGTAACGGTAGCCTTCTGGACAATCCTTCTTGTCTTTTTTACAACTCTTGTATTGGTTTTCGTAGGCAAACTCAAAATCTCTCACCATATCTGGTGGAAAACGTTCATACCCCTTGCCTTTGCATTCGGCATATTCCGCATCGCGGGTGGCGTTGCCAGCACCGGGTTTTTCCCATTGGGTGCAAGCGGTCAATGTCAAGAATGGCAAAATAATCAAAAAATTATACGTCTTCATGGTATCCCTAACTCTTTCTGTCGTCCTAAATACACGTGCTAAGAATCATCCTAGACAACGCAAGGCAGGAGTGTAATAAAATGATGTTAAAATTGGAAAATGATAATAATTATTGTTTAGGTAAGATTGAGGTTACGCTGGCGAAGCCTATATATGTGGCTTTAAAGTCGCAGTCGATAATGCTGTGGGTAAGTGCTGAGGTTTTGGGTTTAGGGGGAGAATAGCATGCGACGTACGCTCGTTTTACTTTCGGTATTACTGGCGCTGGCTATGTTGCTGCCCTGGGCAATCCGTTATTTACCCCCAGGCTATCATCCTTTCTCTCCTTTAACGCTGGACGATCCCCCAACCCTGGTCACTCGCCTTAAACTGCAGTTGTTGGCCAATGATCCTGTGGCTTGCATGGCCATTTTGACTCAGGCAAGGGACGCGGGGCGTATCGCTTTTAGCCTGCCTGGCGACAGCCAAGGCAAATGTCCGCTGGTTGCGCCGGTGCGGGTGCAAAATTTTGGTGAGGTACGCCTCAGTTCCAGTTTTCTTGCCAGTTGCCCGCTGGCGCTGAGCAGCGCAATGTTTGTTGGGCAAATCGCCGCGCCGCAGGCACAACGGCAGTTTGGTGTGAGGCTGGCGCGTATTGACCATCTTGGCAGCTACGCTTGTCGCAATATCTATCATCGACCAGTGGGAAGGCTCAGTGAGCATGCCACTGCGGAGGCTTGGGATATTGCCGGTTTTCGTCTGGCGAATGGTCAACGGCTGACAATATTGCGCGACTGGCCGGAGCAAAGCACTGCGGGAAGCTATCTGAAAGCGCTGTTCGAAGAGGGATGTGGCTTTTTCGGCAGTGTGCTAGGCCCGGAATATAATGCCGCTCATGCAAATCATTTTCATTTTGGCATGCAGGGGTATGGGTTGTGCAGGTAAATGGTAATGGCGAAAACGAGTAATAAAGCAATAATATTTTTTGGTTATAGTGTCGATGCTAAGTTTTTTCTGATTTTATTCCCGGTATATTTATAGGATTTTTACCTAAGAGGTGTGGTTTATTTTTAGCTGCGGTAGGGGTTGGGAAAAAAGGTCACTTGATTTGTGCAGGTTTATCCAACTTTTAAATCCATGCAGAATTAAAACTATTATTCGAATGGCCAGTAATGCGATTGCAATTCACCTATAAATTTTTTAGATTCAGGAGCGATAAATGATTTCATGATGATGAAGGCGTGAATAAGGGAGTCTTATTTGTTGAATAAACCTGAAATACCTAAAGATAACGATAATTTACCTTTATTATCAGTTGATTATGATCGATTTAGAAACCTCTCCGAGGTTGGTGATGCCTTTGGTTATGGCCGTACTCGTTTTTATCAATGGTGTCGGGGGCGAGGTTTTCTTACTCTGATGAATGCACCTTCCCCAGAGATGATAAGCCGAGGATACATGCTGACTGGACTGTCGGAAACCGGCTACCCGCGAGTTTATGTCACAGAGGATGGATTTAACTATGTGGGTGGAATTTTTCAAGATGATATCAAGAAGCGTATGGTTAAATTTTAAATAGATTACAAAAATCCTTATCTATTTCAATATAATAACAAAGAATTTTCCTAGTGTGACGGAAGGTTCTCTGATCATCATCGCGATGGACAGTGAAAACTCGTTTGACGTCGGACTTCCCCCAGCCCACTGGAAGTTATCCTATTTTTCTGTTGATGGCGCTCTGCCACCTATTCTCTTGCTACTATGAAGATTGGTTTTTTCTAGGAGCTCAGGATGAAGCATTACGCCGCGTTATTTATTACAACCTTACTGTTGTCTGGCTGCGCCACGCAGGCGGTTCCGCCACAACAGGCTGAGTTGCCGCCGCCCAGCCGATTGATGCTTTATCAGAATGTGCCGCAAACGCCTTATGCCACGGTGGTGGTGGTGCGTGACAGTGGGATGTTGGCGGGGAGTTGCCGCACCGGGGTTTATATCAACGGGGAGTTTGCGGCATCGCTGGCGGCAAAAGAGAAGGCCGAGTTTCGAGTGCCGGTGGGGAATAACGAAGTTAGCATCGGGCAGGATATGATCGAAAATAGTCTGTGCATCTGGCGCGATACCAGCGGCCGGTTACCGATGACGCTGCGCGCCGGTGAGAACCGTTACTTCCGCATTGCGGGCGATATGCAACGCGGTTTTGTGCTGCAGGCCGGTAAACCGTAATCAGGCGGGGCGCAGTCAGCGCCCTTGCCACCATCCCCACAGAGTGATCAATAGCCACGCTGCAGCAATCCAGCACAACACCGCCGCACCTAACGCCCAAGACAATCTCATGCTGTTGATAAACAAATACAACGAGATCAGATACACCAGATAGGGAAGAACCGCCCACATGCCGAAAATCAGCGTGGTTCTCAGCGCTTCGATCGAGCGTTCGCTGCCGACAATGTAATGCGCAATCAGTGCAAAGGTGGGAAATAGCGGCACCAGGCCGGCAATATAGTAGCTGCGACTTTTGGCCAGCAGGCCGATTAAGACTACGACCAAAGCGCCGATCAACGCTTTAACGAGGATGCCCATAGGTTTCTCTGGCGTAAATAAAAATACACTGCCCGAAATAATGTGGGAGATCAATTGCTCATGAAAATCGTGAGGGAAACGGGCCTGCGGGAATGGCAGGCCGGATGGACGGCAGCTTACTGACGGTAAGCGTGCTTAATTTGTTGGATACTGTTTTTAAAGATTTCGGCCTGAGCCGGGTCTTCAATCTGTGCGATAAAGCGTTCCATTTTGATAATGACTTTCCCGGCATCCGCCTGGCCGATCGATTTCAGGATCAGCGTCAGCGTTGCTTTAAGACAGGCGACTTCTGTCGCCAGCGTTTCCGGGTTTGCAGACGTAGTGAAGTCAACGTTGCTCATTTTCTCTCCTGATTTTTGGGCCGTAGCCTGAAACAATATGCATTTTGATGCGCATCAGCACCGATTTCATTCACTCTGGCATGCAGATGCGTATTTATCTGGGCGCGGAGTATAGCATAGCATCCGATATCCATCTGCACAGATAGCGCTGGAACTACGCCATTCAATGGTTATCGGTGTGTTAACGCGGCAGTTATCGTTTGTGGGCTATAGCGCAGGCGCGCAGTGGATTAATGAATACCCCGGCATCCGTTCGGCAACGGGAAGATGACAGAATAAGTGACAGTTATTTCGTTGGGGTTAATAAGTATTTGCCCGGTATGTTATTATCAACTTATGGGGGCCATTCTAATTATCAACGTGGCTGCCTTGCTCTTTGACACCTAATTTTCTGCTGAATAATTTTCTTTTGTGACGTTTTTTCCTGAGAAGCAGAACAGCAGTTATCGTTTTGTTTTATTTCAATGAATTACAACGCAATTGCATTCGTGTTAATATTATCTATGTTGCTATTGCTTACATTGATTTTTCCCGCGCTTTATGACTGGCGCGGTATCATAGGCAGAAATCACACCCACTAATATTTCCGCTGTGGGGGGGCCGCAGAGAACGGCTTTATCGGGCTGGGCGGATGACTAAAATTCAAAAATCAGCGCCGTTTCGCAAAGTTAATCGGGAGTTAGTATTAATCTGTGTTCATTCTTGGCCGAAAAACAAGTAATATCTCAGGCTATAACAGAGGCTGATTGCGTTACTCCCTTTTTTTGGAGATTTTTCCTTGATTAGCGTTCTTCTTGTTGATGACCACGAACTGGTGCGCGCAGGGATACGACGCATTCTTGAAGATATCAAAGGTATAAAAGTTGTCGGGGAGGCCCAGTGCGGTGAAGACGCCGTGAAATGGTGCCGTGGCAATGCTGTAGATATCGTTCTTATGGATATGAATATGCCGGGCATTGGCGGGCTGGAAGCTACGCGCAAGATTGTACGTTATGCGCCCGACGTTAAAGTCATCATGTTGACTATTCATACTGAAAACCCATTGCCTGCCAAGGTGATGCAGGCAGGTGCTGCAGGCTACCTGAGTAAGGGGGCTGCGCCGCAGGATGTGGTTAACGCCATCCGGTCGGTGCAGGCAGGCCAGCGCTACATCGCATCGGACATTGCCCAGCAGATGGCATTGAGCCAACTGGAGCCGCAGACGGAAACCCCGTTCAGTTGCCTGTCTGAACGTGAACTGCAGATTATGCTGATGATCACCAAAGGCAAAAAGGTGAATGAGATCTCGGAACAACTGAACCTCAGTCCTAAAACGGTGAACAGCTACCGTTATCGTATGTTCAGTAAACTGAATATCAGCGGTGACGTCGAATTGACACACCTGGCTATCCGACACGGATTGTTCAATGCGGAGACGTTGTTAAGCAGTGAGTGACCGTTTTGATGCCAAAGCTTTTTTAAGCACCGTAACCAGCCAGCCCGGCGTCTACCGTATGTATGACGCCACTGGTACGGTTATCTACGTCGGTAAAGCCAAAGATCTGAAAAAGCGCCTCGTCAGTTATTTCCGCCAGCAGGTGGGAAGCCGAAAAACCGAGGCGTTGGTTAAAAATATCGCACAAATAGATGTAACTGTTACGCACACCGAGACAGAAGCGCTATTACTGGAACATAACTACATAAAGTTATACCAGCCACGATATAATGTTCTTTTGCGAGACGATAAATCTTATCCGCTGATCTTCCTTAGCGCAGACAGTCATCCGCGGTTGGCGGTTCATCGTGGCGCTAAACATGCCAAGGGTGAATACTTCGGCCCGTTTCCCAACTCTTATGCCGTGCGCGAGACATTAGCGCTGTTGCAGAAGCTATTCCCGATACGCCAGTGCGAGAACAGCGTGTACCGCAACCGCTCGCGCCCTTGTTTGCAGTATCAGATCGGGCGTTGCCTGGGGCCTTGCGTCGCTGGACTGGTGAGTGAGGAAGAATATCAACAGCAGGTAGACTATGTGCGCCTGTTCCTGTCAGGCAAGGATCAACAGGTGTTGCATCAGTTGATCGAACGGATGGAAAACGCCAGTAAGGCATTGAATTTCGAAGATGCAGCGCGTATCCGCGATCAAATCCAGGCGGTACGGCGTGTGACGGAGCGCCAGTTCGTTTCGGGCAATAGCGACGATCTGGACGTGATAGGCGTGGCGTTTGAAGCAGGCATGGCCTGCTTGCACGTATTGTTTATCCGCCAAGGCAAAGTGTTGGGCAGTCGCAGCTACTTCCCGAAGGTGCCAGGTGGTACCGAGATGAGCGAAGTGGTGCAGACGTTTGTCGGGCAGTTCTATTTACAGGGCAGCCAGGCTCGCACTCTGCCAGCGGAAATCTTGCTGGATTTCAATCTGCCCGAAAAAGACCTGTTGGCGGAGTCGCTCTCCGAGTTGGCTGGTCGCAAGATTCAAATCCAAAGCAAACCGCGTGGCGATCGTGCACGTTACCTTAAACTTGCGCGTACCAACGCCGCGACCGCGTTGACAACCAAGCTTTCGCAACAGTCGACGATTCATCAGCGGTTGGCAGAACTGACGAAGATCCTGAATCTTTCTGAGATTAACCGCATGGAATGCTTTGACATCAGCCACACCATGGGTGAGCAGACCGTCGCTTCCTGCGTGGTGTTCGACGGCAACGGACCGCTGCGTTCGGAATATCGGCGCTATAATATCACCGGCATTACGCCAGGGGATGACTATGCCGCCATGGCGCAAGTGCTGAAACGACGCTATGGTAAAGCTCTGGAAGAGAACAAAATCCCAGACGTTATTTTTATCGATGGCGGTAAGGGCCAGCTTGGCATGGCGATCGACGTGTTCAACTCACTGAACGTCACCTGGGATAAAAACAAACCTTTGCTGATTGGTATCGCCAAAGGCGCCGATCGCAAAGCCGGCCTGGAAACATTGTTCTTTGTACCGGAAGGTGAGGGGATTTCTCTGCCTTCGGATTCGCCGGCGCTGCATGTGATCCAGCATATCCGCGATGATTCGCATAACCATGCGATCACCGGGCACCGACAGAAAAGGGCAAAAGTTAGAAATACCAGCGCGTTGGAACTGATCGACGGCGTTGGGCCAAAACGGCGACAGGTGCTGTTGAAGTATATGGGTGGACTTCAACCATTATTGAACGCCAGCGTTGAGGAAATTGCAAAAGTGCCGGGTATTTCACAAGCATTGGCAGAAAAGATCTACAATGCATTGAAACACTGAGGGCAATGTAGCAACATACTCTTAATTCCCACTCCAGCCAGATAGTTACCATAGCATTATGCAATTGAATATACCGACTTGGCTTACTCTGTTTCGCGTAGTTCTGATCCCATTCTTTGTTCTGGCATTTTACCTGCCGTTCACCTGGGCTCCGATGGTTTGCGCCGTCATCTTTGTATTTGCTGCCATAACCGACTGGTTTGATGGATTCCTGGCCCGTCGCTGGAAGCAAACTACCCGTTTCGGGGCGTTCCTCGACCCGGTAGCGGACAAAGTGATGGTGGCGGTGGCGCTGGTGCTGGTAGCCGAGCACTATCATACCTGGTGGATCACCTTGCCTGCGGCGACCATGATTGCCCGTGAAATTATCATCTCGTCGCTGCGTGAGTGGATGGCGGAGATCGGTAAGCGCAGCAGCGTGGCGGTATCGTGGATTGGTAAAGTCAAAACCATGGCGCAAATGATGTCGCTGGTGGGGCTGCTGTGGCGCCCGGAACGTACCGTTGAGTATGCGTCCTTCGGCCTGTTGTACATCGCGGCGGTGCTGACTTTCTGGTCAATGTTCCAATATTTGAACGCGGCCCGGAAAGATTTGCTTGAACCCTGATCAAAGCGCTGCAAAAATCGTCAAACAAACGTAATGAGACAACAATTTTATTGACTCATTACGTCAGGTAAGTAGAATGCATCGCATCAGACGGCAGCGGTGAATCGCCGAAAGATAGCAAAAAAATCAGTAAGTTCTGATTGATGCGGGAATAGCTCAGTTGGTAGAGCACGACCTTGCCAAGGTCGGGGTCGCGAGTTCGAGTCTCGTTTCCCGCTCCAAATTAAACAAAGCTGGTGTTTCACGAGCTTTGGCCTGAAGAAGGCAGCAGAATTAAGGCGCGTTAACAAAGCGGTTATGTAGCGGATTGCAAATCCGTCTAGTCCGGTTCGACTCCGGAACGCGCCTCCAATTTTCCCGAGCCCGGGTGGTGAAATCGGTAGACACAAGGGATTTAAAATCCCTCGGCTTATGGCTGTGCGGGTTCAAGTCCCGCCCCGGGTACCAGGGAAAATAATTCCAGAATAATCAAAGCAATATGCAGTAATGTCGTGACCGCCGGAAGGCGGTTTTTTTGTGCCTGAAATTCTCTTTCCTAACATCGTTTTTATTCTATGCGTGAACGTTGAATAATTACTGCCCGCCGACCACTGGTACTATCTGGATGCTGTTCATACCTTGTTTCAACGTTAACGCTCCAGTTTCACTGATGGCCGCTCCCAATTGTCTAATCTTATGAATATTCCAGACGACTGCTGGATTGCGCTTCGGCTCGAAACGCGGATGCCATCCGCAAGCGAGCCGTAAGGCTAAATGCTGGGGGCACCTGCGTTTTGCATAAAATCTGGCAGTTTTTTAAGACGGTTAGCGATAAGTGATATATAACCGGAGAGTAAAAAGAGAAGGAGCGTTGTATGAGAGGGGGATTATTTTTATTAATTATTGTAATGCTATCTGGGTGTTCAGGGTCTTTTGGATCGATATTGGGCGTTATTCCGCAAAGTTCCGATGTTTGTCCGCAGGGGAAAAATGCGATCTCCGGTGAATGCCGCTAGTGATAGCTAGTTGAAAAATTGAGTGTTATCCCTGCTCAATATCTTTCTTCGGCGCTGGCCCATAGCGTGTCGCAAGGTTGAATATCGGTCTGGCTAGCCACGCTGTCGACATGTGGCATCCGGGTATATCGCTTAATCTGACACCCGCTACGTCACGCAATTAAGACGATATCCGGCTATTTGAAGGCGTTACGGTAGTCGGATATTGTTTTCCCCACAACCAAACCTGAGTCCCCATCAGCGCCCTCCAGGCAACGGTACTTTATCTGCGTTTACATTGACTACCAGCATCGAAGTTAAAACAACCAGAATAGCGAAGAGGGCGCACAGGTCCTATTTCTGCAGATATCCCGGCTAACGACCGTTAACCCCAATGACCTCGATAGCAGCTCTGTGCAGCTTTTGGCAATATTCCTCGGGCTGTCTTTCGACCTCTTTGATCAAGTGGGCGAGAATGCTTTGCTTGGTGATGGGCCTGTTGGACAAGAGCACCTGGACTACGCTCTTGCCGACAAGGTTGTATATTTGTTCACGGTACAACTCGACGTCTTTATCGTCGAGACCGTAAAGAGAGTAATCAATCATAGTGTTTTTACCGCTGGTGAAATTTAAAGCGCCGCCCGAAGCGGGCTGAGAAGCCATTAAAAAATAAAATACTGCAAATTCCACTTAGGTACATGCCTTCGCGGTAAGTTAACGATAACGTAATAAGAATATTCCTATCAATAGGCGACGGCAATCCAGATGGCTAATTAGGAATAACCTCATGTAACAGCTTCGGCGATCTGAACTTGCTAAGATGAATTATGGGAAGGGTTAGGGGGCTGATTAACATCAGGCTTTGCACCAAAACTCTTGAGCGGCGGTTCCAAAGGTGGCAAGCACGCTGAGCGCGAACCTTTTATTCGCAACCCTAACCGCAGGCTAGCCCGGCTCGGTTTTTGATGGGCAACCCCCTTTACACACGGTTTGTTACAGTATAACAGCGATAAATTTTCTCGCGGGAGCAACGTCGGCTCAAATTATCTGTCAGATTACCATTCAATAGCAGGATGAGCGCGTTGCCCTCAACTACAACCTGTGTCAGTAAGCAGTTATGAATTCACTTTGGCGAGAATGGTATCAATAATGCAGAAGTTCCGACGTTGGACCCAGTTGCAGGTCTCTTTCTTTATCGCGTTTTATCTCGGTGTATTGCTCAATATCCCCATATTTTATCGCCGTTATCAGCAACTCAATTACGACAATTTACTGTCGATCGGCATTGAGGTCGTCGCGGCCTTTAGTCTGGTGTGCTTTATCACTCTGCTAATCTCGTTTTTGGGGCGTCGACTGTTCCGCGTTCTGGCATCGTTTCTGGTTCTGAGCTCGGTGGCTGCCAGCTATTATATGGTGTTGTTCCACGTCGATATCGGCTACGGCATCCTGGCGGCGGTGATGACTACCGATGTTGATCTGTCCAAAGAGTCGGTTGGTTGGCATTTTGGCGTGTGGATGGTGCTGGTAAGTTTGTTGCCGCTGCTGTTCATCTGGCTGGCGCCGATGCACGAAGCTGTACTGAAGCGCAGTAACTGGACTACGTTGTTTAAAAAGGGCGGCATCATGCTGGCTGCAGGGGTGTGCTGCTGGTTGCCGCTCACGCTGATGGGGCAGGTGCAGGACCGCCACGATCGCGAAAATAATCAACTGATGGCCAGCTATGGCGGCGTAGTCGCCGGTAGCTATTCACCGTCGAACTGGCTTTCGGCGTTGGGGCTGCTGACCTACAGCTCTTACAGCCAGGCGGAAGACAGCCGTAATCTGTTCGATCCGGCTGCGCATTTTACCTATCAGCCGCCGAAAGACGTGAATGATCTCTATGTGGTGTTTGTGATTGGTGAAAGCGCCAGACGTGATCACATGGGCGTTTACGGCTACCAGCGCGACAACACGCCTTACCTTGATAAGGAAACCAACCTGGCGGTGTTACAGGGTTATTCCTGCGACACCTCGACCAAACTCTCTTTGCGTTGCATGTTCGTGCGGGAAGGGGGGGCTGCTGAAGAACCTGAGCGGACGCTGAAGGAAATGAACGTCTTTTCGGTGCTGAAAAAACAGGGCTTTTCCTCGGAGTTGTTTTCGATGCAAAGCGAAGCCTGGTTTTATAACAAAACTCAGGCGGACGATTATGCGCTGAGAGAAAGCATTCAGGCGGAAAAACGCAACGTCGGCAAACCGGTGAACGACATGGCGTTGATTGACGAGCTGCAGGATTCATTGGGCCGTCACCCGCAGGGCAAGCATTTGGTCATTCTGCATACCAAAGGTTCGCACTATATGTATACCGAACGCTATCCTCGCGCTTTCGCCCGTTACAAGCCGGAGTGCCAAGGCATTGATGACGCCTGCTCTACGGAGGAGATGATCAACTCTTACGACAACAGCCTGCTGTACACCGATTATTTCCTTGAGCAAGTTTTCAATCAGTTACGTAACCGTAACGCCATCGTGTTTTACGCTTCGGATCACGGAGAGTCGATCTCGGAAAATATGCATTTCCACGGCACCCCGCGCGATCACGCGCCGAAGGAACAGCGCACCGTTCCTATCATGGTCTGGGCATCCGACAAGTTCCTCAGCCAGCCCGACCACCAGGCAGCGTTTAATCAGTTGAAGGCGCTGCAACAGGCCAAAACGCCGGTGTTCCATGAGAAGCTGTTCGACAGCGTACTGGGCTGCATCGGCTACACCTCACCGGACGGCGGTATCGTGAAACCGCATAACTGGTGTCAGGTGAACTGAGCCATTGGGAGAAATATTCAAACCGCCGCAAGGCGGTTTTTTTGGAGAATTATGCGGTAGGGGGGCGTTAGCGCTGGCTTTCAATCCAGTGGAAGAAGCGTGAAAAGCGGGTGGCGAGATCCCCGAGGTTAAACATCGTACCTATCCAGAGAGCGGTCATCAGCACCACTCCAATGATAATCAGCGCGTCAATTTTGCTCATTGGTTATATTCTTCAATGGGTTAAAATTTTTTCAAGCTTAACATCAATCGCTTCAGGGATAAAATATCGACGTAATAATGCCGGAGTTACCCAGGCTACCGGTTGGATAAACATGGAGGATGACAATGAAAATCTTGAGCATGGCAGGAAATGACCTGCGTCTGAAGATCCTGACAGACAGCGATACTGAAATTGCTCATCTTTATTTTCGGGAGAATCAACAGCATCTTTTGCCGTGGGAGCCGAGCCGGCCAGATGACTTTTACAACGCTGAAGTTATTCAGCAGCGGCTTTGGCAAGCGGGGAAAGATGCAGAACAGGGGCGTGCCTATCAATTTGGTATCGTCAATGGCGCAGGCACCGAACTGCTGGGCGCCTGCAATTTTACCCAGGTTGCTCGCGGCCCATTCCAGGCCTGCCATCTGGGCTACTCGATCGCCGCCCGGCACGAAGGCAAAGGCATAATGACCCAGGCGCTAACCGCCGCCATCGGTCACCTGTTTGGTGAGTTGGGTCTGCACCGCATTATGGCGGCCTATATCCCGACGAACGGCCGCAGTGAAAAGCTGTTGCTGCGCCTTGGCTTCGAGAAAGAAGGCTATGCAAAGTCTTATCTGAAGATTTCCGGCCGCTGGCAGGACCACGTATTGACATCATTGATTAATCCGCAGCACACAGAGTAACAAGCCGGTGGGAATGACGGCATTAGCGGCTGGCGCTGCGTCGACTCGGTCCCGTTGCTTTTGAAATCGGTATTAAGGTTTCTTGTCCGGGTTTGCTTTGACAAAGTCAGGGGACATAAAAAAATCCGTAATCTGCAGTGAGATTACGGATTTTTACCGACCAATGGGATCGTTCAATCGATCATGTAGTGCCTAACCGAGCGGCATCAACCCCGAGGGAGGGTTTTAGTCCAGTTTCGGATGCTGGTCGATAAGCGTCTGCTTTTTCCTCTCCAGCTCGGCAATCTGCTCGTTGATATCCTCAACCTTCTGTTCGATGTTGTCGTAGGTTTCCTGCAACAGCTCTTTGGCCTCCGTACGATCCGAGGCGGCCGGGGTAGCACCCCGTAGCGGTTTGTTGGCGGTTTCCTTCATATACAGTCCGGTGATCAGGCCAATCACCGCCACCACCATCAGGTAGTACGCCGGCATGTACAGGTTACCGGTCGACTCGACCAACCAGGCGGCCACCGTCGGCGTAGCGCCGGCGACCAGAACCGAAATGTTGAACGAAATCGCCAGTGCGCTGTAACGAATATGCGTCGGGAACATCGCCGGCAGAGTAGAGGCCATCACGCCGGTGAAGGAGTTCAGCAACACGGCCAACACCAGCAGGCCGACAAAGATCAGGCCAATCACGTTGCTGTTGATCAGGATAAAGCAGGGTATCGACAGCAACAGCAGCCCGATGCTGCCGCCAATGATAAACGGCTTGCGGCCAATGCGGTCGCTGGCCAGGCCGATCACCGGTTGCACAAACAGCATGCCGATCATGATGGCGATGATGATCAGTACGCCGTGATCTTCCGAGTAGTGCAGGTTATGCGACAGGTAGCTCGGCATGTAGGTCAGCAGCATATAGTAGGTTACGTTGGTGGAAATCACGATACCGACGCACACCAGCAGGCTTCGCCAATGCTTGGCCGCGATCTCTTTAAACGAGGTCTTCGGCGGGTTGCCGATGGCATCGCGGTCTTCTTTCTCCATCTTCTCCACGTGCTGCTGGAACGCCGGGGTTTCTTCCAGCGCATGACGCAGATACAGGCCGATCAGGCCCAGCGGTGCTGCGATAAAGAACGGAATACGCCAACCCCAGTCGAGGAAGTTGCTTTCGCCGACGATACTGGAGATCAGCACCACTACGCCTGCGCCGAGCACGAAGCCGGCAATAGAGCCGAAATCAAGCCAACTGCCCATAAAGCCGCGCTTTCTGTCGGGTGAGTATTCAGCGACGAAGATCGCCGCGCCCGAGTATTCGCCGCCCACCGAGAAGCCCTGCGCCAGTTTGGCCAGCAGCAGCAGCACCGGTGCCCAGATGCCGATCGAAGCATATGAAGGGATCAGGCCAATACAGAATGTGCTTACCGCCATGATGATAATGGTGATGGAAAGGACCTTCTGGCGGCCGAATTTATCACCCATCGCGCCAAAGAACAGGCCGCCTAACGGGCGCACCAGGAAGGGAACGGAAAACGTTGCCAGTGCGGCAATCATCTGCACGCCGGGGGTGGCGCCAGGGAAAAACACTTGCCCCAGGGCGTAGGCTACGAAGCCATAGACACCGAAGTCAAACCATTCCATCGCGTTGCCTAATGCCGCCGCGGTAATCGCTTTCTTCAGCTTGCTGTCGTCGATGATGGTGATGTCATTAATATGCATCGGCTTATGTCGTTTTTTTCTTAACTTCATATAATCATCCCTTAATCAATTTTAGTCGTACGCGAATTCGCAATCCTTGTTCACTTTCTTCTGCCCAGTTATCAGTGTGGCTAATCTGACCTCTATGTGGAGAGATCCCATGCTGCCATTTTTGTGTGATGCGAATCACGTAATTTGCCCGCTTTTAGCAGGAATATGTCATTTAGGTGACTAATTATTTTGCATCTATAGCTTAACGTTATATCTTGCGATGATCAAATTTAGCAGTTTTCCTTATGGTTTTTCACCAGAATAGTGCCAAAACAGGTTGATATTTGTGCACATCGATGGTTTTTTTATCGGGGGGAGGGATCGCTAAAGTATAGGAGGAACCGGAAAGGATACGGGTAAAATTAATGCGTTTTGCTGCGGCGGAGCAAAGCCTGGCGTAAACGCCAGGCCGGTGAATTATTGGGGTGAACCACCAAATTCCAGGTAGATTTGCGCCAGGTTCTGGTACTGGTCAAAGCGGTTTTCATCCAGGGCCAGTTCTGCCAACCGACGGCGATTCTGCGCATCCAGCCAGAAGGTGATAGAGACGGCGCCTTGGCGATAGCGAATTTCATTTAACCGTTCAGATTTACGCGCCAGAGCCAAGGCCGTCTGTAAGTGTTGCTCCTGCGCCATCAACTGGGTACGCAACGATAAAGCATTGTCTACATCGGCCATGGCTTTATACAACGCCTGTTTGAACTCCAACACCCGCAGTTCGTAATCGCTACGGGCGATTTTGATGTCAACGCTCATCTGCCGCCACTCGAGGAAAGGCAGCGACAGCCCCGCGCCGGCCGATGCCATCGGATTGCGAAGAAATTCCAGCAGCGCGGTGCTGCTGGCGCCCAATGAACCGGTCAGGCTGAAGGCCGGATAATATTGGGTGCGTTTCACGTCAACGTTAGCCAACGCTTCGCGAAGCCGCAGCTCTTTGGCGTGGATATCCGGGCGATGGCGCAGCACGTTGACCGGGATACCGGCATTGATCTGCGGCAACCGGCCCATCGGCAACCTGGTGGGGGCGATCACCGCATAGCCCGGCGGCGCACCCAGCAGCAGCGTTTGTTCGTTCAACGCCAGTTGGCGCTCGCGCCGTTGCGCCAACTGGGTATTTTCCTGATTAATCAGGTTCTGTTCGGAATCCACCACGTCAAGTGAAGAGACGCTGCCCGCGCGGTAACGGGCATTAACCAGTCGCAAAGTCTCCCGGGCATAGGCGATGCTCTGCTGGTTGACGTCGATCCGCTGATTGATAAAGCCCACCCGCCAGTAATTCTTGCTGGCGCTGGCGAGTAAGGCCAGGCGAGCGCTTTGCAAATCTTGCTGCGTGGCCTGCCGGCTCCATTCTGCAGCGTCACGCTGACGCGCAAGCTTACCCCAAAGGTCGACTTCATAGCTGACGCCAAGGTTGGCGCTACTGCTTTTGTTCCAGGGTGAGGAGTCAGAAAGAGCGGTGTTGGCACCGCTATTGAGTGCCGCGGTCACGCCCGGTGCGGTGCTGATGCCGACCCGTTGCGCCTCTAACTGAGCCCGGTAAACGCGCAGTGCGGCGGCGGCCAAATCGTTATTGCCGGCCATGACCTGCTGTAACCAGCGGTCAAGTTGAGGATCGTGGAAGTCGCGCCAGTCAAAGGGAACCGGGCCTGCGGCATCGGCGCTCTCTTGCCAGTGGGCCGGGTAGTTAACCTGGGGTGTTTGATAATCGCTTTTCAATGCGTTGCCGCAGCCGGTGCTGAGCAGGACTGCGAGGCATAACGCTATTGGTGTCAAAATTTTCATAAGTTACTCGCTGGCCAGTGAAATGACCGGATCCATCCGCGCCGCTTTACGGGCTGGGAGATAACCGAATATCATGCCGATTAGGGTGGAACAGCAAAAGGCCACTGCGGCGGCCTGCCAGGAATAGATGGCTGTGAGCATTCCGCCCGCCAACGCGGTAAACAGCGAACCGGCGGCGAACGACAACGCAATGCCCAATACGCCGCCGATCAGGCAGACCAGCACGGCTTCGATCATAAATTGCTGCATGATGTCACTGCGCCTGGCGCCCACCGCCATGCGCACGCCAATTTCGTGCGTTCGCTCGGTGACGGAAACCAGCATGATGTTCATTACGCCGAGGCTGCCGATGATCAGGGAGATCGAAGCCACCATCAGGATCAACAGGCTCAGGGTCATCGAAGCATGCTCGATCGATTTACGAAACTTGTCGCGGTTGAACAGCATAAAGTCTTTAACGCCATGGCGTTGGGTCAGCAATTGGCTGATGGCGCCGACGGCGGCTTCGTTATCGACGTCATCCTTCAATCGCACGCCGATGCTGCTTAGCGTCGGCTTGCCCACCATGCGGTACATCACCGTGGTATAGGGCATCCACACGCTGATGCGGTTCGGTGCGGAATCCTGGTTGCTTTTGACTACGCCGACCACCCGGGCCGGCACTGCACCGAGAAACACGATTTGGCCGAGCGGCGCTATGCCGAAATCGCCGAACAACGAGTTGCGAGCATTCTCGTCAATGATCACTTCCTGCAATGCGCTGCGATCGTCACGGAAAGTCGTGCCCTGTAATAATGTGAGGCCGTTAACGCGGAAATAGTCGCGCCCGACGCCGGTGATTGAGGCTGTCGCCGATTTGCTGCGAAAACGAATGGAGTCCGAGGCGCTGACTTCAGGGCTGACGCTGTCGACAAAGCTCTGGCTGGCCAGCGCATCGGCGTCTGCAGGCACCAGCGTGCGAATGCTGTCGATGGCGTCATCGAAGAAATCGCGGCCGGGATAAATGCTGACGACATTGGTGCCGAGACCTTTGATGTTGGCCAGCGTGCGCTGTTTGGCACCTTCGCCCAGTGCGACTACCGTTACTACCGCAGCGATGCCGAAAATGATGCCGGTCATGGTCAGGGCGGTGCGCAGACGGTGGGCATTCATCGCCTTCAGTGCCATTTGCAGCGATTCACGGGTGCGATCGAGCAGGCTTTGCCAGTAGCCTTGTCTTACGCGGACGGCTGTTGGTTGAGCCATTGGCAGGGCGGGGGATTTGCAACCGCTGTCGGCGATGACCTCCCCGTCCTGCAGCTCAATGATGCGCTGTGCGTGTTGGGCCACCTTCATATCGTGGGTGACGATGACCACGGTATGGCCGCGCTGGTTAAGCTCGCTGAGGATTGCCAGCACCTCTTGCCCGGATTTGGAGTCCAGTGCGCCGGTCGGTTCATCTGCCAGAATAATTTCGCCGCCGTTGATTAAGGAGCGTGCGATGCTGACGCGTTGTTGCTGGCCGCCGGAGAGTTGGCCGGGTTTATGGTTTTCACGGCCTTCCAGCCCCAGGCGCGCCAGCAACTGCGCTGCTCGCAGGCGGCGTTGATTGCGCTTGTCGTTGGCGTAAATCGCCGGGATCTCGACATTGCCCAGCGCGCTGATGTCCGGCATTAAATGATAGCGTTGGAAGATAAAACCGATGTGTTCGCGGCGCAGCCTGGCCAGTTCGTCTGGTGACAAATGTGCGGCGTTCTGGCCGCCGATGTAATAGTCGCCCTGATCCGGCACGTCCAGACACCCCATGATGTTCATCAGCGTTGATTTGCCGGAGCCGGAGGCGCCTATGATGGCGACCAGTTCCCCCGCGGCGATCGTCAGGTTGATGTTTTTGAGCACCGTCAGCGGTTGGGCGCTGTTGGTATAGGTGCGGCTTATGCCTTTCAGCTCAATAATGTTGTTCACAGTAAGATGCCATCCCCGCCCGAATTGGCGCTTTCCTGCATCAGCACGACGGTTTCACCGGCCTTCAACCCGGAAAGGATCTGGATATCGACGTTGTTGGTAATACCTGTATTTACCTCGCGCATTTCCAACCGATCATTAGCGGTCAGCACTTGCACTTGCTGTTTTTTATCTTCGGTTTTACGCACTGCCTGAATGGGGACCAGCAGCGTGTTTTTCGCTTCACCGAGCAGCAGTGAAACCTGTGCGGTCATGGCGATGCGCAGCCGGTTATCCGGGTTGGGCACGTCCAGCAGCGCGTTGTAATACACCGAGGCATTCGACGTCCCGGAACCGGAGGCAGAACTGCTGCCGGAGAGCGAGTCGTCTTTCATCACCGATTCCGGCGCCAGTTCGACGGTGCGCAAAGTGGCGTCATAACGCTTTTCCGGATCGGAGAAAATAGTGAAATAGGCTTTTTGCCCCTGGGAAACGCGGGTAATGTCGGCCTCGGAGATCTGCGCTTTGATGGTCATCAGGTCCAGCCGTGCCAGTTTGACTATGGTCGGCGCGCTCTGGTTGGCGTTAACCGTCTGGCCTTGTTGGGTAATTACCGCAATCACGATGCCGTCCATCGGTGCCAGAATGCGGGTGTAACTCAGATCGACCTTTTTCTTATCCACTTCAATCTGCGCCTGCACGATACGCGCATTCAGGGCAATCAGTTCTGCGCGGGTGGTGGTGAGCGTAGCTTCGGCGGCTTCAAAATCCTCGAGTGAACTGGCCTCATCGTTCAGCATGCGCTTTTGGCGTTTAAAGCGGGATTCGGCCTGCTTCAGCAGCGCCTGTTTGGCCTGCAAATCTGCCTTGGCGACGTTCAGCGCCGCTTCAGCGTTGCGCAGGTCATTGCGCTGCGGCAGATCATCGATGTCGGCAATCGGCTGGCCCTGAGTGACCCTGTCGCCCAGTTTGACCTTCAGGGATTTAACCTGGCCTGAAACCTGTGCGCCGACGTTCACTCGTTCAACCGCGTCCATTTTTCCGGTTGCCAGTACGGCATTTTCTATATCGCCCACACGAACCGGCGCGGTGACGTGGTTTGCCTGTGGAGGGCGCTGCAGATAGCTCGTTAGAGCGATGAGTAAAACGACAAGCAGAGCGCCGGCCGCGACAAACGCCAAGCGGCGTGAGATTAATTTCATGAGGGGTTGCCTTAGTTTTCCCTAACAGCGGTAAAGCCGTGACTCCAAGAAGCGTCATGGTGACACTTTCAGCTTTAACTGACGATAAACACGTGAGGTGTTTGCGATACGCTATCGATAATAAATATTATTCTCATAAACTTCATCAAAGAAAAGTCATCATGGAGAGCATGCAATTTGAGCAAGCAAGCGTTATGCTGTATAAAAAACCAGTTATGTTGATAAACAAAGTTCGCGATTCGTTACTATGATGCCAAACCGACTCGAGCCGGAGCTCGACATTTATCAGTACCCGGAGCATCTGCGCACCAGCCTCGAGGTGTTGCCCAAGTCACCGGGTGTGTACCTGTTTCATGGCTTGAGCGACAGCATGCCGCTGTATATCGGCAAAAGCGTTAATATTCGCAGCCGGGTGATGGCGCATTTTCGCACACAGGATGAAGCCCGCCTGCTGCGGCAAACCCAGCGTATCAGCTTTCATGAAACGGCCGGTGAGCTGGGGGCTTTGCTGCTGGAGGCACAGTTGATCAAACAGCAACAGCCGCTGTTCAACAAACGCCTGCGCCGTTCGAAGCAGCTCTGTTCATTGCATCTGGATGGCGGCCAGGTGATCATTGCACATGCCAAAGACATTGATTTCGCCGCTACGCCTAATCTGCATGGGCTGTTTGCCAACCGAACTGCCGCGCTGGAAAAGTTGCGGATTATCGCCGATGAACAGCGCCTGTGTTACGGCAAGTTGGGTATTGATAAACTGCCCGCCGGGCGGGGGTGTTTCCGTTATAGCTTGCGAAAATGCGCCGGTGTCTGTTGCGGTGTCGAATCGGCTCTGCAACATGACCAACGGCTGGCGGCGGCGCTGCAACAGACGCGCATCAACACGTGGCCCTATGCCGGGCGAGTGGCTATGGAAGAGCAGGGGGCATTTTTGCGTCAGTACCATGTCATTCATAACTGGTTCTATTTGGGGAGCGTCGGCGCGCTGCAGCAGGCCGATTCGCTACAGCGAACCGCGAGCCATTTTGACAGCGATGGTTACAAGATCCTGTGCAAGCCGTTGATGAGTGGGCGTTACCCAATCATTGAGTTGGGTGGCTGAAGGGGTCAGATTTATCTGCAAAATCGCTCGCGTGCTTGATCCCATAGCATTGATATGGATAATGACGCCCCGAAGCGAAGGGATGCGCTATTAACTCAGTTGGCAGAGTGATTGGTTTTCTAATGGCTTGTTTTGGCTACAAAATTGATAGACGCGGGTTCGAGTCCTGCATAGCGCGCCAGCTTCCCTCTTTAAGATCCGTTATCGTAAAGCGCACCCGGGTTGATTTGCACTATCGGCTCCTTGTTGGGTTTTTCGGGTGTGCTTTACCGTAACCGGCTCTCCTTTCTGTGTTGCTATCGATCTTTGCTAGACTGTAATCAGGCAGGTTTGCTGCCCGGCAACAGGAGGTCGATATGTCTGAGTCCGATCAACTGCAGGAATTATTGCAACGTGTAGCTGCTCTGGAAGCCAGAGAGAAGTCGTTGACCGCTGCCTCCAACGCCTATCAGGCGATAATCACCACCTTGCTCGGCAGCCTGGATAAGCAGGAGCGCGACAAGATTATTGCGACGATCGACCAGGCGCATGAGATTGCCTACGCCCGCGCAATTCAGCGCTGTAATGAACCGCAGAAGCAAAAAATCAAACAAGCTGACGATATCGCTCAACGCATGTTCATGTTCGCACAAGGTAAAAATTCCCTGCAACGCTAGCGGTACAGGTATAACAGTTGCCGATTTTAAATTGCAGAACTGATCTACCTGGGCAAACTGTACTTGTGATAGTTTGAGGAATGATTATTGATAGCGTAATGCTCCCCAAGCATAAGGTTGTAAGTATGGACGCGATTAAAAGCATCTTGGTAAAAGAAATCGAGCGGATCAACCGGCAGGAAGGGCGCGACGGCAAGCTGCGTTTTAACAGCGAATTTGCCCGTGAGCACCGCTATCTGTGCCTTGCCATGTTCGCCGGCTATTTCGCCGTGATCGCCGTGATGTACCAGGTTCCTTACATGGGCTTCTTCTCATTTTTGGCTTTCACGGCCTTCGTTTTGTTCATGTTTGCCATGCTGATGATTGAAATCAAACCTGTGTATCGTTTTGAGGATATCGGCGTGCTGGACCTGCGCGTATGCTATAACGGCGAGTGGTATTTCACGCGTGCGCTGTCGCCGCAGTCGGTGAAGGCGTTGCTGGATGAGCCGTCGATCGGCACGACGCTGAAAACGCGCATGCAGGAAATTATCGCCAATAAAGGCGAAATCGATTTCTATGACGTCTACGATCTGGCGTATTCAAAGAAGCCACAGGGCGAGCAGCCGCAGGTGGCGGTGCTTAACTGAAGGGTTTCCGCCTGTGCAGTTGTCGATTATACTCACTCTTCGAAGCCAGTTAAGCGTGAGGAGTTTGCGATGAGTGATGATATTTTCGATTTTGATATCGATGCCGAATTAGCGAAAGCGGAAGAAAAAGCCGCGCAGAAAGCAAAAGAGGTTCCTGAGATCCTTGAGGACGAAGCGGACTGCGAAGGGTGCAAAATCTGATCGCCATTGCCAACTAAAAAAACCGCTGCGGCGGTTTTTTTGTATCTGGAATAGGGTGAAACAGAAAAAAAAGCCCGTTTCAGGCGGGCCAACACTTAAGTAGTACGAGGGTATCATTTTTATTTCCATGTCCGTTCAGCATACGCGCTACGGCCGGGAAGAGATGTCGAAGCATTGTAACAAAAGATGGTTGTCGTGTTGCCTTGTTACCCACGCCAGCCGAACGATTAATCCAGCACAAAACCCCAAATCAACAACCCTGCCACGATAACCAGGCAGAGCGAAGAGACGGTAACCAGTATTTTTCCCAGAATATCTTTTTCTTGTTGCTGCTGTGTCACGTTAACGTTATCCAATTAAGATGCTATGGACCAAATCGGCGATGCCCAGATCCAGCGCGATGACCACCAGAGCCAGCAGCACCATGACAGATAAAAATCGAGTTTTGCTGTTCAAATCAATACCCATCACCGCTGCGCAGTGTTCCCAGAGTAAAGGTTAAAACGACGAGGCTAAAAGCCCCGATTTTGATAATTACAGAGTTTAAGAACCTTTCCGGGCTCATAAGTTCCGTCAGTATTATGGGGCCCGCTGCGGACGTCACAGCGCAGCGAGCGGGTGCTGCGGGAGGATCAGTCAGTCACGATTTTTACGCCAATCTTGCTGATCAAGTTGCCGTCCATTTCGGCAATGGTCCAGGTCAGACCGTCCCATTCCACCTGATCGCCCACCACGGGGGCGCCGCCAATCAGTTGAAGGACGAACTGGCCGAGCGTTTGTTGTTCGTCTACGCCTTCCTGCAGGTTAAGACCGTATACCTGCGAGATATCGCTCAGGCGTGCGTCTGATTGCAGGATAAAGTCACCGAAGAAGCGCTCGTCCAGCGTGACCACCGGCGCCTGGCTGAACAGTTTACCCAGCACCGGCAGATCGTGTTCATGGCCGATTACGCACAGAATGTCATCTTCACGCAGCCTTGTGCTGCCGCTTGGGTGCAGCAGTTCCTTGCCCCGGAACAGGGCGGCGATACGAGTGCCGGGCGGCATTTTCAGCTCACGCAGCGCAGCGCCCACGCACCAGTTTTCCGACGAGAGTTGGTAAACAAACTGCTCCCATTGGTTTTCCGGATGCACGTCCAGCCCGACCCGCGAGATGGGCGCCAGCGCCGGCGGCACTATGACCTTGGCCTTTTTGGCGGCGAATGACAGCGTGGTACCTTGCAGCAGCAGCGAGACCAATACGACAAAGAAAGCCACATTGAAAAACAGCTGCGCATTCGGCAATCCCGCCATCATCGGGAAGACGGCCAGAATGACCGGTACCGCGCCGCGCAGGCCGACCCACGAGATAAAACTGCGTTCGCGCAGGGTAAAGCTGCGAAACGGCAACAGCCCGATAAAGACCGAAAGCGGCCGGGCGAACAAGATCATCCACAGCGACAGCAGCAGGGCAGGGATGGCGATGGGCAGCAACTCGTGCGGATTGAGCAGCAACCCCAGCACCAGGAACATGCCGATCTGGCTCAGCCAGGCCAGACCGTCGAAGGTTTGGACAATGCCGTGCCGGTTGCGGATTGGACGATTGCCCAGCATCAGGCCGCACAGGTATACCGCCAGGATACCGCTGCCGTCCAGCGCGGTGGTCAGGGAAAAAATCAAAATGCCGCCGCTCACGGCCAGCAGCGGGTACAGGCCTTCGGCCAATTTGATGTGATTGATCAACCCCAACAGCAACCAGCCGCCGCCAAGGCCAAAAATGATCCCCATGCCGAACTGCTGCAGAAGATGAAGGGGGAACATCCAGCTCAGCGTGGTTTCGCCAGCGGCGATCATCGCAATCAGAGTGATGGTGAGGAACACCGCCATCGGATCGTTGCTGCCGGATTCAATTTCCAGCGTAGCGCTGACGCGTTCGTTGAGCCCCTTACCGCCCAGCAGTGAAAATACCGCTGCGGCGTCGGTAGAGCCGATAATGGCGCCAATCAGCATGCCCTGAAGCAGATCAAGATCAAACAGCCAGGCGGCAGCCAGGCCGGTAAGTCCGGCGGTAATCACCACGCCGATGGTCGCGAGGGAAAGCGCCGGCCACAGCGCAACGCGGAAAGAACTGACGCGGGTGCGCATCCCGCCATCCAGCAGGATCACCGCCAGCGCCAGGTTACTGACCAGATAGGCAACAGGATAATTGCTGAAAACGATGCCGCCTGGGCCATCGACCCCTGCCAGCATGCCAATCGCCAGGAAAATCACCAAAATGGGAATACCCAGCCGCGAAGAGAATGAACTGAGAAGAATGCTTGCCCCCACCAACACGGCACCGATGATGAACAAGCTGTTGATCGTGCTGGCATCCAAAATAACGTTCTCCTGAGGCTGGGGGAAAGGCGTTGCGCGCGGGCGCAGATACCCGATGATGATAACGTGTTTAGTGGGTAAAACGCTAAAGCTGATTTGGCGTTTATTGCCATTTGGTGAGGATGAGTGGAGAAAGCGAGGGGAAGGCGATAAGTTCTTACTTTTATCTATAGTTATCAGAACACTGAATATTTACTTGGGTAATAATCGTCAGGCTGTCGCTGCAGGAAGGAAAAACCATTAAACCCCCGTCGGGAGGCTTAATGGTTTGTAGGCCAAAGGTCGTTAATGATCGAGTGATTGCAAGGCCCGTCGGATCAACTCAGCGGCCAGCTTTCGCTCAGACTCTGAAATGCCGTCAAGATTGAGGCTGGAAAGCTCGGTTACCAGAATGCTGCGATCCTTGCCGCTGATCGACGAGTCAAGTGCGGACAGCAACCGGCCAAGGATTTTCAGCAGGGTGGCGTTTTCTGGAATGGCTTCCTGAGCCGAAGTGTCTTTGTCAGTCATTAAAAATCCTCTCTGTCGTGACGGAAGGGAGATGCTGCAAACATTGTCGTACCAACGACAACGTCGTCCCTCAGGGTTCATTGAGCCCAATCACTACCGTAAGGCAGGGATGTGGATTTCCACTTATGCATTGCAGTTATAACAACTAGCGGCAATATGCTCCAGCATAACTTTGCCCTAACTTTGACCAGTGGGCTGAGCAATGTGTGCTCAGTATTAAATATGGGCGAAAAATCGAACTATATCCGTTGCAGGGGACAATGGTATGACAGGAGGCGCCCCGGCAAGCCAAAAGCTGCCGGGAGGGAGAGGGGTTACTGGGGTTTTCCGGAGAACAGGAAGCGCAGCAGAGGGATGCGCTTGTGCAGTTCATATAAGGCAAAGGCGCAGGAGAAAACGAACACCATACCAATCAGGAAACCCAGAAGGTTATTGTTGATATACGGCGTCACAAAAGCGCCATATATCAAGGTCAGCGGATGATGCACCAGATATATAAACAACGACGCGTTGACCAGGTACGTGATTTTTGGCGAATGATAGTTCAGCAACCGGTGTCCGAATGAAAACACCACGTTCGCCATCAGGATGCCGAGCAGGGTTTTGATCACAATTTCCAGCTCAAACATATAGCTGCTGTGGGCCAGCAACTTCTGATTCAGCATGTAGGCAATCAACAACAGCAGTGAGCCGAGCACTGCCAATGGGGAGGGTTTGAGAAAAATCTCTTTCAGCCACACGTACTTAAACGCGTAAGCGCCGAGGATGAAGAACGGCAGGTAGAACATCGTCTCCATCACCACAAAATTGAACAGGCCATTGGAAAGCAATTGCGGCGCAAAAATTAAAATAATACGGTGCGCGGCCGAATAGCATAAAGCATATAAAAGAAAGAACAGTGAGATGTTTCCTAATCCAGTCATTTTATTTATCGGGTTAGGGGCGATGTTACTTTTTAACGTCTTAATTTTTTTGAACAGATAAAAACAGGCGGTGGTTAGCAAGGACAGAGTTAATAAAAACCACAGGTGGGAAACCAGTTCCCAGATTGTTACATTTATTTTCTGATAGATCGAAAAATCTTCCCAGCCGTTTAATTTATCCGTGAAGTATTTCAGCATGAAAAACTGCGGTACGGTTATTAAGGGAATCGAGCTCAGCAGGGGGATTGCCACCCGCTCCAGTCTGACCTTCAACCAATGGTGACGCTCGTAACGCTCGTAAAGCATGTAGGAGAAGTAGCCGGATATCACGAAGAACACTTGCATGCGGAAGGCATGGATGAAGTCGTTCAGCACCGTCAGCGAGAACGAGGGAGTCGCACTGTTCACCGCCCAGGCATGGCTGGAATAGATCAGTGAGAGGTGGAAAGGAACACCGAGCAACATCAAATAAGCCCGGATCGAATCGAGGAAAAACTCGCGTTGATTGTTGCCTTTAGTCATTAGGTTACCGCTAGTCATTTTGTCGAGTGGTCATTAACACGCTTAATAAGTCGGCAATGGTTAAATCGCAATCCCGAACCCTACTATACCGATTCACATTTTTCCATAGCGTCTTGCTGCACGGCTTGCTACGCTGGTGTTTCATCAGCTGCTTAAACAATGAGCCATAAACATGAACCATCCATTTATCATGTTGTCGGAAAGCTGAATAATCCATTAATATGGATTTAAATGATTTGAGCACACGAATAGGGGGGGATGTGCTAGTTAATATATTATCCAGTAAACCACGCGCCACGAGCGTTCGTTGGTTAGGTGCTACCGTATTGTTCACGCTGTTTACTTCGCAGGCATGGGCTTTTTCTATCGACGATGTGGCCAAGCAGGCGCAGGATCTGGCAGGAAAAGGCTTTGAGGCCCCGAAGAGCAACCTTCCTTCTCAATTCCGTGAAATGAAGTTCGCGGACTATCAGCAGATTCAGTTCAATCACGATAAAGCCTATTGGAGCAAGCTGAAAACCCCATTCAAACTTGAGTTTTATCATCAGGGGATGTACTTCGACACGCCGGTGAAAATCAATGAAGTCACTGCAACCAGCGTAAAACAGATTAAGTATAGCCCGGATTACTTCAACTTTGGTTCGGTGAAGCACGATCCGGATTCGGTAAAAAACCTCGGCTTTGCCGGTTTCAAGGTGATTTATCCGATCAACAGTGCGGATAAAAACGACGAAATTATGAGCCTGCTGGGCGCGAGCTACTTCCGCGTGGTGGGTAAAGGGCAGGTTTACGGGCTTTCCGCTCGTGGCCTGGCGATTGATACCGCCTTGCCGTCCGGTGAAGAGTTCCCGCGCTTCCGCGAATTCTGGGTTGAGCGTCCGAAGCAGGGCGACAAGCACCTGGTCGTTTACGCGCTGCTGGATTCACCGCGCGCCACCGGCGCTTATCGTTTTGTGGTCTATCCGGGCCGCGATACCACGGTGGATGTCGAGTCCAAAGTGTTCCTGCGCGACAAGGTCGGCAAACTGGGCATGGCACCGCTGACCAGCATGTACCTGTTCGGGCCAAGCCAGCCGTCGCCAACGCTGAACTACCGTCCGGCGCTGCATGATTCCAACGGTTTGTCGATCCATGCCGGCAACGGCGAGTGGATCTGGCGTCCGCTGAATAATCCGAAGCACCTGTCCGTCAGCACCTACCAGATCGAGAACCCGAAAGGTTTCGGTTTGCTGCAACGCGGCCGTAACTTCAAGGATTACGAAGATCTGGACGATCGTTACGACCTGCGTCCAAGCGCCTGGATCGAGCCGCGCGGCGACTGGGGCAAGGGCAAAGTGGAGCTGGTGGAAATCCCTACTGCGGATGAAACCAACGACAACATCGTTGCCTTCTGGACTCCGGACGTATTGCCGGATGCCAAAACCCCGCTGGCGCTGAGCTACCGTTTGCACTTCACCCGCGACGAAGACAAGCTGCATTCACAGGACATCGCCTACGTAAGCCAGACGATGCGTTCTACCGGTGACGTGAAGCAGTCCAACCTGATCCGCGAGCCTGACGGCAGCGTGGCATTCCTGGTTGATTTCGTTGGCCCGGTACTGAAAGGTCTGGACGGCGCTACGCCGGTCGCCTCTCAGGTGAGCATCGGCGACAACGGTGAAGTGGTAGAAAACAATGTCCGCTATAATCCAGTGACCAAAGGCTGGCGCCTGACGCTGCGTCTTAAAGTGAAAGACGACAAGAAGCCGGTAGAAATGCGCGCTGCGCTGGTCAATGGTGATAAGACCCTGTCGGAAACCTGGAGCTATCAGCTACCTGCCAATGAATAAGCTTACTCAACCTGCCCAGGATTATCTTGCGGCAATGCCTCTGACCGCTGAGCGGTCAGAGGCGCTTAAACCACAGCCGGCGGCAGATGACGGCCAGGCACTGGAGGCGCTGCATCGCAAGATGGGCGCCGCCGATGCCAACGTCAATAAGCTGTCGGCGGATGACGTGGCGCTGGCCTCGGTCAAAACGCGTATCGAAAGCGCGTGGCCGGATGCGGTCAGCGACGACGATTTCGACACTGACGCCGAAGGCCGTACCGTACTGAAGGCGATGCCTCCGATCAAACGTACCAGCATGTTCCCGGAAGCCTGGCGTACCAACCCGGTGGCGCGTTTTTGGGATTCGTTGCTGGGGCGCTCGCCGCATAATCGTCACGCTACCAAAGAGGAAGCCGAGGCGGAAAATCGCTGGCGCGTGGTCGGTTCGATGCGCCGCTATGTGCTGCTGGTGTTGATGCTGGTGCAAACCGGCATCGCCACCTGGTACATGAAAACCATTTTGCCGTATCAGGGCTGGGCGCTGATCGATCCGCTGGCCATGTTGGATCAGGATCTAATGCAATCGGTGCTGCAACTGCTGCCTTATGTCCTGCAAACCGGCATTCTGATCTTGTTCGCCATTCTTTTTTGCTGGGTATCGGCCGGGTTCTGGACCGCGTTGATGGGGTTCCTGCAACTGCTGATTGGCAAAGATAAGTACAGCATCTCTTCCACCATCAAGGGCGATGAGCCGATTAACCCGGCGCACCGCACCGCGTTGATCATGCCGATCTGTAACGAAGACGTCGAGCGCGTGTTCGCCGGCCTGCGTGCGACCTATGAGTCCGTCGCCGCTACCGGCCAGCTGGAGCATTTCGATATCTACGTGCTGAGCGACAGCTACGATCCGGATATCTGCATGGCGGAACAGAAGGCATGGATGGAACTGTGCCGCGATGTTGACGGCCATGGCCGCATCTTCTACCGCCGCCGCCGCCGCCGCGTGAAACGCAAAAGCGGCAACATCGACGACTTCTGCCGTCGTTGGGGCGGCGAGTACAGCTACATGGTGATTCTGGACGCCGACAGCGTGATGAGCGGTGAGTGTCTCACCGGTCTGGTACGCTTGATGGAAGCCAATCCGAACGCCGGTATCATCCAGTCCGCGCCGAAGGCCTCGGGCATGGATACGCTGTATGCTCGCGTGCAGCAGTTTGCCACCCGGGTCTACGGGCCGCTGTTCACCGCCGGTCTGCATTTCTGGCAGTTGGGCGAGTCGCACTACTGGGGCCATAACGCGATTATCCGCGTGAAGCCGTTTATCGAACACTGTGCGCTGGCGCCGCTGCCGGGCGAAGGCTCTTTCGCCGGTTCCATCATGTCGCATGACTTCGTGGAAGCCGCGCTGATGCGCCGTGCCGGTTGGGGCGTGTGGATTGCCTATGACCTGCCGGGCAGCTATGAAGAATTGCCGCCGAACCTGCTGGATGAGCTGAAACGCGACCGTCGCTGGTGTCACGGTAACCTGATGAACTTCCGCCTGTTCCTGGTCAAAGGCATGCACCCGGTGCACCGTGCGGTGTTCCTGACGGGCGTAATGTCTTATCTGTCGGCGCCGTTGTGGTTTATGTTCCTGGCGCTGTCGACCGCGTTGCAGGTGGTGCATACCCTGATGGAGCCGCAGTACTTCCTGCAGCCGCGTCAGCTGTTCCCGGTATGGCCGCAGTGGCGTCCAGAGCTGGCGATAGCGCTGTTCTCCACCACCCTGATACTGCTGTTCTTGCCTAAACTGCTCAGCATAGTGCTGATCTGGGCCAAAGGCGCCAAAGAATACGGTGGCGCTTTGCGCCTGCTGCTGTCGATGCTGATGGAAATGCTGTTTTCGGTGCTGCTGGCGCCGGTGCGCATGCTGTTCCACACTGTGTTCGTGGTCAGCGCTTTCCTGGGCTGGGAAGTGGTATGGAACTCTCCGCAGCGTGACGATGATGACACGCCATGGAGCGAAGCCTTCAAGCGTCACGGTTCACAGATGCTGTTGGGCCTGGTCTGGGCCGGTGGTATGGCTTGGCTGGATCTGCGTTTCCTGTGGTGGTTGTCGCCGATCGTCTTCTCGCTGATCCTGTCACCTATCGTGTCGGCGCTGTCGAGCCGCGCGACCTTGGGCATAAAAAGCAAGCGCGCCAAACTGTTCCTGATCCCGGAAGAATACTCACCGCCGCGCGAACTGTTGGCGACGGAAGAGTATCTGCAGCTTAACCGTGAGCGCGCGCTGGCCAATGGCTTTATGCACGCCGTGGTTAACCCGTCATTCAACGCATTGGCAACGGCGCTGGCGACGGCGCGTCACCACCTGCGCGGGGCGATTGAGCGTAACCGTGAAGAGCGGGTGACGGAAGCGCTGCAACTGGGGCCGGAGAAACTGGCGAAGGGTAAACGTCTGGAGCTGCTGAGCGATCCCGTGGCGCTGTCGCGTCTGCATCAGCGCGTCTGGCTGCTGCCGGAAGGCAAAGCGTGGCGTGAATGCTATCAGCAGTTGCCGCATAACGAACAGGCTCATCCTGTCGGACGGCGTTAGTCGCTGACCGGTTAGCCCAAGCGGGGAATGCGCGTTGCGTGTTCCCCGTTTTTTTTTGGTCTTTCGCTTACGCAATGCTGACAAACCGGCGGTGGGAAACTGTGCTAACATCCGCGCGGGGCGTTGTTTATTTTCAAAACAACCAGGTTCAAGAGTTAATTTGGTGAACTTTTCTTCTTTAATCCGCTTGGCGTTGCTGACGGCAGGCGTCATGGCGTTAACCGGCTGCGGCAGCATCATCAGCCGCACGGTGCCCGGCGCCGGGCATGGCCATCAATATTACCCGGGCGTGCAATGGGATCTGCGCGATACGCCCTGGCGCTACATCACGGTGATCGACGTACCGCTGTCGATGGTGGTGGATACCTTTATGTTGCCGTTTGATGCACAGCACGGGCCTTACGAGTAAATCGGATCCCGTGTGGCGAACACCAGCAACTGATATCCGTGCCGGCCGCAGCGAAAGGGCGCCAGCACCGTCATCTTCAACCCTTGCTCGTGGGCGGTCAGTGAATGCGGATTGTCGTCGTCAATAAACAGCGCGCCGACATCGAACTCATCGCGGGTGCATGCCTTGACGGCCGCGAACAAACCTTTGAGCACCCCTTTGCCGCGCCAGGCGACATCAAGGCACACCGGGCCATACAAAAACACCTTCTGCTCACGGAGTGCCCGGCCGTTGAATGACTGATTGCCGAGCGTATCGAGCATTGCATCCACCACCGGCGGGCGCGGCTGCATATCGGTGGGCATCAGGCAGACAAAGCCCGCCAACGCGCGATCTTCTACCGCCACCAGAATGCCCAGACGCCGGTTAATGCTTTCTAACTGAGCCTCATTCATACGCGAGACGATGAACCCTTGCCGTTTTTGGCTCTCGCCAAGGTTTGCCGGGGTATTTTGCGACTGCAGTTGCAGGATAGCGGGGTAATCGGCGCGGCCTGCCTGGCGGATGATCATGAATCCTCCTGGGAGAGCATGATGGGGGTCGGACAGGTTAACACCCATCCGACGTTATTCAGCGTTCATCCCACTCGTCTGCGGCAGCCTGACCCTCTTCGGTGTCCAGCGGCGGATCGAGCTGAAAATCACCTTCCTCCCACTCGTGCAGCGTATTTTCATCTATCCATTCCGCTCTGATTTCCACTTCGTCGTAGTCACCGTCAAAAATAGCCTGGGCGGCAGCGCCGCTGCGTAGCGTGAAACACTCTACCGATTCGCCTTCCTCCTCAAAGAATTCGGCCTGCCACATGATATCACCGTCCAGCATCACGTATTTTTGCAGATTGAACTGTTGCGGTACCGGCGGTTCATCGTCATTGCCGCTTTCGGCGGATTCAATAAACTCCTCGCGCGCCGCTTCGATAGCTTCTTCCAGGGTTGCATACAGGCTCATGTCCGTCTCCAGTCACAGTGAGGTTAATGAAAGGGCTTTGGCAGCGCCAAAGCGTCATGACATACGTCAGAAGTAATTGTTGTCTCACTGGCGCAGGATGCAAATTTTTTTGTTGTCCGTTTTGCGACGACGATTGTCCGCTAAGCGGGAGCAGCGAATAACCGGGCGGGAAATAATAAGGCATTGTCTACGACTACCCAGGAGATCGCCATGTTAACCAACCCTTCAAGCAAATATCGCCCGTTCCCGCCGGTGGCGTTACCGGATCGCCAATGGCCCGGTCGCACCCTTGAGCAGGCGCCGCGTTGGTGCTCCAGCGATCTGCGCGATGGCAACCAGGCGTTGGCGGAGCCGATGGATAACGGCCGTAAACGCCAGTTTTACCAGTTGTTGCTGCAGTGCGGGTTTAAAGAAATCGAGGTGGCGTTCCCCTCGGCGTCGCAAACGGATTTTGATTTTGTGCGTTCGCTGATTGAGGAGCAGTTGATCCCGGACGATGTCAGCATTCAGGTGTTGACTCAGTCGCGTGACGATCTGATCGATCGCACCTTTGAATCGCTGCGCGGCGCCCCTCGCGCTATCGTGCATTTGTATAACGCCACAGCCCCCATGTTCCGCGAGATTGTGTTCAGGCAGGACAAAGCGGCGACGGTGGCCTTGGCGGTGAATGGCGCGTTGCGTATCCGCCAGCAGTGCGAATTGCAGCCGGAAACGGCCTGGACCTTCGAGTACTCGCCGGAAACCTTCTGCTTTACCGAATTGGAATTCGCGCTGGAGATTTGCGAGGCGGTGGCCGATGTCTGGCAGCCAGGTCCTGGGCGGCCAATGATCATCAACCTGCCGGCGACGGTAGAGGTCAGTACGCCTAACGTGTATGCCGATCAGATCGAATGGTTTTGCCGCCGCTTCAGCCAGCGCAAACAGGTGACGATCAGCGTGCATCCGCATAACGATCGCGGTACCGGGGTAGCCTGCGCCGAACTGGCGATGCTGGCCGGGGCCGATCGGGTGGAAGGGTGCCTGTTCGGCAACGGCGAGCGCACCGGCAATGTGGATCTGGTGACGCTGGCGCTCAATCTGTACACCCAGGGTGTTGCGCCGGGGCTGGATTTCAGCCAACTGAAGCAGGTGGTTGAGGTCGTTGAACAGTGCAACCAGTTGCCGGTGCATCCGCGTCATCCTTATGCCGGCGAACTGGTTTTCACCGCTTTTTCCGGCTCGCATCAGGATGCCATCAAGAAGGGTTTCGCCGCCCAACAGCAGCGGCAAGACGGTTTGTGGCAGGTGCCTTACTTACCGCTCGATCCGGGTGATGTCGGCTGCAGCTATGAGGCGGTGATCCGGGTTAACAGCCAGTCAGGCAAAAGTGGCGCGGCCTGGCTGCTGGAACAAAATCACGGTCTGTCGTTGCCGCGCGGGTTGCAGATTGATTTCAGCAAAGTGGTGCAACAGGCGACCGACGGCAGCGGTAAAGAGATGACTACCGCCGAATTGTGGCGGCTGTTCCGCACGACTTACGGGCTGGTTGAACAGCCGAGCCTGCAATTGCTGAGCTATCAGACAGAGAGCCATGGCGTGGAGGCTTACAGTTTCAGCGCCAGGGTATTGTTCGAGGAGCAGCAGCAGAGGCTGATGGGCGTGGGGAACGGTTTGCTGTCCAGCGCGGTGGATGCGCTGCGCCAGCGCTTTGGCCTGGCGTTGGCGATTGAGGATTATCACGAACACACCCTGGGCCATCAGAGCCACAGTCGCGCGGTGGCTTACATACGTTGCACTTTGGCGCACGGTGAGGCGGCTTATGGCGTTGGCATCGACGTCGATTCCGCCAGCGCCTCGCTGCAGGCGCTGTTTAACGTCGCCGGGCGCTACCTGGCGAAATAAACGCTCGGGGCGACGCCCAGCAGACGGCGGAACATGGCGCTGAAGGCGCTGGGGCTGTCATAACCCAGGTCCAGCGCCACTTCCAGCACCGAGTGGCCGGCCGCCAGAGCGTTTAGCGCCGCCAGCAGCCTGGCGCGGCGGACCCAGTCGCCAAAACGCAGTCCGGTTTCACGCTGAAAGCGGCGCGACAACGTGCGGCCGCTGACGCTGATATAGCCGGCCGCCTGCTCCAATTCCCAGGGCTGCGCCAGCGATTGCTGAATATGCCGGCACAGCCTCTGCAGGGCTTCACCGCGTGGCTCCGGCAAATGCAGCGGCAAAATAGGCAAGACGCGCAGCTCGTCCAGGATCAACTCCATTATCCGCTCTTCGCGCCCGCCTGGCGGATAATCCACCGCGATGTCCATTGCGCAGATAATCAGCTCGCGCAGCAGCGGCGAGATTTGCACCACTTCGCACTGCGCCGGCAGATCGGCACGCGCCAGGGGATCGACAAACAGCGCTCTGGCCGCCACCTTGCCGGTGATGCGCAGGCTATGCTCCATCCGTGCCGGCAACCAGACGCCGCGGCCTGGCGGCACCACCCAACTGCCCAGGCGGGTGTTTACCTGCACCACGCCGCTAAGGCTGTGGATCAGCTGCGCACAGTTATGGTGGTGAAGGGGCTCGAAATCGCCGTGTTGGTAATCTTTGGCAATCGGCACAATCGACCGGTTGGTTGGCATTAAGTCGTGGCAAAGCAGCATCTGTAGCGGTATCCCCGCGCGGTGGTAAGGCGTAATGGCAGCATGCCACGCCGGAACATTTCGCACCAGTCTCTGGTGCGCCGCCGAATTATAGTCTATAAGAATACAATATATAATTTTATAAATTGTTTTGAGGGTTCTATGAATATCGACAGTATGCGGCAGGCGGCAACGCAGGCTGGGGCGCTGTTGCGGGCGCTGGGCAACGAGGATCGCTTGCTGCTGCTATGCCAACTCAGCCAGCGTGAGATGTCGGTCGGTGAACTGGCGCAGACGCTGGGGATCCGTCAGCCGACGCTTTCCCAGCAATTGAGCGTATTGCGGCAGGAAGGGCTGGTGTCAACGCGACGCGAGGGCAAGCAGATTTACTATGCCGTCAGCGATGAAAAAGCGCTGACGATCCTCAGCACCTTGTATCAACTTTATTGCCCGGCACCGGGAGCGACACCATGACCATTGACTGGCTGCATTTCACGCCGCTTTCCGCACTGGCAGGCGGGGGGATTATCGGCATCGCGGTGGCGCTGCTGTTGGTGTTTAACGGCCGCATCGCCGGTATCAGCGGTATCACCGGTGGGCTGTTGACGCTGGGCGGTACAGAGAAAGCCTGGCGTGGCGCATTTCTTGTCGGGTTACTGATTTCCCCCTGGCTGTATCGTATTGCCGGCCCTTTACCGGAAATGCCGGTCAGCGGCGGTAGCTTGTGGTTGATGGCGGCCGGGTTGCTGGTCGGTCTGGGGACCCGGTTGGGGGGCGGATGCACCAGCGGCCACGGCGTATGCGGCATGGCGAGGCTGGCACCGCGTTCACTGGCTGCTACGGCGGTATTTATGCTGCTGGGGTTTATCACCGTCTGGGTTGTCCGTCACTTGGCAGGAGGCTAAAACCATGTTCAGGATTTTATTTGCGCTGTTGAGCGGGGTCATTTTCGGTTTGGGCTTGATTGTCGCCGGGATGGCCAACCCGGCCAAAGTGCTGGCCTTTCTCGATATTACCGGCCATTGGGACCCGTCGCTGGCTTTGGTCATGGTGGGGGCGATTGCGGTAGCGGCGCCGGCTTTTTTTTGGGCCCGGCGTCGGCAGAGAACGCTGTTGGGCGAGACGTTGCTCATTCCCACGAATCGCCGTCTGGATCGCCGTTTACTGGCGGGCAGCGCGCTGTTCGGCATTGGCTGGGGCATGGCGGGTATCTGCCCCGGGCCGGCATGGGTGCTCGCGGGAGCGGGCTCGTTACCTGGCTGGCTGTTCGTGGCGGCGATGCTGGCGGGTATGGCGCTGTATGAATTCATCATGATACGGAGAAAATAATGCCGATAGCCAACGCGGTGCTGCGTATTGCTCGCCCGACCGATCGTCTGCAGGAAATCGCTGCGATGTACTGTCAGGGATTAGGGTTCGAACGGTTGGGGGAATTTGCCGATCACCAGGGTTTTGACGGCGTAATGGTCGGGCATCCGCAGCACGGTTATCACCTGGAGTTTACCCACCATCGCGGCGTAAAGGTGGGGCTGGCGCCGACGCAGGATCACCTGCTGGTGTTTTATCTGCCGCAAGAAGGAGAATGGCGCGCAGGGTGCCGACGCATGTTGGCCGCCGGTTTTCGGCACGTGGCTTCTTACAACCCTTATTGGGATAACGGCGGGCAGACCTTCGAAGATCTGGACGGTTACCGCGTGGTGCTGCAACGGCAGGCGTGGGGAAAATAAAAAAGCCAGCGCACCGGGCGCTGGCTTGAAGGTGAAAGAGAACGCGTTATCAGGCGTTGGCGGCCGGTTTCTGTTCGCTTTTACCCTGGGTGTTTTCCATCATGCGACGGATAGGTACGATAAGCAGCGTCAGTACTGCAGCGCAGATCAGCAACGCAATTGAGCAGCGGGCGAACAGGTTCGGCAGCATTTCTAACTGATCGGCCTTCACATGGCCGCCAATCAAACCGGCCGCCAGATTACCCAGCGCGCTGGCGCAGAACCACAGGCCCATCATCTGACCGCGCATTCTTTCCGGGGCCAGTAGGGTCATGGTCGCCAGCCCTATTGGACTTAGGCACAGCTCACCCAGCGTCAGCATCAAAATACTGCCCACCAGCCACAGCGGGGACACGCCCGCACCGCCGTTGCCCAGTACGTTCTGCGCGGCCAGCATCATCAGGCCAAAGCCCGCAGCGGCAAACAGAATACCGATAACAAACTTGGTGATGCTGCTCAGGCGCACTTTGTTACGCGCCAGAGCCGGCCAGGCCCAGCTGAATACCGGTGCCAGCAGGATAATGAACAGGGCGTTGATTGACTGGAACCAGACCGCCGGGATCTCGAAGCCGCCAATCATACGGTTGGTGTAGTCGTTGGCAAACAGGTTGAATGAGGTAGGTTTCTGCTCGAACGCCGACCAGAAGAACGCGGCGGAGACCAACAGGATAAAGCACACCAGCAGGCGGGCGCGCTCTTTGCGGCTCAGGCCGGCAAAGGCAAACAGGTAAATAAAGTACAGGGTCACCGAAGCGGCAATCACGTAAACCAGCATGCTGGCCACCGCCACCGGATTAATCACGATCACGCCCTGTGCGATCAGGGTGACGATCACCGCCACGCCGACGGCCAATGCGATTAACCAGGCACCGACGCCGTTTTTCTTGGCGACCGGGCTGTTCCAGGTGGAATCGAGACCGACTTCGCTGTCATAGCGTTTCATTGCCGGAACGGCAAATACCCGGAAGATCACCAGCGCCACCAACATCCCGATGCCGCCGATGCCGAAGCCCCAGTGCCAGCCGTGAGAGCGGATCAGCCAGCCAGAGATCAGCGGGGCGATGAATGAGCCCATGTTGATGCCCATATAGAACAGCGAGAAACCACCGTCCCGGCGGTTGTCGCCCTTTTTGTACAAGGTGCCGACCATTACCGAGATACAGGTTTTGAACAGGCCGGAACCCAGCACGATAAACATCAGGCCGATGAAGAACAGGTTGTTGCCCATGACGGCAGACAACGCGATCGACAGGTGACCGAGCGCGATCAGAATGGAGCCGTACCACACCGCTTTTTGCTGGCCCAGCCAGTTGTCAGCCAGCCAGCCGCCCGGCAAGGCCGCCAGATACATGCTGCCGGCGAAAATACCGACGATCGCCGAGGCGTTTTCGCGTGCCAGCCCCATGCCGCCGTCATAGACCGTGGCGGCCATAAACAGGATCAGTAATGGGCGAATGCCGTAAAACGAGAACCGCTCCCACATTTCGGTAAAGAACAGGGATCCCAGTGGATAAGGATGGCCGAAGAAGGTCCGGCTTTCTTGGTTATTAACAGAGGATTGCATAACGTCTTCCCAATAAAATGCGCCGCACTTATGCGGCTTATACTGTGGTATGTATGTGTATTTAAGGAAGGTGATCCACCCAATGCGGATTACCCGACAAAACCGCAGCCGTAGCGCCCGTTAACCGTGGAAAGCGCGTTGACCTTTTTTCACTTGGCCAGTGATTTACATCTGGCGTGATATTATTTAACCATTTGATAACTGGATGGTGGTTTTGTCTAGTCCCTGTATCCCATTTTTTAGATGAAAAGTCGACAAACATCTCCTTTCTTGGTTTTTATGTTGGTTTGGAAGGGAATGTCATTGACAGCGGGTTTATTGTGCTAAAAGTTAATTACTTTTTTAAAAACAGGTAATTACATTAAGATTTTTCTGGTTGATGCAGAAAGGTAAACGGTAAAAGGTATCAATACGAAAAGTAGGGTAAACGGACACTAGACCCCTTTAAGTGAATCAGTGAGTGATAAATGCGGTTATTGCTCTTCCTGCAGAGTGTCTTCTCTCATTCGTGTCGTCCGGCGTTGCAAACACCACCAGGAATAGGCGGCGTTAAACAGCACCACCAGGGCGGTGACGCAAAACACCGCCCGAAAACCGTAGCTGGCGGAGACCGCAGCGCCCAGCAGCGGACCGCTGACGTTACCTACGTCGCGGAACGACTGGTTATAACTGAAAATCCGCCCGGCGACTTGATTGGTGCAGTTGTAAATCAGCAGCGTTTGCACGGCCGGCAGCAGAGCACCGTCGGCGGCGCCAAGCAGGAAGCGCAATACGCCGAGCTGCCACGGCGTTTGTACAAAGGCCATGGGGATCAGCAACAACACCGAGACAATCAGCATAAATACCAGAATACGCTCCGGGCCAATTCGGTCACCCAGTTTGCCCAGCCGTGGTGCGCTCATCAACGCGGCGACGCCGGGCACCGAGGCGATCAGGCCGCTGATAAAAGCCAGATTATGAATGTTGCCGGCCAAGTCGCGCACATACAGCGTCAAAATCGGCGCGATTGATCCGGTGGCAATCTGGATAATCATGGTGGTGACGAACAGGCTGAGTATCAGTTTGGGGTTTTTCAGCGAAGCGAAAACCTGGCGCGCGTGCAGCATGTCTTTTTTCTGCACCGGGGTGAACTGTTCTTTGACGTACAGCAGCGTCAGCACAAAGCAGAGTAACAGCACGGCGGCGGTGATATAGAACACCGGTCGCAAGCCATATTGGTCGGCCAGCAGGCCACCTATCAGCGGCCCAATCAATGCGCCACTAACGCCGCCGGTGGACAGGGTACCCAGCGCCCAGCCGCTGCGGTTGCGCGGCACCTGGGTGGCAATCAGCGCATTGGCGTTGGGAATAAAACCACCGAGCAAGCCAAGCACCGCGCGCAGGGCTAAAAACTGCCAGATATTCTGCGCCATCCCCATCAGAAGCATCACAATCGACATACCCAATGCCGAGCGCAGCAGCATCAATTTGCGCCCACGGCGATCGGCCAACCCGCCCCAGAAGGGCGAGGCAATGGCGGAGAACAGGAAGGTGATGCTGAACACCAGGCCGGACCACATGTTCAGCGCTTCGTGGCCGGTCACACCGAGCGTTTCTACGTATAACGGCAAGAATGGCATGATCAGGCTGAAGGCGGCCCCGGTGAGGAAGCATCCCAGCCAGGCGACGAACAAGTTACGTTTCCAGTTTACTGGTTCTGGTACCGAAGCCATAAATTACCGTTGCAGAAGGTGATGCGCTTTGCTCGCAGGCGAAAACAGGGGGGCAAAGCAAGAAAGTTAGCCTGGTAAGTATGCGCTTAATTATAGGTAGCATCAATTGATGTAGCGGGGGGTGTGCGAAAAATGAAATAAAGTTTTAAAAATAACGCGTTGCCGGTATTCCGCGCTGGCTGCGCGGAATATGCCGGTGGTTATCAAACGGCATCGCTGTTGGTGGCAACCTGAAATTTAGAGGGACTTACAGCCCGGCGAGCACGTCAAAACCGTTGCCGGTGGTAGAGGGGGTGAAGTCGGTAATGTCGTAGTTGGCCACGGCGTTGAACGGATCCTGTGCCACGATGCTATCCAACTGCGCACGGTCAATGCCTTTCACCAGAATCACACCGCCAGTACGCGGATTTTTACGTCCGGAGGCGATGAAGGTACCGTCCTGGAAATATTTTTTCAGCCAGGCAACATGTCCCTCGAGATGGCTGTCAACTTCTTCTATCGGGCGATGGTAAGTCAGGCTAACGATATACATAACGGCTCCAGGGTGAAAATAGTGAGTACGATCAGGATGATTACCCTCTCACCATTATCCCCGTTTCTCAATACCCAGAGCACAAAATGACCCGCCATAAGGCGGGTAGTGGTCAATATAACGAGGGCTCGCCTTCGGGGCGGGTCTTGAAGCGGCGGTGCAACCACATGTACTGATCGGGCGCCATCAGGATCTCTTTTTCCACCACTTTATTCATAAACGCGGCGGCCACGAACTCATTGTCCAGCGGGAAGTTTTCCACTGCCGGCTGCATAATCAACTCATAACCTTTGCCATCCGGCAGACGACGCGGGGTAAAGGGAATGATTGCCGGTTTGCCCATTCGCACCAGTATGTAGCTGCCGGTGGTGGTCGCTGCCTTCTCCACGGCAAACAGCGGGGCGAATACGCTGCTGCGCGGGCCGTAGTCGTGATCCGGCGCATACCAGATGATGTCACCCTGTTTCAGCGCGCGGATCATGCCTTTCACGTCTTTACGGTCCAGCATGGACTTGTTGGAACGCATGCGGCCCCAGGTTTGCAGCCAGTCCATCAGCTTGTTGTCGTGTGGGCGGTAAACGCCGATACCCGGGTTATGAATGCCAAAGATACGTGCGCCCAGTTCCAGCGTAAGGAAATGCAAACCGATCAGCAAAACGCCCTGATGGTTGTCGCGTGCCTTTTGAATGTGCTCCAACCCGCTGACGTGGAACCAGCGCTCGATACGCCAGTTTGGCCAAAACCAGGCCATGCCGGTTTCAAACAGCCCCATGCCGACGGACTCAAAATTTTGCACCAGCAGCGCTTCGCGTTCGGCCTGCGGCATATTAGGGAAGCACAGCGTCAGGTTACGCCGGGCAATCGCCACGCGATGCTTGAGAAAACGCATGGAAAAACGGCCCAGAGAGGTCCCGAGGCGGTAAATAATCGGGTAAGGCAGTAATACCAGCAAATAAAGCAGGCCAATACCGAACCAGGTAAGCCAGTAACGTGGGTGCAATAAAGTGCGATTAAAAGAAGGAACTTGAGTCATGTGTTCTCAGCTTAGAAGCAGTCATTTAACAATAATAACAGAGTAATAGCAGGGTTTATCCTTTAGACGGACATTTTATTCACCCTGCTTTTTCTGTCGTTTATAACGACCATTGTGACATTTTTCTCGCGCAACGTGAAAAGACACCGCATTAATACATCATTTTAAGTGATGACTGGACATGACATGATTATTAATTCGACTAAATCGCTCTAAAGGATAAGGTCCGCGCACAAGAGATGCGTATCATGACCGCGCAATTATTCAGAAGGGGGCGTTATGTGGGCATCATGGTTAAGTTCTGGGCTGCTGATCCTTGGGGCATTATTGGGCAGTCTGGGCGCGCACCTGCAGTTTAACCCTCTGTTGGCGGTTGCGGGAGGGGCGCTGTTGGCGGGGATAGTGATTTCCGGTTTTACCGAATGTCGGCTTGGGCGCTGAGCGCCCAAGCCATGTCTGTCAGTCGTTTTTAAACAGCCCCTTCAATACATGAGGCTCGCAACGCCAGTACTGTGGCGGTGCGCTGACTTTCTCACCTAACCTGGCGGCGGCGTGCCACGGCCAGCGAGGGTTGTACAAAATGCCGCGCGCCAGCGCCACCATGTCCGCCTGGCCGGTGGCGACAATCGCCTCAGCCTGTTCCGGCTCGGTGATGAGTCCCACAGCGATAGTTGGCAGGCCGCTTTCGCGTTTGATGATTTCGGCAAACGGCACCTGATAACTCGGGCCGACCGGGATCTTCTGCTGAGGCGAAAGACCGCCGCTGGAAACGTGGATATAATCGCAACCCAACTCTTTCAGCGCTTTCGCCAGCGTCACCGATTGCCGTTCATCCCAACCGCCTTCCACCCAATCGCTGGCGGAAATCCGCACGCCGAGCGCTTTTTCCGCCGGGAACACTGCGCGCACTTCATTGAAAATCTCCAGCAGCAAGCGCATGCGATTTTGCAACGAGCCGCCGTATTGATCGTTGCGCTGGTTGGCCAGAGGGGAAAGGAACTGGTGCAGCAGATAACCGTGTGCGCCATGCAGCTCTATCAGCTCGAAGCCCAGGCGATCGGCACGTTTTGCCGCCGCAACGAACTGCGCTTTCAACCGTTCGATATCGTTCAGACTCATCGCCGCAGGGGGGACATCATGCGGTGAGAAGGGCAAAGTGGAGGCGGATTGGGTTTGCCAGCCACCGCGTGCGGCGCTGAGTTGCCCGCCGCCCTCCCAGGGAATGCCGCAGGAGGCCTTGCGGCCGGCGTGGGAGAGTTGAATGCCTAATGGCATGGAGGCGTGTTTTCTCACTGCCAGCACCACCTGCGCCAGCGCCTGCTCGGTAGCATCGTCCCACAGGCCGAGATCGCTGGGCGTGATGCGCCCTTCAGGCGCGACTGAGGTGGCCTCGACGATCAATAACCCTGCGCCGGACAATGACAACTGACCAAGATGCATGGTGTGCCATTCGGTGGCTTTGCCCTCGTCGGCAGAATATTGGCACATGGGGGCGATAATAATACGGTTGGGTAAATCCAGCTCCCCCAGTGAAATCGGGGTAAATAACTGACTCATGACGTCCTCCGGATCCGTGGTAAAGAGAAAGAAAACTACCCTTAGGCTTATCGGGGTTTGTGACCGGCGTCAAGTTTCCAGCGTTAAACATTGCCGCCGGGCTAATGCTGTTTTGAGCGACATTTTCGGGTATTATGTGCGCCGCGCGTGGGCCTGCGGCCCGCGCGTTCAAAATAAGCCACCTCCCGAAAGACAGGAAAGTACACCATGCCAGTGTTACATAACCGAATTTCTAATGAGGAACTGAAGGCGCGCATGTTGGCGGAAACAGAGCCACGCACCACAGTTTCTTTTTATAAATACTTCACCATCGACGATCCCAAAGCGTTTCGCGACAGCCTGTACGTTGAGTTTGACAAGCTGAAGGTATTTGGCCGCATTTATGTGGCCAAAGAGGGCATCAACGCGCAGATCAGCGTGCCGCAGAACAAGTTCGACGCGTTTAAAGCCGCGCTGTTTGCCTCGCACCCGGCGCTGGATCAGGTGCGTCTGAATATCGCCTTGGAAGATGACGGTAAATCTTTCTGGGTGCTGCGCCTTAAGGTGCGCGATCGCATCGTCGCCGATGGGATTGACGATGAGAGCTTCAACCCGGCGAATGTGGGTGAGTATTTGCAGGCCGACCGCGTCAACCAGATGATTGACGATCCGGATACGCTGTTTGTGGATATGCGTAACCATTACGAATATGAAGTCGGCCACTTTGAAAATGCCATCGAAGTGCCTTCAGACACTTTCCGCGACCAACTGCCGATGGCGGTTGAGATGCTGCAGGACAATAAAGACAAAAATATTGTCATGTACTGCACCGGCGGCATCCGCTGTGAAAAAGCCAGCGCCTACATGCTGCATAACGGCTTCAAAAACGTCTACCACGTGGAAGGCGGGATTATCGAGTACGCACGCAAAGCGAAAGAGCAGGGATTGCCGCTGAAGTTTGTCGGCAAGAACTTTGTGTTCGATGAGCGCATGGGCGAGCGGATTTCTGACGATGTGATCGCCAATTGCCACCAGTGCGGCGCCGCCTGCGATACTCACACCAACTGCAAGAATGACGGCTGCCATTTATTGTTTATTCAATGCCCGACCTGCGCCGCCAAATTTGAAGGTTGTTGCAGCGAGATCTGCCGCGAAGAGCTGAAGTTGCCGCGTGAAGAACAGCGCGCTCGCCGAGCCGGCCGTGAAAATGGCATCAAGATTTTCAATAAGTCGAAAGGGTTGTTGCAGACCACGATGCACATTCCGGCACCTGAGGATGAAGGCCCAGCAAGCTGAGCCAATGATAAGCGCGGCAGATTTGCCGCGCTTTATACCTGTCGCCTTTCAGGCAACTCATAGCGCGCAGTATTACTTCGCGCGTACGCCTTCGACAGAAATAATCAGCTCAACATCCTGCGATGCCGGGCCGAGATCGGTAGTGATGCCGAAGTCTTTCAGCTTGATTTTACCGTTGGCCGCAAAGCCGGCGCGGTAGCCACCCCATGGATCATTACCCTGGCCGATCAGTTTGGCGTCCAGCGTTACCGGTTTGGTAACGCCGTTCAGCGTCAGATTACCGACCACGGCATAGCCGTCACCGCTCTTTTTCACTTCGGTGGATTCAAACTTGGCCTGTTTGTTTTTTTCCACGTTCAAAAACTCTGCGCTGCGCAGATGTTTGTCGCGTTCGGCGTGATTGGTGTCGACGCTGGCGGTATTGATAGTGACGTTAACCTTGTCCTTGGACGGATCTTTTTCGTCGAAGGTGAAGCCGCCGTCAAAGTCTTTGAAGGTGCCGTACAACCAGCTGTAACCCAAGTGCTGGATGCGGAATTCGATAAAGGCGTGTTGCCCTTGTTTGTCAATTTTGTAGTCGGCAGCCAGCGCGGAACCGGCGCTCAGCAGCAGTGCGCCTGCGGTCAGGCCCAGTACGGTTTTCTTCAACATAGCAATCTCCATAAATCCAAAGGTTAATCGGCGCTGCTACCCAGCATCCGTTTCAAAGTCACATCACGATCAATAAAGTGATGTTTAAGCGCAGCCAGGCCGTGCAGTAGCGAGAGCACGACGACGGTCCAGGCCAGATAAAGGTGGATAGTGCCGGCGGTATCGGCCTGTTCAGCCATGCCGGTGACGGTGGCGGGGATGTCGAACCAGCCGAAAACGCTGATCGCCTGGCCGTCGGCGGTGGAAATCAGATAGCCGCTGATCAGGATGCTGAACAACACGACATACAGCGCGATATGAGCCAGTATTGCACTGACGCGAGTAAAACGACTGTAGCTGGCCAGCGGTTTTGGCGGCGGTGAAACGAAACGCCAGATCACCCGAACCACCATGACGATGAACAACAGTGTACCGATGCTTTTATGGATTTCCGGTGCCTGGTGGTACCAGACATCGTAATAGCCCAGCGTGACCATCCACAAGCCCAGGGCAAACATGCCGTAAACCGTCAGCGCAACCAGCCAATGGATTAGCACTGAAATATGGCCAAAACGGCTGGCGGTATTTTTCCAAAGCATCTTGTTTCCTTACATTCATCATTTTCTGGGTGCAATAATTAAACTTTAAGAAACATAAAATCAATAATAAATTTAACTATGTTACTTCTTTAAAATATCAATCAGTGAATTTGCGGAAGATTGCGGGAAGTTAATCAGTGAAATCGTCGTAGCGAATATCGCCATTTGAATGTATTTTTTCGTTACCCATTGAAATAAAATCATTTTATTTATTTGTGTCAGCTTTTGTCATTTTACGTAAATGCGGTCTTTTTCTTAACAAATAATCCGCTAGCAAAGAGCGTCGATTATTTCCAGTCTGATTTTGGCAAGGGTGCGGATTTTCTTGCTGGCAGGTGTTTATCGGCAGTTTACCTGCGCTGCAGCGGCAGAGTTTGCTAACATAAGAGGCATCTGGCGGCCCTGTGGGCCTGGATTGTCAATACAAAGGAAATGTCATGGGCCGAACTCTTTTGACCGATCGCAGCCTGCGTCTGGCCATTATGTTGGCGATGCTGGTGATTATCCTTGCCGGTATTAAAGCGGCGGCAGACATCGTGGTGCCGTTCATGCTGGCGGTATTTCTGGCGATGATACTGAACCCGCTGGTGGCGCAACTCGAACGCTGGCGGATACCGCGCGTGTTGGGGGTTAGCTTATTGGTGGTGGCCGTGGTGGTAGTGCTGATGCTGTTTATCGGCATGCTGGGTGCCTCGTTGAATGAGCTTGCCCGTTCATTGCCGCAATACCGCGGCATGATGATGGAAAAACTGCGCTAGCTGCAACACTACGCCGATCGTTTCAACATTACCCTGTCCACCGTGGCGATGCTGCAGTATGTCGATCCAAGCGCAGCGATGAACCTGGTCACTCGTCTGCTGAGCCACCTTTCCGGCGCTATGACCAATATCTTCCTGCTGCTGATGACCGTGGTGTTTTATGTTGTTTGAAGTACAGTTGCTGCCTTACAAGCTGCAACAGGCGCTGGACAAGCCCAGTGAGGGGATTGCCAATATTCAGCGTGCGCTGGAGGGGGTGACCCGTTATCTGGTGATCAAAACGGCGATCAGTCTGGCGACCGGGATTATTGTCTGGGTGTTCCTTGCTGCGGTCGGCGTACGTTTTGCATTTATCTGGGGGTTACTGGCATTTTTGCTGAATTATATTCCCAATATCGGTTCGGTGATCGCCGCCATTCCTCCATTGATTCAGGCCCTGTTGTTTAACGGCTTTGGTGATGCGTTAGTGGTGGCGGGGGGCTTTATCATGATCAATCTGGTGATTGGCAATATGCTGGAGCCGAGGATCATGGGGCGAGGGCTGGGGTTGTCGACGCTGGTAGTCTTTCTTTCACTGATTTTCTGGGGATGGCTGATGGGGCCGGTAGGCATGTTGCTCTCGGTACCGCTGACTATTATTGCCCGCATCGCGCTGGAAACCACTGAAGGGGGGCATAAAATGGCCGTTATCCTCGGCGATGGTCGGCCGGGCAAGAAAGTCACCTCGGAGTAGAGAAAAATCAGAAAGGGGGAGAGCGGGCGCGTAGCGCATCCGTGACGACAATCTGCCGGGGGTTCAGAAACGCCTGAAACACAAACGGGGAAGGTTGACGTAGCGCCTTGAGTCAGGTCATTCAGGCCATAAAGAAGAAATAGACATCAAGCGCTAGCACCAGTAGCCACAGACAGAGGTACAGCACCAGATGTTCGCGTACATTGTTGACGATCGCCGACAGTATTTTGTTTAGCATTCTAAGCAGCCAAAAGGTTAGAACCGCTGATTATAGTATTTTTGTAGCCAACGTTAATACTGCGAAAGGGCAAAGTGTGGGATCAGAGGTGAGTTTCACCTCTTTGAACAAGTTATACGGCCAGCAGAGACAGCGACATCGGGGCGGCCGGCGCGCTTGGCGGGTAGAAATAACGCAGTACGTTATAGAGAGAGTAAAACTCCAAGCGGTTGCGGGCGTTGATTTTTTCCGTGATATGGCGTTTGTGAACATAAACCGTGTGTGAGCTGATTTGCAGCTTTTTCGCGATACGGTAATTCGGCATTTCCGCCATCCAGTGTTTCATCACCGTCAGTTCTTGCGGGCTGAACAGGGAGTGTTCAACGCCAGCATCCATCAGTGCAACAGGCTTTTCCTTCAGCATGCGCAGGGTAACGGGCAAAATACTTTTGTTGAACAGGAAGGCGTTATCAGTGATGCGCATCGGCGTTTCGCTGTAGGGATAAGGCGTGTCCAGATAAATAAACAGCAGCGCCGAGGGGCTAGCCTCAATAAAAGCCTGCAACTGAGTATCGTCGTCGTTATAGCGGCAATGCTTGGTCAGGTTTACCAGGATGTGGCTCGGCTGGTAACTGCTCAGTAGCGGCATCGCCTGTTCAATGCTGTGGCAACAGGTGGTCTGAACGAAAACATGGTCAGAAAAATAGTTGTCGATTCCGACTCGGGTGAAGCAGCATTCGTCCACGACAAGCAGTTTCATGGTGACGTCCTTGTTGATCGAAAAATTACTTGGGCATATCAGCTGTAAAATAAGACTTACACCATAGAGGATCAATTCGGAAATCCGGATACTTGTGTCAGAAATTTCCGTTGCCAGATTTTTTATATTATTTTTTAATGAGTTATAGGTGTGGTGAATTGTAACCGAGGGGAAACCGCAGCCCGCGCGGGTTAACGGGTGCGGTTAGTGAATGGGAAAAGGTTAATTAAAACGTTTTAGCGCAAAGGGTGAGATGTCTACTGGCGGGTTTTTATCTTCGGCAAACAGGGCGGCGATCTCGCCCAACACGCTGGCAAACTTGAAACCATGGCCGCTCAGGCCGCTGATGACCATCAGTCGATCGCATCCCGGGACGGTATCGATAATAAAATCTTCATCCGGACTCATATCGTAACTGCATGCTTCCCCATGTAAACATACCCCTACACCCGGTAAAAATTGGCGCAGGAATTGGAAGACTTCAGTGCCATCACTGGCGAAACTGCCGAAAGGTTTGCGTTGCTCTGGCGCATCCATCTCCTGGCCGCCGTCATGCTTACCCACTTTCAGCCCGTCGTTATCGGCGGGAAAACCGTAATAATGATTGCCGTCCTGAGCCTCAACGGTAAAAGCCGGGAAACGGTTGTTGATGCTGTAACGGCCATCCGCCTGATGCCATGAAAATACTTTCCGCAGCGGTACGATAGGTAACTGCGGCAGCAGCGCTTTTACCCAGGTGCCGGCGGTAACCACCGCTTTCCGGCCCTGGAAGCGGCCTTCAGAGGTGACTACTTCGACACCGCCATCAATAGGTTCCACTGCGCTGACGGGGCAATTGAACAGCTGGCTGCAACCGGCTTCATTAGCCAGTTTGATCAGGCAGGCGACGGCCTGTTCCGAGCGCAGGAACCCGGCATCGGGTTCAAACACGCCAATATAACCCTCAGGCGCGTTGAATTCAGGCCAACGCTGGTTAATCTGTTCTGTACTGAGGTTTTGCGTGTTGAGGCGGAATTTTTGCGCGCTGCGTTGGGCATTGCTGATGAATTCAGAATGCTGTGGCCCGAGGTTCAGTACTCCGCAGGCCTGAAACAGTTCTTCGCCGGTTTGCTGAATCAGTGCGTTCCACAGGGCCTGGGCGCGCAGAATCAGTGGCACATACTTTTCACCTTCGCCATAGGCATGGCGGATGATTCGTGTATCGCCGTGGTGGCTGCCGTTACGGTGTGGGGGCATCGCGCTGTCGATCATTAATACTTTCAAGCCGGATCTCGTAGCATAGTAACCCGCCGCTGCGCCTACCGAACCGCTGCCCACAACAATTAAGTCATATTCCACGTGCCGTAACCTCTCTGATATACGTTTCTTATCGGGCTATGATAAAAGGTTGGGCGCAGCAATGCACCCGTTGCGCTGTTGTGCCGGCAAAGAAAAAGGCGCCAGAGATAATCGCTGGCGCCTTAGGCTTTTTGGGGCAGTAAATTAGTGTTTTTTACGATCAAGGTCCTGGTAATCCGTTGCTTCAATCTTGGCAATGCCGGCTTCTAAAATATTGATTAATTGGCGTGCGACATCTGTAGTTAACCAAAGCGTTCTGTCTACTTGGGCTTCTTCTGGCGTCTGGTCTAGTGAAGACAGGTAATGAAGGCGTATCATCATGGCGTCATAAACGTCGACAGTACTAATATCCCAACCAACAAGCGGGTGTGTCTGAATTACTTCATCATTTCTGTCCATAAAGACCCCTTATTGAGTAGTAACTAACGTGAGTGACTAACGAGGATCAATGCGGCTCATCATCATGTGAGCAATTACAGTATACGCATATGGTTTCTACGGTGGAGCTTTTCCATCCTTTTTTGCAAAATAAATATAATTATTCTACTGGCTGGCCAAGGAGGCCTGCGTGACGGGCATGCGGCAATCATTCTGCATCAGGAGGTGCACTGTGTAACCGTTTCTCAAGCTCGGCGGCCAGATGCGCGAAATGCTGCTGCGTTTCGGCATCGCGATTCTGATTTTGCGCTTCCAGTTTCAGGCTGTGGATCAGCAATTGATTGGCTTTGTCATCCAGACCAAAAGCCAGATAGGAGAACGCAACTTCCAATACGTTCAAGCGCCGTTTTTGATCGCCAATCAGCGCCAGCAGCTCGCCAAAGGTCATCGTTTCTTCGGATTTTATCTTGTCCGGGACCATGTCAAACACCTCCTGTTAAAAACATTCAGTACAGACCAGATAAGGCATTTCTTCCAGCATAAATTGAAGGGGGGAGGTGAGTGCGGTTTCAAAGGCAAAAAAGCCGGGGAGCGACCCCCCGGCAAAAACAGCATTGCAGTGTTATTCTGCGCTGAACCACTCGTCTGCGCTTTCCCAGGTTTCCTGGAGGATTTCAGCGATAAGGTCTTTATCCGTTTTTAGGCCGCCAAGCACAGAAAGCCCGTTAGAACCGGCATAACGTACCTGAACTACGGCATCTGGAAATTGACGATTTACCCGCTTGCCCAGCTCGCCGGTCAGGGCTTCAATTGCCCCTGGCGGTAGCGGTCTGGTTTTATCTATAGTGACTTCAACACGCATGATTGCCCCCGAAGCGATTTACTGGTTATTTATACAGTTAAGTTCGTGCGGGAGCAAGAGGTTGCGTTAAAAAAGATTTTACGCCTTCACGGACCAGCTCAGGGTCTCCCCAGCCAGGAATGGCACAACCGTTTCGTTACCCATGGCTATCTCTTCCGGTTGCGTCGTCGGCACACGTTGCAGTTCGATAAAGTCGGCATTGACCGGCAGGCCATAAAAACGTGGGCCGTTCAGCGAGCAGAAGGCCTCCAGATGCTCCAGCGCGCCCAGTTGTTCGAATACGCTCGCATAGGCTGGGATGGCATTCGGGGCGTTAAATACGCCGGCACAGCCACAGCTTGACTCTTTGCGGTGCTTGGCATGCGGCGCCGAGTCGGTGCCGAGGAAGAAGCGCTCGGAACCGCTGGCGACTGCTTTACGCAGCGCATCCTGATGAATGTTGCGTTTCAGGATCGGCAGGCAGAACAGGTGCGGGCGGATACCACCAACCAGCATATGATTGCGGTTAAACATCAGGTGCTGCGGTGTGATAGTGGCGCCAAGGAAACGATTGCCTTCCTGCACATATTGAGCCGCTTCTTTGGTCGTGATGTGCTCGAAGACGATTTTCAACTCCGGGAACTGCCGGCGGATTGGCTCCATAACCTGTTCAATAAAACGCGCCTCGCGATCGAAGATATCTACGGCTGCGTCGGTCACTTCACCGTGGATCAGCAGCGGCATCCCGATTTTCTGCATTTGTTCAAACAGCGGGTAAATACCTTTCACATCGCTGACACCGTGGCTGGAGTTGGTGGTGGCGTTGGCAGGATACAACTTGGCGGCGGTGAACACGCCTTGCTCAAAGCCGTTGACCAATTCGGCGGCGGCCAGCGAGTTGGTCAGGTAGCAGGTCATCAATGGGGTGAAATCGTGATCCTGAGGAACTGCGGCCAGAATGCGGTCACGATAGGCCCGTGCAGCCTCTACGGTAGTGATTGGCGGAGCCAGATTCGGCATCACAATCGCCCGGCCAAATACCTGACTGGTATAGGGCAGAACCGTTTTCAGCATGTCGTCGTCACGCAGGTGGATGTGCCAGTCGTCAGGGCGGCGGATTTTCAGGGCTTGAAGTTGTGCGGTCATGTTGCAAGGCTCCGGCGGTCAGAAACACGTCTATATAAAAGCGAATAATGGGGGTTATTCACGCCGGGGTGTAAGGATAAGCGGAAAGCGTCTTTGATGCATCTGTTTGTTCACGGCAAGTTGAAATCAATTGGCTTTCGGGCGCATAGTGACAGGGATTTTAACGATCCCCGCGTCATAACTGCTGGGTTATCAACGTGTATCATGTGGAATGGGAGAAAGAAATGGAAGTACGAGTTATTGCCACCCTGCAGGCGAAACCTGAATTTGTGTCCGCCGTCAGCGATGCTGTGCATGAGATTATGGAGCCAAGCCGTCAGGAACTGGGCAATCTGCAGTATGATCTGCACCGCGATCTGGAGCAGCCTGGCACCTTCGTGTTCTTCGAGCGTTGGGCAAGCGCAGAAGCGCTGGAAAAACACAACGCCACCGAGCACTTTAAACAGTTTGTCAGCCAGCTCGACGGCAAGCTGGACTTGCTGGATATCAAACAATTGAAAAAAATTGCCTGAACCGATTTTTTGACAAGAAAAAACCCGCCATTTGGCGGGTTTTTTTATCGGAGCAGATTAACTTATTCGTTAACCGGCTGCGGTTTGGTTGCCGGCGCTGTGGCTTGATTCACCGCAGCATGCCCCCCCGCCGAGCCTTTACCTTCGAAATTGAAGGAAGGGCGTTGCCAATCGCTGCCTTTCTGCTCTTCCGGCTCGTAAGCCGGCGCTGGGGCCTTGGTCATTGGCGCTGTGGCGATATGTTTATAGAGTGTACCCTGCACCGGCGCTGGCTGCTGAACAACCGGCGGTTTTTCTGCAACAACAACCGGAGCAGCAGCTTCCTGAGCAGGTGCGGCCTCAACGATGATCGGCGTTGGCGCTGCGACAGGCTCAACAACAACGGCAGTCTCTTCCGCAACAGCCGCGGCTTCAACCACCGGGGCTGCTTCGACGTTCGTAGCTTCTTCAACCACGGTAGTCTCTTCAACCACGGTAGCTTCTTCAACTACTGGCGTCTCAGCCTGCGGTACCGCAGCCGTTTCCTCCAATTGAGCCGTAATGACCGGCGCAACAGTTTCAACTTCCGGCTGGGCTTCTTCTGCAATGACAACCTCAGCGGTTTCTACCGGTGCGATGGTTTGTGCGGCAGCCTCAGCGATAACCGGAGCGGCTACGTCGACAGCTTGTTGTGCCATCACGTTGTCGGCAGCGATTTCGGTAGCATCAGTCTGAACTTCAGCTTCTTCAATTACTTGTGCTGTTTGTGTTACAGGGTAACTTACCCATACCTTGCCAGAAGCCATTTCCGGAGAGGCGAAAGCCCCAGCCAACGGCATTGGCGACTGGGCAGGGTAACGCTCATCACGGTAACGGCGACGGCGCTGACCGCTCACGCGCAGATGGCGTGGCGAGCGGCGTGAACGGCGTGGCATGCCATTTTCGCCGTTGCGGTTGTCGCCCTGAACGTCATCTTCAGCCGGTGTCTCAAGGGTTTCTGGCAGCAATTTAACGCTGTCTTCTTCCAGAGCCGGTTTCACGTCCTGGGTTTTCACCACTGGCGCTTTAGGGGCCAGCAGCTCTTCCGCTGCGCGATGCAGTTCTTCTTCCGCGGACAATACGCGAACTTTCTGCGACAGAGGACGACGCTGGCGACGCTGCATGTTTTGCTGCTGGCGTTCTTCCAGATCTTCATCGCTGATAACGTTGTTGCTGGTGTCTACACTTTCCAGTGCAGCCACTTCCTGCTGAGCCTGGCGCTTCTCTTCCTGACGACGGCGCTGGCGTTCGGCACGCTGGTCACGGCGTTGTTGCTGGTCTTCACGCTGTGCCTTGGCGGCTTCTTCAGACTGTGGCGCCTCGGCAACCGGTGCGGCAACCTGCGGTGCATTGCGGCGGTTGTTACGGCGTTGTTCATCGCGCACTTCACGCGTTTCACGGCCTTCACTGCGATTGTCGCGCGGCTCACGATTTTCACGTGGTTCACGGTTATCGCGCTCGCGATTGTCACGGCCTTCGCCGCGTTCCTTGCGTTCGCCACGTTCAGGACGATCGCTACGCTCACCACGTTCTCCGCGTTCTCCGCGTTCACTACGTTCTTTACGGCCAGAACCCTGACGGCGTTGACCACGGCGATCCTGGCGGCGGTTTTCACCGTTGCCTTCGGCCTTAGGAGCTTCAACGGCAGGTTTGGCTTCAACAACCGGTTGTTCTTCACCGGCGAACAGCGCTTTCAAACCACCGAACAGGCGGCCCAACAGACCAGGTTTTGCCGCGGTTGGGGCGCTTGGTTTGGCCACGACAGCGGCAGCAGCGGACTGTGCCGCCACAGGTTCTTCGGCAGGCGGCGGAGCGTCAGCCGCCAGAGAGAACGAAGCCAGAGCCGGTTGTTCCGGACGTTTGCGCTCCATCGGCGCATCTTCCAGTGGCTGGGCCATCTCTTCTTCGTGCAATTTCGGCAGCAGGTAGCTCAGGGTTGGTGTTTCTTCGCCTTTGCGCACACGCAGCACGGAGTAATGCGGGGTTTGCATCTGATCGTTCGGCACGATGATCGCTTTCACGCCACCCTGACGTTTTTCGATTGCGCTCACCGACTCACGTTTTTCGTTCAGCAGGTAAGAAGCGACCTGAACTGGCACGATAGCATGAACTTCTTTGGTATTTTCCTTCAGCGCTTCTTCTTCGATCAGGCGCAGAATGGAAAGTGCCAGCGATTCGTTATCACGGATGGTGCCGGTGCCGTTACAGCGAGGGCAGACGTGATGACTGGATTCACCCAGTGACGGGCTGAGGCGCTGACGCGACATCTCAAGCAGGCCAAAGCGGGAAATGCGGCCGATCTGGATACGCGCACGGTCCTGACGCACTGCGTCACGCAGGCGGTTTTCTACTTCGCGCTGGTGGCGCACTGGGGTCATATCGATGAAGTCGATAACGATCAGGCCGCCAAGGTCACGCAAGCGCAGTTGGCGAGCGATTTCGTCCGCCGCTTCCAGGTTGGTATTGAACGCAGTTTCTTCGATATCGCCACCGCGGGTTGCTCGCGCGGAGTTGATGTCGATGGCGGTCAAGGCTTCGGTAGTGTCGATGACGATCGAGCCGCCGGAAGGCAAGCGAACTTCACGCTGGAAGGCGGATTCGATCTGAGACTCGATTTGGTAATGGCTGAACAGAGGGATTTCACCGCTGTACAGTTTGATTTTGCTGCTGAAATCCGGGCGGCCCAGAGCAGCGATGTGCTCTTTTGCCAAATCGAGAACTTTAGGGTTATCGATCAGGATTTCGCCGATGTCCGGGCGCAGATAGTCACGGAATGCGCGCACGATCACGTTACTTTCCTGATGGATCAGGAACGGAGCAGGGCGGCCTTCGGCGGCTTTCTTGATGGCTTCCCAATGCTTCAGACGGAAAGACAGGTCCCACTGCAGCGCATCGGCAGATTTGCCAACGCCCGCGGTACGAACAATCAGACCCATGCCATCCGGCAATTGCAGTGAGGAAAGCGCTTCTTTCAGTTCGGTACGGTCGTCACCCTCGATGCGGCGGGAAATGCCACCGGCACGCGGGTTGTTCGGCATCAGCACCAGATAACTGCCGGCCAGACTGATGAAGGTGGTCAAGGCTGCGCCTTTATTACCACGTTCTTCTTTGTCAACCTGAACGATAACTTCCTGGCCTTCGCGCAGCACATCTTTGATGTTCGGGCGACCATGAGAAGAGTAGTTACTTGGGAAGTATTCGCGGGCGATTTCTTTAAGAGGGAGGAAACCATGTCGTTCTGCGCCGTAATCAACGAACGCTGCTTCAAGACTTGGTTCAATACGAGTGATTTTGCCTTTGTAAATATTCGCTTTTTTCTGTTCATGACCTGGGCTTTCAATGTCCAAATCATACAGCCGCTGTCCATCTACAAGGGCAACACGCAACTCTTCCTGCTGAGTTGCGTTAATCAACATTCTTTTCATCTTAACTTACTCGTTATTTTTACATTATCGACAAAGCTGCGGGCAAAATAACCTCATGGCCGGGTTAAAACCGAAAACCCCGTGTCTTCTCGCAAAGTCGTCAACCTCACGGTTGTCGCCTGCATAGGGGCGCATTATCTCGGTAAGCCTGTATTTCTTTGTGAAAAACAGCACTTTTACTAGGGGAATAGCCTCTGATTTACGTCGACAGATCTGATTCCGTTTGCCGGCCAAGCTGCAACCCGCAGCCCGCTAATTGTTTGATTTCGCATTACGTCTTATGCCATTGCTGCGTTTTTGCGCCATCAGACAAATTTTATAATCCCACCGTTTTCCCTGTTTAACGAGAATCAACGTGGAAAGTAAACGCATTATTCCACTGCTGATGCCGTTATAGCAAGGTGACTTTTCCTTAACTGCGGAAGAAATCGCAAACGTTCAAACCGGCTTGCTGCCTTATTGTTCGCTGGGGTTTCGTCTGCAGTCAGAGAGACAGTTAAGCACAGAAAAAGAAGTGGCGCTATTTACTCGCTCTATTTAGAATCCCGCTCCATGAAAACGAACATTCCTGCAGTACAATTAATCACGATTTCTGACGACGAAGCCGGTCAGAGAATCGACAACTTTTTGCTTGCCCGCCTGAAAGGCGTGCCGAAGAGCATGATTTACCGCATCGTGCGTAAAGGCGAGGTGCGGGTTAATAAAGGACGCATCAAGGCAGAATACAAACTGGCCGCCGGCGACGTGGTGCGCATTCCGCCGGTGCGCGTTGCCGAGCGTGAAGAAGCGCCAGTCTCCGCCAAACTGGATAAAGTGGCCGCGCTGGCAGATTGCATCTTGTATGAAGACGATCACCTGCTGCTGCTGAACAAGCCATCAGGCACGGCAGTACATGGCGGCAGCGGCCTGAGCTTTGGCGTGATTGAAGGCCTGCGCGCGCTTCGCCCGGAAGCCCGCTTCCTGGAACTGGTTCATCGCCTTGATCGCGATACCTCAGGCGTGCTGTTGGTGGCGAAAAAACGCTCTGCACTACGTTCGCTGCATGAGCAACTGCGCTTGAAGGGGATGCAGAAAGATTACCTGGCGCTGGTGCGCGGCCAGTGGCAGTCACATTGCAAAGCGGTGCAGGCGCCACTGCTGAAAAATATTTTGCAAAGCGGTGAGCGCATTGTTCGCGTCAACAGCGAAGGTAAACCTTCGGAAACACGCTTCAAGGTGGAAGAGCGCTTTGAGCACGCAACGCTGGTCAAAGCCAGCCCGATCACCGGGCGCACCCATCAGATCCGTGTGCACACCTTGCATGCCGGGCATCCGATAGCCTTTGACGATCGTTATGGCGATCGCGAGTTCGATCGCCAACTGGCGGGCACCGGGCTCAAGCGTCTGTTCTTGCACGCGGCTGCTTTGCGTTTCGAACATCCGGGTACCGGTGAAACGATGCGCATCGAAGCGCCGATGGATGAAGAGCTGCGTCACTGCCTGCAGGTGTTGCGCAAGCAGTCTCAGGGCAAATAACGCAGCCCTTTTATCCTATGCCAGCGGGTTGATGCCTTCAGCCCGCAGCATTTCCAGCAGGGCGATCAACGGCATGCCGATCAACGTATTGGGATCCCGCCCCTCCAGCTTATCGAACAGCGCAATCCCCAATCCTTCACTTTTAAAGCTGCCTGCGCAGTTGAGTGGTTGCTCAAGTCGCACGTAAGCGCTAATTTCAGCCTCGCTCAGCGTGCGGAAATGTACGTGAAAGGGTTCGCACAGTACCTGCAGATGCCTGCTGCGGCTGTTATACAACGCCAGCCCGGTATAAAAGGTGACTTTCTGGCCGCTGGCCTGGCGTAATTGAGTGCGGGCGTTCTCTTCCGTGTGCGGTTTTCCGGTGATTCTTCCTTCGATCACGCAGACCTGATCGGAGCCGATAATCAGATGTTCGGGGTAGGCGGCAGCCAGCGCCTGGGCTTTCGCTGTGGCCAATCGCAGCACCAGCGCCTCGGCGCTTTCCCCCGCCAGCGGGGTTTCATCCACCTGCGGCGCCGCGCAAAGGAAGGGTAAGTGCAGCTTTTCCAGTAGCATCTTGCGGTAGGTCGAGGTGGAGGCAAGGAGAAGTCTTTGCATAATTTTTTTCGCAAACCGTAGCGTAAATAGAGTGGGCATTTTAAACTGTCCGCCGCTGAGGAAGCGAATAATGGTGAAAGGTACCGTTTTACGGCCTTTTTCTTTGACTCTACGTCGTTACAAAGTTAATATGCGCGCCCTATGCAAAAGGTAAAATTACCCTTGACCATTGATGCGGTACGTACCGCTCAGAAACGCCTGGACTATGTTGGTTCCTATGCGCCTGAGCAGGTTACACGTGTTGCCGACTCCGTGGTCAGTGTGGACAGTGATGTTGAGGTTTCGTTATCGTTCGATATTGATAACCAACGCCTCGCGGTGATAACAGGGCATTCGGACGTTCAGGTAACCCTGATGTGCCAACGCTGTGGTGTCCCGTTCGAGCGTCATATCCACACAACATATTGTTTTAGCCCGGTCGTCAATGATGAGCAGGCTGAGGCATTACCGGGAGCGTACGAACCGATCGAAGTCGATGAGTTTGGCGAAGTCGATCTGTTGGCAATGATTGAAGACGAAATTATTCTTTCACTGCCTGTCGTCCCGTTACATGAATCTGAACACTGTGAAGTGTCCGAAGCGGACATGGTATTTGGCAAACTGCCTCCAGAGGCGGAGAAACCGAATCCATTTGCCGTATTAGCCAGTTTAAAGCGTAAGTAATTAAGGAGTAAGGTCCATGGCCGTACAACAAAATAAACCAACCCGTTCCAAGCGTGGCATGCGTCGTTCACACGATGCTCTGACCACCACCACATTGTCTGTTGATGCGACTTCTGGTGAAACTCATCGTCGTCACCACATCACTGCCGACGGTTTCTACCGCGGTCGCAAGGTTATCGGCTAAGTAGCGGTACCTTGACTCGTCTAACCCTGGCGTTAGATGCAATGGGCGGGGACTTCGGTCCCTGCGTCACAGTGCCTGCTTCATTGCAGGCACTGGCCTCTAATTTACAGCTTCATCTCCTGCTGGTCGGCGATCCCGACGCCATCTCTCCTTTACTTGCCAAAGCCGATCCGGTTCTTCTGGAGCGTTTGCAAGTCGTGCCCGCTGAATCAGTGATTGCCGGCGACGCCAAACCCTCACAAGCGATACGCGCCAGCCGTGGCACATCTATGCGCATTGCGCTGGAACTGACCAAAAACGGCGATGCGCAGGGTTGCGTCAGTGCAGGTAATACCGGTGCATTGATGGGTCTGGCGAAAATGCTGATTAAGCCGCTGGACGGTATTGAACGTCCGGCGCTGATGACCGTGATCCCAAACCAGCAGCTCGGTAAAACCGTAGTGCTGGATCTGGGCGCCAACGTTGAATGCGACAGCACTATGCTGGTGCAGTTTGCGGTAATGGGCGCAGTGATGGCCGAAGAGGTGGTGGGTATTGCGCAGCCCCGCGTGGCGTTGCTGAATATTGGTGAAGAAGAGATCAAAGGCCTGGATAATATCCGCGAAGCGGCCGCCGTGCTGAAAAACACCCCGGCAATCAATTATATTGGTTACCTGGAAGGCAATGACCTGCTCACCGGTAAAACCGATGTCCTGGTCTGCGACGGTTTCGTGGGTAACGTCACCCTGAAGACCATGGAAGGGGTGGTAAGAGTATTTTTATCGCTGCTGAAATCATCCGGAGACGGTGGCAAGCAGGCGTGGTGGTTAAAGTTGTTAGGCCGTTGGTTGCAAAAACGGGTGGTAAAGCGGTTCGGCCACCTGAACCCCGACCAGTATAATGGCGCATGTCTGTTAGGATTGCGCAGCACCGTAATCAAGAGCCACGGCGCTGCGAACCCACACGCGTTTGCAGTAGCAATCGAACAGGCTGTGCAGGCGGTGCAGCGGCAAGTCCCTGAAAGGATTGCTGCGCGCCTTGAAGCTGTATTACCTAAGAGTGACTGATCGTACATGTATACAAAGATTCTCGGTACGGGGAGTTATTTACCCGTACAAGTGCGCACCAATGCTGACCTTGAAAAAATGGTGGATACCTCTGACGAGTGGATCGTCACGCGTACCGGTATCCGTGAGCGCCGTATCGCTGCCGCTGATGAAACTGTGGCGACGATGGGCTTCCATGCTGCTGAAAAAGCGCTGGAAATGGCAGGTGTGGCTAAAGAAGACATCGGGTTGATCGTAGTTGCGACCACCACCTCAAGCCATGCATTCCCTAGCTCCGCTTGCCAAGTGCAGCAGATGTTGGGCATTAAAGACTGCGCGGCCTTCGATCTGGCCGCAGCCTGCGCCGGTTTTACCTATGCGCTGAGCGTGGCCGATCAGTACGTCAAGAATGGCGCGGTGAAACATGCGCTGGTGATCGGCGCGGACGTGCTGTCACGCACGCTGGATCCTGAAGATCGCGGCACCATCATTCTGTTCGGTGATGGCGCGGGTGCGGTGCTGTTGGGCGCGTCCGAAGAGCCGGGCATCCTGTCTACCCATCTGCATGCCGATGGTACCTACGGCGGCCTTCTGACGCTGCCGTTCAAGGATCGTCAGGATCCGGAGCAGCCGGCCTACGTTACCATGGCCGGCAATGAAGTATTCAAAGTTGCGGTTACCGAACTGGCTCACATCGTGGAAGAAACGCTGCAAGCCAACAATCTGGACCGCGACCAGCTGGATTGGCTGGTGCCACACCAGGCCAACCTGCGCATCATCAGCGCGACGGCGAAAAAACTGGGTATGGGGATGGAGAAAGTGGTAGTGACGCTTGATCGTCACGGCAACACTTCTGCCGCCTCGGTCCCTGCAGCGTTCGACGAAGCCGTGCGTGACGGGCGGATCCAGCGCGGCCAACTGGTGCTGCTGGAAGCCTTTGGCGGCGGCTTTACCTGGGGCTCGGCGCTGGTCCGTTTCTGATTAACAGGAAGAAAAAATGACGCAATTTGCTTTTGTTTTCCCAGGTCAGGGGTCTCAGGCTCTTGGCATGTTGGCCGATTTGGCTGCGCAATTTCCGATCGTTGAAGAGACTTTCAGCGAAGCCTCGTCCGCTTTGGGCTATGACCTGTGGCAGTTGGTGCAGCAAGGCCCGGCGGAAGAGCTGAACAAAACCTGGCAGACGCAGCCGGCATTGCTGGCCGCTTCCGTAGCGATTTTCCGCGTCTGGCAGCAACAGGGCGGTAAAGCGCCTGCGATGATGGCCGGCCATAGCCTGGGTGAATACTCGGCGTTGGTGTGTGCGGGCGTGCTGGATTTCCAGGCGGCGATCCGCTTGGTTGAACTGCGCGGCAAACTGATGCAGGAAGCGGTGCCGGAAGGCACTGGCGCGATGTTCGCCATTATCGGCCTGGATAACGAGGCTATCGCCAAAGCCTGTGAAGAATCCGCTCAGGGTCAGGTTGTTTCACCGGTGAACTTCAACTCGCCGGGGCAGGTTGTCATCGCCGGTAACAAAGAAGCGGTCGAACGTGCAGGTGCGGCCTGTAAAGCCGCGGGTGCCAAGCGCGCGTTGCCGTTACCGGTGAGCGTGCCTTCGCATTGTGCGTTGATGAAGCCGGCGGCAGACAAACTGGCCGTTGCGTTGCAGGAGATTACCTTCGGCGCGCCGCAGGTCGCGGTAGTGAATAACGTCGACGTGCGAACTGAAACCGATCCAGAAGCCATCCGCAGTGCGCTGGTACGCCAGCTGTACAGCCCGGTGCGCTGGACCGAGAGCGTAGAGTTTATGGCAGCACAGGGCGTTACGTCGCTGCTAGAGGTTGGTCCGGGTAAAGTTCTGACCGGTCTGACTAAACGTATTGTTGACACCCTGACGGCGGCGGCGGTTAATGACGCAGCGAGCCTGTCAGCGGCGCTTGAACAATAAAGAGGAAAATAATGAGCTTCGAAGGTAAAGTTGTTCTGGTCACCGGCGCTAGCCGGGGTATTGGCCGGGCTATTGCAGAATCGTTTGTGGCACGTGGCGCCAAAGTGATCGGCACCGCCACCAGTGAAAGCGGCGCTGAGGCTATCAGCAGCTATCTGGGTGCAAGCGGCAAAGGGTTTGCGCTGAACGTTGTTGATGCTCAATCTATCGACAGCGTTCTGGCATCTATTCGTGCTGAATTTGGCGAAATCGACATTTTAGTGAATAATGCCGGCATTACGCGTGATAACCTGCTGATGCGAATGAAGGATGATGAGTGGCAGGATATCCTGGACACCAATCTGACTTCCGTATTCCGTCTGTCAAAAGCGGTAATGCGAGCTATGATGAAAAAGCGGTTTGGCCGGATCATCACCATCGGTTCCGTAGTTGGCACCATGGGCAACGCAGGGCAGGCTAATTACGCGGCGGCTAAAGCCGGTTTGATTGGTTTTAGTAAGTCTTTGGCACGTGAAGTTGCTTCGCGTGGCATTACGGTCAACGTCGTGGCACCTGGTTTTATTGAGACGGACATGACACGGGCGTTGACAGATGATCAACGTGCAGGCATTTTGTCATCAGTTCCAGCCAATCGGCTGGGGGATGCTAAAGAAATCGCCAGCGCTGTTGCTTTTTTAGCCTCTGATGAGGCTGGCTACATCACCGGTGAAACGTTACATGTCAATGGCGGCATGTACATGATTTAAAAAATGCGAAAACTATTTGCGTTATTTGGGGTAAAAACCGCAAAATAGCGTAAAATCGTGGTTTGACCAGCCGGGATTTAGTTGCATCTTTTTCAACATTTTATACACTACGAAAACCATCGCGAAAGCGAGTTTTGATAGGAAATTTAAGAGTATGAGCACTATCGAAGAACGCGTTAAGAAAATCATTGTTGAGCAACTGGGTGTTAAACAGGAAGAAGTTTTAAATAACGCTTCTTTCGTTGAAGATCTGGGCGCTGATTCTCTTGACACCGTTGAACTGGTAATGGCACTGGAAGAAGAATTCGATACCGAGATTCCAGACGAAGAAGCTGAGAAAATCACTACTGTTCAGGCAGCTATTGATTTCATCAACGCTAGCCAGCAGTAAGAGAACATATCTAGGCGGTCACTCGACCGCCTAAGTTTTTTCTATCCCTAGTGTCATATTTTTCCCTCCTTGGAGGACAAACGTGTCTAAGCGTCGAGTAGTTGTGACCGGACTGGGCATGTTGTCTCCTGTCGGCAATACTGTAGAGTCCACGTGGAACGCTCTTCTTGCCGGTCAGAGTGGCATCAGCCTGATCGACCATTTCGATACCACTGCCTATGCGACCAAGTTTGCTGGCCTGGTAAAGAATTTTAATTCAGAGGATTTCATCTCGCGCAAAGATGCGCGCAAGATGGATGCCTTCATCCAGTACGGAATCGCTGCCGGCATGCAAGCCATGCAGGATGCGGGGCTGGATATCACCGAGGCTAACGCCAGCCGCATTGGCGCCGCTATCGGCTCCGGTATCGGCGGCCTGGGTTTGATTGAAGAAAACCACAGTTCACTGGTTAACGGTGGCCCACGGAAAATCAGTCCGTTCTTTGTGCCGTCAACCATCGTGAACATGATTGCAGGCCACCTGACTATTATGTTCGGCATGCGTGGTCCGAGTATTTCCATCGCTACCGCCTGTACGTCAGGTGTGCACAACATTGGCCATGCCGCGCGTATCATTGCTTACAATGATGCCGACGTTATGCTGGCCGGTGGCGCAGAGAAAGCCAGTACTCCTTTGGGCGTTGGCGGTTTCGGCGCAGCGCGCGCGCTGTCGACCCGCAACGAAAACCCACAAGCGGCCAGCCGCCCATGGGATAAAGACCGTGACGGTTTCGTCCTGGGTGACGGTGCCGGCATGATGGTGCTGGAAGAGTACGAACACGCCAAGAAACGCGGCGCCAAGATTTACGCTGAAATTGTCGGCTTTGGGATGAGCAGCGATGCCTATCACATGACGTCGCCGCCGGAAAACGGTGCGGGCGCTGCGCTGGCAATGGAAAATGCTTTGCTTGACGCAGGTGTGACTACGTCACAAATCGGGTATATCAATGCGCACGGCACTTCCACGCCGGCCGGTGATACCGCCGAAACCCAGGCAGTGAAGTCGGTATTTGGCGGCGATGCGAAGCGCGTGATGGTCAGCTCGACCAAATCGATGACCGGCCACCTGTTAGGTGCGGCAGGCGCGATTGAATCGATCTTCACCGTGCTGGCATTGCGTGATCAAGCGGTTCCACCAACCATCAACCTGGATAACCCGGATGAAGGTTGCGATCTGGACTTCGTTCCGCACGAAGCGCGCCAGGTAAGCGATTTGCAGTATACGCTGTGTAACTCCTTCGGTTTCGGCGGTACTAACGGTTCGCTGATCTTCCGTAAGGTGTGACGTGTCTGCTGGCAGACTGTAAAAAACCCGCTTTCGAGCGGGTTTTTTTATGGGTTGTTTACAAGTGGAAAGATGAGTTCCGCACTTTTTTGGCTGAAAAATTAATGGAATAGGCTTTACTGGTGGCAGGTTGCCGGCAAAAGTCGGAGTAAATCCATGGTTAGACAAGCAGGAGAAAGTGTATGTTGAGCGGAAAACGTGCGTTGGTTACGGGGGGCGGGCGCGATTTTGGGCAAGCCGTGTCGGTCTGGCTGGCGCGTGAGGGCGTCGACGTGGATATCTGTGCCCGACAACTCAGCAGCGCAAAGGAAACTCAAAACATCATACGAGCCGAAGGTGGACGGGCGCAGGCTTACCAGTGCGATATTGCCGATCCGGCTTCACTTACGGCGTTTGTCGATCAACTGTTGCAGGACGACAGGCCGATCGACATTCTGGTTTTGAGCGCCGCCCAATGGCTGGAGGGGGGGCTGGAGAGCAAAGATGATGCCGATGTCGTCAGTACCATCAATTCCGGGCTGACGGGGAATATTTTACTGACCCGCGCACTCTTGCCCAGCCTGCGGCTTTCGGCCGGGGCTGATATTATGGTGATGGTATCTGTGTGCGGCATACCTCAGTTCATCCAGTCGAGTGCCCACCCGGCATTTTTTGCGGCCAAGCAGGGGATCGGGGGCTTTTGCCACAACATCGCGCACCACCTGGCAGCGGAAAACATTCGGGTGACGGGTTTCTATCCGCCGGATTTTGAAATGAGCGGCCTGGATGACGAGCTAACAGAACAATCGGAGCGACCCGTGCTGAACGCACGTTCGATCTGGGAAACGATGCGTTTTGTGTTGCAGCAGCCGCGCAGTTGCCACATTAACGCCATCCACTTCCAGGGGCCTTGCCGCTAGCGCCGGCATAACGAGGAGAGTGTGGAAATATGTACTGGATTAACGGACAACAGCACGATGCGTTAGCGCCAAGCGATCGCGGTTTGCAGTTCGGTGATGGCTGTTTCACCACTGCCCGGGTTATCGACGGCAGAATCGAGCTGCTTCCCTGGCATATCGAACGCCTGCAACAGGCAGCGCAGCGGCTGATGATGCCGCTCACTGATTGGAGCGCTCTTGAAAGTGAAATGGCGCGTGCGGCAGAATCTATCCCGCTCGGCGTGGTCAAAGCGATACTGACGCGCGGCAGCGGCGGACGAGGTTACAGCCCGCAGGGGTGTGAAAATCCTACGCGCATTGTCTCTCGCAGCACTTATCCCACGCACTACCTGTCGTGGCGTGAACAGGGCATCAGCCTGGCGCTCAGCCCGGTGGCTCTGGCGCGTAATCCGTTGCTTGCGGGGCTTAAGCATCTGAACCGTCTGGAGCAAGTGTTGATCCGCGCGCATCTTGACCAGACGGCCGCCGACGAGGCGCTGGTGCTTGACACTGCCGGTATGCTGGTGGAATGCTGTGCGGCTAATTTATTCTGGCGTAAAGGAAATGCGGTATTTACGCCCGATCTGAGCCAGGCCGGCGTGGCTGGGTTGATGCGTCGCAGAGTGATTGAGCTGCTGGCGGGCAGTGAATATTCGCTGCATTGCGTCAGTGAGCCGTTGGCCACTCTTGCCGACGCCGAAGAAGTGCTGGTGAGTAACGCGCTGATGCCGTTGCTGCCGGTAAATACAGCGCAATCATGGCGTTATCACTCACGCCAACTCTATGATTTTTTGCGTCCACACTGTTAACGATGGCTGATTGATGAAGAAAAGAAAGCTGAAGGTCGTTTCTCTTATTGTTGTTCTGGTATTGGCCCTGCTGTGCTGGGGTTACCAGAAAGTTGAACGCTTTGCTGATACGCCATTGGCGATCCAGCAGGAAGCCATTTTTAAACTGCCGGCGGGTACCGGGCGGGTAGCGCTGGAAGGCTTGCTGGTACGCGACAAGCTGATCCGCAACGGTGCCTGGTTCCCGTGGTTGCTGCGCCTGGAGCCGCAACTGGCAGAGTTCAAGGCCGGCACTTACCGCTTTACGCCGGGAATGACGGTGCGCCAGATGCTTAAACTGTTGGCCAGCGGTAAAGAGGCACAGTTCAGCGCACGTTTTATCGAAGGTTCGCGCCTGCGTGACTGGCTGTTGGTGCTGCAGCAGTCGAAATACCTCAAACATACGCTGGCGGGCAAAAGCGAAGCGGAAATCGCCGTGGCGCTGGGCCTGCCGGAGGACACTCATCCGGAAGGGCGCCTGTACCCGGATACCTATCTGTATACTGCCGGCATGAGCGATATCGCGTTGCTTAAGCGTGCCCATCTGCGCATGATCAAGACGCTGGAAGCCGCCTGGCAAAGCCGCGATACCAGTTTGCCCTACAAGACGCCGGAAGATTTGCTGACTATGGCTTCAATAGTCGAAAAGGAAACCGCCGTGCCGGAAGAACGCACCAAGGTGGCTTCGGTATTTATCAACCGCCTGCGTATTGGCATGCGCCTGCAAACTGACCCAACGGTGATCTACGGCATGGGCGACGCCTATAATGGCAATATTACCCGTAAAGATCTGGAAACGCCGACGCCGTACAACACTTATGTGATCAGCGGCCTGCCGCCGACACCGATCGCCATGCCGGGCCAGGCTTCTTTGGAAGCCGCCGCCAATCCGGCGAAGACGCCTTATTTATACTTTGTCGCCGACGGCAAGGGCGGCCACCAGTTTACCACTAACCTGGCAAGCCATAATCAGGCGGTGCGCGCCTATCGCCAGGTGCTTAAGGAAAAGAATGAAAAGTAAATTCGTGGTTATCGAAGGGCTTGAGGGCGCGGGGAAAACCACCGCGCGCGATACCGTGGTCAACGTACTGCGCGAGCACGGCATTAATGACATTGTCTTTACTCGCGAACCCGGCGGCACTCCGCTGGCGGAAAAGCTGCGGGATCTGTTCAAACGCGGCATAGACGGCGAACTGCCGACTATCAAAGCCGAAGTGCTGATGCTGTATGCAGCCCGCGTGCAACTGGTAGAAACCGTCATCAAACCGGCGCTGGCGCGTGGTGCCTGGGTGGTCGGCGATCGTCACGATTTGTCATCGCAGGCCTATCAGGGCGGCGGTCGTGGTGTAGATCAACAACTGATGGCTTCACTGCGTGACACTGTTTTGGGGGATTTCCGCCCGGACCTGACGGTTTATCTGGATCTGCCGCCGCTGGTTGGCCTGCAACGCGCCCGTGCACGCGGCGAGCTGGATCGTATTGAGCAGGAAGCGCTGCCGTTCTTTGAACGCACCCGCTCGCGCTATCTGGAGTTGGCGGCGCAGGACGCTTCTATCGTCACCGTCGACGCTTCCCAGTCGCTGGAACAGGTGACGGCGGCTATCCGCCGTTGCCTCAGCCAATGGCTACAGCAGGAAGGCGTGTAATGAACTGGTACCCGTGGCTGAACACGCCTTACCGTCAGTTGGTCGGGCAATATGCCGCAGGCCGTGGTCACCATGCGCTGCTGCTGCATGCTGCCGCCGGTAATGGCGACGAGGCGCTGGCCTATGGCCTGAGCCGCTGGTTGATTTGTCAACGGCATAACGGTGAGAAAAGCTGCGGCGAGTGCCACAGCTGCCGGCTTATGCTGGCGGGCAACCATCCGGACTATCACGTATTGACGCCGGAGAAGGGCAAAAGCAGCCTGGGGATTGAACCTATCCGCCAGGTGATCGAAACCCTTTATTCCCACGCCCAGCAGGGTGGCGCCAAGGTTATCTGGTTGCCGCAGGCGGAATTGCTGACTGAAGCGGCCGCTAATGCCCTGTTGAAAACGCTGGAAGAGCCGCCGGAAAAAACCTATTTCCTGTTGAGCTGCCGCGAGCCTTCACGGCTGCTGGCGACATTGCGCAGTCGCTGTTTCTATTGGCATCTCGCCAGTCCGGATGAGCAACTCAGTTTGCAGTGGTTAAACCGGCAAATGCCGGGCAATCCGGTGGATCTCCTCACTGCGCTGCGGCTGCATGACGGTGCGCCGCTGGCTGCCGAACAACTGCTGCAACCCGAGCGTTGGCAGCAGCGCGGCGCTTTGTGCGCAGCACTGAATGCCGCCTTGCCGCAGCATGACATGCTGTCGCTGTTGCCGGTGTTGAATCACGAAGACGTGGCGGAGCGGCTGCACTGGCTATGCGCATTGCTGGTGGATGCCATGAAGTGGCAGCAGGGCGCGGCGAGCTTTGCGCTTAATCAGGATCAGCAACCGTTGGTACAGCAATTGGCCAGCCAACTGAGCGGCACCTCGCTGCAGCAAGTAGTACAGCAATGGCTTAACTGTCGCCATCAGTTGCTTAACGTAACCGGCGTCAATCGCGAGCTGCTACTGACCGAACGATTACTCAGTTGGGAGCAGATGCTCGGCGCTACCGGCTATTTTCATCCTCATTCGTTGTAAAAGAGTTAACTATTATGTTGTTAGTAGATTCGCATTGTCATCTTGATGGCCTGGATTACCAGACACTGCACCAAAACGTGGATGACGCCCTGGCAAAAGCCAAGGCGCGCGATGTCGGTTACGTACTGGCAGTCGCCACCACTTTGCCGGGTTATCAGGCCATGACGCAGTTGATCGGCCCGCGCGATGACGTGGCGTTTTCCTGCGGCGTTCACCCGCTCAATCTTGAGGGCGGTTACGATTACGCAGAGCTGCGTCGTTTGGCGGCGGCAGATCAGGTGGTGGCGCTGGGAGAAACCGGGCTGGATTACTTCTATCAGAAAGACAATCTCGAGCTGCAGCAAGCGTCATTCCGTGAGCATATCCGCATTGGTCGTGCGCTGAACAAACCGGTGATCGTGCATACCCGCGACGCGCGTGAAGATACGCTGGCGATCCTGCGTGAGGAGAACTCGCAGGACTGCGGCGGCGTGCTGCACTGTTTTACCGAAGATATCGCCACCGCAGAAGCGCTGCTGGATCTGGGGTTCTATATTTCCTTCTCCGGCATTTTGACCTTCCGCAATGCGGAGCAACTGCGCGAGGTGGCGCGCTACGTGCCGCTTGATCGCATTCTGGTGGAGACCGATTCGCCGTACCTTGCCCCGGTGCCGCATCGCGGCAAAGAAAACCAACCTGCCTACGTGCGTGATGTGGCTGAATACATGGCGGTATTGAAGGGCGTGAGCCTGGAAACGCTGGCCGAAACCACTACCGCCAACTTTTCACGCTTATTTCACATCGAACTATAATCCTTGGCCTAGGCTTAGCTGTAGTCATTGATGTTGGGATTTTTTTTAAGCTCGTAATTAATCGCTGAAACGGGTAATGTTCCCACCCGTTTTATGGCGGTGGCTGGGCGTTTTTTTGTCTTTTTTGATAAAAAATGGCCGATTTAAGAAAAATACCCGGCTTTGTTCATCGAAACGTGACTGCCATCAAACATTGCGCAGGCTATTTATTTTACTCTGCGTAAAAATTCAAGGGGTGCTCAGACACCCTGAATTGCAGGGGTTTTTCTCCCCCCCTTGCAGCGCGAAGAATCGCGAGAAGTAGCAAAGCACTATTACTCAGGAGCACACTCAACTATGTTCAAGAACGCATTTGCAAACCTGCAAAAAGTAGGTAAGTCGCTAATGCTGCCGGTTTCCGTATTGCCTATCGCAGGTATTCTGCTGGGCGTCGGTTCCGCCAACTTTAGCTGGCTACCTACGGTAGTTTCTCACGTGATGGCGGAAGCCGGCGGTTCAGTTTTCGCCAACATGCCGCTGATTTTCGCTATCGGTGTTGCCCTGGGCTTCACCAATAACGATGGTGTATCTGCGTTGGCTGCGGTTGTGGCTTACGGCATCATGGTGAAAACCATGGCGGTGGTTGCACCTTTGGTTCTGCACCTGCCGGCTGAAGAAATTGCGGCTAAACACCTGGCGGATACCGGTGTGCTCGGGGGGATTATCTCCGGCTCCATCGCGGCCTATATGTTTAACCGCTTCTTCCGTATTCAGTTGCCTGAATACCTGGGCTTCTTTGCCGGTAAGCGGTTTGTGCCGATTATCTCCGGCCTGGCGGCGATCGTTCTGGGCGTAGTTCTGTCCTTCATTTGGCCGCCAATCGGTACGGCTATCCAGACCTTCTCCCAGTGGGCTGCTTATCAGAACCCGGTAGTGGCGTTTGGTATCTATGGCGTGGTTGAACGTGCGCTGGTGCCGTTTGGTCTGCACCATATCTGGAACGTACCTTTCCAAATGCAGATCGGTGAGTTCACCAACGCGGCCGGCCAGGTATTCCACGGCGATATCCCGCGTTATATGGCGGGTGACCCGACTGCGGGTAAACTGTCCGGTGGCTTCCTGTTCAAAATGTACGGTCTGCCTGCTGCCGCTATTGCCATCTGGCATTCAGCCAAGCCGGAAAACCGCGCAAAAGTCGGCGGTATCATGATCTCCGCTGCGTTGACCTCGTTCCTGACCGGTATCACCGAGCCGATCGAGTTCTCCTTCATGTTTGTTGCGCCGATCCTGTACGCAATCCACGCCATTCTGGCTGGTCTGGCGTTCCCGATCTGTATCCTGTTGGGTATGCGTGATGGCACCAGCTTCTCGCACGGTCTGATCGACTTTATCGTGCTGAGCGGTAACAGCAGCAAGATCTGGTTGTTCCCAATCGTGGGTATCATCTACGGTCTGGTGTACTACACCATCTTCCGCGTGCTGATTGCCAAACTGGATCTGAAGACGCCTGGCCGTGAAGACACCGTTTCCGAGCAGGTCGCTCAGGGCGGTTCTGAAATGTCCGCGGCTCTGGTTCAGGCCTTTGGCGGTAAAGATAACATCACCAATCTGGATGCCTGCATCACCCGTCTGCGCGTTAGCGTGGCGGACGTGAGCAAGGTTGACCAGCCTGGTCTGAAAAAACTGGGTGCTGCCGGCGTTGTTGTTGCAGGCTCAGGCGTTCAGGCTATCTTTGGTACCAAATCTGACAACCTGAAAACTGATATGGACGAATACATCCGTAATCACTAATTCAGGCTGGGGAGCTTTGAGGGAGGCGAAAGCCTCCCTTTTTTATTGGCGAGGATTTATTTCTCGGCGTGGCTTTGCAGAAAACGTTCAAACACCGCCAGGGTGTCGCTAGAAATGTGATGCTCAATCCCTTCGCTGTCCAGCTCCGCCGTTTCAGTCGGCACCCCGAGGCACACCAGCAGGTCGACCACAATACGGTGGCGGCGGCGCACTTGCTGCGCCAGTTGTTCACCTTCTTCAGTCAGAAAGACCCCGCGATACGGGCGTGACTCTACCAATCCGGCGCTCTTCAGCCGTGCAATGTTCTTGATCGCAGTAGGGTGGGAAACGCCAAAGCGACGGGCGATGTCGGTGGTTCTGGCTTCGCGAGTGGTCAGCAGCAGATCGGCAATCAGTTCGACATAATCTTCGATCAACGCATTCGACTGCGCTTCACGGGCGCGGGTAAAGCGCAGGGCGTGCTCAGCCTCATCCGGCATTTCAGCCAAGGTGGGGCGTTCGGCGTTATCTGACGCGCTTGTTACCATATTCTGAGACGTCCTTTATAGGTTAAGCCAGTGAGTTCCAGACTAATGGAATCCTGCCCTACGTTAGTCTAATGGCGACGCATTATCAATTCGGCCGCCGCATTCAATGACAATAAGAAATATTTGTACACAAAGGTAAAGTATCTTCCATTTTGCATAAAGTGTAGCCGATGCTACATTGTTCTGAGTGTTGGGTGAAAAATAACCAGAATAATATTGAGGGTAAAACATGCGTGAGGCGGCAACCACTACATCGTTAACCGAACGGACCAATACGGCGATTGGTAACGCTTTAGCCGGGCGCAAGCGCGGCGCGTTTACGCCGCTATTGTTCGCCGGGCCGGCGGTGATTGCCTCCATTGCCTACATGGACCCCGGTAATTTCGCCACCAATATTCAGGCCGGTTCAAAGTATGGTTACAGCCTGCTGTGGGTAGTGGTGATGGCCAACCTGATTGCCATGCTGTTCCAGGCGCTGTCGGCCAAGTTGGGCATCGTCACCAACCGTAACCTGGCGGAAATGTGCCGCGATCAATTCTCGCGCCCGGTGGTGATCGGTATGTGGCTGCTCAGCGAGGTGGCGGCAATGGCCACGGATCTGGCGGAGTTTTTGGGTGGGGCTATCGCGCTCGCCTTGCTGTTCCATATGCCGCTGTTGGCGGGGATGGGCGTAACGGCGGTGATCACCTATGCATTATTAATGGTAGAAAAGAAAGGTTTCCGCCCGGTTGAGCTGATGATTGGCGGGCTGGTGGCGATCATTGCCCTGTGCTATCTCGCCGAGATGTTTATCGTGCCGGTCGACTGGCTGGCAGCGGGCTCCGGCATGATAACGCCGCAGTTGCCGGATGCGCAGGCGCTGACCATTGCCGTCGGCATTATCGGTGCCACCGTAATGCCGCACGCCATTTTCCTGCATTCGGGCCTGACCCAGCACCGTACGCCGGCCAGCAACAGCGGCGAACGGCGCAAGCTGCTGCGTTTTTCCAATATCGAGGTGGTGATCGCGCTGGCGATTGCCGGGCTGGTGAATATCGCCATGGTGATTATGGCTTCCAGCGCTTTTCATGCCGGTAACAGCGACGTGGCGGAGATCGGCACGGCGTACCATACGTTGACCCCGCTGTTTGGCGCCGCCGCCGCCGGGATCTTCCTGATGTCACTGATAGCATCCGGTATTTCAAGCTCGGTGGTGGGTACCATGGCGGGCCAGATGATTATGCAGGGGTTTGTCGGTTTCCGCATCCCTGTATGGGTGCGTCGGCTGGTGACCATGATCCCGGCGTTTATCGTGGTGGCGTTAGGGGTTAATGCGACGGACGCGTTGGTCTACAGCCAGGTGGTGCTGAGCCTGGCGCTGCCGGCGCCGATGATTGCTCTGGTCATGTTTACCCGTCGCCGCGACATCATGGGCGAGTTTGTGAACAGCCGCCTCACCAGCCTGGTATCGATCATCGGCACGGTGATTATCATCCTGCTCAACATGGTGCTGCTGCTGCAGACGTTCGGCGTCACCATTCCAGGTCTGGGCTGATTGATAAGCCGTGCGTTTGTTACGGTCACGGCTTGTCTCCTTTCTACAACGCGATCACTCGCATTAAGGCATCGTTTTCGGTGCCGAGTTTTGGCCACCGGTCAGGGCCTTCTCATCGCTGGAAATGCTGCCGGTATTAGCCGCCCATACGCCTTCCTGTGTTTTGGTCACCTGCTGGTGGCCGGCATTCAGGTTCTGGCCGACGGCGGCGATATGGTTGGACTCGACGTCGCCGGTATTTTTTGCCCAAGGGATGGTTTGATCGCCGGCTTGGGCGATGCCGCTAAACGCCATCGGTATCACCAGCAGCGCGGTATGAATGAAGGTTTTGATTTTCATGATCTCAATGTCCGTTGATGCATAGGCTACGGTAAATCCGTGCCATAGCGATTCAGGGAAAAGCAATTGAGGGTGGGGGATTACCTAAGGTCAGTCTGATTGCGGCTGGCGGTCTGGGATCCGCACTACGCCCTGTTTCTTCAGTCTAGAACGGGTTATCAGTGACCATCAGCAGGCTGATGTAAATGAAGCCCATGATTTATATCAGCGCATGTAAAAATGTTACATTGGAAATAATTACCACGCTTACCATGTAGGCATTTTCAGGATACCTAAGCCGACAGCCATCCTTCACTTTCCTGGCCGGTATGACTCAATAATAGGCGGTTATTACACGCCGTAGCGTTTGTTTCCTCCCGAAGTGATGCAGTAACGCCCGCCTCGTGGGCCTATACATATTCTTCCTGACGAACAGGGGCATCCGGCATCACTTTCCACATTGCGCTTTGGCGTTGGTCGATATACTGGCTGCTTTGGCGCAGGTGCCTGGCGGCTTTTTTGATAGCACTTATCACCATGGCACAGGGACTTTATAGAAATCCATTGGCTCGATTGATTATCCGGTGTGATTTTTGCCCAATTATCGCTCTCTTGGTAAATGGTGATACTTTGCCCACGTTTTAGGGACGTAATGACTTTACCGTTCGGTGCGTTTCGGACGTTGAGCCGTTCGGCCGCTACATATTTAGTGGGTAAAGCGGCATCATTTTGCGGTTGAGGGGGGTGTTCGCCGATATCTAATGCCTGATTGGCCTGCGGCGTATAAACATGGGCCGTTGAGGTGCCGGATTGCGGCATCGATGTGTTTTTTTCTGATTTATTGTCAGATTTGAATACAAACCAAAGAACGATAGCGGCGATTACCAGTATTCCTACGCCTTGATTGTTCTTTTTGCTTGCCATCAGTCTTCACCATCCAAACTGGATAAATACTAAGGCTAGACGCAGTTTAAAAACGTATCAATAAAAGGATATTTTATTATTATCATCTAATAATATTATTATTTAACTCACTGTTTGTTCTGCAATTTAATTTCACCGTCGGGTTCTCCCAACGGTGAATGATACCCTATAGCTTTCAAATTGCAGCCTGGCGCCCAACTGGCTCATCCTCAGGCGCTGACTTGCGTAAGTCACTGGGGTGAGCGCATGCAGGTAACGACGCTGCAGCTTGCAAGATGACGGGTATATAACGATATTACAAATTGCCCACTCCGCCATCAATCTGCAGCTCGGCCCCGACCATAAACGCGGATTCGTCAGATGCGAGGAACACGGCCGCTTTCGCCAGTTCCAGCGGCGTGCCCATGCGGCCGATTGGCACCAGGGCACGGATGTCATCGCGCAGCGCCTGCTCATCCTCTTCTTTCAAGCCCAGCTTGCCCAATGCCGGTGTTTCGGTCGGGCCAGGGCTCAGGCCATTGACCCGAATACCCCGCGGATGCAATTCACCGGAAAGCGTTCTGGCCAGCGACAGCAGGCCGGCCTTGCTGGCGGCGTAAACGCTGCTTAGTGGCAGGCCGATATGCGCGCTGACCGAGCCGCACAGAATAATCGAGGCTGGATTCGCCAAGAGTGGCAGCAGCGCCTGAATTAAGAAAAATGGCCCTTTGAGGTTGATGTCCATCAGCCGTTGATAGCTCAGCTCATCCCATTGCTGCAGCGGAAGGTGGGTGACGTCACCGGCGTTGATATACAGCACGTCAAGGCGCGGCCAGTGGCTGGTCAACTGTTGCGCTAAAGCTTGCTGTTGGCGGATATCCCCGGCATCACTGCGCAACAGCAACACGTCGCCCAGCGCTTTCCCCGCTGCGTCGAGGCCGCTTTGGCTGCGGCCGGTGATCGCCACGGTGGCGCCTTCGGCAATAAACTGGCGCGCGGTTTCCAGACCAATCCCGCTGGTGCCGCCGGTGATCAACGCGTATTTACCTTTAAGTCGTGACATAACCTGCCCTCTGTTTCCCGTTGGTAGCGCCATTATTTGCGCTATAGTATCTTTTGCATAGTAGGCACCTTTTGGATACTAAGGTACGGAGTGGGATGAAATGACGACGGTGGCGCTTTCGGCAGCGGAAAAAAATTTAACGGCGTTGCCGGCAACAGACGAGCCTTGCCCCATGGTGGGGTTTGTGAATCTGGTGGCGGGGAAATGGGCGATCCCGATCCTCTACAGGCTGATTATGATCGACGGCCCGGTACGCTTCAGTGAGTTGCAGCGTGCGGTGGCGCCAATCGCCCAGAAAGAGCTGACGCGCCAACTGCGGCAGTTCGAACAGCGCGGCCTGGTTACGCGGCAGGTATTTCCGGAAGTCCCGCCGCGTGTTGAATACCGGATTACGGCGCTGGGCACATCCCTGCGCCCGACGCTGGACTCGCTGGCCGAGTGGATGCGTGCGCATGCACCGCAATTGAACACTGACTAATCGCCGATCCCCGGCGGGTTGATGGTGGAACGCTCGACCTTTTCATCATGTTCGCCCCAACGGTCCAGCACCTGCGCGTATTCGCCGCTGACGATCACGCCATTAATGGCAGCGTTAATGGCGGCGACCAGGCCATTATCTTTTTTGGTGGTCACTGCGACATAAGCGACATTAGGGCCGATGCCGACCATTTTGGTTTTGCCGGTCAGCGCCGCTTTATAGGCGCCGGTAGAGTGGGGGCCAAAGAAAGCGTCGGCGCGCCCGGACTGAATGCTCAGGTTGGCGGCGGCATCATCGGTGACATAAATCGGCTGCACCGGCGCCAGACCGTTGGCGCGGTTCTGTTTATCCCAACCGAGCAGGATGTTTTCCTGATTCGTACCGGAACCGACAATAACCCGCAGCCCGGCAACGTCCGCCGGCCGGTTGATGGAGGCGATCTTGCTGGTGGATTTCACATAGAAACCCAGCGTATCTACGCGGTATGTGGCGAAATCAAATTTGGTTTTCCGCAGCTTGGTGACGGCAATATTAAAAATGGCGGCATCGTACTTACCGGAAGTAATGCCAAGTGGCCAGTCCTCCCAGGAGGTGGGCACAAGATTCAGTTCCAGCCCCAGGCTGTCCGCCACCAGTTGCGCGATATCCGGGTCGCTGCCGATCAAGGTTTTATTGTCTTCGGCAAACAGCGCCAGCGGCGGGGAGTTTTCAGACGCCACCGCTACGGTTAACTTGCCCGGTACGGCAAAATGGTAATTCGCCGGGATCAAAGCGACGGCAGCCGGGTTTTTGAGCGCGCGTATATGTTGCTGATTGGCCTGCAGATCGATAATGTTTTTGCTTTCCGCCTGGGCCGCACCGCACAGCAGCAGCACGCCCAGCGCCAGGGTTTTGAGTGGCATGGTGTTTTCTATCCTTTGCTAATCATAGAGTTACTATTGGCGGCGGCCGCGGGCAAGTAAAGCAACAATAGTGAATAACCAAAGTGAAAAAAATCAGATGATTGCCGCAGTGATCTAATGGCAGAGGCATAGTTAGCCTGGCAGGTTGCCTGATTCTGCATCACTCGACGCGATAAGTGCGCAATCAGGTTGAAAGCAGTAGAATTTGTCACTCATACTGCGTACAGATTATTTTCCTCAACAAGGAATGCCAGATGGCCGAAGAAACGATTTTCAGTAAAATTATCCGCCGCGAAATCCCTGCTGATGTGGTCTACCAGGACGAACTGGTCACCGCGTTCCGTGATATCTCACCTCAGGCTCCGACCCATATTCTGATCATCCCCAATGTCTTGATCCCAACGGTAAACGACGTAACCGCAGAGCACGAAGCGGCGCTGGGTCGCATGATCACTGCCGCGGCGAAAATTGCCGAACAGGAAGGCATCGCCGAAGACGGCTATCGCCTGATTGTTAATTGCAATCGCCATGCCGGCCAGGAGGTCTATCATATTCATATGCACCTGGTCGGTGGCCGTTCGTTGGGGCCGCTGCTGTCACGCTAACCGAGGTCAATCATGCGCTATAGCAAAACCCTGCGTTGTCTGATGGCGCTGGCGTTACCCGCCGTAATACTGATGGGCTGCAGCAATCGGCCCGGCATTGCGGTTAACGAGCGGCAGGCGGTGGTGATGGATTCGCCGGTGCTTACCGCAGGTATCGTGGCCGATAACCCATCGATTAAGGATGCCTCCGGGCGCGTGATGGCCACTTCGGTGCTCAGCAACAACCAACCGACACCGGTAACGGTGCATTACCGCTTTTACTGGTATGACAATCAGGGGCTGGATATTCGGCCCTTTGAAGAGCCGCGCATCGTTACCGTTGCGCCAAATTCAGACGCTGAAATTTACTCGATTAACGGCAACCTCGATGCCAAGCGCGTGCGTCTGTATCTATTCTTGTAAGCTCTTGCTTTAGTTGTTGGAGAGGGATAATGAAAAAGTATCTAGTTGTCGCACTGGCCGCGTTGACGTTAAGCGGCTGTTTGTCACGTCCCCCAGAGTCTGAACAGCCACCGGCCACCGTTGAGCCGGCCAAACCGCCGGTGGTGGTAGAGCCGCCGCAGCAGCCGCAACCCCAGCCGCCCATTGGCGAGCCGGTACCGCAACCGCCAAAAATCCAGCAACTTGACTGGCTGAGCAGCGTGCAACCGCTGGTGAACCAGATGCTGAAAGCCGATGGCGTCAACCCGGGCAGCGTGCTGTTGCTGGACAGCGTGAAGAACAACACCAACGGCTCATTGCAAACCGCTAAAGCCACCTCCGCGTTGCACAAGGCGCTGGCATCGAACCAAACCTTCTCCGTCGTGCCGGAAGCGCAACTGGCGACCGCCAGGCAGACGCTGGGTCTGTCGGCGGATGACAGCCTGGGGTCGCGCAGCAAGGCCATTGGCCTTGCGCGTATCGTCAGCGCACAGTACGTGTTGTACAGCGATGTTAGCGGCGACGTGAAGTCTCCAACGCTGGATATGCAGTTGATGCTGGTACAAACCGGTGAAATCGTCTGGTCAGGCAATGGCGCCGTTACCCGCTGAGGCCGCACTGCGAAGGCTGATTGAGAGCGAACTGCCGGCGGTGAAAACCGCCGGTTGTCGTTTCAGCCCGGTGCAGGGGCTGACCGGCGAAAGTTGGCGCATTGACGGCGAGGGCGTGCAATTGTTGGCGCGCCAGCAAAGCGCAGAGAAAACGGCGCTCGGCGTGAGCCGGCGGCGAGAGGCGCGCGCGTTGCGCCGTGCAGGCGAAGGCCTGGGTCCGCAGGTTTTAGCGCAGAATAATCAATGGATTATCCTGGAGTGGTTGACTGGTGACGTTGTCACTGAGGCATATTTTACGCGCCTGAATCAGCACGGCGAGCTGGCGCGATGGGTTACCCGTTTGCACCGGCGGCCGCTCAGCGGTTATCCGTTGAACCTGCATAGCCAGTTTGCCCGTTACTGGCAGCAGTTGGATCGTCGGCGTTTGACGCCTGCCTGGCTGCGGCTGCATCAGCGCTTCTTGCAAGCCCGCCTGCCGTCTCCGCTGAAAATAGCCCCGCTGCATATGGATATCCATCCGGGCAATTTGATTGCACAGGGCGAAGGAGTACGGCTGATTGACTGGGAGTACGCCGCCGACGGTGACATCGCACTGGAGATTGCTGCGTTGTTTCGCAGCAACGCGTGGTCTGCGGCCAATCAGCAGCATTTTTTGCAGCACTATTCCCAACAGGGCTACAACGACTTGCCGCTGCTGAGCACTCAGGTGCAGCGCTGGTTGCCGTGGGTGGATTACCTGATGCTGTTATGGTTTGAAGTGCGCTGGCAACAAACCGGCGATAGCGAATTTTTACGCTGGGGCGCAGTGCAGCGCCGGCGTTTTTGTTTATCATCCCCATGTTCTGAATGAATAATGAAGTGAGGTGGCCGTGGGCCCAGTAATGTTAGATGTCGCCAGCTATGAGCTGGATGCCGAAGAACGTGAGATTTTAAAACACCCGCTGGTCGGCGGACTTATCCTGTTCACCCGCAACTTCCATGATGCGCAGCAGCTGCGTGAATTGGTGCGCCAAATCCGCGAGGCTTCCCACGATCGGCTGGTGGTGGCGGTGGATCAGGAAGGTGGGCGCGTCCAGCGTTTCCGCGAAGGGTTCACCCGCCTGCCGGCGGCGCAGTCGTTCGCCGCATTGAACGAAGCCCATGAGGCTGGGCGTCTGGCGCAGGAGGCCGGCTGGCTGATGGCGGCGGAAATGATCGCGCAGGATATCGACATCAGCTTCGCGCCGGTGCTGGATATCGGTCACGTCAGCGCGGCGATTGGCGAACGCTCGTTCCACAGCGATCCGCAACAGGCGTTGGCGATGGCCGAACGTTTTATCCTGGGTATGCACAGCGCCGGGATGAAAACCACCGGCAAGCATTTCCCCGGCCATGGCGCCGTCAGTGCAGATTCACATAAAGAAACCCCGCGCGATCCACGCCCACTGGCGCAGATCCGTGAGCATGATATGGCGATCTTCCGTGAATTGATCAACCGTCAGTTGCTGGACGCCGTGATGCCGGCGCACGTCATCTATACTGAAGCGGACCCGCGTCCGGCCAGCGGTTCGCCGTACTGGCTGCAACAAATCCTGCGCCAGGAGCTGGGCTTTGACGGCGTTATTTTCTCCGACGATCTGTCGATGGAAGGGGCTGCCATCATGGGCAGTTACGCTGAGCGCGGCCAGGCGTCGCTGGATGCCGGCTGTGACATGATCCTGGTGTGCAATAACCGCCAGGGTGCGGTCAGCGTGCTGGATAACCTGTCCCCGGTCAAAGCAGACCGGGTGAAGCAGTTATATCATCGCGGTCAGTTCACCCGTCAGGAATTGCGTGATTCTGCGCGCTGGCAGCAGGCGCACAAAGAGCTGAGCGCGCTCAGCGAACGCTGGGAAGAGCATAAGCAGCAGAGTGCCGGGTGAACCCAGGGCGTCGTAATACGGCGTAGTAAATGATGAGGGCTGCGGCGCGGCCCTCGGCTTGTTGCGAGGATCCACATGATTATCTATTTGCATGGCTTCGATTCCACCAGTCCCGGCAATCATGAAAAGGTTTTACAACTGCAGTTCATTGATCCGGACGTGCGTTTTATCAGCTACAGCACCTTGCACCCACGCCATGATATGCAGCATCTGTTGAAAGAGGTGGACAAGGCGGTTCAGCAGGAAGGGGATAAGCATCCGCTGATCTGCGGGGTGGGACTGGGCGGTTTCTGGGCCGAACGCATCGGTTTCCTGTGCGGCATCCGGCAGGCGATCTTTAACCCTAATCTGTATCCTGAAGAACATATGCACGGCAAAATCGACCGGCCGGAAGAGTACCGCGATATCGCCACCAAGTGCGTCGAGGATTTCCGCGAGAAAAACCGCGATCGCTGCCTGGTCGTGCTTTCCCGTCAGGATGAGGTGCTGGACAGCAAGCGCAGTGCAGAACTGTTGCACAAGTACTACGAAATCGTCTGGGATGAGCAACAGACCCACAAGTTCAAAAATATCTCGCCACACCTGCAACGCATCAAGGCGTTCAAGAGCCTGCTTTAACAGTTTCATAACGCCTGACGCCGCCGCAACGATTGCTTTTTACCGGCAAGAGTTGCGGCATTTTTTGTCAAAAAAGCCCCATTTTGCCCGCCCGGCGGCAAAATTTAAAACTGTGACGCAGCGCTAACTATTTGAATCACAATCCTCAAAAATTCCCCTCGTCCAGCCTTTAACCAAAAAAGTTTGATGCACATCAATTTTGGTATGACCAAATAACCTCACATGCTATTCTGGCTTTAGATAGCAGGTTTATTTTACGCGAACCCTATGTATTCTAAGGATATTATTTATTTACCCTTGGATAACAATTGGTTCACATTTAGGGGGTTATTTTGACAACGCCAAAGAAAAAAATCGTTATTGTCGGCGGTGGCGCCGGTGGCCTGGAACTGGCGACCAGTCTGGGCCATAAACTCGGCCGCAAGCACAAAGCCGAGATCACGCTGGTGGACCGTAACCACAGCCATCTGTGGAAACCGTTGCTGCATGAAGTAGCAACCGGTTCCCTTGATGACGGCGTGGACGCGCTGAGCTACCTGGCGCATGCACGTAATCACAATTTCAGCTTCCAACTGGGATCGCTGACCAACATTAACCGTGAAACGCAAACGCTGCAGCTGGCGCAAATCTGCGACGAGCAGGGTGAAGAACTGGTGCCAGAGCGCGAGTTGCCTTATGACATTCTGGTCATGGCGCTGGGCAGTACCTCGAACGATTTCGGCACCGCAGGCGTAAAAGATCACTGCATCTTCCTGGATAACCCGCATCAGGCACGCCGTTTCCACAATGAAATGCTGAACCTGTTCCTGAAATTCTCGGCGCAACCGGGGCAGAAAGAGCGGGTGAACATCGCCATCGTCGGCGGCGGCGCCACCGGCGTGGAACTGTCCGCCGAGCTGCACAATGCGGTGAAACAGCTGCACAGCTATGGTTTCGAAGGCCTGGACAACAGCGCGTTGAACGTGACTCTGGTCGAAGCGGGCGAGCGCATTCTGCCTGCGTTGCCGCCGCGCATTTCCGCCGCTGCGCACCAGGAATTGAACAAACTGGGCGTGCGCGTACTGACCAACACCATGGTCACCAGTGCGGATGCCAATGGCCTGAATACCAAGGGCGGCGAATTTATCGATGCCGATCTGATGGTATGGGCGGCCGGCATCAAGGCGCCGGACTTTATGAAGGACATCGCCGGGCTGGAAACCAACCGCATTAATCAGCTGGTGGTGGAGCCGACGCTGCAGACCACGCGCGATCCGAACATTTTCGCCATCGGCGACTGCGCCTCCTGCCCGAAAGAAGGCGGCGGTTTTGTGCCGCCACGCGCCCAATCGGCGCACCAGATGGCGTCACGCTGTTTCACCAACATTCTGGCGTTGATGAGCGGCCAAGCGCTGAAGCCGTATGTGTATAAGGACCACGGTTCTCTGGTCTCGCTGTCCCGCTTCAGCACCGTAGGTAGCCTGATGGGTAACCTGATGCGCGGTTCGATGATGGTTGAAGGGCGTATCGCGCGCTTCGTCTATATCTCGCTGTACCGCATGCATCAGGTCGCACTGCATGGCTACATCAAAACCGGTCTGATGATGCTGGTTGGCGGCATCAACCGGGTGATCCGCCCGCGTTTGAAAATGCACTAAAAGTTGCAGTTATCGACTCACCCACGCCGGTTCGCCCGCGTGGGTTTTTTTATGCCGGCGCACAGGCAGCATCGGTGGTTGCGGGGTTAATGGCCAGCACGAAATTTCGTCGGCATGGGTAAAATTCTTAAGATTCCTCCTAAACACCGGTGAGAAGCGGGGTTTCCAGCATCTTTGGTCACATTGTCTTATTGCGAGGATCTGGAACATTGTGCAGACTTTACCTCGTTTACAGACGGCGCGTCGCGCACGCCGTAAACCGGGATACCACGTGCCGCCCATGCGCAAAATAATAAGCGCGGCGCAATGTCGGTAGCGTTCCCGGTACAAATGCGTGGTAACACTTTCAGGAGGATTTCCTGTGAACAAGTCAATGTTAGCCGGTGTTGGGATTGGCGTTGCAGCCGCTCTGGGTATTGCCGCGGTGGCAAGCATGGATGTGTTTTCTTCCGGTCCGCAATTTGCGCAGGTGCTCGCCGCAACGCCGATCAAAGAAACCATCAAAACCCCGCGTCAGGAATGCCGCAATGTGACCGTCACTCACCGTGCGCCCGTGCAGGATGAAAACCGCATTGCCGGTTCCGTGTTGGGTGCGGTAGCCGGTGGCGTGATTGGCCATCAGTTCGGCGGCGGTCGCGGTCGTGACGTTGCGACAGTGGTTGGCGCGCTGGGTGGCGGTTATGCCGGTAACCAGGTGCAGGGGGCAATGCAAAGTAACGATACCACCACCAGCACACAACAGCGTTGCAAAACGGTTTACGACAAATCACAGAAAATGCTGGGTTACGATGTGACCTACAAGATTGGCAATCAGCAGGGCAAGATCCGTATGGATCACGATCCCGGCACCCAGATCCCGCTGGATAAAAGCGGCCAACTGGTGCTGAACAAAGCCTGATCACAGTTTAAGAATTAAACCCGCGGACAGTGTTAGTTCTGATCGTTTAACGCAGTTAAGCGAGCGGCATTAATATTGACGCGGGTTTCTGCTTTATTCCGCCGCCGCTTTACGTCGAGCCGGCATCAACGGCATCTTTTACGCTAATGTATCCGTGCGATTTCCCAGGGCATAACTTCAATAATGCGGCAATATTTGTTATATTATTGTGCAATTGAGTGGGTGTTATGGCGCGATGCCGCACCGGCCAAGCCTGAGATTTTGGTCTCCTGGAGACAGAGATAAAGACATGCTAGATTTCCGCTTTCCGACAGCATTGCAAATGGTACTTAGCGTAGCCTTGGCTGAAAAGCAGGGCTTGCGTTCGACCAGCGCGATCCTTGCCGCCGGTTTGGAAGCCAACCCCAGTTTCATCCGCAAGCTGATGGTGCCCTTGACCAAAAATGGCATTATCGTTTCCACTTTGGGCCGTAACGGCTCGATTCACCTTGGCCGCCCTGTGGAAGAGATCACCCTGCGGGAGATCTATTTGTCCGTCATTGACGATAAACGCATCTGGGCTGCGCGGCCGGAAGGGCCTGCACGTTGTCTGGTCAGCGCCAATGCCTGCTGGTATTTCAAGTCGGTAGTGAATGAGGCGGAAGAGGCATCGCTGGCGGTGCTGGAGCGCCATACGGTTGCGGATGCGTTGGCCGAGCTGGAGCGTGGCGATAAGCGTAGCTGCGCGGAATACGTGGCGGAAACGGCGAAACTCGCGGAGGCTGCGGATAAATAATCTGCGGTGTTGATGCAAAGAAAAAGGTCGGGCTGAGCCCGACCTTTTTTATGCCTGCCGTTGCGGCAGGCGAACTTTTATGCTGCTTGCTGCTGTGTTTTACGCGTCACCATACGGCGCAGGGTAACGTAGAACACCGGCGTCAGGAATAACCCGAACAACGTCACGCCCAGCATGCCGGCAAACACCGTGATACCGGTCACTCCGCGCACTTCGGCACCGGCGCCGTGGCCCAGAATCAACGGGATGGTACCGGCAATAAAGGCGATGGAGGTCATTACGATCGGCCGTAACCGCAGGCGGCAGGCTTCCAGCGCCGCTTCCATAATGCTTTTGCCCTGCAACTCAAGCTCGCGGGCGAACTCGACGATCAAAATGGCGTTCTTACAGGCCAGCCCCATCAACACCACCAGCCCCACCTGCACGAACACGTTGTTGTCACCGCCGGTCAGCCAGACGCCAAACAACGCCGACAACATGGTCATCGGTACGATGAGGATCACCGCCAGCGGCAGCGTCCAGCTTTCATACAGCGCGGCCAGCGCCAGGAACGCCAGCAGCACCGCTACCGGGAACACGATAATCGCCGCATTGCCCTGGGTCGACTGCTGGTAGCTCAGATCGGTCCACTGGATGTTCATGCCGTTCGGCAACAGCTTGGCGGCCATCGCCGTCAGTTCGCTCATGGCCTGCGTAGACGACAGGATGCGCGGATCGGCATCGCCAATCAGGTCCGCCGCCGGGAAGCCGTTATAACGGATCACCGGGTCTGGCCCGTAGGTGGTACTGATGTTGACCATGCTGCCAATCGGCACCATTTCACCCTTATCGTTGCGGGTGCGCAGGTTGGCGATATCCTCCACGCTGTCGCGGAATTGACCGTCGGCCTGCGCGATGACTTGCCAGGTGCGGCCATAGCGGTTGAAGTCATTGATGTAAGACGAACCCAAATAAGTCTGCAGCGTGCCGAATAGCGCGTTGAGCGGCACACCCTGCGCCTTGGCCTTGTCGCGGTCGATTTTCGCTTCCAACTGCGGCACGTTGGCCTGATAAGACGAGATCGGGAAACTCATGCCCGGCGTTTGCATGATGCTGCCCGACAGGGTATTGATCGCGGTTTGCAGCGCGCCATATCCGAGACCGGCGCGATCCTGGACATACAGCGAATAACCGGAACCCTGTCCGATACCGAGGATTGGCGGCGGCATGATCGAGAAGGCGAACCCTTCCTGAATCTGCGAGATGCGCGCATTGATCTCGGCGTTGATCTGCGCCGCGCTGCGAGTGCGGGTGCTTAAAGATTCAAGCGCGAAGAACACGGTGCCGGTATTGGGCGTATTGGTAAATTGCAATGCATTCAGCCCCGGGAAGGCTACCGCGTCCGTCACCCCGTCGACGCTCAGACCGATGGCGCTCATTTTACGGATCACCGCATCGGTACGCTCCAGTGACGCACCCTCCGGCATTTTCACCCCGCCAATCAGATAAAGCTTATCCTGCGTCGGGATAAATCCGCCAGGCACGGTTTTAAACATTACGCCCGCGGCGCACAACAACAGCACGTACACCACGAACACCGCGCCGCGTTTGCCGAGCGCACGGGAAACCCCGCGCTGATAGCGCTGTGAGCTGCTGGCAAAGAAGCGGTTGAACGGACGGAACAGCCAACCGAACAGCCGGTCGATCAGGCGCGATGGCATGTCCTTCGGTGCGCCGTGCGGTTTCAGCAGCAATGCCGCCAGCGCCGGCGACAGGGTCAGCGAGTTGATGGCCGAAATCACGGTCGAAATGGCGATGGTGACGGCGAACTGCTTATAAAACTGGCCGGTTACGCCGGACAAAAATGCCATCGGCACGAACACCGCGCACAGTACCACCGCGATGGCGATGATCGGCCCGGACACTTCGCGCATCGCCTGGTGCGCCGCCGCCAGCGGCGATAAACCTTCCTCGATATTACGTTCGACGTTTTCCACCACCACGATGGCGTCATCGACTACGATACCGATCGCCAGCACCAGCCCGAACAGGCTGAGCGTATTGAGCGAGAAGCCCAGCAGGTACAGCGCGGCGAAGGTACCGACGATGGAAATAGGCACCGCCAGCAGCGGGATGATCGAGGCGCGCCAGGTTTGCAGGAACAGGATCACCACCAGCACCACCAGCAGCACCGCTTCGAGCAGGGTATCTACCACCGCGCGGATCGAATCGCGGACGAACACCGTTGGGTCGTACGGCGATTTCCAGCTCATGCCATCCGGGAAGCGGGTCGACAGTTCGGCCATTTTGGCCCGTACCGCATCGGACAGCTCGATGGCGTTAGCGCCAGGCGCCTGGAAAATACCGATCCCGACGGCATCCTTATTATTGAGTTGGGCGCGCAACGCATAGCTGCCGGACCCCATTTCAATGCGCGCCACGTCGCGCAGGCGCACTATCTCGCCGTTGTCGCCGCTCTTGAGGATAATATTGCCGAACTCTTCCTCGGTTTGCAGGCGGCCCTGGGCGTTAATGGAAAGCAGATAATCGCTGCGGTTCGGCATCGGCTCTGCACCCAGTTGGCCGGCGGAAACCTGCACGTTCTGCTCCTGCATGGCGGTGACCACGTCAGAAGCGGTCAGCCCGCGCGAGGCGACCTTATTCGGATCCAGCCAGACGCGCATGGCGTATTCACCGGCGCCGAAAATCTGCACCTGGCCGACGCCCGGCAGACGGGCCAACTCATCTTTGACCTTCAGAGTGGCGTAGTTACGCAGATACAGTGAATCGTATTTACCGGAAGGGGAAACCAGATGCACCACCAGCGTCAGGGCCGGGGACTGCTTCTGCGTGGTTACCCCTTGGCGGCGCACGTCTTCAGGCAGGCGCGCCTCGGCTTGTGCCACGCGGTTTTGCACCTGCACCTGCGCCTGGTCGGGATCGGTTCCCGGGCGGAAGGTCACGGTGGTTACCAGCACGCCGTCAGAACCGGCCACCGATTTCATGTACATCATGTGTTCGACGCCGTTGATTGCCTCTTCCAGCGGCGTAGCCACCGTTTCGGCAATCTCTTTCGGGTTGGCGCCTGGGTATTGGGCGCGCACTTGCACGCTTGGGGGCACCACGTCGGGGTATTCGCTGATCGGCAATAGCGGGATCGCAATAACGCCACCGACGAAAATCAGGATCGACAGCACCGCGGCAAAAATCGGCCGGTCGATGAAAAAGCGGGAAAAATCCATGGGTCAGGGTTCTCTGCTGGTGGCTTAGTTGACTGCGGAAACGGGAGCGTTGGCTGCCATCACGACGGTTTTCGCATTGACCGGCATCCCTGACATAAACACTTTCTGCATGCCGTCGACGATCACCCGATCGCCCGCCGACAGGCCTTTCTGCACGATGCGCAATCCATCTGCCACGCGGCCCACTTCGATATCGCGCCGCTGCGCCTTGCCGTCCTTGTCGACGACATAAACGAATTTGCGGTCCTGATCGGTCATCACCGATTTATCGTCGATCAGCATGGCGTTGAACTCGGCGCTGCCGGGCATCTGCACCCGTGCAAACAGCCCAGGAGTGAAGCGGCGCTCGTGGTTTTCGAGCTGGGCGCGCATGCGAATGGTGCCGGTGCCGGCATTCAACTGGTTATCGGTGAAATCGACAACGCCCTGATGCGGGTAGCCGTCTTCACCCACCAGGCCGACCTTGACCGGTAACTTCGCTTGCGGATCCTGGTTGCGTTGGCCATCGCGTGCCATGTTCTGGTAACGCAGGAAAGTGGCTTCATCGACGTCGAAATAAACATAAACTTTATCGAGCGACACCAGCGTAGTGAGCACGCTGGCGCTGTCCCCGGTGGTGACCAGGTTACCTGCGGTGATCATGGCACGGCTAGCGCGCCCGTCGATCGGGGCGGTTACTCGGGTAAAATCGAGATTCAGCTGTGCGATATCGAGCTGGGCCTGAGCCGCCAGCACGTTGCTCTGCGCTTGTGCGGCGGAGGAGCGGCGCTGTTCCCATACCTCGGTCGAGATCGCCTGGGTGCCGATCAGTTTTTCGGTACGACTGGATTCACTGCGGGCCAATGCCGCCTGATTACGAGCCCGCACCAGCTCGGCTTGCGCCTGTTCGCGGGCGGCGCGGTAGGTGCGATCGTCGATGGTGAACAGCACCTGGCCTTTTTTCACCTCATCGCCTTCGGTGTAATTCACCTTATCGATATAGCCGGAAACCCGCGGGCGTAGCTGAACGCTTTGCACCGCTTCGATCCGGCCGTTAAAGGCATCCCACTGGCTGATGGGTTTTATCACCACGTTAGCGGCGCTGACGGCCGGTGGCGGGGGAGCCGCATTTTGAGCGACGCTGTTGTCGCACCCTGCCAGCAGGGCGACCAGCAGCGCTACCGCTGAAAGGCGCGCGCTGAAACCGATGCTGTGAGCGTTAAACAATGAGTTTGGCTGGCTTGGCATTATTTTTATTCCATGGGTGAGCGCGGTCAGGCCATACACCCGGCCCTGTTATCCGGGTAACGTCCCTGGCCTGTGACCGGCGGCAGAGCGGTTGCGTCGTTCATCGGCACAACGTTAGTTTTTTGAAACACATTGTTGTCACATTAATGTATTAATATCGGTTACATTAACCGGATGGATTATAGAAGCGCCTGTTGAATAAATGCAATAATAAAAATTGCATTTAATGCGAAACTGCTGCAACGTAGTGACATCGGGCAGCGGATTTACCTGCCAATGTCATGGGAGCGTCAGCATGAACAGCACGGGTTTTATTACCGATTTGATTGAGTGGATTGACAACAATCTGGAAGAGAAGCTGGATATCAACACCGTGGCGGACCGCGCGGGGTATTCCAAATGGCACCTGCAGCGCATGTTCAAACGCCAGACCGGCTACGCGTTGGGGGAGTATATCCGCATGCAGAAACTGAAAGTTTCCGCAGAGCGCCTGGCCAACAGCGGCGAGCCTATCGTCAGCGTGGCGATATCACTCGGCTTTGACTCGCAGCAATCCTTCAATCGCAGTTTTAAACGCCAATTCGGCCAGACTCCGGGCGACTGGCGCCGCGCCGTGATGCAGCCGCATATCGCCGCCAGTCGCGCACACTGAGGCGGATTGCAGACACAAAAAGCCTGAACTTGCGTTCAGGCTTTTTCTTTAAAAGATGGCGGTGAGGGAGGGCTTGATTCGCTGCGCTCACCCTGCGGGCCGCCTTTGTCGGTCCAAAACGCATGCGTTTTGTCAAACCCTGTCGAGGCTTTTCACCCCTCCTGGTGGGAGGATTTATAAAGCAAAAAAGCCTGGACGCAAATCCAGGCTTTCTCTTTAAAAGATGGCGGTGAGGGAGGGCTTGATTCGCTGCGCTCACCCTACGGGCCGCCTTTGGCGGTCCAAAACGCATGCGTTTTGTCAAACCCTGTCGAGGCTTTTCACCCCTCCCGGTGGGGGATTTATAAAGCAAAAAAGCCTGGACGCAAATCCAGGCTTTCTCTTTAAAAGATGGCGGTGAGGGAGGGGTTCGAACCCTCGATACACTTACGCGTATACACACTTTCCAGGCGTGCTCCTTCAGCCACTCAGACACCTCACCGTATTTTTTCGTTGCGTACTCTCTGGTGCAACGGGGCGCTACTATAGGGAGTGGGGGCGAGCCGGTCAAGCAGAATTTCTGCGTTTCGGCGCGTCCGCTCACGTGCTGCTCAGTTTGTCGAAAACTGCGGCGAACCCTGTGGATCCTTAGGCCTGCTGGCGTTTTCCCTGTCTTGCAGACAACAAAAAAGCCTGGACGCGAATCCAGGCTTTCTCTTCAGAATATGGCGGTGAGAGAGGGGTTCGAACCCTCGATACACTTACGCGTATACACACTTTCCAGGCGTGCTCCTTCAGCCACTCAGACACCTCACCGTTTTGTAGCATCGCTAACGCATTGCGCTGTCGACGGGCGCTAATGTAGGAGAATCTGATCCCAGCGTCAACCCTCTTGTGACATAACAATGACTGTTTAGCTAAAGTTGCAGCAATTTGCTGATTTCCCGAGCGATAAACCGCTGCCCAATGCGTACCCGAGGGATAGTAACGATGCTAAATTATCTCACAGACTAATGTTTGAGTGTATTGGTATACAACAGCTCAATATACCAGCAGAGAAGTCTTTGGCTGTGCTGTTATATGCATTAATACTGGATTATTAGTCATATGTGTCGCTAAATAGATCGCTGCTGACGCGGAGGATTTGGCAAGGAATATCACACCGCCGCGCAGGTTGCCGGGCCGTACGCCGGCGATAACGCAGACAGGGACTGATCAATTAAAATAACGGACTCGACGAATTTCAACGGGCAGCCAGCGGCGCTGCGGCTTGAAATACGACGGGCATCATGCAGCAGAGGTTCATTTTGACTCCATCGGACTCCATGCCGGCGGCGCATCAGCGTCACGCCATCCCCCCGGGCGCCGGGGCACTGTTTTTTATCCAAATCTTCGCCACGTTGGGTTTTGCCGTGCTGTACTCCACGCTGGTGCTCTACGCCACCAAACGCCTGGGCTTCAGCGAAGGCAGCGCAAACGCCATGATGGGCGTGTTCGGCGCCTTCAACTATGGGCTGCATATGTTCGGCGGCTACCTGGGCGGGCGCTTTCTGAGTAACCGCAACCTGTTCGTACTGGGTATGGTGCTGCAGGTGATCGGCTGCGCGCTGATTGCCGTGGCGGGCGTTTGGGGCCTGTACTGGGGGCTGGCGATGTTCCTGACCGGCAGCGGGCTGAACGTCACCTGCATCAATATGATGCTTACCCAGCGTTTCAAGCCGGATGACGATCGGCGCGAATCGGCGTTTTTGTGGAACTACGCCGGGATGAACCTCGGCTTCTTCGTTGGTTTTACCGTGGCCGGCTATTTCCAGTTGAGCGAAAATTATCGTGCGCTGTTCCTGTTCGCCACGCTGGGCAATGCGGCGGCGATTATCGTTGCCGTCAGCCGTTGGCGCATTCTGGCCGATCTCAACACGCCGTTGCATGACGCCAGCCGCGCGCAATACCGCTGGCGTATGCTGGTCGGGCTGGCAGTATTGGTGGTGCTGGTGCCCATTATCCGGGTGATGCTGACCCATGCGGAATTCAGCGGCCACTTTGTGATTGGCCTCGGCGTACTGATTTTCCTGATGCTGTGCGTGGTCACACTGCGTCACCACCCGCGCACAGAGCGCCGTCGCATGGTGGCCTATCTGATTCTGGCGCTGGGCTCATTGGTATTCTGGGCGCTGTACCAGTTGGCGCCTATGGGGCTGATGCTGTTCTCCGAGCACAATATCAACCTGAACGTCTACGGTATTCAGGTCGCTCCGCAGTGGATCCAGAATATCAACACGTTGGTGATCGTCGTGGGTGGGCCGCTGATGGCCTGGTGGTTTAACCGCTTGCGAGCCCGTGGCTGCAATATCGATATCCCGTTGCAATTCTCCGGCTCGTTGTTTTGCATCGGGTTGGGTATGCTGGTGTTACCGTTGGGCATCAGCCTGGCCGGCGGCGACGGGCTGGTGGCGTTTAAATGGATCGCAATCAGCTACATACTGCAAAGCATTGGCGAACTGATGATCTCCCCGATCGGCTACGCGATGATCGGCAAGCTGGCGCCACCGCGTTATCAGGGCGTCATGATGGGCTGCTGGATGATGGTCACCGGTGTCGCTTCGGTGTTGGCGGGCTATGTCTCCGGCCTGATGCCGGAAAACAGCGGCAGCACTCCGGCGCTGACCAACCCCGGCTACAGCGAAATATTCAGTGCGCTTGGCTGGGGGGCGGCGGGCGTTGGCGTGGTGATGTTGATCCTGATCCCGCTGTTGCGCCGGTTGATAAGGCACGATGCCCCCGTAGCCGCCTGAGATCTCTGCAGGATAAAAAAACAGCCCCACTGGTCGGGGCTGTTTGCGTTTTTGGCTTTAACGCTTGCATCTGTCGGCGAATCGCGGAAATCTGGATGAAAATGCATAAAAAACAGACGGAGTCTGACCGATGAACATCATTTATTACCACCCCTTATTTAACGCCCAGGATTGGTTGGCAGGCATCAAACAGCGTCTGCCGCAGGCCAACGTTCGCGAATGGCAACCCGGCGACGATCGCCCGGCGGATTATGCGCTGGCGTGGCGTCCGCCGCATGAGATGCTGGCTAACCGCCGGCAACTGAAAGGGGTGTTCGCCCTGGGAGCGGGCGTCGATGCCATTCTCGAGCAAGAGCGCCAACATCCCGGCACGCTGCCGGCGGGTGTCCCGCTGCTGCGCCTGGAGGACACCGGCATGGCGCAGCAGATGCAGGAATATGCGTTGAGCTACGTGCTACGTTACTTTCGTCGTTTCGACGAGTATCACTTGCTGCAACAGCAGCAAAAATGGCAGCCGCTCGATCCCCACCAACAGGATAATTTCATCATTGGCATCCTCGGGGCAGGTGTTCTGGGGAAAAGCGTGGCGCAAAAGTTGGTGGAGTTAGGTTTTAACGTACGTTGCTGGAGTCGCAGCCCGAAGCAGATCGATGGCGTTGAGAGTTTTGCCGGCGCAGAGCAGCGCACTGCGTTTCTCGAGGGCACTCGATTGCTGATCAACTTGCTGCCCAACACGCCGGAAACCGCCGGTATCCTCAATCGCCACCTGTTCGCGCATTTGGTGCCGGGAGCTTATCTGATCAACATCGCCCGCGGCGCGCATCTGGTTGAGGACGATCTCTTGCAGGCGCTGGAGCAGGGGCAGATTGCCGCCGCCACCTTGGATGTGTTCGTCAACGAGCCGCTGCCGCAGGCACACCCGTTCTGGCGTCATCCGCGTGTCACCATTACCCCGCATATTGCTGCCATCACCTTGCCGGAACAGGCGATGGACCAGATAGCCGCCAACATCCGCACTTTAGAGGCCGGGCAAACGCCGGCAGGGGTGGTGGATGTGCAACTTGGTTACTGACCTTTCGGTGACTCACCTGCTAAGCTAATAAGAAACCCGGCCTGCCGCCGTCCCTTTGGCAGGCCGCCAGAAGGAGAAATAATGTACCCTGTTGATTTGCATATGCACACCGTTGCCAGCACCCACGCCTACAGTACGCTGCATGATTACATCGTCGAAGCCCAGCAAAAGGGCATCAAACTGTTCGCCATCACCGATCACGGCCCGGATATGGCCGATGCGCCGCATTACTGGCACTTTATGAACATGCACGTCTGGCCGCGCCTGGTAGACGGTGTGGGTATTCTGCGCGGCATCGAAGCCAACATCAAAAACCTGCAGGGCGATATCGACTGCACGGGGCCGATGTTGAACGCGATCGACGTGATTATCGCCGGCTTCCACGAGCCGGTGTTCGCGCCGCAGGACAAGGCGGCCAATACCGAAGCGATGATCGCCGCGATGGCGCAAGGGGATGTGCACATTATCAGCCATCCCGGCAACCCAAGGTATCCGATCGACATCGCGGCGGTCGCCGCAGCGGCCGCAAAGTATGAAGTGGCGCTGGAGCTGAATAACTCGTCATTCACCCATTCACGCAAGGGCAGCGAGGACAATTGCCGGGCGATTGCCGCTGCGGTGCGTGATGCAGGCGGTTGGCTGGCGCTGGGGTCGGATTCACATATCGCTTTCTCACTCGGCGGCTTCGAGCACTGTGAACGCATCATCGCTGAAGTGGAATTTCCGCAGGAACGGATCCTCAACGTCAGCCCACGGCGCCTGCTGGACTTTCTCGAGCGGCGCGGCAAGCCGGCGATTGCGGAATTGGCCGATTTGTGACATCGTCCCGGCAAATTTTCCGTATTGTATAAGGCATTATCATGAATGAATTTTCCGTTGTTTGCCGCGTGCTGGGTACGCTGTTTTACCGTCAGCCGCAAGATCCGTTGTTGGTGCCGCTGTTCACGCTGATTAAAGAGGGCAAGCTGCAGCAACACTGGCCGCTGGAGCAGGACGAACTGCTGACGCGCTTGCAGCAGGGATGCGATGTGAACCTGCTTTCCGCCGATTTCAACGCGATGTTTGTCGGCAGTGAATGCAGCGTGTCGCCGTTCCGTTCCGCTTATGTGGAAGGGGCAACGGAGGCGGAAGTTCGCACTTTCCTGCAGCAACGCGGCATGCCGCTTGGCGAAGCGCCGGCCGATCACTTCGGTTCCCTGTTGCTGGCTGCCTCCTGGCTGGAAGATCAATCGCAGGAAGACGAAGTGCAGGCGCAAATCACCCTGTTTGACGAGTATTTGCTGCCTTGGTGCGGCCGTTTTCTCGGTAAAGTGGAGGCACACGCCACCACCGGTTTTTACCGTACGCTGGCGCTGCTGGCCCGTGAGTCGATTCAGGCGATGCGTGACGAACTGGCGGAATATGAGCAGGACGAAGAACAGCCGGGCGAAGAAGGCTGAAGCACTAAAAATGACGGGCCTGCGTGGCCCGTTATCGTTTTCTCTGCGCTAAACACAGGTTTTCATCCCCCATACGTAAGTTGACAAAAAATCCCCTAATCTGACGGTTCATCGGCGGTTGGCTTTTCCGTGCCTGCGCGCCTCGTTTCCTCACGCAAAGGGTAGAGCATGAAAAATAACTGGATGCAGCAGATTCAATCGATGATTGGGCAAAAGGCCGGTTCCATCGGTGGGGCAGAAGGCATTGGCAAACTGCTGGCCCCGACCGCGTTGGGGGGCCTGGTGGGCGTTTTGCTGGCGAACAAATCTTCGCGCAAGCTGGTGGGCAAGTTCGGTAAAAACGCCTTGATTATCGGCGGCAGCGCGGCCGTTGGCGCGGTGTTGTGGAATAAATACAAGCAGCGGGTGAAAGAAACCCATCAGGACGAACCGCAGTTTGGCTTGCAAACTACACCGGTGGATCTGCGCGCCAAACGGTTGGTGCAGGCACTGGTGTTTGCCGCCAAGAGCGACGGCCATATCGATGCGGAAGAAAAACGCGCAATCGACCACAGCCTGGAACAGCTGCAGGTGGGCGAGGAAGCGCAAAAATGGGTGCAGGAGGCGATCGACCAACCCTTAAACCCGGATCTGATCGCCCAGAGCGTGAAAAACGAAGACGAGGCGCTTGAGGTGTATTACCTGAGCTGCATGGTGATCGACGTCGATCACTTTATGGAACGCGGCTATCTCGATGCGCTGGCGCAGTCGTTGAAGATCCCTGCGGACGTCAAGCAGGGCATTGAAAACGACGTCAACGAGAAAAAACGCGAGCTGGCGTAGCGCCGCTTGGCAAGCCGGGGGGAATCGTGTCACTCTTGCCTTAATCAAGGTAAGCGGATGATTTAGCAATGATGACACCCCCTAAGGCAGAAAAACGACCTTATCCCATCACCATCCACGGCGATACGCGCGTGGATGACTACTATTGGCTGCGCGACGACGAGCGGGCAGACCCTCAAGTGCTGGACTATCTGCAGGCGGAAAACGCCTTTACCGATGCGATGCTGAAACCGCAGCAGGCGTTACGTGAAACGCTGTATGAAGAGATGGTGGCGCGTATCCCCCAGCAGGAGCACTCGGTGCCTTATGTCAGGCACGGTTACCGTTATCAAACCCGTTTCGAGCCGGGTAACGAATACGCGATTTATGTTCGTCAGCCACAGGCGGAAAGTGAACGCTGGGATACGCTGATCGACGGCAATCAGCGCGCCGAAAAACGCGAGTTTTACACTCTGGGCGGTTTGGAAGTCAGCCCCGACAACCGGAAACTGGCGGTAGCGGAGGATTTCCTGTCACGCCGGCAGTATGACATTCGCTTTAAAAATCTGAACGACGACAGTTGGGCCGACGAAGTGCTGGAAAACACCTCCGGCAGTTTCGAATGGGCGAACGACTCCGCCACCGTTTATTACGTGCGTAAACATGCCAAAACGCTGCTGCCCTATCAGGTGTATCGCCACGTGGTGGGCACAGATCCACAGCACGACCAACTGATCTACGAAGAGCTGGACGACACCTTCTACGTCGGGCTGGAAAAAACCACCTCCGAACGCTTTATCCTGATTCACCTGAGCAGCACCACCACTTCGGAGATTTTGCTGTTGGACGCCGATCGCGCCGACAGCACGCCGCAGATGTTTGTGCCGCGCCGCAAGGATCATGAATACGGCATCGATCACTACCATCAGCATTTCTATATCCGCTCCAACAAGGACGGCAAGAACTTCGGTCTGTATCAGAGCGAGCAGGCGGATGAAGCACAGTGGCAGGAGCTTATCGCTCCGCGTATCGAGGTGATGCTTGAAGGCTTCAGCCTGTTCCGTGACTGGCTGGTGGTGGAGGAGCGCAGCGAAGGCCTGACCCAACTGCGGCAGATCCACTGGCAGAGCGGCGAAGTGAAACGCATCGCTTTTGACGATCCGACCTATACCACCTGGCTGGCCTACAATCCTGAGCCGGAAACCGAACTGCTGCGCTACGGCTACTCTTCGATGACCACCCCGACCACGCTGTATGAGCTTAATCTCGACAGCGGCGAGCGCGTGATGCTCAAGCAGCAGGAAGTGAAAAACTTCACGCCGGAAAATTACCGCAGCGAACGGGTATGGGTGAAAGCGCGGGATGGCGTCGAGGTGCCGGTCTCGCTGGTTTATCGTCAGGATAGCTTTATCCGGGGCAGCAATCCGTTGATGGTTTATGGCTACGGCTCTTACGGCAGCAGCATGGATCCGGCCTTCAGTGCCAGCCGCTTGAGCCTGCTGGATCGCGGTTTTGTCTTCGTCCTGGCGCACATTCGCGGTGGCGGCGAGCTGGGGCAGCTGTGGTATGAGGACGGCAAGCTGTTCAAGAAGCAAAATACCTTCAACGATTTTATCGACGTGACAGAAACGCTGATCGCGCAGGGTTATGGCGACGCCAAACGCGTCTTCGCCATGGGCGGCAGCGCCGGCGGCCTGTTGATGGGGGCGGTGATCAATCAGGCGCCGCAGTTGTTTAACGGCATCGTGGCGCAGGTGCCTTTTGTCGACGTGGTCACCACCATGCTGGATGAGTCTATTCCGCTGACCACCGGCGAATACGACGAATGGGGCAACCCGAACGAGCCGGCGTATTACGACTACATCAAACAATACAGCCCGTACGATCAGGTGAAAGCGCAAGATTACCCGCACATGCTGGTGACCACCGGGCTGCACGATTCGCAGGTACAGTACTGGGAACCGGCCAAGTGGGTGGCGAAGCTGCGCGAGTTGAAAACCGACGATCGTCAGTTGCTGCTGTATACCGATATGGATTCCGGCCACGGTGGCAAGTCCGGGCGTTTCAAAGCCTATGAGGACATTGCGCTGGAGTACGCCTTTATTCTGGCGCTGGCGGAGTAATTTGCAGGCGGGCGGCGATTGCTGCCCGCTTTTTTAGCCGATCAGATAGTATTTCAATGTATGCTTCATGTCCGGGCTGAGATCCTCGATGGACTTCAACATCCAGCGCAGATAGCCGGGATCTTCCTGCGCAATGCGATCAATTTCCTGCCCGCGATACTTGCCGAATTTGAATTTCTTCAGCAGCACCGGCTGTTCGGTGATTTGCGTCATTTGTTCCGGCGTCCACCCTGAATCCTTGACGATGCGTTGCAGCAGCGCAGCGGTGACGTAGCAATCGTACAGCGCCCGATGCGGGTACAGCGTGGTGTCTTGCGGCAGTTGCACCTCCAGATTCAGCGCATAGCGCAGATACTGGTTGCCGTATTTGATGTCCGGGTAAAGGGTGCGCGCCAGCTTCATGGTGCATATCCAGGCACCGCGCATTTCCGGCAGTACGCCGCGATCAAACGCTGCGTTGTGCGCCACATAGTAAGGGCTGCCAAGATAGCGGCCGATCGCCACAGCGATGCGCGGCTTACCCTCGACCATCTGTTCGGTGATGTGATGGATAGCCATCGCATCAATGCTGATGGGCCGATCGGGGCTGACCAAGTCGCTCATCGGATTGGCGATGTGGCCGTCGATCAGGTCGACGGAGGCGACTTCCACCACGCCACCGTCCAGCCCGCAGGTTTCAGTGTCTATTACGCGTAAAATCATGATTTCCTCAGGGGCAACAGCACAGCGTTAGCTTAACCGGCAGTAGCGCCCGTGCCAACCGTTGGGACGGTTTTCTGCAATCAGCAACCCCTGGCTGCTATCTGGTACGCTGGCTACCTGTTGGCCTGTTTCATCCCATATTGCGCTTCTCCCGGCAGGGATCCAGCCACCGGTAGGGCCGGCATGGTTAGCCATCAAGGTGAGAATGCCATGTTGTTGCGCATAACTTGCCAAGTTAGAGCTGTCGGTGGAGTAACCGGCTTGAGAAACCAACACGCCGGCGGCGTAGATCTCGGCACCGGCTATTGCGGCATCGGTTGCATGCTCTGGGTGCGCGGTGTCAGCGCAAATCGCTAGGGCGATCCGTCGTTGGCTTACCGTCAACAGAGGGCCGCCATTGCCGGGACAAAATATCTCTTTTTCCGCACCGTGCAGATGTTGCTTGGTGTAAGCATTTCGGCTGCCGTCGGGGCTGAACGTGAATGCGCCTATAAACAACTCAGTGCCATCGTTGAGCGGAGCGCCGACAACAAGCGTCATCTGTTGTTGTTTAGCCGCATTGGCTAGTGGCTGCAAACGTGGATCGTCAAGCGTAAGGGATAAACGACTGGCAGCATTGAGCTCGTAACCGGTCAGCGAAAGTTCAGGAAAAATCAGCAACTGCACATGTTGTTCAGCGGCCTGACGGATAAATGTCAGATGGTGGTCCAAATTACGGTCAATATCAGCTGCCACGGCGTGGTACTGAGCGGCGGCGATAGTCAAGCGGGGCATCGGCATTCACTCCGGCAATTTCAGACAACAAAAAACCCGCCTCGGCGGGTTTAATTACGGTTAGAAGTTCGCTTACTCGCCGGACGTTTGCCCTTTTTTGGCGCGTTTGCCTGCGCGTTTCTCAGCAGGGGTTTTCAACGGCTTCTTCTTCGCATTTTTCTTGCTATCCATTCCCTTACTCATGTTGGCCTCTCAGTTACCTATGGGTGGGTGGTTTGCTAAGCCATTAACCACCTTACACCGGTTGGTTGCAAGCATGAAAACGTATGTTTTAGTCAATCGCTTGTTAAGCGTAAGTATTTTGTTTTTTGTGAAAGGCGGCTTAATTGGCGTGATATGTTATAATATAACAAATAAATGATCACCGGAGAGCGCAATGACCGTCGTTTCCTTGTTAAACCCACAGCAACTCTTGGCCATGCCGGAGTCTGATTATATGAACCCGGCACAGCAGGCGTTTTTTCGCCAACGCCTGCTGGAGGAGCAGCAAAAATTGCTGCTGCACATCGATGCGTTGAAACGTGACATCGACGGCGGTGAAGTCTCCGGCGACGAAGCGGATAAAGCCGCGCGTGAAGAAGACCTGCGATTGCTGTTCCGCCAGTTGGACCGCGAAAGCCGCTTGTTGCCGAAAATCGCTGCGGCGTTGTCGCGGCTTCATAACGGAGAGTTCGGCTATTGTCTTGAAACCGGAGAGCCGATTGGCCTGCCGCGTCTGCTACTGCGACCTACGGCGGAACTGGGCATCGAGGCGAAAACCGCTCAGGAAATGCGTGAGCCGCACTTGCGCAAAAGAGGCTGACCCGTGCGCTGGGTATGTCCGTTTGGGCTGACCCGGCCGGTATTTTGCGGTCATTTTAAGCAAACGCACGCTAACTTGCCGGGGAGTGTGGGAGTTTTCAGGTTTTACCGTTGACCTGATGGGCCGCTTCGGCTTTTATGAGGGTATGACCACAGAGACGGAAGCGCCATGGAACAATTACGAGGTTTGTACCCGCCGTTAGCAGCGTATGACAGCGGTTGGCTGGACACAGGGGATGGCCACCGGATCTACTGGGAACTGAGCGGTAACCCGAAGGGTAAGCCGGCAGTCTTTATTCATGGCGGACCGGGTGGGGGGATCTCCTCCTATCACCGCCAACTGTTCGATCCGCAGCGCTACAAGGTGTTGCTGTTCGATCAGCGCGGCTGCGGGCGCTCCAAACCGCACGCCAGCCTGGACAACAACACCACCTGGCATCTGGTGCAGGACATTGAACGCCTGCGCGAAATGGCCGGCGTGGAGCAATGGCTGGTGTTCGGCGGCTCATGGGGATCGACGCTGGCGTTGGCCTATGCGCAAACCCATCCGCAGCGCGTTAGCGAAATGGTGTTGCGCGGCATCTTCACGTTGCGTAAGCAGGAATTGAGCTGGTATTACCAGGACGGCGCTTCGCGCTTCTTCCCGGAGAAATGGGAGCGCGTGCTGTCGATTCTTTCAGAGGAAGAGCGTAAGGACGTGATCGCGGCCTACCGCCAGCGCCTGACCTCAAAGGATCTGCAAGTGCAGCTTGAAGCGGCGAAGTTGTGGAGCGTGTGGGAAGGGGAGACGGTAACGCTGTTGCCAAGCACCGAGTCCGCCTCCTTTGGTGAGGATGACTTTGCGCTGGCGTTCGCCCGCATCGAAAACCACTACTTTACCCATCTGGGCTTTCTGGATAGCGACGATCAGCTGCTGAGCAACGTTCCGTTGATTCGCCATATCCCGGCGGTGATCATCCACGGCCGCTACGATATGGCTTGCCAGGTGCAAAACGCCTGGGATCTGGCGAAGGTCTGGCCGGAGGCGGAGCTGCATATCGTCGAGGGTGCAGGGCACTCCTTCGATGAACCGGGTATCCTGCATCAGTTGATGCTGGCCACCGACAGGTTTGCGGCAAAATGACGCAAAACCCGCCATGACGGCGGGTTTTTTTTATCTGGATTTCGGCTCGTACGGCAGGCGCGAATACTTGTGTGATTCGACGCGATAGAACGCCACGCGTTCGCGGAAATAGTCGCGCAGGTGCGCCGGCTGTTCGCGTTCAACCATTTCCGGGATCACCGGCATGTTATAGCGTTCTTTAAACGCCACGCCGGAAGCCGCGAGATCAACGTTCACCTTGTCCATCTCTTCTTTGGAAAGCTCTGCCAGATTGTAACCCACCGTATTCTCCTTACTGTCACCGCATTGGATCAGCGCAGAAGGTAATGCACCCGGCGGCGCTTGGCAAGCCTGAAGCGCAAGGGGAGCAGGGCTGCGGGAATAACGCCAGCCATCAGCGTTTATTTATTATGCCGAAGGTAATGCAATCTATTTGTTTTATTAAATAAGAACGATTCGTTTTTGGGATAAATGTACAGATGGAAATAGTTATCATAATAATTTAGATGAATGATTAACATTTAATTTAACATATTGATTTTTAATTGATTAAAAATTAAATGACTCGTGATGTAAATCAGGTGTTTTTATTTTGTTCTTACCAAGGCATAATGCGGAAAAATTAAATCGATACCTGCAAAATAAAAGGGATAATTATGCTGACGCAAGAAATGACCAAAAAGCTGAATGAGCAACTGAATCTGGAGTTTTATTCCGCCAACATGTACCTGCAAATGAGCGCATGGTGCAGCGATAAAGGCTTTGAAGGCGCGGCCGCATTTCTTAAAGAGCATTCTCAGGAAGAGATGCAGCACATGCAACGTCTGTTCGATTATCTGAGCGATACCGGCTCTCTGCCGCTGCTGGGCACCATTGCCGCGCCGCCGGTTGAGTTCGAATCCCTTGCGGACGTGTTTCAACAGACTTACGAACATGAGCAACTGATTACCCGCCAGATCAACGAACTGGCGCACGCGGCAATGGTCGCTCATGACTACTCTACCTTCAACTTCCTGCAGTGGTATGTCGCTGAGCAGCACGAAGAAGAGAAACTGTTCAAATCCGTGCTGGATAAACTGGCGCTGGTGGGCAACAGCGGCAAGGCTCTGTTCTTCATCGATAAAGATCTGAAGAAAATGGGTGCGGCCGGTGAAAACGGCAACGGCCAGGGTTAAATCTGCGCTGAATAACCGCGCGTCGGGCTTTGCCTGGTGCGCGGTTTTTTTATGCCCTGCATTTAGCATGGTTTAGCAGCGATACGTGCTGCCAGATCGCAGAATGCCAGCGTTCTGCTCGACTTACGGATCGAGTCTCGTTATCATTTAATACGATACGCTACAGGGAGGGTAGAGAGTCAAAACAGCGGGTTAGCCGTTATTCCCGCTCTTCTGTTTACCCGTGGCGCAATCATCTGCGGTGGGTTATGGCCGCCGGCCTTGGCCCTTATCACCCTCGATTATTGCTTTAAGGGATATCACTGTGATCGGTAAAATTCGTTCTTCGTATCGCCTGCTTTCTACTATTTTTGTGTTGTTTGTCGGGTTATCCTCGCAGCAGGCGCTGGCGCATGCCCATTTGAAAGTGCAGACGCCGGCGGAAGATGCCATCGTCAGCCCGGCACCGAAGGTGTTGACGCTCAATTTCTCCGAAGGTATTGAGCCTAACTTCAGCGGCGTGAAAATTACCGGCCCGAACGATGCCAACGTGAAAACCGGTAAATTGCAGCTCGATGCGAACAACAACACCCAGATCAATTTGCCTATCGAAGACGATCTGGCTGCCGGCAAATATAACGTTAGCTGGCATGTGGTTTCGGTCGACGGCCATAAAACCAAAGGCCAGTACAGCTTCACCGTCAACTAAGCCATGAGTCTGGCGGCCCTGTTTGTTCTGTGTCGCTTTGTGCACTTTGCGGCGGTGATGCTGATGTTTGGCAGCAGCCTGTTCACCGCCTTATTGTCGCCGCAGCGCCTTTCCCCGTATCTCTCCCGTGACGTGCGTCCTCTGCTGGTTTCCAGCACCTGGCTTGCCGGGCTTTCTGCCGTGGCGTTGCTGGCGACTCAGGCCGGGCAGATGGGGGATGGCTGGGCCGATACCTGGCAACCCGATGTTTGGTGGGCGGTGCTGGGCACCACCTTCGGCGAGGTCTGGCGCTGGCATTTGGGGATGTCGCTGCTGGCGTTGTTAAGCCTGTGGCTGCCGGAGCAACGCCGTACACCGCTGTTGGCGCTGCTCTCCACGTTGCTGCTGGTCAGCATGGCGTTTATCGGTCATGCGGCAATGCATGGGGGCGCACTCGGCGCGCTGCACCGTTTTAACCATGCGCTGCACCTGGTGGCCGCCGGTTACTGGTTTGGCAGCCTGCTGCCGCTGTTGATCTGCCTGCGCTATCTTGCTCAACCGCAGTGGCGCAGCGACGCGGTGATCACCTTGATACGTTTCTCGCGCTGGGGGCACCTGGCGGTGGCGTTGGTTATCTTGACCGGCGTAATTAACAGTTTGATTATTCTCGGCAACTGGCCGCTGGATGTGGCTTCGCCATATCAGCGCCTGTTGTTGTTCAAAACCGCGCTGGTGGCGCTGATGGTCATGGTGGCGCTGGCCAACCGTTACGCCATCGTACCGGCGATGAGCAGCGTACCCAGGCTGGCACAGCGCGGGTTGGTGCTGGCCTGCTGGATTGAGGTTGTGCTGGGCGCATGTGTACTGTTGCTGGTCAGTTTATTTGCAACCTATGCGCCGGTGTAATATTGCGGCTTGCCGGATGCCTATAAACTGCGGGAAAATTGAATCAAATAGCAACCTTAAGGCCATAACATGAAATCGGTATTACTTGGCATCACGCTGCTGGCCACCGCGACCGGCGCGCTGGCGGCAGACCAACTGGTTAACATCACCAAGCTGGAATACGGCAAGCAGTGGGCGTTCACCAAAGAAGAAGTGACGTTGCAATGCCGCAGCGGCGGCGCGCTATTTGTACTTAACAACAGCACGCTGATGCAATACCCGCTTAACGCCGCAGCAGAAGCGCAGGTGAAAGCAGGGCAGCAGCGCGCTCAGCCGCTGGATGTGATCCTGCTGGATGACGCTGCCAATCCCGGCAAAAAAATGAGCATAGAGCCATATCGTGAGCGCGCCGAGAAGCTGTGCGCGAACTAATGGCTTGCTCCACAATGGCTTAGCCAGAGGTTAATCGATGCTGAAAAAGTGCGCGGAATTAATTTCAAAACGTAACTGTCACCACCCGTGTGCGAGGCTGGCAAAACTAGCGCGGTAAGCTACTCTTAAAGTGCATGGCTGAACAAGCCCTGCACAAAATGCCAACTTTTAGCGCACGGCTCTCTCCCAAGAGCCATTTCCCTAGACCGAATATAGGAATCGTATTCGGTCTTTTTTTATGTTGTTGATTTATAAAATTTTTATTCGTTAACTCGAAAAAACTCGAATTTTACTCGAATTTTGATATTCGGTCTTTTATAGCATTACGTATTCTTTTCCCCTCGTATTGAGATATTTCAGCGTCATCATTTCCGACGTATGCCCCAGTAATTTCTGCGCAAAATCCCTCCCTCTTTCCTTCTCATACAGCCGCCCGGCCAGGCTTCGGATCTCGTGGAACGTCGGCGGATTTTCTTCAAACTCCAGCCCAGAAGCTTTTCGCGTAGCAACAAACTTTTTCGTCAATCCATCTGGGTGCAATGAGCCGTCCGGGCTATTTTTCCGGATGCCGGCACCGAGCATAAAGCCTGTTGTGCTGGCCAGCCGACAACGATCGATCACAGTGCCGAGACGCAGATTTACCGCCTTCAGCTCTAGGTCGAGGGGGAGGGAGATTAGGGCGCCAGTCTTGCCCTGTTCTACCTGCAGGCGGCCGTCTACTACATGGTCAAATTGCATCTGCGTCAGATCTTCGCGCCGCTGCCCGGTGACCAGTGCCAGATCCATAGCCAAACTGAACCACTCCGGCATAGCGGATGCTGCTTCTCGTGTGGGGAGGTATTGCGCCAACTCCAGCCGTTCGCGCTTCACCACGGCTTTTGCCGCACGTGTAGGCGTAACGGGTTATTTTCGATATGTCCTTCAACAATAGCTTCACGAAATATGTCAGATAATACGGATCTCATAGTTGCAGCCATCGTTTTTTTGTCCTATGGAATCCAAAGTTCAAGGAATTCAGCAACGTGGCGCGTGGTGATCTTGGACATAACCATATTACCCAGATGTTCGCGGATAATGGCGAGTTGCCCGGTGCGCACCTTGTAGGTGTTCCTGGCCAACTGGCGCCGCTTGAAAATCACATCGTAACGGTCGAGCCAGGTATTTAGCGTGTACTCGTGGCTAAGAATGAATTTCTACCCTTCGGCACGGCAGCAAATACCAACGTTTTGCCTAATGCAGATTACCAGGCGCTGCCAGCGCGCGCTGTATTGTCGGTTTCTGTTTCACCGACAAATAGACCTGATAACAACACAATGATAGGGGCCAATGTTGATAATACCAACTATCAGTTAACAGGTTTGATGTTGTTAGTTATGGTATTGATTTGACAAATAGCAGTACAAGAAAAGGGGCGTATGGATTTACTTGGTTTGCATTTGGAAAATAAACGCCCGTTTCTTAGTTAATATCAATTACTTTTTTTTGATATAAGTCCTCTAATTATTCTTTGGGCTGGCATTTCATAAAACTTATGACTTGCCATGCTTAAAAGTATAAGTAGTAACATGAATGAAATTAAACTTATTGGTGAGTAAAACACTCTTCTATCAAGACCAAATATATCAATAGTTAATGCAAAGACAATCTGCAGAGGGAAGTGTATAAGATAAGAGGAATAACTTAAGTTTCCTACCCAATTTATTTTCTTTAAAAAGTTTTCATTTTCACAGCTAATGAATGCCAAAAATAAAATCAAGCTAGTAAACCCGAAGGCAGTTACAATAAATGCATTGTGGGTGTGAAAGTAAAAAATAAGTCCCCAGCTAACTAGTAAACAAGAACTAGCAATGGTTATGCATAACCCCCTATTTAACTTATTGATTAGTTTGTCTGTGACGGTGAATGCGGTCGCGCCACAAAAGAAAGAAAATAATCCTATGCCAATTTTATAATTAAACTGGAAGATATAGAACCCAGAGAGCACGAAAAATGGAATTGAAAAGTATCGAAGTTTACCAAAAAGGCATGTGATGAAGAAAATTGTGTAAAGCATTATCTCTATTGATACAGACCATACAGGGGCGTTGAATGACCAACCATCTTCCATTCCCCAGGCAGGAATCATAAGTATGTTTAGGAGTGCATGGAATGTATTATTTATTTGATAAACAAAATAGGAATTATGTGATTTTATATATAGTAATTGAAGTGCTGCTACGCAAAGGAAAGTGAGAATGTATAATGGGTATAGGCGACTTAACCTGTTCAGGGAAAATTCTACTATGCCAATTTTTCTTTCCGCTATTTTTTTAGAGTAAAGCCAATAAAAAATGAACCCTGAAATACAGAAAAAAAGCTCAACAGCAAGGTCGCCGTGAAGATAAAAAATGTAAAGATAATTGTAGAGTGGTTGTTTATCTACTATGAAATTGCTTGGTTTGTCGCCAATATAAAAAAAGTGCTGCCAATGCCAAAAAACTACCGAAAGAGCTGCTAACCCTCTTAATACGTCAAGGGAATATATCTTTTCGGGTAAATACCTGTTCATTTAAATACCTGCTGTTTTTATACAGACCATGAAAATTATGATTGTTATTTCAATAAAATAAATATTCTCAATTGTACTATTAAACAGCCAATAAGCTCTACCTTTTTGGAGAGTTATCTATGTCAAGTGAAGGATTGCCAGTCGATGGTGTTGTCAGTGTTGGCGTGGACCTTGGCCCTCGCAACACGGAGCAAGCCGTCGATGTTGCTAAAAGCAGCTTGTCGGCCGACAGCGCTGCCCATTCGGCAGATGCTGCATTCAATTTAGCCGTCAAGCCAAAGACGCAGTATCAGGTGCAGATGCCGCTGCTGACCGTGCAGAAGCCGCAGCAGATAACGCCCAGAACATCGTTGACGCCAACACTTATTACATCACTCCCACAGATCCTGATGGGACGATTGCGGGCATTGCTGGAACATATTAAGGTAATCATGAGGTTACGTTGCTTCGACTCAATCGACTTACGCTGATTTTGCTTCATCTGCCGGGCTGTTTAATGCATTGACCGGCGAAGTGATGGGATATGAAAGTGGTCGAGTAGTGCAAGCGGGCGTATCCCCGACAGGAACACTGGCTGACTTGAGTGGGACATCGAACTATCTCTGATCGGCACGACCTACCTTGCTCAGGCGGGTAACCTTAACGTCTGTAACGGTACGTTTGCGAGTGCGCGTTGTTTAAACCAGGCAACGGAGAACGACGCGATTTTAATTTCAAACCGCGCATAAGCATGGCCGGGATGGACCCCGGCCCCTTTTGGATTTTATAATTTAATTTCGATTAGTATGTTATCTTACTTATTTTCTCCAGTGGTACTTCCGATACTTTACCATCTTTTTCAGTAATGAAAACACTATCACTTGTCCTAAGTAATAGTGAGGTGTTAACCTCTTTCTTATCCTCTAGATAAATGGAAATTTTAGTGCCGCCGCCATACTTTATTTCCTTTAAGATGGCTCCATATACCTTCTCATTAAACAAGAATAATGGAGTGCTGATTAAATAAAATAAAGTTGTAAAAACACACACTGTAGTAAAGTATTTTTTGTCAATTAGAGGTAGTGACGTGCATATAAAATAAGTAAATGAAACGAAAAATAAAAACAAGTGAATTGGGATTGGTATTTCCTTACTCACCGAAAAATAAGGTAGCGCTGCAATGATAATGGATGAAATAAATGCAACCACAATGGCGACCGTAAGTTTTAGTGGCTTTTGTGAGGTGTTAAATAACCAATGAATAGTCTTTGGAGTTTTGTTTTTTAATTGCAATGAGTCAACGATTTTGCTTTGAATTTCATTTGTCCACTTATTTGATGATAGATTTATTTTTACTATAAAATAAAACATAATATATACGGTGGCACATAATAGCATGACCGAGAAACTTATTGATGCTATTGTGACCTCTAGGTATGGTGATCCCTCCGCTGGGATTCTAAATCCATTCGATAACGCATAGAAGTAAGTTGCATATTCGCTTAGAAAACCAATGTATCCCGATCCGCTAAGCGCACTAACTATTCCGGCTAGAATTATTTTTATTGGTATTGAAAATCTCGAGGCGGTTTTAACTGTTTCTATGTTCATTGGTATTTGAAAGGTCCATGATTGGATTTAATTAATGCTAGTGATTATATGGATGGTTCTTTGTTTTTTGAAACTGGATTTCTATATTAAAAAAATGTAGTGCAGTGTTTTTTTATAACAGAAATTTCAATTAAAGTACAAGTTATTTATGTGAAAGGTCTATGAAACTTGTGGCCGTTATATTCTAGGGTAATCAATTAACCTTGAGTATGTTATTGGGGGGGATATAAATACTAGATCTTAAGATTCAAATCGATCATTGAAATCGATCGTATCGCTGACTATTTTCTTGCATTCTTTTTAATCAAATTTGAAAGGTCGAAAGCCAAGGCTGCTTCTATAGCGAAGCCTTGTGTTTTGAACGGTGTTTCCGATACTAATGGACAGCGTTGACTGTGCCAGGCGTACAATCAGTGTTGGCGTTCTTCATTTTCGCGGATGGCAAACATGATAATGCTGTGATGGTCAGGCACGGGGAATCGGTCATTTTCTGTCAGAAAGAAGGTTTGAATACCAGAAATGTTTAATCTGCCCATTGCTGCTCTCCGGGATGGTCAGATATTAATTATAGTTGATAGGGGAAAGAGAACGGTTGATGAATTGTGATGACCGGTCAATGTTATGGGTTTTTTAGGGATGCGCCTGTGTTCGAATTTTTATCGAATCGATCCGAGATTTTTAATAAGTGTTTGAATGTTAAGGGCGGTTAACGAAGGTGTTTTTGATGGGGTTTTAATCTTTATGGGTGTTATCTATTTGAAATTAAATGATTTGTTTTTCTGGTTGCGACTAAAGGAATAGTATTTGGTGTTTTTTATATTATTGATTTTAAATGATTATTTAAGGCTGTCTCGAATTTTGATATTCAGTCTTTTTCAGCATTACGAACTCTTTCCCCCCTCGTATTGAGATATTTCAGCGTCATCATTTCCGACGTATGCCCCAGTAATTTCTGCGCAAAATCCCTCCCTCTTTCCTTCTCATACAGCCGCCCGGCTAGGCTACGGATCTCGTGAAATGTCGGGGGGAGGGGGCTTTCCTCAAAATCCAGTCCAGAGGCTTTTCGTGCGACGTCCCTCTTCTGTAGGCTAACGCGGCAATAACTAATGGAAATGAAAATCATTCGCAGATAATTTATATTGTCTGGATAGTTGGCAGCGCCCAGCGCTTAACAGACTTTAATAGCATAGAGAAAGAAGGCAATGAATGCTGTTGGCATGATAACCACTCCGCGCGTACTGGTCGTCGATGACCATCGTAAAATCCGTGAGCCGCTGGCCGTTTATCTGCGTCGTCAGGGTTTTGACGTGCGCACCGCCGAAAATGCTGCCGCCATGTGGCTGCTGTTAAAACGGCTCTCTTTTGAAATTGTTATTCTTGACGTGATGCTGCCTGACGGCGACGGCATGGAACTATGCCAGCAACTGCAACGACGAACCCACATACCTGTGATTCTGCTGACGGCGCGTGACGCCACCGACGATCGGGTTCGTGGGCTGGATTTCGGTGCGGACGACTATGTGGTCAAACCCTTTGAGCCACGCGAACTGGTGGCACGTATCAACAGCGTACTGCGGCGCAGCGCATCCGGTGCGGTTACCGTTCTTGCCGACGAAGCAGCTGTGCTGCTGGCGTATCGCTTTGCCGGGCTGCATTTTTTGCCCTCCACCGGCTTGCTGAGCAGCGATGAGGGGTCTGGCATCGCCTTAAGTACGATGGAGGGGCGACTGTTGGTAGCCTTCCTGAATCACCCCAATACCGTGTTAAGCCGCGACCGCTTAATCGATCTCTGCGTATCACCGGGCAACGATATTTTTGACCGCGCCATCGATCGTCAGGTGAGTCGCCTGCGCGGCAAGCTGGCGCATTTTCTGCGTGACAGAGAGGTGCTGATTACCGTCTGGGGTAGCGGATATCGGTTGGCAGCCGACGTCAGTGAAATGCGCACATGAAATGGCTTAATAATCTGCTGCCGAAACGGATGGCCAATCAACTGACGTTACTGCTGGTGCTGGCACTACTGATCTCCAATGTTATTGCCATAGTTTATATTCAACTGACCGGTGCGCTTATTCATCCGATGTCTCGTGCCAATGCATTGGAGCGTCTCGGTATCGCGTATCAGGCGGTGCAGCATCTGAGCCCAACTGACAGCGAAATACTGCTGCGAACCATTGATACCAGCGATGCCCATTTTTGGGTCGATACACGACCTGATGTCCCTTATTTCCCGATGCGCAGTGAAGAACAACGTTTGGTTGCCGACCTTACTCGTTTGGCACCTTCCGCCAGTCATAGTGTGATGCAGTTGGAGCGTACTGATGGAGGGTTGGCGCGTGAGCATTTGTTCCGTTCGACCGGCTGGCAACCGCTACGGTTGCGTACCAGCATCAAGCTGCCGGACGGCCGCTATCTGAATGGCGTTCAACACCCCCAGCAGGCTTATGAGTGGAGCCGCCTGCTAGCCTATGCGCTGCCGGTCACCAGCATGCCGGTGCTCCTGATCGTAATATTCTTTATGCGTCGGGTAGTACAGCCAGTGAAGTCGCTGGCGGAAGCCACTGAACGTGTCAGCCGTGGCGAGTGGATTACGCCGCTACCGCTGCGTGGCCCACAGGAAGCCCGCGAACTTACGCAAGCATTCAACCTGATGCAGGAGCGCCTCGCCCGGCATGTGGAGGGCCGAACCCGCATGCTGGCCGCCGTCAGCCACGATCTTAATACACCGATCACCGAGCTGCGTTTGCAGGTTGAACTGTTGGAGGAGGGGCCGGCACGCGACGATATGCTGGATAGTTTGCAGGAACTCAGCGCTATGGTCAGCGAGACGCTGAAGTTTGTACGCGGGGATGCCTTGCAGGAAAAAACCGTCAGCATGTCGATTACCCGTTTGCTGGACGATTTAGCCCGCCGCTACCGCACTCTTGGTAAACCGGTTGAATGGCCGGGCGCTGAGCAGATTGAGATCTTATGCCGCCCCTTGTCATTGAAGCGAGCGCTGACCAATCTGATCGATAATGCGCTGATTTATGCGGGAGAGGCGACTCTCAGTCTGACTCAGGATGCGGACAATGTGCGGATTGAGGTGTTGGATCATGGGGCAGGGATTGCCCTTTCGGAACTGGAGCAGGTATTCGAGCCTTTTGTGCAGTTGCCCCACCAGAGTATGCTCGAGGATAAGGGGATTGGCGGTGGGCTGGGGCTCGGGCTGTCCATTGCCCGTGCTACTGTACATGCCCACGGTGGCGAGCTGATCCTTGAGAATCGTCCGCCTGCCGGGTTATGTGCTGTCGTTATACTACCGAAAATTTAGAAGGTAACGGTGCTGCCAAACCAGAAAGTCCGACCATAGTTGACGGTACCGTAGGTTTCATCGTCGAGGCGTTTATCATTCAGGTTGTAAATGGCACCATTCAGTGTTACTGCCTTCGTCAACTGGTATGAAGTGCCTATATCCGCAGTCGTGTAAGCCGGTGCCGGGGTACCATTTACCGTGGTGCCAAACTCTTTGCCGTAATAGTTCACTGCCGCCCAGGTTTGCAGATGTTCATTGATATTCCATTCGCTGCGCAGACTGGCTTTGCGTTTAGGTGTTAATGCCAATGGCGCACCGGTATTGGCGCCACTTTTTTGCTCAGAATCAGTGTAAGTAAAGTTTCCCTTCAACGACACAGACGGCACAATTTGCCAGCGTCCGTTCAGCTCAACGCCTTTAATCACTGCTTTGTCGATATTCACCCGTTCCATAATGATGTATCGGCCCCACATCTGGTCGGTGGTGACAGTGGAGAGCTTATCTTTGAAGTCGTTGTAGAACACTGTTGCGCCTGCGGAAAGGTTATCGCGATTGTTCCAGAGTGCTGACAACTCATAGTTGGTGCTGGTTTCTGGCTTCAGGCCGGAATTACCGAACATCACATAGGTGTTGCGGCGCAGAACGGCGTAATCATCGATCACTGCACGTAGCTCAGGGGCTTTAAAGCCGCGTGCAACGCCGCCTTTCAACGTCCACTCGTCACTCACGTGCCAAACACCATATAAGCGTGGGTTGACGTGGTTACCGTACTGCTCGTGGTGATCGAGACGCAGGCCGGTGGTCAAGGCAAAATTCTCGGTCAGACGCCATTCATCTTCGGCGAATACCGCTTTTTGCACCACATCAAATTTATAGTTTTTCCGATCGCCTGCAGCCTGGTTCCAGTCGGTTAGGGCGCTCTCATTCCACTGCACGCCGCTGGTGATGACGTGGTAATCGGTAGGAACAATCAGTTTGGCATCAAAGACGGTATTTTTTATTTCCGGTTTACGCCCGAGGACGTCCGTTTGCGTACTACTGGCAAGCCCTTCGCGGCTGGTTTTTTCCTGTGACAAACTCAGATTACTGGTGGCCCAGCCCCAGCGTCCTTCGTGTGATGCCGACCAATGATCACGGTTATTTTTTTGTTCGCGTGTCGCCCAGTTGGCGCTGACCCCGTCGCCATTTTTCAGACGGGTCACACCACCTTCCAGCAGAAAATCCTGATTAGGCGTCGGTGTGAAGGATAGCCTCGCAGTGATGTCTTTATGTTTTGCTTTGGTAAAACCATTGGTGGTCTGGACATCATCATCTGCCTGGCGATCGAGATAGCGCCCCCATACCTGTAACCCCAGCACGTCCGACATCAGCGGACCATTGAGATAGAACTGAGTCTGACCGGCATTGCCCTGGTCACTGTGTTGACGCGCAGAGTAATCGTAAGAGAGTGAACCGCCCCATTCACGCGATACCTTGCGGGTAATAACGTTGATCACGCCGCCGATAGCATCAGAGCCATACAGTGATGACATTGGGCCGCGAATCACTTCGATACGCTCGATAGCAGCTGCGGGTGGCACAAAGCTCTGCTCATAACCGCTGTTGCCGTTAACGCGTGAATCGCGTCCGCTCTGGCGCTTACCATCTACCAGCAGCAGGGTATAGTCGGCCGGCATGCCGCGAATGGAGATATCGGTTTCATTGGCGCTGCCATTGACTACGACACCTTCCACATCACGTACGGCATCGCCCAGATTCTGGAAAGAGCGTTTACGTAGGTCCTTACCGTCGATCACGGTGATAGAAGCCGGGGCATCCTCCTGCGTTTGTTCGTAACCGGCTGCCGTCACTACGATTGTCTGTGAGTCTGAGGTATCGGTTGCTTCGTTTGCCCAGGAGCAGGCGGGCAGAAGTAGCGTAAGTTTGATGATGACAGCCAATGGTTGGCGATGAAAATGGGGATGCATGATAAAACGTCTCTTGTGTGATTCATATCAAACGCGAATCATACGCATCCGTATCTGCATAAATTGGACAAAGTGAGACAACTTCCCGGTTGGGCTGACGGCTCTTACTGCAGGCGATTTAGACGGGCGGGTTACGTCTGGCCAAGATAGCTGCGTCTCTATTGATAATACCAACACGGGGGTACTGCTGGACCTTTCCTGCCTGATGGTGCTTACGCACTTGTCAGCCCTGAATGAAAGAGCAAATTGTTGACCTTGCAATGAAAAATACCGGTATTCGGAATACTGTACGGGCGCTGCATATCGGCATTAATACCGTTGTGCGCACGTGAAAAGACTCGCTTCCAAAAATGCCTTTCGTTATCGATCAGTGCTGGTTTCGACTGTATCCGTACCGCGCTTTAGAATACGTGGACGGGTCGTGCGAGTTTGAGGGCGAGCCGGTTATTTGATGACCGACCGTTAATGTATTTTTATGTCTAATTTTTTCCGAATCGTTCCGAGAATTCTGCCAACCAACTTTACCCCGCAATTGATAGCGGGGTTTAAAGATGGGTAGAGTAGTCTGATAACTATGGCTTATCCTTGACTAGCCACTTCGGTATTTAGTAAGGATAATAATTCGGTTATAAATTTTTGCGGTGCCTCTAGCATTGGGCTATGTCCGCAATTTTTGATTACGGTCATACTGACGTTTTTTAATTGTTGCGATAGCGTAACCCATGGCTCCATGGGAGTTATCATATCATGTTCCCCCCAAATAAAGTGGGTGGGAGTGGCCATTTTATTAAGAGTGTCTGGGACATCATACTTTCTACTGAACGATAACCATCTTACGATGTTTTTATGAATCTGTTCATCACTGAAAAGATGAGAAATCTCATCTATTCCACGTTGTGGCACTTTGCTTTTATCAAAATAAACATTGCTCATCAAAGAACGAGCATATTTAGTATCGCCCGTACGCAGTTCACTTAATGATACGCCGGCATCCGCTTCAATCTGGCCTGGCGCTCCACTCATAAAAAGGCCTTTAACCTGAGAGGGCGCGAGGGATGCGTAATGTAAAGCAATTAATGCACCCAATGAGTTGCCTACTAAATAAGGTGCTTCATTACAAGAGGCGATCACCTGATCCAGCGAGTCTTTCGCCTTTTTATAGCCGCTACCAAAAGTTACAGGTATTGATTCATTGAATACTATAGGACTATATCCATGATCAACCATGCTCTCAATAACTGAGTTCCATATCCAACCCCCGGCAAATAAACCAGGCAGAAAAATAATTGGGTGGCCAGAACCAGTCTTGGTATATAACATGATAATTATTTCCTTTTGCGATTTTTTGAGGTTTTTTTCCTAAGCGTGAAGGTGCCTACCACCGGTTAATAAAAGGTAACAATTATGATGATCTTGGCTTTCTATTTGACTCACTGATCTGTTTTTGATGATACATCGATATTAATAATCATACAATGTTACTTGGCAAAAATATTACTCTGCAATAGATATGATTAATAGGATAACTGTATTTTTGATTTAATGTTTTTTTTGGGGATTTTTTCTGATTGTGATTAATAGCTTGGTTTGTTATTTATTTAGGCCTTATTAAGCTATCAATATTCATGATCTTTTGAATTAGATGTGTCACCAAGGGCACATCGCCAGTCATGCGATATCCCGCAAATAAGTTGATAAAGTCCGCTCGCTGTATATGGATACAGTAATAATGAAAAAGGGACCAAAATGACAAATTTGATTATTGATGAGAATAACTGTGTGACGCTAACCCCGGAGCAGGCAAAAGCGTTAACCAAGGTAGTGGTAGGGGGTGGGTTCGAAGGTGCCGTCCTTTTAAACAAGTACCTCGGGCGTTTACCGTTGCCGATTGATCCGGCGATTGTGTACGACGAAGTACTGCATTCCGCCGCAGCCTACTACTTGGCTATCTCCCTGGAAGGGCGTTGCTTCTCTGGCGTGGGTGTGCCGGTTGTTGATCAAGATGGCGTCAGTTGGGCATTTAAATACTCGTTTGATATGGAGGAAAGTTATGGTGAACAAATAACGACCCAACACATGACGGTAACCTCTCCAAGCTAAGTACTCAAAAAAGCCCTGGCAAATTTGCCAGGGCTTTCTCGTTGCACTGGGTAATATCTTCCCTTTATAAACCTCATTGACTCCTTTGCCGACCTTAAGCATTATCGAGCGATGAAATATACCTTGCTCACCTCTACCACAACCACGACAACCGCCTTTTTCTGGCGGGCCGTGAGGGTGTGCGTGAGCTAAAAACGCAGTTCCCCAAAGCCCCGCCAGCAATGGCCGGGGTGTCTTTATGCTCCGTCCTGGTTGGTAACGACGGAGATTCACATGCAACAACATCATCACCGTACCGCACTTTTGATCATTGATATGCAGCTCGGCATGTACGAGGGACCGGAGTCGCCTTATGAAGGCGAACGCGTTCTGACTAATATCAACGCGCTGATTGGTAGGGCGCGCGATGCGGGCTGCCCCATATTCTTTGTGCGCCATGCCGGGCCAGAAGGGTCACCGATCGCAGCAGGCAGTCATTTTTGGCAACTACACCCGCGTCTGGCAATCGATGCGGCAGTGGACAGGGTTATAGATAAAAACCGGCCCAGCTGTTTCTATCACACGGGGCTGGCCGAGCAGTTGAACGAAGGGGGCATAACCCGGTTAGCGATAATGGGAATGAAAACGCAATATTGCGTGGATACCGCCTGCCGGCAGGCTGGTGAGCTGGGATTTCAAACGCTACTGGTCGCTGATGCGCACACTTGCAGCGATACGCAGGCGCTGAGTGCCGAGGCGATAATCAGGCATCATAATCTGACTCTCTCGGGTCCTTTTGCCCAGTTGATACAAACTGCGGACGTGCAGTTCTGAAAAAACGGCGGGCCGAGGATTTCGGTTCGCCGATCAATTCGGAACACGCCGCTGGCCCCGGTAGCCGTAGCTTTGGTACTATCCCTCCCACCCAAACAGTCAATGGTGTATTACATTGAAAATCCAAGCGTTATTATTTGTTGCCGTCGCCGGTCTGGCTGGCTGCAGCCAAGAGGGAACCTCAGTGAATCAACCCAAGAAAAACAAGGGTGATCATACGGAAGTGTTACTGGTTAACAGTGCGCTGGTGGATTGCATGGGCGTCTCCCCAATGAAATGCATGCAGGTACGTCATTCAATACAAGGGCAGTGGGAAATGTTTTATAGCCAGATTGAAGGTTTCAACTTTGAACCGGGCTACCGCTATCGCCTGAAGGTTAAGGTGACCCAGGCTGAAAACGTACCGGCCGATGCGTCCTCATTGCGCTATACGCTGGTTGAACAGTTGGAAAAGAAGAAGGTCTGATTACGCCCCGGCAGGTCAGGGCCGAAAATCCTGACCTGATGGCCGTGTACCCAACTGGCAAGGTACTTTTCGCCGTAAACTCCCCAGGCCATCACGCTTTATGGTCTCCCTTTGTGGCCAGAGTTTACCGGGCGAGACTGGTCTGCTCACTGGGCTTGTTGCGATTCTGCAATGCGCCTGTCTTAAGTATATTGTGAAAATCAGGTATATTGTCCTTCGGTTTTTAGCTACCAAGACAAAATTACTATGATTATCAAACCTAAAATTCGTGGTTTTATCTGCACCACCGCTCATCCGGCAGGCTGTGAAGCCAACGTCCGCGAGCAAATTGCTTACGTTAAATCCCGTGGCGAACTGAAAAACGGGCCTAAAAAGGTGCTGGTGATTGGTGCCTCTACCGGTTACGGCCTGGCGTCACGTATCAATGCTGCGTTCGGCAGCGGTGCGGCCACCATCGGCGTATTTTTTGAAAAGCCGGGCAGCGAAGGCAAAACCGGTTCTGCCGGTTGGTACAACTCTGCCGGTTTTGATAAGGCAGCTAAAGAAGAAGGCCTGTACGCGAAAAGCATTAACGGCGACGCTTTCTCCAACGAATGCCGTCAGACCGTTATTGACCTGATCAAACAGGACCTGGGTCAGATCGACATGGTGGTTTACTCGCTGGCTTCCCCGGTGCGTAAAATGCCGGAAACCGGTGAAGTGGTGCGCTCGGCGCTGAAACCTATCGGCGAACCGTACAAATCCGTGGCGCTCGACACCAACAAAGACGTGCTGGTAGAAGCCGTGGTTGAACCTGCCAACGAGCAAGAAATTGCCGATACCGTCAAAGTGATGGGGGGCCAGGACTGGCAGCTGTGGATGGACGCGCTGGACGAAGCCGGCGTGCTGGCAGACAACGTACAGGCTGTAGCTTATTCCTACATCGGTACCGATCTGACCTGGCCAATCTACTGGCACGGTACGCTGGGCAAAGCAAAAGAAGATCTGGATCGCGCGGCTCAGGCCATCGATCAGAAGCTGAAGGCCAAAGGCGGCGCGGCTTACGTTGCGGTGCTGAAGTCGGTAGTGACTCAGGCTTCCTCGGCCATTCCGGTAATGCCGTTGTACATCGCCATCGTCTTCAAAATCATGAAGGCTCAGGGGATCCACGAAGGTTGCATCGAGCAAATCCAACGTCTGTTCGCCACCAAACTGTACAGCGGTACCGCACCGGACACCGACGAGAAGCATCGTCTGCGTCTGGACGACTGGGAACTGCGTGACGACGTGCAGAACACCTGCCGTGAAATTTGGGCGCAGATCAACGACAACAACATCAATGAGCTGACCGATTATCAGGGCTACAAGGCCGAGTTCCTGCGTCTGTTCGGTTTTGGTCTGCAGGGTGTTGATTACGAAGCAGATCTCAGCGGTGAAGCGAAGTTCGACGTGATCGAACTGGTCTAAACCTATCGAGTATTCGGAAAAAGCCGGGTTATCCCGGCTTTTTTACGTCCATACCTGCCTGTTCCCGTCGCTACTCATCAGTCCACTTGATCGTTGACAGCAATAAGTTATCGTTTTACGATAACTTATTGCTGTTTTCCAAGGATGAACTTGTTATGGCTGCCGTGCCACGGATCCACCTTCCACTTTACGTACGTTGCTTGTGTTTGTTGATCATGGCGATGCTGATTATCAGCACCGGCGTGGAGATGTTTATGATTATCCAGGGCTGGGTGCAGGGCGAAGCGTTCAACAGCATTGTGGCCGCCTATCGCGACTACTACCCGGAGTTGAATGCCTACGCCATCCCGCAGCAGCGCTGGGCGATTTTCACCACCCTGTTGCTGGATATGTTCGCCTACGTGCCTTATTACAGCGCGCTGCTGTGCGGTGCCGGGCTGTTTTATCAGTTTTATCGCGGCAATGTCTGGCACCGCAACAATATGCTGTTGCTGCAGATCATCGGCATTTTACTGATTGTCGATGTACTGTTCCCTTCATTGGCCGGCATGTTGCAGGTGATGATACTGACCGCCAGTGAAAAAATGCTGTTAATAATTTATTATGGCGTCAACAGCGAGTCGGTACGCTCGTTGATCGTAGGCTGCGCAATCCTGGTGTTTAGCCGGGTATTCCTGGAAGCGTTGCGGCTGAATGAAGAACAGCTTTCTTTCGTGTGAGAATAGAGTGGCGATAATAGTAAGTCTTGATGTCATGTTAGCCAAAAGGAAGATGCGATCGAAGGAGCTTGCGGAGCAGGTGGGGATCACGGAGCAAAATTTATCGTTGCTGAAGAACGGTAAAGTGAAAGGTGTCAGGTTGGAGACGTTAGATAAAATCTGCCGTATTCTCGATTGCCAACCGGGCGATCTGCTGGCCTGGGAACCTGATAGCGAAGGCTGATGCGGCGGCGCATTTTGTGCGCCGCTCTCTTTGCTGAATGTCATTGCCGCTGCGCTTGGCCGGTTTATTTGTTTGTTTTAAGTTAAATCACTCGCCACATTATTTAACAGTAATGCGTTTTGCCTTGGCATGGCCGCTGGGCGCATTCTGATTAATAAACTAAAAAAAGTGATTTTTTTATTTACCGTCACCGGCGGTTAAGTCTATTTTAAGGAAAATATATGGCATTGCGTCATGGGATCCCCGCGCTGATAATATTGCTGAGTGGTTGTAGCGCTATTCATGCAGATTCATCTTATTCGTCCTGGGAGCCGCCCGTGCGGGCAACGCGGGAACAAAAACAACGCATTGGCAGCGGTGAATCGGCCTATTCCGTATTGAACGAAGGCTCGCCCAGCATCGGCGGAACCCTGGACTGGTCCCGGTTATGGGATCGCTAATCAGCATAAATATATTATGCCTGCGAATTATAAGTCTCAATACTGACCATTTAATTAAGGTTTATTATTGTTCGGTTAATGTGTTTTCTCTCGGCCAACGTTTATTTTAATGGCAAATAATGCCTCTTTTGATTTTATGGAAATGAGCGCCTGCATGGGGCTTATTACAGGAGTTTATTGTGGAAAAAGGCATTCCCGTTATTTTTATATTCTTATTGTTTCCCTGGAGCTACCCGGCCACCGCCGCCCGTTATGATCGGGAGCATGAAGGGGTCTCGCCTGTGTTGTTTCGCAAGAAACTGAAAGAAGTGGCCCACGGCCTGTGGGACGAAATGGGTAATGAAAAACAGCGGTCGCTGGTGGCGACGCCAAGCGAAGACAATATGCTGGCCCTGCGTAAAGGCTGCAAGGCCCAGGGAAAAACTGCTTCTGCCACGGGTGAACCGCATCCGTCGGCCTTGCCACGCGAAGAACAGCCGTTGCTTATCGACGGCTGCTAGCCCCAACGGTATTAATGGAGTTTATGCTTTTGAAATTGACCTCTGTGATTGCGGCGGCGTTCACCTTGCTGGCGTCTTGCTGTTGCTATTCATTTGTCGACCGGCACGTTCAGCACGCAGCCTCTGAGGCGAAAGACGATGCCGTTGACTATCGGCAGCGGTTTAACGGGCTGTTGCAACATCTCTGGTACGTAGAGCAAATCCGTTCGGAACAGGCGCTGCTTGCCGATTTGCGGGCACAGCGAAAAGCGCTGGAGACCACCATCCATCGATTGGAATCCGAGTTACCCACGGCGGAGCACCGCCGGCACAAAGAACTCCTGTGCGGCTCGGCCTCTGTGGCGAACCCTTGCCTGCTGGTCAGGCGGTTGCCAATTCCAGTGATGGGGGCGCATCGCTTGTATGTCGGTACTTTTTGTCGCGCAAGGTTCAACTAAAGGCAGGTACTGGGCCGTGGGTGGAGTAGGATAAATTTAATGTTGGGAGTGCATCGATGAAACGGATTTTTTTGGCCTGCGTGGCGCAATGTTGTTCTTTCTCTTCACAAGCGCTGGTTGATTTGCAATACCATGCCGCCCAACCGCTGGATAACAAAATTTCTGAGGATTACCGGCAAAAGCGCAGCGGGCTACAGCATAAGATATGGAGCGCCGAAGGGGTGGCGTTGGCCAATGAAAAGGCGCTTGAACGGGAACGGCAACGGGGATCGACCGAAGAGGCGAACCGGCGGCGCAACAGCACGATGTTCGGTGAACGTCGTTGCGGCAATAAATCCCAGCAGGACGGAACGTGCCGGCTACCGGGCCGCGATAGGGCTTTCTCGAATCTCAAGCGCCGTTATTGATCCCCAGCAACATCGCCGGCATCCGGTCCAATAAAGTGTCGATAGCGGCGCGGGTTTTGGCCGGAAGATAACGAGTCTGTGGCCACACGGCATGAATATCGCTGGGCAGCAGGTGAATATCGCCGAGCACTGGCACCAGTTCGCCGCAGCGGAGATAGCGCGCCAGCAGCCAGTTTGGCAGCCATACCAGCCCGGCGCCGGCAATGGCGGCATCGGCCAGCGAATGCAGATCGTCGAGGCGTAGGCGGATATCGATGTTCAGTTTACTCGCAGCGGCATCGGCCTGGAGTTGGCGCCAACCGACGTCCTCACCAAACCGATGATAGGCGATGCCGCTGTGGCCATCGAGCGCGGCAACGCTTTGCGGGTTACCATGCGCAGCCAAATAAGCAGGCGCTGCACACAGTGCAAGGTGTTGGCCGCCCAGTCGACGGGCGATGATGTTCGCGCTGTCATTCAGCGTGCCGATACGTATTGCCAGATCAAAACCTTCCTCTGCCAAATCCGCCACCCGATCATTGAAGGCGATATCGACCTGCAGATTAGGGTAGCGACCGACCAACGCCATCAGCACCGGGGTGATGCAGTGGCGGCCCAGCAGTTTCGGCGCGCTGACCCGCAAAGTGCCTTGCGGTTCTCGCCGCCCGCTGTCCAGTTCGGCGTCGGCGGCATCCAGTTCGCTTAATGCGCGCAGGCAGCGATCGTAATAGGCCTGGCCCTCGTGGGTCAGGCTCAGACCGCGGGCGTTGCGGTGGAACAGCAAAACTCCGAGGCGCAGCTCAAGACGGGCGATACTTTTACCCACGGCAGAGCGGGTCAGGTGCAGGCGTTCGGCGGCCAGGGAAAAATTGCCGGCCTCGACCACCCGTACGAAGGTCGTAATGCCGGTGAGACGTTCGTTCATGGTCAAAATGGGGGTTCCTGTCAGGCTACACAGCCGGTCATTTAAGGCGCTCGTCAGCCTTCTTTAATCCTATAGCATAGTGGATATCGGGCGTCGGGATCCTCCCGCGCTCAAGGGCTATTGGGGTGACCATGAACAGCTTGTCTTTTATTACCGCCGGTGACGGCTGCAAGATTACCTACAGGTTTGACGGCGCGGCCGATAAACCGGTTCTGGTGTTATCCAACTCGATTGGCACCACAATGGCGATGTGGGACGATCAAATTGCGGCGTTATCCGCGCACTTTAGCCTGCTGCGTTACGACGGCAGAGGGCATGGCGCGTCAGACGCCCCGGCGGGAGCCTATTCGGTCGCCAGGCTGGGGCGTGACGTGATTGAACTGCTGGATGCGTTGCAGCTCGATAAGGTGTTCTTCTGCGGCCTGTCGTTGGGGGGCATGGTCGGGCAGTGGCTTGGCGTACATGCGCCGGAGAGGATCGAAAAGCTGGTTCTGGCCAACACCTCGTCTTATTTGGGGCCGGCTGGGCAATGGGATGCGCGGATTGCCGAGCTGCGACAGGCTGACATGCACGACGTCGCAGAAGGGTTTCTGGCCAACTGGTTTTCGGCAGCATACCGGCAGCAACATGCGGCGACGGTGGCCCGATTTCGCACTATGCTGCTGGCCACCCCCATGCAGGGATTGGCCGGGTGTTTTGCCGCCGTTCGCGAGCTGGATATGCGCCGTACGGCGGCATTGATCCTGGCACCGACGCTGGTGATCGCCGGCAGGGATGACACCGTTACCACGCTGCCGCAGGGTGAATTGCTGGCCCGTACGGTGCCGGGCGCAGAGTTACTGGTGTTGCCGGTGGTGCACCTGTCCAACGTCGAGTTGCCCGATGATTTTTTGGCGGCGATGTTGGATTTTCTGACCGGTTAGGCCGGCCGGCAATACTCTTTCAGCATGGCAAGGGCGTCCGGCTTCAGTTGGTAAAGATAGACCGGCCTGCCGGTGGTACCGTACAGAATACGGGTGCCAAGGATGCCGCTTTCTGCCAGATAGATCAGATATTTGCGGCAGGAAACGCGCGAGATGCCGATGGCGTTGGCCAGATTGTCGGTGGAGAACTCGCCGTCATGCTGCTGCTCAATCCATTCGCACACCGTACTCAGCGTGATGGTGGTCAGCCCCTTCGGCAGCTTCTTGCCTTCGCTGCTGCTGGGCTGGCGGCGCAGCAGGCTGTCGACGTCGCTTTGCGAAAACTCGCGTTGCGCCAGGATCTGCGACTGCTGTTGGTAGTTGTTCAACGCCTCTTTGAAACGGGTGAACTGGAAAGGCTTGATCAGATAATCCACCACGCCGTAGTGCAGCGCGCGCTGCACCGTGTCCACGTCGCTGGCGGAAGAAATGATGATGACGTCGGTTTTTTCGCCCAGTTCGCGCAGGCCGGGCAGCAGATCCAGCCCGTTTTCCTGCTGCATATAAATGTCCAGCAGCACCAGATCGACCGGGACGTTGGCGTCGGCCAGCAATGCGCGCGCCTGCGCCAGCGTGGCGACCGTTGCCTGGCAGTGAAAACCGCTGACCTGGCTCAAATAGTATTTATTGAGCTCCGCTACCATAGGATCGTCATCGATAATCAATACGTTAATCATGGGTTCAGTCCTTGGCCCGATAGGGGATATGCACAAAAAATTGGGTTAGCTCACCCGGTTCAGAGTCGAAATCAATGCTGCCGCCCAGCTTTTCCAGGCTGCTGCGGATCAGCGCCAGCCCAATACCGCGCCCCGGTCCTTTAGTGGAAAACCCTTGCTCAAAAATACGCGCGCCGATAGCCGGATCGATACCGGGGCCGTCATCACTGACAATACAGTGTAAGCGATCCTCATTGTGATGGAAGCTCAGGTTGATCTCATGCCCTTCAACGCCGTCGATGGCGTCGATGGCGTTTTCAATCAGATTGCCCAGCACGCTGATCAGCACATGGGTGGTTTCCGCATCGTCGGTTTCCGGCAGCAGGCTGGCCTCATCAATGGTCAGCTCAATACCGGCCTCATGGGCGCGGCTGATCTTGCCGATAAAGAAGCCCGCGACCTCCGGCGACTGGATCTTGCGCAGCAGTGCGCCGATTTCTTCCTGATAGTTGCTGGCAGTGTTGATGATGTAGTTTTCCAACTGCTGGTAAGCCTTCATGTGCAACATACCGAGGATAACATGCAGCTTGTTCATAAACTCATGCGACTGTACGCGCAGCGCGTCGGCGTAGTGCGCCATACCGCTCAGGCGCTGCACCAACTGGCTGACCTCGGTTTTATCGCGGAAGGTGGCGATGGCGCCGATAACCTGGCCTTTGACGATCACCGGCACGGTATTGGTTAACAGCTCGCTGCCGTTAAAATTAATCTGCCGGTCGCGCAGCGGCTTGCCGCTGGCCAGCACCTCCGCCAGATGCAACAGGGCCGGCCAATGCTTGCTGGCAGATTCCAGCAGCAAATTCTCAAGCGGCCCGCATTGACGCAGCAGCCGTTTGGCTTCGTCGTTGACGATGGTGATGCGCGATTGATTATCGACCGCAATCACGCCTTCTTTAATGGACTGCAGCATGGCGTTGCGTTGTTCGAACAGGTTGGAAATTTCGTAGGGTTCAAAGCCGAGCATGATGCGCTTCAGTGCTCTCACCAGGAAGAAGGTGCCGAGCGTGCCGACCAGCGCGGCGAAGGCGATGGTCCAGTAAATAATCCAGCGACTTTCGCCCACCACCCGGCGGACGGTATCCAGTGCGATGCCGAGCGACACCACGCCGATCTGCTGCCGCTGCGCGTCATAGACCGGGACAAAAACCCGCAATGATGGCCCCAGTGAGCCGCGAGTGATGGCGCTGTTGGTTTTGCCGTGCAGCGCCGGCTCTAGATCCTCGCCGATAAAATGCTGGCCGATGCGCCAGGGTTTGGGGTGCGAGTAGCGGATGCCTTTCATATCGACCACCACCACGAACAACAGCTCGTTCTGCTTACGCACCTGCTCGGCAAAGCGCTGGATTTCGCCGCTGCGATCCTGACGCTCAAGACCCTCGACCACGGTGGAAGAGAGCGCCAACGTATTGGCAATCGCCATGGCTTTTTGCTGTAACTGATCTTGCCCCTCTTGGTTCATCTGCACAAAAAACAGCGCGAACACCACCAGCAGCACCGAAGCAATAATGGCGGACACCATCAGCGTGAGCGTGGTGCTAAGCTTCAGTGGGATCCGTTGTTTGGGCATGGCGGTTCTCCGAATGGCGATATCAACGATTCTTGCGGGGAATAGGCTGCAGGGCAGTGACCGGCAGCAGGTTATAACATGCCGCCGCCGGGTGAGGGATTATTTTAGTTACAAAAGCCGCCTTCAGGGCTGATGGTAGATTTCCAGCGCCTGCTGGCCGCTGGCGCCCTGGTGGATGATCGCCATTAGCGCACTGACCACTTTTGACGGGTTGCTGTGCTGATAAACGTTACGGCCATACACCATGCCGGATGCGCCTTGCGCCATCAGTGCGGCGGATTTCTCCAGCACCGCGCCCAGTTCGCCTTTGCCGCCGCCGCGCACCAGCGTCGGGCAGCGTGCCGCTTCCACTATGCGGTGAAAATCGTCCACCCGCTCGGTCGGATCGGCCTTGATAATGTCGGCGCCCAGTTCACGCGCCAGCCGTACCAGAGGCACCATTTTTTCCACATCGCCCAGCGAGCCGTAAGCGGCGCCCTGGCCGGGCGGGGCCATCACCAGCGGTTCGATCATCAGCGGCATGGCGTAGCGATCGCAGGCATGGCGCAGTCGGCCGATGTTTTCCACGCACTGGCGGAAAATGCCCGGCTCATCGGGGATCAGGTACAGATTCACCACCACCGCTGCGGCATCCATTTGCAGCGCGGCGAGGATCGGTGCGTCCGGGTTATGCAGCACCGCCCACATTTCGCGGTGGCGGGCGGCGTTATAGGCATTGCCGACGTCGGTGCGCATCACCAGCGCCGGTTTGTCGCGCTGCGGCGAGCGTTGCAGCAAATCCGCCTGGCCGTAATTAACCTGAATGGCATCCGGCCGAGCGGCGATCAAGCTGCCCATGACCCGTTCGATATCCTCCAGGCCGATCAAAAAATCCGGTTCATTGGCGATGCCGTGGTCGATCGCCACATCGAGGCATTTGCCGTTATTAAACAGCCGGTTCATCCGTACCTTACTGTTGAGCTGCATGTCAGATCCTCCTGAAAATAGGGATATATCCAGTATCGCTGAGTAAGCATGGGCATGAAATGGGGAAACCGCAAACTGCGCGCTCGCTCGCACATTTACGAAGAAACCTGCGCGCCATTTTCTATTGCTGCGGGCGTTAACTGCGGCTGAGCGCAGTAAAGCCGGCGCAGGGCTGATGGCTTTTGCGCCATTTGTTAGATCCGTGTCATGTTTTTGTTACTTGGTCATTCCAAAACGCATGTTTCGCTTGTTTGAGTTAAAAAGTTTCAATAATCTCAATTATGAAATAAACATTTGATAATGGCGTGGAGACCTGAATTTACCGCCAAGGTGTATATTTCAATATGTTGTTTTTATTCTATTTTGAGATATCGATCAAAATTTTACACACCGCCCGAATACGCAGAAAAAGCGGTAAATCTGCCGTATCAAAGGGATAACATCGACCGGATTGTTGTTTGAATGTAAAAAATATTTTTCATTAGCTGTCAAATCAACAGGCATCTTCATTCTAACGATTAAAGGGTACAGAACATGAAGCTGAAGAAACTGATCGTCACCTCGGTACTGATGTGCATGTTGCCGGCCAGCGTGTTGGCGAAAGACATCAAGATCGGCGTTTCAATGGCTTATTTCGATGACAACTTCCTCACCATCCTGCGCCAGTCAATGCAGAACAAAATGAAGGCGGACGGCAACGTCAGCGGTCAGTTTGAAGATGCCAAAGGGGATATTGCCCAGCAAATTCAACAGGTCGAGAACTTTGTCAGTCAGGGCGTCGACGCCATCATCCTCAACCCGGTCGATACCCAGGGCGTGAAACCGATGATCAAACTGGCGGAAAGCGCCAAGATCCCATTGGTGTTCGTTAACCGTCGCCCGGAAGTCACGCTGCCGGCGGGCATGGCCTACGTGGGCTCAGACTCCAAACTGGCCGGCAAACTGCAGATGGAAGAGTTGGCCAAGCTGATGAACGGCAAGGGCAACGTGATGATTCTGATGGGGGAACTGTCCAATGAAGCGACCCGCGACCGTACTCGCGGTGTGGAAGAGGTGGCGGCCAAATACCCCGGCATCAAAATCCTCGATAAACAAACCGCCAAGTGGGGCCGTAAAGAAGCCGTCGACATTACCACCGACTGGGTGCTGACCGGTCAGCAAATTGATGCCATTGCCTCCAATAACGACGAAATGGCCATCGGCGCGATCCTGGCGCTGAAGCAGGCGAAGAAAACCGGCGTGCTGGTGGCCGGCGTTGACGGCACTCCGGACGCGCTGGAGTTCATCAAGAAGGGCGATCTGGCGCTGAGCGTATTCCAGGACGCCAAAGGTCAGGGTGAGGGCGCGGTGCAAACCGCCATTCAATTGGTGAAAGGCGAGAAGGTGGAAAGCAACGTCCTGATCCCGTATCAGCTGATCACCAAGGCCAATTATCAGGAATTCGCCGACAAGAACAGAAAATAAGCGTTAAAGCAGCGCGGCTATACCCTATGAATTTCATGCTGCAGCTAGGCGCCCAACTTGCTAATCCCCAGGCGCTTACTTTAGTAAGTAACAGGGGTAAGCAAGAGCAGGTAACAACGCTGCAGTTTGAAAGGCGACGGGTATATATCCCTTGCCGTATTTACCCGGCACACGGCGGTAAATACGGCAGGGATGCATTGACGAACGGCGGAGGTTATCAGTATGTATCCTTATGTTCTTGAGGCTGAAGGCATCAGTAAGCAGTTTCCCGGCGTGAAGGCGTTGGACAAGGTCTCAATTAAAATCAAACCAGGCAGCGTACACGCGTTAATGGGGGAGAACGGCGCGGGTAAATCGACGCTGATGAAATGTTTAATCGGCATTTATCACCCCGATGAAGGCACCATTAAAATAAAAGGCGAGCCGGTGATCTTCAGCGATACGCTACAGGCGCTGCATTCGGGTATTTCCATGATTCACCAGGAGCTTAACCTGGTGCCTTACATGACGGTGGCGGAAAACATCTGGCTGGGGCGTGAACCGGTGCGGCTTGGCTTCGTCAATCATGACGAGCTGAACAGGAAAACCCGCGATCTGCTGGCGCGGCTGAACATCAAGTTAAAACCGGAGACCCTGGTCGGCGAACTTAGCATCGCCAGCCAGCAAATGGTGGAGATCGCCAAGGCGGTTTCCTATAACGCAGACGTCCTGATTATGGACGAACCCACCTCGGCGCTGACCGAGAGCGAGGTCGGGCATCTGTTCGCCATCATTCGCGAGCTGCGCGAACAGGGTAAAGGCATTATTTATATCAGCCACAAGATGGACGAGATTTTTGCCATCACCGATGAAGTGAGTATTTTCCGCGACGGCACCTTTATCGCCTGCGATAAAACGGAAAACCTGACCAAGCAGTCGCTGATCACCATGATGGTGGGGCGCGAACTGACCCAAATGTTCCCCAAGTTCAACAACAATATCGGCGAGGAAGTGCTGCGGGTCGAAGGGTTGCGGCGTTCGGACTGGTTCCACGATGTTTCGTTCAGCGTTAAACGCGGCGAGATCCTCGGCGTCGCCGGGTTGGTGGGCGCAGGCCGCAGCGAGGTGATGGAAAGTTTGTTCGGCATGCACCCGGCGGACGGTGGCAGCATCTTTATCGAGGGTAAGGCGGCAAAGGTTGATTCTCCCTCAAAGGCCATCGAGCTGGGGCTGGCCTTTCTGACCGAAGATCGCAAAAAGTCCGGGTTGTTTCTGGTGCTGTCGGTGGTCGAGAACATGAGTATCGTCAACCTGTCGGAATACATCGGCAAGAACGGGTTTGTCAGCCATGTGCAAATGGCCAAAGACTGCATGGAGCAGATCAAAAAGCTCAACATCAAAACCCCGACCATGGATCAAATCATCAATAACCTGAGCGGCGGTAATCAGCAGAAGGTGCTTATCGCCCGCTGGCTGCTGGCACAGCCGAAAATATTGATTCTCGACGAGCCCACGCGTGGTATCGACGTGGGGGCGAAAGCGGAAATTTATCGCCTGATCAGCGAGCTGGCGAACCGTGGCGTCGCCATTATTTTGGTGTCCTCGGAATTGCCGGAAATCCTCGGCATGAGCGACCGGGTGATGGTCATGCACGGCGGCCGCATTACCGGCATTTTGGATAAAGAAGAAGCGGATCAGGAAAAAATCCTGGCGCTGGCCTCTGAATAACGCAAAGGTGAACCACCATGAGTAATGTAAAAATCGAGAAGCCGCTTGCGGGTAAAGCGCCACTGTTCTCTGGCCTGAGCGGCAAAATGCCGAAAGACACCGGCATCTTTATCGTGATGATCGGCATCGCGCTGATATTCGAAATTCTCGGCTGGTATATCCGCGATCAGTCATTCCTGATGAACCCCAACCGGCTGTTGCTGATCGTGCTGCAGGTGGCGATTATCGGCATTATCGCCGTTGGCGTTACCCAGGTCATTATCACCACCGGCATCGATCTTTCATCCGGCTCGCTGATTGCGCTGACGGCGGTGGTGGCGGCCAGCCTGGCGCAAACCTCCGACAGCATTTCACCGATGTACCCGGCACTGCTCGATTTGCCGGCGGCGATCCCGATCGGCGCGGGGATTGGGGTGGGCATCGTTTGCGGCTTCATCAACGGTTTCCTGATTACCCGCACCGGCATTCCGCCTTTTATCGCCACTCTGGGCATGATGGTGTCGGCGCGCGGCCTGGCGCAGTATTACACCCAGGGTAACCCGGTCAGCTTCCTGTCCGACGGGTTTACCTCGATCGGCCAGGGTGCGATGCCGGTGATCATCTTCCTGGTGATTGCGCTGATCTTCCATATTGCGCTGAAACATACCCGCTACGGCAAATATATCTACGCCATCGGCGGCAACATGATCTCGGCCCGGGTATCCGGCATCAACGTCAATAAATACCTGGTGACGGTGTATACCATCGCCGGTGGTCTGGCGGGATTGGCGGGCGTGGTGCTGGCGGCGCGCGTCAGCAGCGGCCAGTCGAGCATGGGGATGTCTTATGAACTGGACGCCATCGCCGCGGCGGTGATCGGCGGCAGCAGCCTGATGGGCGGCGTCGGGCGCATTACCGGCACGTTGATAGGCGCGGTGATCCTCGGGCTGATTAAAAGCGGCTTCACCTTTATCGGCGTGGACTCCTACATACAGGACATTATCAAAGGCGTGATTATCGTCGCCGCCGTGTCGATCGACATGCACCGTAACCGCAAAAAACACTGATTGCCGTGAATTTCCGCCGGAGCAACCTGGCCGGCGGTATTTTTTTACCTCTGGGGAATCACCATGAAATACTTAAAAAAAATCGTGCTGGTGGCGGCGCTCAGCTGTTCCACCTCGGCGCTGGCGGAAACCATCGGCGTGTCCATGGCCTATTTTGACCAGAACTTCCTGACCATTATCCGCCACTCGATAGACAAAGAGGCCAAGGCGCGCGGTATCACCGTGCAGTTCGAAGACGCACGTGGCGACGTTGGCCGCCAGACCGATCAGGTGCAGAGCTTTATCAGTGCCGGCGTGGACGCGATTATTGTCGATCCGGTTAATTCGGCGGGTACGCCGGCCATCACCAAACTGGTGACCAAGGCGGGTATTCCGTTGGTGTACGTGAACCGCACGCCGGGCGACAGCAAGTTGCCTTCCGGCGTGGTGTTTGTCGGTTCCGACGAGAAAGAGTCCGGCACCCTGCAAATGGAAGAGTTGGCGCGCCTGGCGAACTACAAGGGCAATGTCGCGATCATGATCGGTAATCTGACCGATGCCGGTGCGCTGCAACGCACCAAAGACGTGGAGCAGGTGGTAGCGAAGTACCCGAACATGAAGGTCGTGCAAAAGCAAAGTGCCAACTACTCGCGCAGCGAAGGCATGGATTTGATGATGAACTGGGTCACTAACGGCGAACCTATCGATATTGTCGCCGCCAACAACGACGAGATGGCGATTGGCGCGATCATGGCATTGCAGCAGGCCGGCAAGCGTGACAGCAAGGTGCTGATCGGCGGCATCGACGCCACCCCGGACGGCCTGAAGGCGTTGTCTTCCGGCAAGATGCAGGTGACGGTATTCCAGGACGCCGTTGGCCAGGGCAAAGCCTCGGTCGACGTAGCGCAACGGATGATCAAAGGCGAAAAGCTGGAGCCGTATTATTGGATCCCGTTTGAACTGGTGACGCCGGCCACTATGCAAAAGTTCGTGACGAAGCAGTGACTCCGGCTGGTTGAGGTTAGGGCGCTGCTGATGCAGCGCCCTGGTTGGCACTGGCGTTATAAAGGGCGTTACCAGCCCTTCACCGCGTCGCCCTTGTAGATGTCGGCCGCGCTGGCGGCCACTTCATCGGTCTGATAGGCCTTGACCAAATCCTTCACGTTTTCGTTGTCTTTGTTATCGATGCGGGTGGCGAAGATATTGACGTAAGGCGAGTTTTTATCTTCGACAAACAGACCGTCCCTGGCCGGTGACAGGCCGATCTGGCTGGCGTAGTTGGTATTGATAATCGCCAGCGCGACCTGTTTATCGTCCAGCGCGCGCGGCAACTGTGGCGCTTCGATCTCGACGATTTTCAATTTCTTCGGGTTACCGACGATATCCAACGCGGTAGGCAGCAAGCCGACGCCGTCTTTCAGAACGATCAGCCCCTGTTTTTGCAACAGCAGCAGCGAGCGGCCGAGGTTGGTGGGATCGTTCGGCACGGCGATCTGCGCGCCGTCCGGCAGTTGGCTGAGCGAGGTGATCTTTTTCGAATAACCGGCTATCGGGTAAACGAAGGTGTTGCCCACCGCGACCAGCTTGTAGCCGCGCTCCTGAATTTGCTTGTCCAGGTAAGGCCGGTGCTGGAAGGCATTAATATCCAGATCGCCGTTGTTCAATGCCTCGTTGGGCAGTACGTAGTCATTGAACGTCACCACTTCCACATCCAGGTTGTACTTCTGTTTGGCGACCTTCTGTACCACTGCCCACATCGATTGATCGATGCCGGAGCTGATACCGACCTTAATATGATGGCTGTCTTGATCCGCTGGCCCGCAGGCGGTGAGCAGCAGGGTACCGGCTACCGCCAACGTTGCGGCGAGTTTTTTTAGCGTAAATGTCATTTTCCCAGAGTCCTTTTCAAAATAGCCTGCTGGTTATTGCAGGATAAGCAGTGACGATGACTCTAAGTAAACCTCTGGATAAAACAAAAGACGGATTCACTATGATTAATAGCGATTTGCTATGAGCAAGCTCAAGCGTCGCCGATCGTGAAATAACGGGAATCGGATTGCTCTGTTTGTGCCCCTGTTCTCCGGTTTGTTTTGACTGCGGATCCACCGGGTTATTATGATGTTCGCAGGCCCGGCAGGGGTAGAATTCACGAAAGGAAAATACAATGCGATTTAACATCTGGAGCAAGGCGCTGCTGCCGTTGGTGGTGTTGGCCTGCGTATCGACGGCGCAGGTGCAGGCGGCGGATCAGAGCCTGCAGGCGGCAGTTGAGCCCATCCCCAAAACATTGTTGGGTAACTGGCATGTCAGCAAAATTTTGCCGACGCAAACAGTGGGCTGCTGGGACGAACAGCAGGCAAAAAGCCTGGTCGGCGGCAAAATCAGTTATAAGGCCGATGGCTTCAACTGGAACGGCACCGCATTGAAAAATCAGGGGGCTACCCTCAGCACGGTTGAGGCGCAGGAGTTTGTCGAGGACAATTCCGGCAGCAGTTCCTACATTGACTTCCCGATGCTGGGCATCAGCACGCCTTCGGTTGAGCGGGTGACAATCCAGCACGCCGACACCGAGATTAAAGGCATTACCGATCAAGGCACCGAAGGCGTACCCGGCGACAACGTGCTGGTGAAAGACGCCAACACGCTGATTTTGTCGGTTTGCAATGTGTGGTTTGAAGTGCAGCGCGTGCGCTGATCCCCTCAGGCCCCGGCAGCGGGGCCATTCCCGCCAATATCCCCGTCCGAACGCTGCGTTTCTGAACTAAAATTAACCATAACGATATAACCCTGATGGGATATCGGAGCCTCGGCTCTCTACCGAGTCAATGACAGGAGGCGCTATGTGTTATCAACATATTTTAATTACCACCGATCTGAGCGATGACGGTAAACGGCTGGTTGAAAAAGGCGCGTTGCTGGCCGCTGCGCTGAAGGCCAAACTCTCCCTGATCTACGTGGACGTTCATTACGATACCTATCACGCAGCGATTGGTTTCTCGGAGAGAAGCTACGACGGCGTGTCTTTCGCCGACAAGATCAAGAAAGAGATGGAACCGATGACCCAAAATGTGAATTACCCGATCCACGAGGTGATTATCGGGCGCGGGGATTTTATTGAACAATTGCAGAACGCGGTAGTGGATAAAGGGATCGATCTGGCGATCTTCGGCCATCATCACGATCTGTGGAACAACCTGTTTTCATCGACCCGCCATGCCATCAATCAGCTGAACGTCGACGTGCTGGTGATCCCGATTAAATCATGATGCATAAACAAACCGCGCGGCTGCGCGGTTTGTCGTCTCCCGGCTGCCTACCCCTTTTCCTCGTTCTGTAATAGGTAAATGACTATCTCATGCTGTAAACTTGCGCATTAGATAAGTGAGTACTAATGTCTTGTCATGAATGAAAATGAGATCTTCAAAGCGCTGGCGGATCCCACCCGTCGCGCCATCTTCGAAAAGCTGGCGATTGGCAGCATGAATGCCAGTGCGCTGCGCGAAGGCATGCAAATCAGCCAATCGGCCATGTCCCAACACCTGGCGGTGCTGCGCCATGCCGGGCTGGTGTGCGAAGAGCGGCAGGGGCGTTTCGTCAATTACGAAGTCGATCCCCAGGGTCTGGCGCTGATCGCCCGTTGGCTGGATAAGTACCGTGCCTTCTGGCCGGCGCAGATAGACAAGTTGCACCTTTTGCTCAAGGACATGGACCAATGAACGACACCGGCTGCGAAACACGGGGCGAGCCTTTGGTTCTCGAATACCGGCTCGACGCACCGCCGGAGAAAGTCTGGCGGGCGCTCGGCATCCCTGAGTTGCGTGAACAATGGTTGCCACAACAGGTATTGGCCGATGCCGAGCCGGTGGTTTCGATACCGGGTGAGGAAATCCGTTACCGGATGCGCGATGACGAACCGCCATTCCTCGAAAGCACGGTGACGTTGCAAATCCGGCCCGGCGCCGATGGAGGCTGCCTGTTGCGCATTATCCATCTTCTGGACGACGCACGCCTGACGGTGGCCAACGACAGCGGCCAACCCCTTATGTGCGCCGCCTGACCCCTTCATTCATCAACTGTATCTGCAAAACGGAGTTCACCTATGCGTGAAGCGATGCTGCTCGTCCCGACGGTGGTAGAACAATCCAGCCAGGGGGAAAGATCCTTTGATATTTACTCGCGGTTATTGCGCGATCGCATCATCTTTCTGAATGGCGAAGTCAACGACGCCATCGCCGAACTGGTCTGTGCGCAGTTGCTGTTTCTCGAGGCGGAGAACCCGGAAAAACCCATTCACCTCTACATCAACTCACCTGGCGGCGCCATTACCAGCGGCTTCGCCATTTATGACACCATGCGATTCATCAATGCGCAGGTGCATACGCTGTGCATGGGAACCGCCCGCTCGATGGGGTCGTTTCTGCTGATGGCGGGGGAGCCGGGCCACCGTGCGGCATTGCCCAATGCCAGCCTGCATGTTCATCAGCCGTTGGGCGGTTTTCAGGGCCAGGCATCGGATATTTTTATTCATGCGGAAGAGATGCGGCGCACCAAGGACCTGGTGATCCGGCTGTATGCCGAACATTGCGGCCACAGCGCTGAAGAGGTTGAACACGTGCTGGATCGCGACCGCTTTATGACGGCCGACGAGGCGGTTGAGTGGGGTTTGGTGGATCGGGTGCTGGTACGGCGGTAGCCGGGGGGAGGGAAAAGATTTCACCTTTGCCACAGGATATGGCGTATTTTTCGGGATGGGTTTTAGTCGGGGATTCCGTATAATTAAGCTATATTTTATGGGTTTTCAAGATAAGGTGTTTTCAGTGAAAAAGACCAGTCTGCAAGCCAAAGTAGCCTACTGTGCCAAGACACGTCGTTCTAACTACGCTGCCAGTCTACGTTTAGAAGGTTATGAAGTCACAGAGGCGGAGTCTAAACGCGAGTTACCCGAACGCGAAGCTGTTCTACGTACGTATCGGAAACTGGCCTGACTTTTGACACCCTATTGTTACCCTGGTAGTAGCACGCTACGTAATCGGTTAAACCTTCAGGATGATGCGTTACTCGTACAGGCCGAACGTGATCTTTCAGAGATTGCGGCCGACCAGCCCGATTTTTCCCTTCCCCCTTATGATCTGAGCTACCTTCAGCAAATTCACCGTAGTTTATTTTCCGATATTTATGATGGGGCTGGTGAGATTCGCACTATTGACATCTCAAAGGGCGACACGCGTTTTTGCAGCCTTACTCGAATCGAGCCAGAGGCTGCCAAAATCTTCGACATCATGGCGCGAAAGGATTGGTTTGAAGGGTGGGAGCGTTCTACGGCCATTGAAAATGGTGTTCGAGAAATGTATTGGGGAGCGGATCGGTGAGCAGAACTAAGCATCTTGCCGTTAAATAAAAATCCACGCAATTGCGTGGATTTTTTGTTGTTGGCAGCGAAGCTGAAGCTTAGACGTTGAACTGAAATTAGTATTTTATCTATTTGAGCTAACTGGATTTTTACTGTTGCATTTTAATTTTGTACTCACCTTTGTACTCATAAAATGAAACTATAAAGGCGACATGGTTCTATCTGTCAGTGCTAAGGGTTTATAAAAAAACTTATACAGGCCACTATAGTTTTGTTTGGTAAGTCCTGCTGATGAAATTTGGTTCATAACACTTGTGTTCCTATCTAAAGTTAGCTTAATTTCATTTGCTGGTAAGATACCGGGCATCTGGTTTAGCTGTGCAGCAGTCAGAAGAAAGCACGTCATGCAACAACATGACTTCACTAAGATTAAAGTTTGAACCATGTAAGCTTCTGTTAATCAAATGTTACATTGGACAGTTGATCGAGCTCACTATTTTCGACTGTTTCTTAACGGTAAAAATCTTTTATATCGCTGGCTGCGTAAGCAGACCTTATCTCTGTAATACCAAAAACTTCAGGCCAGCCACCTGGTTCAGCTGGCCTTCACTTGAAACGTTATTATCGAGGAAGTGGTCAGGTCAGCGCGACCCTCACCTTTAGTCCAATAACGAGTGTGGCAAAAAACATTATGCTACTAGCGGTGATGAAAACACCTGTTACGCCGCTGATACCAAAGAGTAATCCTCCCAACGCAGCACCCGCAGCAATTGAGGACTGAACGGCTGCGACAACCATGCCGCCAGCGGTTTCAGCCTGATCGGGAACGGAACGCGCTACCCAGTTTGACCACGCAACGGGTACGCCTCCAAATGCCATTCCCCACATCGCGACGAACAACATCAATCCTTTTTCCTCTAGCGGCAGCAGAATCATGCTTAATGCCGCGAAACCGACAAGCGCTGGCATAAGTATCAGGGTAAGACGCAGGCTTCTCTCCATCAGCCACCCGGCCAGGAGCGTACCGATAAAATTTGCGATGCCAAATCCAAGGAGTATCAAAGACAAACGATCAACGTCAAGTTGGGCAATATTTTCAAGAGCCGGACGAATATAGGTAAACAGCGCATACTGACCAGTATGAGCAATCACACACCCCGTCATTCCCATCGCAATGCCGGGGCGGCGGAGTAAATCCCTGACAGAAGCCGTTATCGTCATTCTACGCGGCGCCATTCCAGGAAGGGTAAACAGCTGAAAGAGCAGTGTGAGCACGCCTACTGCGGTTGCAGCGATAAAAGCACTACGCCAGCCATAGAGCCCACCTAAATAGCTTCCCAGCGGGATCGAAACTACGGTACCGACAGCAATACCGCTAAAAATAATGGAGAGAGCACGAGGCACACTTTTAGCAGGGACCAGCCGCATAGCGACGGCAGCAGCCATACTCCAGAATCCTCCCAGCGCGATGCCCAGCAAAATGCGCATGACTAACAGAACTGCCAGACTGGATGAAAGCGCGACAAGCAGGTTTGAGGCAATCATTAGCACGGTAAAACCAAGCAAAACATTTCGGCGATCATAATTACGCGTCAGGCGGGGAACCATCAGACCAGCAAACAGGGCCACCACAGCCGTTACCGTCACAGCCTGACCAGCAAGAGCTTCGGTCACACCGAGATCGGCGGCCATGGGTGTCAACAAGCTGGCAGGAAGATATTCTGCAGTCAGCAAGCCAAACACGCCCATAGTCAGTGAAATAACGGCCATCCATGCGGATTCTTTGGGTTCCGAACTGTTCAAACTAGCGGATAAAGCTTCGGTTGCTTCATTTCTCATTACACACTCTTCTTGGAGAAAAATTAAAAATCCAAGTCTAGAGTTGAGTGGCTGGACGATCTATGATGCCACATCCTGATTTTTTACCCGAAACTCCGATTATGCATGTGAAGAAAAATTTTTCTCTTTCATCCGAGCTCATCAGTGAGTTGTTGCTGGAAATGCGCCTGCGTGGCGTACAGTATCGTCGTTTACAGACTGGCTCCGAGTTTGGCGTCGGTTTTAGCAACAGACCGGGACATGCCTATTTTCATTATATCGCGGTGGGTACGGCTCTGCTTCGCACACACGATGGTACATTGCACGAACTGAAAGCCGGAAGCATGGTGTTCATGCCGCAAGGTGAGGAGCATCAGCTTGTATCGAATGTCAGCTGTTCATTTCAACATATCGACACGTTAGGCGCTGCTCCTTTAGGCGAGGCCGTCAGCGGAATCAATACTTGCCCGAGTTCGCATCCGACCCCCAGCACGGTTCTGTTTTATGGATGTATGGAGTTCGATCTCGGTGGGATGCAGGGGCTTGGTAAACTGATGCCGCAAGCCATAGTGGTTGAGGCAAATGAACAGATCTTTCCGGGGCTGGTTCCCATTCTGGACGCGATGAAATTTGAAATCTGTTCCGGACGCGCTGGCTTCGCGGGCATTCTGGCACGCCTCGCAGAAGTAGCGGCTGCCATGATTGTGCGTGGATGGATCGAAAACGGCAGCGAGAACGCCGCTGGCCTGATCGCTGCGTTACGTGATCCACGACTCGCCCGTGCAATTCTGGCCATTCATCGTGATACGGGGCGGGAGTGGTCTGTTGCTGAGCTTGCTGCACAGTCGCATGTGTCACGTTCTGTTTTTGCAGAACGCTTCAAATCAATCATCGGCATACCTCCCCTGCGCTATGCAAGGGAGGTGCGTATGCGCATCGCAGGTCACTGGATTATTCACGATAAGATCTCAATTGACACCGTTGCTCTTCGCCTCGGCTATGCCTCACAGGCAGCGTTTAGCAGAGCTTTTAAGCGCATCAATGGATATCCGCCGGGCGCTATGCGTCAGCGATCAGCGAGACGCGTTAACACGGCAAATGAGTAAATTTTATTTTTATCATTTGCTGGATCCACAGGAGGAAGCCGTTCTCAACATTAAAAACTGAGCGGAAACGGCTTTTCACTACTCAAAGTATCGCAATTTCCTTTATGTGCGCTTCGAGCGAGGAGCGGATATAATTAGCAGCCTTGGCGCTCAAATTCCTATGGTTCCCTAAATATAATAACGGATATCATTATCAAAATTTATTATAAAATATGGAGTAAGACTAATGAGTATCGATGTAAGAACAGCTCAACTTTCTGATATTTATGGTATGTTCGAAGTGAGAACATCGGTAATCGAGAATCATCTGAGTCGTGAAGAAATGCGGCAGATGGGGATTACCGAAAGCGTCGTGGCCGATATGATTGAGAAGAATCATTGCGCATGGGGTGCGACTGAAAACGAAAAAATCATCGTTTTTACAATGATTTTGGCGGATGAAGGTTGTCTTTTTGCGGCCTTTGTTCTCCCGGAATATGAAGGCAGAGGTGTAGGTCGCAGGCTTGTTGTGCTAGCAGAGCAGGAATTATTCAAACATCATGAAATTGCCTGGCTGGAAACCGATAAAAAAAGTCGCGCGGCGAAGTTCTACATGCAACTGGGCTGGGGCAATGAAACAAATATTAACGGCACTGATATCAAATTAGAGAAACATCGCGGTATTTAAAGCAATTCAACTTCCCTCAATGTTCTCTTCTGGCACGTTGTATACGTTCGATTAGTCTGACCTCACAGCGAAATGCGGACCGTTGCACAGGAAGTTGGAATCGTAATAAGCTCGCTGATTAGCAGGTTCGATGGGAATTAATCTTTAAGCATGTAAATGCATGATTTGATTGTTTCACCACCAACAGCAAAAAAAATGCCCCAGCTTTTTCTACCTTTCGGTAAACCAGGGCATTTTCAATTACGCAATGATATGTCGTGTGGTTACCAGTTCTGACGGGTAGGGGAAATGATCAGATCGTTTACTGTGACGTTATCCGGCTGGTTCAGCGCATAAATCACGGCATTGGCAACATCCTCTGAGCTGATGGCAATCTTGTTAAGTTCCTGAGCGGCCTTACGGCCTTCAGGATCGCTGACTTTATCAGCCCATCCCGTATTGATAACGCCTGGGCTCACGGTATTGGCACGTATGCCGTGATTAACGCCCAGATCCTTACGCATGGATTCAGTCATCGCCTGAACGAAGAACTTGGTGGCGCTGTAGATACCCGCAGCGGCGTCAACCTGGCGCCCGGCTACGGAGGCCATATTAAGAATGTGGCCTGACTTCTGCTTCATCATCTGCGGCAGCACGGCGGCAATCCCGTTCAGGTAACCCTTAATATTGACGTCAACCATTTTGTTCCAGTCATCAATTGCCACGTCTTCCCAGTAAGAGAACAGCATCAGACCGGCGTTATTCACCAGAATATCAACCTTGCCATAGGTTTTTACGGCAAAGTCAGCAACGGATTTCATTGAGTCCAGATCCGTTACGCTGGCAGCATAGCCAGCAATGTTATACCCAGCCTGCTTCAGAGGATCCACGAATGCATTAAGACGTTCGATATTTTGCGCAACCGCGACCACATTAACGTCCATATCGATCAGCGCTTTCACCGTGGCCGCACCAATACCTGAGGAGGCTCCTGTCACAACGGCAGTTTTGTTCTTAATGTAATTCATGTTGTATTCCTGTTTGGGGATTTTAGCTGACGAACATGTCAGCTACGGAAGTCATTCGTTTAGTCGACGGAAAGGAGGATTTATCCTTTTATGACCTTGCATATTAAATATCCGGCGACTGCCAGTTGATGTCGTCTTTTACCGGAGGCAGGTAGGAAAGACGCTGCATATTCTGGTTCCACAGATTATCCGGAATGCGGTAACGGTCTTCCTTATGCGGATCGATTGCTGTCACAATCCACTCCTCCTGACCTGAGGCGATCAGACTGATAAGATCCGGATTCATCATTACGGTTTTACCTAAGGCAATAAATTCCGCCCAACCCGTCAGATAGGCTTCGAGGATCTGATCTGCAGTAAAGAGGTTACCGACGCCAATCAGCGGCAGTTTACCGTTAATACGCTCGTGCAAAAGTTGCATGCGGGTGAGTGAGGTATCTGCTCCGCGACGAGCTTTCTTGTAGAAGTCCCACAGCGAAACGTGCAGATATTGCAGTGGTTTCTGTACCAGGGCATCAATCAGTGCAAAGGTATCTTTCATTGTCAGACCATGCGCACCTGGCTCTTCCGGAGAAAAACGATAACCGACGATAAATTTATCGTTGGCATATTTTTGCTTCACTTCCATGACTGCATCAACAATCGCAAGCGGGAACCGTAGACGTTGCTCAATTGTGCCGCCCCATTCATCGGTACGGCGGTTGCTTTCTCCTGATACAAACTGCTGGATCAGATAGTTATTGGCTCCGTGTATTTCAACGCCATCAAATCCTGCCTGAATAGCTAAGTGTGCCGCATTGGCAAATGCTGCTATCAGATCGTGAATTTCCTGATCAGTGAGAGCCCGTGCTCCCGATTTCTCATCTGCTGAAGGAGCCACCATATCCCGGCCATTTAACAGTTCAGGAATGCTCAGGTGGCCGCCGTGGTGGATCTGAAGAATGGCTGTAGCACCCTGGTTTTTAGCTATTTGGGCTACTTCACGCAGGCTGGGTAAGTCTTTCTCACCAATAGCTTCTGGCTGGCCGACAAACGCCTTACCTTCCGGGGATACCAGAGTTGCGGCAGCGATAAAAAGGCCAAATCCGTCAAAGCGATTGGTCAGAAAGTTACGTTCTTCATCACTGATGCTGCCGTCTTCATGGGAGGCAAAATGGGTCATTGGCGCAACGGTAAAACGGTTTTTAATAATGACGCCGTTGTTAAGGGCGTAGGGTTCAAATAAAGGTGCAAATTTCGGTTTCATTTTGTTTCCTGTGTCATTTCTTTCGACGTAATGCCGGTGTCTTAGTTGCTAAAACGTACGGTGCGGCAAAAACTGTCTTACACATAATATTGTGTAGTGGTCACTAAATATATTGATATATATATCGATCACTACATAAAAAAGCAAGCCTATTTTTGCTTTTTGTAAACATCGCTGCTGTTTTGGATGTGGTGTTATATCTATCGCGGGTATTCTGGACTGCGGGGGCAGGGATTAAACAAACGGTGAATTGCAAGCGTCTGCGTCCGGGGCAACAGACGGTCAGCATGTTTTATCGTTGCCCGCAGTAGTTGCAGCGATACGCCGTCTTTAGCCTCAACAGACATCCCCGCGAGCAGAGAATTCAGCATGGTCGCAAGAGAATCGATTTCTGTGTCTGCCGGCATCTGGCCGTCGTTTACAGCGCGTCGGAGCCGGCTGGCAAAACAGCGTTTTCCCGCCTGACGTATCTCCCTGGCGGCTTCAGATACCTGCGGAGCGGATGAGGAAACATTCATTGTCGCCAGAACGACCAGGCAGCCGCAGGGGGCTGATTCCGAAAGCAGAATCTCAGCGGCTTCTTCAAAAAAACGGGTTATTGACGTAAAAATATCTGGCCCGCTTTTAAGCCGTGCCCATACGTCATGCCAGTACATACGTTCATAGAAATGTGCAACTTCAACAAACAGCTCTGCCTTACTGCCAAAGGCTGCATACAGGCTCGGTGGACGAATACCGATCGCCGCGCATAAATCAGCAATTGAAGTGGGCTCGTAGCCCTGGGACCAGAACAGGGTGAGTGCCTTCATCAGAGCGTCCTCCCGATCGAAACCGCGAGGACGTCCTTTTGACGGGAGCCCGCTGACGGATAACGTCTGATGCATCATGGTTTACCTCCGTGACAAATTTCTATTTTTATGTAGCAGTTGATACATAACAACACTATTATGTAGTGATCAATACAATTAAACGGTCATCACATTGTACTGAGATGGACTTAAGAGGAAGAACCATGCCACACGTTACTTTTACGGCTCCGGTAGATACCGGTGCCAGCAGAATCTGGGCCATACTTTCCGCGTTCGGTCATATTGCGGACTGGCATCCGGATATCCGGGACAGCAGGATTGTAAACGGTCTGGCGGAAACCACCCCCGGAGCCGTCCGCCATCTGAACTTACAGGACGGCGGAATTATTGAAGAGGAATTGCTTACCCTCGAACCCACTTCAATGACCCTGTCTTACCGTTTCACGCTCTCGCCGCTGCCGTGGGACAATTATGTTTGCTCCATCAAGGTAGAAGAACAGGAAAATGCCACGGGCGTCATTGAAACCCTGGTGACCTGGTCTGCGAGTTTTGACGTTCAGGAGTCGGGAAAGGACGCTGAAAATGAGGTGTTACTGCGTCAAATGGTTCAGGCCGGTTATACTGGGCTCCGCGCTTTCTGCTCGCTGAATGAGGGGACGGGGAGGGCGTGATAACAATGCCCATTAACGACACCTGACCTCATGGTCTTGTATAGTGAGCCATCAATTTTGACTTTTCATCAGGCAGGAATATGACAGATTCAACGCACAGTACTCCCTCACGAAGAGGGCGCCCACGTAATTTTGACCGGGACAAGGCCCTGATTCGCGCACTGGGTGTTTTCTGGCGCTGTGGATACGAACCAGCCTCCGTTGGTGAACTTTGCAGGGTGATGGATATCAATCCGCCCAGCTTGTACGCAGCCTTTGGTAGTAAGGCGGAGTTGTTTCTGGAGGCGGTGAACTACTACGAAAGAACATTCTGGGATGAGCCATGGGAAAGGATGCGTCAGGAAGAAAACGTGTATGACGCTATCCATAACTTTTTTGCACAAGCTGCCGTCATTCTCACAAGTCAGGAGGCACCCTGCGGCTGCCTGGTTGTTCTGGCGGCCATCAACGTTTCACCGGAATCAAAAGATGTCTACGATGCGGTTAAGGCGTTGAGAGAGGAAGGCAGGATTTACTTCAGAGAACGCCTGCAGGTTGGTGTACAGGCCGGACACTTACCGGCTGATACGGATGTGGATAGCCTCGCCCTGACATTAAATACGCTGCTGGAAGGCATGTCCATACCCGCACAGGATGGTATCTCACAGGCTGAACTAGAGCGCATCGCAGCCCAGGCCGTTCGGCTTTTGCCCCGATTATAGGGCATCCGGCACTGAGACCGTCCCTGCCTGGGCGGGTCAATTATGGCATTTCCTGGCCACCAATCGTCATACCCTCACCGGTGGCATAATACTGCCCTCCAGCAATGTAGTGTAGGCTTCGCCAGGCTGGATCTGCGGAATCAAACTTCCAACGGCCGTTGCTGAATATTCGCGAATCTGCCCAGGCTCCTGTGATTTCACCGATAAACAAATCATAAGTGTCTTGATTATGCGGCTCAGGGATAACCTTGCAGGCAAGCCATCCAGCGCAGCCTTCAATAAAAGGCATATCCGTACCGGGCATTTCAAAAGTCCGTACGGCAGGATGCCTCATTTTTTCCGGATCGGTGCGGAGGCTGTGTGTACCTGCATGGTGTGTCAGGGCAATCTGTGCAACGGTGGGGATCTGAATAACAAATTGTCCGCTTTTTTCTATAAGCTCTCGTGTGCGAGCCATCTTGTCGAGCACCACGGTCAGCTTTGGCGGAGCATAATCCAGGGCGCAAACCCATGATGCCGCCATCACATTATCCACACCGTCATGTCGGGCTGATACCAGCGTTGTCGGTCCATGGTTTATCAGACGAAATGCCTTTGATAAATCTACCGGGGTAATTGTTACCGTCGCCATAGTTCATTCCTTTTTCAAAATTAGCATTAGCCAGAGATTTCAGAGCAACTGTTCCGACTGCACCACATTCTTACCCTGAACAGGATCCAGCGCGGCATTAAGCATGGCCCGGGCAATTTTTTCTGCTGCGACGGGATGCCAGCGTCGGCTGATAAAGGGCGAGATAAGCCGCAGACCGGCTATCAATGCCCATTCACCTGCACGGAACTCAGACCGGGTTCCGTTTATTACGCCGGGTCTGACCAGAGTCAGAGAGCGAAAGCCTGTCGTTACCAGTTCATCCTCCAGCTCCGCCTTAATGCGGTTGTACGCGAACCACGAACGATGACATGCACCGGCAGCCGAATTCAGTACCCAGACCGGCGTATTGCTGGCGCTGGCCAGCCGTGCAATAGCCAGTGGAAGTGTGTAATCAGCAAAGCGAAACGCATCGCGCGATCCGGCTTTTTTCATCGTTGTTCCCAGAGCGCAGATGACAGCATCTGCTTTCCAGAAGTCTGCCTGGTGAGGTAAGTGCCTGAAGTCGATCACCGGCGCTGACAGCCTGGGGTGGGGCGCGATGGGATGTCGCACGGGAGCAAGAACGTGTTCTACCCGCGCATCGCGCAATGCTATTTTTAGCAAATGGCTGCCCACCAGACCTGTGGCACCCAGCACAATTATTTTCATGATAACTCTTCCAGTATCAGGGCTTTTCCATATGCATCACTGCTGTGCTGATGGCTTCATTGCCCGCGGTCAGCTCAATTATGACCCGGCTGACGGCTGGTCGATTGATGATTTCAGCCAATGTCCAGGCCACGTCATCACGTGAAACGTCACCATAAGGAATCGCAAGCCCGACACGAACTTTACCTTGTCCAGGTTCATCAAGCAGTGTGCCAGGACGGAGGATCACCCAGTCAAGATCGGTTCCTGCCAGATACACATCAGCAAGCTTCTTAATGGACATGTAATTCTCAAATGATTCCGGCATACCTTTCGCGCGGAAAGATTCCGGGAAGGCCGACACCAGGATGAATCTTTTTATGCCCGCCAGTTTTGCTGCATCAACGGCCAGCTCCAGACCCTGACCATCGATGGCCCGGGTCATATCCGGACCGCCTTTACCGCCAGCGCCTGCCGTGAAAACCACGATATTACTACCCTGGAGCAGAGTAGCGAGCTCCTGCACACTGAGTTCCCGCAGGCTTCCCATGACGGGAATGGCACCTAGCGCGCACAGCGACTCTTCCTGTTCAGAATGACGATAAAGTGAACGGGGGGGATTTCCCTGCTCAGACAGCTTTTGTGTCAGCCGTCGCCCAACCTTTCCGGCACCGCCAATGATAAATACGTTTTTCATGTTCGTACCTGTAGATGAGAGATCATTCTTTGTTCAGGTCACAGCACGTCCAGGGAGGCTGGCCACAGAACGAGAAAAGCGATGCCTGTCACTCCTGCTTCGAGACGGGAGTGACAGGCATCAGGGGATGAGACCCCGACGGTCAGTTAATCAGGGTGCAACATGGGTGTGATAGATTTTGCTGACCACGGTCCATTTACCATCGACTTTGAGGAGATTGAAAAAGTCGGTGAAGCAGAAACCAGAGATATCGTTAGTATCAATACGCGCACTGGCAGCGGTGCCCACAATATCAATATTAACGATAACGCCCTGTGCTTCAGGAGATGGGCGGAAGGCAGAATCAATGGTGTCAAATAATCCCTGGATAGGGCCACCGGTCAGTTTGCCGTCGCCGCCCACTCCGTAAATGGTAGCTTCCTTGCTGAAAGCCGGTTTCATGATACTGCTGTCAGCCTGTTTGCCACCTTCATTGTACTGATTCAGTACCTTAACGATCTCGTTGTATTCCTGTACGTATACTGGCTTGGTCATGCTTTAATCCTCGTTTTTGAATGATGCTTAACGGATGACTTTCTGATTAAGGATCCTGCGCGCACTACGGGCAATCATTGTCAGTGTCATAATGACCACAATCCCTCCTGTAATGGCCAGAGCCCCGGTAATGTGAGAGACAGTTTCCCCGCGCTCTGAAAGTTGACTCACCTCTGAAACCAGTGACCCGATAAATACGTATAAAACAGTGCCTGGTAACAGACCTGTCCACGTAGCCAGAACGTACTGGCGGATACTGATACGACTCATTCCCAGCAGATAGCTGAGGGGAATGAAGGGCAGAATCGATGCCAGACGGAGTAGGAAAACCACCCGAAATCCGTCATCAGAGACTGCGGTATTAATGGCCTGAGCCCTCGGGTAATTCAGTGACCATGCTGTCATGCGCTCTCCTGCCAGATAACGACTTATCAGAAAAGCCAGCACTGCCGACATCAGTCCGGCAAATGACGTTGCCACCGAACCGATCAGTGGACCGTACAAATACCCGGCTAACATCGCCAGTGGTGAAGCCGGAAACAACAACAACGTGGCAAGAATAAAAACACCGGCAAACATAGCCGGCCCGAGTGACCCCATCGACTGTAGCCAGGCAATCAGTTCATCTGAAATTGTTGGAGTCATCATTCCGGTCCTGCCGTTAATCATTTATCGATGCACTGTTAGCGCTCAGCGGTAAAATTTATATGTAGTGATCACTAAGTAATTTGTAATTTATAGTGATCACTAAAGAAAAAGTCAACATGAAATTCGATATGTCCTGACGGCGCTGTCTGCCGGGAGGCAGATCAGCCGTGCGCTATGGAGAGGGGGAAAGAGGGGGGGATTGATGGGTCAGGCTTGCGGTTGTTTCCAGCCCCCTGTGAACGCGCTGACAATTTCATCCACAAAGACCCGCGTTTTCGCAGGAAGAAGTGGCCCGGGAGGCATTACTGCATAAATTTCTCCTTCCTCTGACCCGCGCCAGTCCGGCAGAATATTAATAAGTTCACCACTCAGTAGCGCGGGGCCCACGAGCCAGTCGGGAAGCATGGCAATCCCTGTGGAATGAATGGCCGCAAGCAGCAGTGTTTCGGAGTTGTCGGCTGTCAGGGGGCCTTCGGGGTGCAGAATTTCGATCTCCTTCCCTTTTTTCAGTGTCCAGCCTGACGACGTTGAGGGGCGGACAAAAGCCAGGCACTGATGTGCTGTCAACCCCTCCGGATGTGAGGGTGTGCCGTGCATGGCAATATATTCTGGTGATGCGACCAGCAAATTCTGAAAGGAGGCTACCCTACGGGCCTTGAGGGAGCTGTCTCGCAGCGTACCCGCACGTATAGCTACATCAAAACCCTCGGCGACCACGTCTACATAGCGGTCGATATAACGGGCATCAATACGTATTTCCGGATATTTTTTGATAAATCCAGGCAGGAGTGGAGCAATCCATAGTCGACCAAAGGCCACTGGAAGGGAAATGCGAAGCTGACCTCGTGCGCTTGCAGCAAAGTTACTGGCCTCCCGCGTGGCTATATCCAGCTCATCCAGAAGTGTGCGAACACGCTGGTGATACATGATCCCAACTTCAGTCAGCGCCACCCGCCGGGTGGTGCGAGAAAAAAGCTGCACCCCGAGAAAATTTTCGAGACTGCCAATACGACGGGACAGCACCGTTGCATCCCGACCAAGCCTCTCGGAGGCCCCCCTGAAGCTACCGGTCTCCGCCACCGCGACAAAGGCGGTCAGTTCCTCAATACTAACCCTGCTCATCAATTCCTGCATAATTTGCATTACTCAAATGTGTTTTAACGCGATTGTTGATTAATTAAGTGTTTTCTACACTGTTTTCCTCGTCGTGTAACTACAGAGGCAAATTTGATGAAAACATTTCTGAGTATTGGTACTGGCCCGGGCATGGGTTATGAAACAGCCGCGCGCTTTGCAAAAGAAGGTTTCCGCGTCGTGCTTGCTGCCCGTCAGGAAGAAAAATTGCGTCAGATGGCTGATGCTCTACAAGCGCAAGGCTACACCGCTGAATTCAGAATCGTCGATGCCCGTAATGCTGAGAGTATCAGTAGACTGGTTTCGCAGACTGAAGCTGAATTCGGTGCCATTGATGTTCTGCATTACAACGCAGCTGTGATGCGAAATGAATCAATTACTTCTCAGCCGCAGGGATCTTTCGTTGATGATCTGGCCATCAACATCGGTGGTGCACTGACTGCCACGCAGTCTGTTCTGCCAGAAATGAGCAAGCGTGGAGCGGGAACCATCCTGCTGACCGGTGGGGGCTTTGCGCTTTATCCCGATCCAGAATTTCTGTCGCTGAGCATTGGTAAGGCTGGTATCCGAAATATGGCGTTCGGCCTGTTTGATACTCTTAAAAAGCAGGGGATTCATATTGCCAGTATCACCGTCTCAACGGTTGTGGCACCTGATTCAAAAGAAGCGCACGACGTGGGTAACCTGTTCTGGGATCTACATAACCAGATTACAGAAGACTGGTCAGCTGAAGCGACCTATCCGGGTTGATAATTTATCCCACTGCTATATGGCCTGTGTACAGTCCCTTTATCTCTATCCGTCACGTAAACAGGACGATAACAAGTGAATACAAGTGAATATCATTAAAGCATACGCGGCTCAGTCGCCGACAACCCCACTTCTGCCAACGACTGTTCCAGCGAAAGCCACCAGTGAAAATGATGTTGTCATTGACATACTTTTCTGTGGTGTCTGCCACTCAGACCTTCACGCTGCACGCGGTGAATGGCCAGGGATCCGCTATCCTATCGTCCCGGGCCACGAGATTATTGGCCGTGTAACTGCCGCAGGCTCAGCAGTTACACGCCACAACGTGGGGGATATTGTGGGTGTTGGCTGCATGGTCGACAGTTGCCAGCATTGCGAATCCTGTGAAGAGGGATTCGAGCAGTATTGTGAAGGACCGCACGGCTGGAAGCAGACCTATAATGGCTGGCTGGATGGCTCCGGTGAAAATACCTATGGCGGTTATGCAGCAAGTATCACCGTTAACGAAAAGTTTGTACTGAAGATTACCCATGATCACTCCAGCCTGGCGGCTGTTGCGCCTCTGCTGTGTGCAGGAGTAACAACTTGGTCGCCACTGCGTCACTGGCAGGTTGGTCCGGGTAAAAAAGTCGGTATCGTAGGAATTGGTGGCCTTGGTCACATGGGCATTAAACTGGCTCATGCAATGGGCGCAACCGTGGTTGCCTTTACTACGTCCGCATCAAAAATTGAAGAAGCCCGCAGACTGGGCGCGGATGATGTTGTTGTGTCCAAAAATTCGGATGAGATGGTCGCGCATCAGAAGTCTTTTGATTTCATTCTGAATACCGTAGCCGCACCGCACGATCTGGACGCTTTTATGGCACTGCTTAAACGCGACGGTACCATGACAATGGTGGGCATCCCTGACAGTCCGCATCCTTCCCCCAATGTCTCAAATCTTGTCTTCCAGCGTCGTCAACTTGCTGGGTCACTGATTGGTGGCATTGCTGAAACTCAGGAAATGCTCGATTTCTGTGCCAGCAACGGTATTACTTCTGATATCGAAATGATAAAGATGGAAGATATTGAAATGGCATTCAGTCGAATGCAGAAAAGTGATGTGAAATATCGCTTTGTCATAGATATGGCAACACTGTAAGTGTTTGAAAGGGTTTTATCTTGATAGGTAAAACCCTTTTCTTTATCCCTAAATGAGTAATGCATGGGAATTGATTATCCTAATCATTGTCATCCGACATCGTATATATTACCTCTGGCGTATTTCTGAGCTAATGTTCGCAATGAGCGAGGGGCGGATGTTTTCGATTCCCTGGCTGTCGCGTTGACTAAAGCTGTTTAGCATTATTTTAATAATTTTGACATCAATGCAAAAAAAGTTGGCAGGTCACGGTTGAAAGAGAAGGATGCGTTTATGGCCTTACGCGCAATTAAACCATCAATAAAGGCAAAAAGAATAATCGTGATTTCCTCAAGGTTAATGTCTCGACGAAACTCTCCCACCGCAATACCTTCCGCGATAATCCCAGCAATACTTTGCCGCATAATGATATCACTGGATATATACGTTTTTCGCAATTCAGGGTTCCGCGCAGACTCCGCTATGATTTCAACCCAAAGTTGATGTGTAACTGGGTAACCAACATCGCTTATGCAGGAAGTCACCTGCGCGCAAAGACGCTCAAAATAAGTACCATTAGAAGAAACATTATGTGATGTCAACGATGAATTCTGCTCTTCAAGAACAATTGCCTTGATGAGGTCATCCTTGCTTTTAAAATACGTGTACATCGCTCCCTGACTGATCCCTGCCTGGGTGGAAATTTCACGCACGCTTGTCGCACTAAAGCCTTTTTCTGCAAAGCAGGCAGCAGCAGCGGTAATCAACTTATGGTAGGTTTCAGTTTTCTTTAACATGTCGACTATGATGTTTAATCTGGTGCCCATACTTTAACGCTCTTTTGTACCAGGAGCCAGGGTAGAACTCTGTAGTCTGGCTCCTGGAATCCGATGTTACTTCATAAGCGGTAACGCACTGAGCATATTCTTGAGGTTTAGCATATCCCACGGCAAATGTTCAGCAATCGTAAGGCCGACAGGTTCTGCTTTTGAGGTAGCCTTAGCTATCAGGTTAAGTACATCTTCAATAGTAAGTTTGCCTTCTGCCACGTCACCAAAGTCGTGCTCTCCTCTGCCAGGCCTTGCGAAAAGAACAGAACGGAAAAGTGACGGATCGAGAACGTCCAGATCAATGTGTATCGCCAGATATTCAATATTTTCCCTTTCAACCCACCCTATAACTTCTTGCCCGTCGTTTTTGACTTGTTCAGGACCGATAGTCGCAATGTTATGACGCGCAAGGTATTCCGTTTCATAAGCCAGTGGGGCGTGGATACCTGCAATCATTATTTTTGAGGGGTTGAGCCTGGTGGCCACATGAGCAAGTAAATCTTTATCACCCGCTCCAATGAGTGCTCCCAGAACATGGGCATGAGCGTTTGGATATTGTTTTGCAGTCTGCACGTCTGGATGAGAGTCAATCCAGAGCACACCGAGTTTATCACCGTATTTATTGAGCAGATGTGAAAAAGGGGCCAGTGATACCAGACAATCGCCACCAAATACGACGATTGAATCGGGATCATGTTTGTCAATCAGAGCGGCTGCATCGTTGAGCTGCCTGATAATTTGAGGTTTAGCGGTAATGCCATCCACCTCAACCAGTGGCTCCGTTGTGGGCTCATCGACCGGAACAGACTCAACAGGGCCATCCGATTCGGGGGAAAGATACGAGAGAAGAAGTGAGCCAAGATAATAGCGTGGATTATTGCCACCTTGCCATTGAGGGAATAATAGTCTGAGCGTTTTACGGGTCATAATTTGCCTGTGCTTGTTTGATCAACGGATTGATTTGTGCGAAATTACCACTTTTAAATGAATGATCGTTCATTCATTTTTGCGCAATCATTGCTTTTCCGCAAGCAGCGCAGCACATTTAGTTAATGAAAATGAAAGGTTATCCCATCTCGTTTAAACGCGTACTTCCTGTAGTTCTGGTAGCATGGGGGCTATAAATGCCACTCCAGCCTAGGCTTTTAAGTAGCTGGCGCAGCGAGTGCGATGTCATTGGACCTAGCGGATTATCTCTGCCCGGGAAAAGGTGCTGCCGATGCGCGGTTAATCCCTGTAGTGTTCTGAGCATTTTGACAGCTTGTAAGGGTAGGGGAATAACGTGTTCTCTGCGGGCTTTCATTCGCACTGCCGGAATGGTCCACAGGGCGTTAT